>Ga0196964_10001646_pt1 | contig 11217 bp, 12 predicted proteins | sample S1_10metaG_FD_148615 | JGI IMG/M metagenome (GOLD analysis project Ga0196964, IMG submission 148615) | Soil microbial communities from Anza Borrego desert, Southern California, United States - S1_10 | ecosystem: Environmental > Terrestrial > Soil > Desert | place: USA: California | collected... | reverse complement strand
GCGTTTATTGCGTAGGGCTCGGCGGCGGACCGACCTGCACTCCGATGCTGCCGCCGCTGCGCAGATCCCTGAACATGCCGCCGATCTTGCGGCCAGTCAGGCCGTAGCGCACGGTGCCGTCCGCTACCTTTTCCTCGTAGCCGATGACCTGGCCGCGCTCATTCTTGACCGGATCGAACAGCGTGTAGTTCGAGTACACCTCGCGCGTCGCGGGGTTCTCGACGAGGTCGCGCCGCCCGATCACATGCCCGGCCTCGTTCGTCAGTGGCGTCGAGCCGAGCAGGCGCGGCTCGCCCAAGGTCGTGCAGGCGGCGAGCACGGGCGCAGCCAGGAGGAGGACGAGCTTTCGCACGGCGCCCTACACTTTGCCACGCCGGTGCCGTCCGGCGCCAGCGTCATCGCCGCCGAAAAAAAAGATCGCGTATCGGGTGCCCGAGCCTCCGGCCCCGCGACTCGAACTTCGTAGCGGGCCGCTCGACCAGGCCGCGGTCCGCCGGTTGCAGCAGTGGTTCTTCACTCAGCACCACGGACATATGCTCGGCGTAGTCCGGCCAGTCCGTGGCCGCGTGCAGCACGCCGCCGGCGCGCAATTTCCTCGCCATGAGCGAGGCGAAAGCCGGCTGCACCAAGCGACGCTTGTGGTGGCGCTTCTTGGGCCACGGGTCCGGGAAGAAGAGGTGGATCCCGGCGAGCGTCTCATCGCCGACCATGCGCTCGAGGACCTCCACGGCGTCGTGGCGCACGACGCGCAGGTTCTGGAGTGCCATCGATTCGACGCGGTTGAGCAGGCTTCCCACTCCCGGACCGTGGACTTCCACGGCGACGAAATCGAGCTCCGGATGAGCCTGCGCGATGGCGGCGGTGGTCTCGCCCATGCCCGAACCGATCTCCAGCACCAGCGGTTTGCCCGATCTCAACGGCTGCGGGAACGCGACGCCGTAGCGCGGGAGAAGCTGCTCGAGCGCCCGCTGCTGCGCGGGCGTGGTCCGGCCCTGCCGCAGCACGAAGCTGCGGATGGGACGCGTGGTCAGGCGGCCTTCGACGAGATCTTTCCTTCGGTGGGCGAGCTGGGCGAGGCCGAGTAGAGCTTCTTCGGCATGCGCCCGGCGAGGAAGGCCTCGCGGCCCGCCTCGACGGCCTTCTTCATCGCCTTCGCCATCAGCACCGGATCGCGCGCCGAGGCGACGGCGGTGTTCATCAGCACGCCGTCGCAGCCGAGCTCCATCGCCACCGCGGCGTCGGATGCGGTGCCGACGCCGGCGTCGACGATGACCGGGACCTTGATGGCGCCGATGATGAGCTGCAGGTTCCACGGATTGAGGATGCCCATGCCGGAACCGATCAGCGAGGCGAGCGGCATGATGGCGACGCAGCCGGCGTCTTCCAGCATCCTCGCCTGGATCGGATCGTCGGAGCAGTACACCATCACCTTGAACCCTTCCTTCACCAGCTCGCCGGCCGCTTTCAGCGTCTCCGGCATGTTCGGATACAGCGTGTGCGAGTCGCCGAGCACCTCGAGCTTGACGAGGTCATGGCCGTCGAGGAGCTCGCGTGCCAGGCGAAGCGTGCGAACGGCGTCCTGGGCCGTGTAGCAGCCGGCGGTATTCGGCAGGTACGTGAACCTCGATGGCGGCAACGCATCGAGCAGGCTCGGCTCGTTGCGGTTCTGCCCGATGTTGGTCCGCCGGATGGCCACCGTGACGATCTGCGCGCCCGATGCCTCGACCGCCTCGCGCGTCTGGTTGAAGTCCTTGTACTTGCCGGTGCCGATGAGCAAGCGCGAGCTGTACGTCTTGCCGGCGATGACGAAGGCATCGCTCATCAACCGCCTCCTACCGCCACTACGATCTCGAGCTCGTCGCCATCCGCGAGCACGGTGTTGGCATGCGCGCTTTTCGGCACGATCTCGCCGTTGCGCTCGACCGCGACTTTCTTGCCCGCCATGGCGAGCTGCTCGAGCAGCGCCGCGACGTCGAGCGGGGCGTCGAAACGCTGCGCCGCCCCGTTCACAATTACTTGAATCATGGGCTAATTCTATCGCGCGCTGTGTAAAATTCAGGCTGCGCGGGTGTAGTTCAATGGCAGAACGGCAGCTTCCCAAGCTGCATACGAGGGTTCGATTCCCTTCACCCGCTCCACAACTACAAGAGTTGGCGGAATGCTGCACTTCCGGTTGCGGCTCGTCGATGCGTTGGACCGGCTGCTCGATCCGCGCCGCGAGGCGAGTCTCGCCGACGCCTGGAGGCGCGCGAAGGAGCTTACGAGCGGATCCGCCGGATCTCGCTAAGGTGCTTCTTCCAGTACGGCGAGTCGACGGCGTCGCGCCGCACCGTCTTGCCCGACGATGGGGCATGCACCATCTGGCCGTTGCCGACGTAAAGGGCGACGTGTGAGTTCTTCTTGCCTTCCTGATCGAAGAAAAGCAGATCGCCGGGGCGCAGGTCGGCGCGCCGGATCGGCTCGGCGGCCCGCCGCTGGGCTTCGGTGCTGCGGGGCAGTTCGACGCCGGCGCGCCGGTAGCTGTATTGCACCAGGCCTGAGCAGTCGAAGCCCGTGTTCGGCGATGTCCCGCCGTAGCGGTAAGGAGCTCCGACGAGCTTGAGCGCGTGGCTGGCGGCACGCTCGTGCGCCGGCCCGCCGGCTTTAGCCGTGGCGGTCGAAGCCGGCGTCGAGGCACACGCGGCAAGCGCGAGGCCAAGCATGATCGAGAGTACGCGGTCCATGCCGGCCATCCTGCCACGGGTGGCGGCCGCCGCCGCGCGACTTAGGTCACAATGCGCCATGCCGTACTCCGTCGAAGGCAAGCTCGTCGTGGCGATCTCGTCACGCGCGCTGTTCGACTTCGAGGAGGAGAACCGGGTCTTCGAGCAGGAGGGTGAGGAAGCCTACATCGCGCTGCAGTATGGTCGGCTCGACGTGCCGGCGCGCCACGGCGTTGCCTTCCCCCTGGTGAAGAAGCTGCTCGCTTTCAACACGCCCCACGCGCAGCGCGTCGAAGTCGTGGTGCTCTCCAAGAACGATCCGGTGTCTGGGCTGCGCGTGTTCCGCTCAGCGCATCGTGCCGGGCTTCCGCTCGAGCGTGGCGTTTTCACCCGGGGGCGAAGTCCCTACCGGTATCTGGATTCGCTGAAGGCCAACCTTTTCCTCTCGGCGAACGAGTCGGACGTGATCGGCGCGCTGGAGGCGAAGTGCCCGGCGGCGAGGGTGTATCCGGAGTCACGTCAGGAGGCGAGCCGGCACGCGGACGAGCTGAGGATTGCCTTCGACGGCGATGCGGTGCTCTTCTCGGATGAGGCCGAGCAGGTCTACCAGCGCGATGGGCTCGCGGCCTTCTCCAGGCACGAGTCGACGAACGCGCTGCAGCCGCTGCCGCCGGGACCGTTCAAGCCGCTGCTCGAGGCACTGCATCGCCTTCAGGCCGCGGCTGGCACCGACGTGCCGGTGAAGGTGCGCACCGCGCTGGTCACGGCGCGGAGCGCGCCGGCGCACGAGCGCGCGGTGCGGACCCTGCTCGACTGGAACATTTCGGTGGACGAGGCCATGTTTCTCGGCGGACTCGACAAGGCGGAATTCCTCAAGGCGTTCGAGCCGGATTTCTATTTCGACGACCAGCGCGGGCACGTCGATTCGGCGCGGGCGTATGTCGCCGCCGGGCATGTGCCGTTCGGGGTCGCGAATGTGCCGGACACCAACCGCCCGCTCGCCGCCGCAAGCGGCGGCTCGCCTTCCCCCCTCAACAGGGGGGCCGCAAGTCAAAACCCAAAACCAAAAACCTAGATCCGGCCTTCGTGGACGGCGTGACAGGCAACGTTGTCCAACAACGCCGGTACCTCTGCGCGGCAGCGCTCGTTGGCGTACGGGCAGCGCGGGTTGAAGGCGCAGCCCGAGGGCGGGGCGAGCGGGTTCGGCACCTCGCCGGCCACCGGAACGCGCGGCTTGCCGCTCATGGCGAGGTCCGGCACCGCGTCGAGGAGCATGCGCGTATAGGGATGGCGCGGACGCGAAAAGAGTTGTCGCGCGGGCGCGAGCTCGACGATGCGGCCGAAGTACATGACGCCGACGCGGTCCGCGACCTGCGACACGACCGCCAGGTTGTGCGAGATGAAGAGGTAGGTGAGGCCCAGGCGCTTCTGGAGATCCGACATCAGGTTGAGGATCTGCGCCTGCACCGAGACGTCGAGCGCCGAGGTGGGCTCGTCGCAGACCAGGAAGTCCGGCTCGCCGGCGAGCGCCCGGGCGATGGAGATGCGCTGGCGCTGGCCGCCGGAGAACTCGTGCGGGTACTTCTCGCCGTCGTCGGGCGCGAGGCCGACCTGGAGCAGCGCCTCGGGGACGGTCTGCGAGGTCTTCAGGAACCTGATCGGCTCGGCGACGATGTCCTTTACCCGCCAGCGCGGATTCAAGCTCGCGTACGGGTCCTGGAAGATCATCTGCATGCGCCGGCCCTCATAGGCGATGCGGCCCTCGGTGGGGCGGTACAGGCCGACGATCAGGCGCGCCACGGTCGACTTGCCGCAGCCCGATTCGCCGACCAGCGCGAGGGTCTCGCCCTTGTGGATTTCGAAGCTCACGCGGTCGACGGCGCGCAGAATGCGCCGCGGCTCGCGCTCGATCACGCGGTTGAGCCACGGGCGCGAGACGTCGAAGTCCCGGCTGACGCCGTCCAGTTTAAGCAGGGGCATGCAGCCAGCAGGCGGCCAGGCTGGTCGCCGCGGGAAGAAGGTCGGGGCGCTCGGCGAGGCAGCGCTCGAAGCGGCGCGGGCAGCGCGGGTTGAACGGGCAGCCGCGCGGGATGGCGTTCAGGCGCGGCATCGAGCCCTCGATTTGCACCAGGCGCTGCCGCTCGGTGGAGATGCGCGGGATGGAGCCCATGAGTCCGATGGTGTAGGGATGCTTCGGCGCGTGGATGACATCGTGCACCGCGCCGATCTCGACGATGCGCCCGGCGTACATCACCGCGACGCGCTGCGCGGTCTCGGCGATGACGCCCATGTCGTGCGTGATCAGCATCACCGAGGCGCCGTGGTCGCGCGCCACGCGCTGCAACAGCGCGATGATCTGCGCCTGGATCGACACGTCGAGCGCGGTGGTCGGCTCGTCCGCGATGATGAGCTTGGGCTCCGCGGCGAGCGCGAGCGCGATGACGACCCGCTGGCGCATGCCGCCGGAGAACTGATGCGGGTAGGCGTTGTACCGGGCTTCCGGCGCCGGGATGCCGACTTCCTTCAGCAGGCCGAGGGCGCGGGCACGCGCATCCACCCCGGGCAGGTGAGTGAGGATGGTCTCCTCGAGCTGCCGGCCGATGGTGTAGAGCGGGTTGAGCGAGGTGAGCGGGTCCTGGAAGATGACGCCGATCTTGCGGCCGCGGATCTTGCGCATCTCGTCGTGGGGCAGGTTGTCGATGCGCCGCCCTTCCAAGCGGATTTCCCCTGAAGCGACCCGGCCGGGCGGCTCGAGAAGCCGGATGACCGCGAGGCCGGTGATCGACTTGCCGGCGCCGGACTCGCCCACCACGCCGAGGACTTCGCCGGGAGCGATGGAAAAACTGATGGCATCCACCGCCGTCAGCACGCCCCGGCGCGTGGGGAACTGCACCGTGAGGTCTCGAACCTCTAGGGTCACTGCAGACGCGTCATCGGAGTTTCGGGTTCAGCGCGTCGCGCAGCCAGTCGCCCAGCAGGTTGACGGACAGCACCAGCACGATGAGCGCGAGGCCCGGGAACACGGTGATCCACCACTCGCCGGAGTACAGGAACTCGTTGCCGATGCGGATCAGCGTCCCGAGCGAAGGCCGCGTCGCCGGCACGCCGACGCCGAGGAAGGACAGCGTCGCCTCGGTGATGATGGCGGTGGCGATATGGATGGTGCCGATGACCAGCACCGGGCCGAGGACGTTCGGCAGCACGTGGGAGAGCAGGATGGCGAGCGGGCGGCGGCCGATGACGCGCGCCGCCTGCACGTATTCCTTCTGTCTTTCGACCATCGTCGAGCCGCGCACCGTGCGCGCGTACTGCACCCAGCCGGCGAAGCCGATGGCGAGCACAAGGACGGGGATGGCGAGCTCGTCGTGGCGCTCGCCGGAGAGCGCGACGCGCGCCACGCCGTCGATGAGCAGCGCGATCAGGATCGCAGGAAACGACAGCTGCACGTCGGCGATGCGCATGATGACGGCGTCGACACGGCCACCGAAGTAGCCGGAGACGAGCCCCGCGCTCACGCCCAGCAGAAGGGAGAAGAGAACCGCCGCTATGCCGACGCCGAGCGAAATGCGCGCGCCGTGGAGGATCGTGGAAAGGATGTCACGGCCCTGGTTGTCGGTGCCGAGCGGGTAGCGCGCCATGCCCCGCTCGTCCCACGCCGGCGGCAGGAACGCATCATTGAGGTTGAGACCCCCCATGTCGAAGGGGTCCTGCGGCGAGACCCACGGCGCGAGCAGCGCGCCGCCCACGCAGAGCAGCGTGAGCAGCGCGGCGACTACGGTGACCGGCGAGCGCCGGAAGCTCCAGGCGAGGTCATGCTCCCAGAGCCTCTGGAAAACCATTCCCTACTGCTTTTGCGCTTCTTTCATGGTGGCGAAGCGCGCCTGCGGCCGGTCGTCGAGGCTGTAGGGAATGCTGATGCCCGGCTTCATCGCCCACGGCCGCATCTGGTGGTGCAGCGGCACGTAGTAGTGCTGGTCGCGCGTCGCCTCGAGCGCCTCCTTGAGCAGCGCGTCGCGGCCCTTCGGGTCCATGGCGATCTTCATCGCGTCGATCGTCGTGTCGAGCTTCGGGTCGCTGATGCGGCCGATGTTGAAGCTGCCGTCCGCGCCGGTGGTCTTGGTGCGCACGAGCGACTGCACTGCAGGGAGCTCGTCGAACGTGGCCACGCCCCAGCCCAGCATGTAGGCGCTGGTGTCGTGCTTGAGCAGCTTCGGAATGTAGGTCGAGAACGGCATCGCGTTCAAGCGCACCTTCAACCCGGCGCGCGCCCACATCGACACCAGCGCCTGGCAGATCTTCTCGTCGTTGACGTAGCGGCCGTTCGGGCAGTCGAGCGTGAACTCGAAGCCGTCGGGATAGCCCGCCTCCGCGAGCAGCTTCTTCGCGCCGTTCGGGTCGAACTTCGGCACGATGTCGATCTGCTTGGAGTGCCCGTGCACGCCCGGCGCGATCATGATGCCGGCCGGGATCGACAGGCCGCGCATCGTCACGCGGCGGATCGCTTCGCGGTCGACCGCCATGTTGAGCGCGCGGCGCACCCGCACGTCCTTGAACGGGTTCTTGCCCTTGACGTTCGAGTACTGCAGCTCGTTGGAGTGCTGGTCCATGCCGATGAAGATGGTGCGCACCTCGTGGCCGTCGAGGATCTTGAGCTTGGGCTCCTTGCGCAGGCGCTCGACGTCCTGCGTCGGCAGGTCGGTCACCAGGTCGACCTCGCCGGAGAGCAGCGCCGAGACGCGCGTCGCATCCGACCGGATCGGCGTGTAGATCACCTCGGTGATGTTGGTCTGGTGCTTGTCCCACCAGCCCTTGTTGATGGTGAACACCACGCGCTTGTCCGGCTCCCACGTCTTGATGAGGTAGGGGCCGGTGCCGTTGGTGTTGCGCGAGGCATAGGTCTCCTCCTTCGCCTTGTAGTCCTGGATGTTCTGCGAGCGGTTCTTCTCGGACCAGGGCTTGCTCATGATGCGGAAGTCGACGATGAGGCGCAGCAGGATCGGGTTGGGTCCCGACATGATGAAGTCCACGGTGTGGTCGTCGACCTTCTTCACTTCGGAAATCCCGCTGACGTAGATCTGGTTGGTGCCCTGCGGCTGCTTGATGCGGCCGAAGGAGAAGACCACGTCGTCGGCGGTGAAGGGCGAGCCGTCGTGGAACTTGACGCCCTTCCTCAGCTCGAAGCGCCAGTGCGTATCGGACATCTGCTTCCAGCTGGTCGCCAGCGCCGGCTCGATCTTGTAGTCCTTCGAGTAGCGCACCAGGCCCTCGTAGGTGTACTGGATGATGGCGTGCGTGGTGGCGTGGTTTTGCGAATGCGGGTCCAGCGTCAGGATGTCGTTCTGCGCCGCCCAGCGCAGGGTGACGGCGTTGGCCGCCAGCGCGGCCGACAGAAGTAGTGCAGCAAGGACCGTCCGGATCATCGTTTCCTCCTCCCGTTATTTGTGCAGCGGTAATGCCTCTTCGACCAGCGCGGCGAGGTAGCCCGCGCCGAGCGGGATCACCTCGTCGTTGAAATCATAGTGCGGATTGTGCAGCAGGCAGCCGCCGGAGGCCCCGCCCTGGCCGAGGAACACGTAGGCGCCCGGCCGCGCCTGCAGCATGTACGAGAAGTCCTCGCCGCCCATGGTCGCCTCGTGCTCCGTGATCACGTTCTGGTCACCGAAGAGCCGCTTGCCGACGTCGGCCGCGAAACGCGCCTCGCGGGCGCTGTTGATGGTCGCGGGGTAGCCGCGCACGTAGCCGACCTCCGCGGTGCAGCCGAGCGCCTCCGCGGTCTTGCCGGCGATCTCCTTCAGCCGCCGCTCGGCCAGGTCGCGCGTGTCGGGCTGGAAGGTGCGCACCGTGCCGACCAGCTTCACGTGGTCGGGGATGACGTTGAACACGCCGACCTGGCTGGTCGCCATGGAGCAGACGCTCACCACGACGGCGTCGAGCGGATTCACGTTGCGGCTGGCGATGGTCTGCAGCGCCGTGATGATGTGCGCCGCTGCGACCACCGGGTCGACCGCGAGCTGCGGCATGGCGCCGTGGCCGCCCTTGCCGCGCACCGTGACCGTCACCTCGTCGGTCGCGGCCATCACCGCCCCGGCACGCACCGCCATCTTGCCCGGCGGCAGGCCCGGCCAGTTGTGAAGGGCGTAGACCTCGTTCGCCGGGAAGCGCTCGAAAAGGCCCTCGTTCACCATCACCTGCCCGCCGCCGCCGCCTTCCTCGGCGGGCTGGAACACGACATAGGCGGTGCCGGCGAAGTTGCGCGTCTCCGCGAGGTAGCGGGCGGCGCCGAGCAGCATGGTGGTGTGCCCGTCGTGTCCGCAGGCGTGCATGCGGCCCTCGTTGCGCGACTTGTGCGCGAAGGTGTTGCGCTCGTGCATCGGCAGGCAGTCCATGTCGGCGCGCAGCGCGATGGCTCTGCCGCTGTTTTTCTCTTTTCCGGCGATGACCCCGACGATACCGGTCTTGGCGAGGCCTTTATGGACCTCGATGCCCCAGGAGGCGAGCCTCTCCGCGACGAGGTTCGAGGTGCGGCTCTCCTCGAATGCGAGCTCGGGATGGGCGTGGATGTCGCGGCGCAGCTCGCGCAGCTCGGCGTGGTAGGCGCGGATACGGTCGATAGGATTGGCTTTCATGCTGTCTGTACCCGCAGGCGTGGATCGACCGCATAGTAGAGGAGATCGACGGCGAGGTTGATGATGACGAAGAACAGCCCGATCAGGCAGAGGTAGGCCGCCATCACCGGCACGTCGGCGAAGGTCACGGCCTGGATGAAAAGCAGCCCCATGCCCGGCCATTGGAACACCGTCTCGGTGATGATGGCGAAGGCGATGATGGCGCCCAGCTGCAGCCCGGTGATGGTGATGACCGGCACCAGCGTGTTCTTCAGCGCATGGCCGAAATGCACGGCGCGGTCGGTCAGCCCCCGAGCGCGCGCGAACCGGATGTAGTCGGTGCGCAGCACCTCCAGCATCTCCGAGCGCACCAGGCGCTGGATCAGCGTCATCTGGAACAGGCCGAGCGTGATGGAGGGCAGGATGAGCGCCTTGAGCCCCGACGCGGTCAGGAACCCGGTGGACCACCAGCCGAGCGCCACGGTGTCGCCGCGGCCGAAGGACGGCAGCCAGCCAAGCTGCACCGAGAACACCAGGATCAGCAAAATGCCGATGAGGAAGGTCGGCAGCGACACGCCGATCAGCGACAGGGCGAGCAGCGCCTGGGACAGCCACGACTTCGGCCTCAGCGCCGTGTATACGCCCATGGGGATGCCTGCGGCGAGCGCGAAGAGCGCCGCCATGAAGGACAGCTCGAGCGTCGCCGGCAGCCGCTCGCGGATCAGGCTGGCGACCGGCCGCACTTGCCGCAGGCTCAGGCCAAACTCGCCGCGCACCGCATTCTCCAGGAAGGCGAAGTACTGCACGTAGAACGGGCGGTCGAGGCCGAGCTGCTGCGTGATGCGCTGGCGGTCCTCGGGCGTCGCGTCCTGGCCGAGCATGAAGATCACCGGGTCGCCGACGAAGCGGAAGAGCGCGAACGCGATGAGACCGACCGCCAGCATGACGAGGATGGCCTGGCCGATGCGCCGCAGGATGAACGCCGTCATGGTCTGCGAGAATGTTACCGCATGAGTTTTGCGCGCAAGCTGATCGCGTGGCAGCGGCGCCATGGCCGCCGCGACCTGCCGTGGCAAAGCACGCGCGACCCGTACCGCATCTGGCTGTCGGAAGTGATGCTGCAGCAGACGCAGGTCGGGACGGTCATTCCGTACTACCGGCGCTTCCTCGACAAGTACCCCACGGTGCAGGCGCTCGCGGCCGCCAGCGAAGAGGAGGTGCTGCAGCTCTGGGCCGGGCTCGGCTACTACGCGCGCGGGCGCAACCTGCACAAGGCGGCGCGCGAGATCGCCTTATCCGGTTTTCCTTCAACCTCCTCTGAGATCGAGAAACTCCCCGGCGTGGGACGGTCCACCGCCGCCGCCATCGCCGCCTTCGCCTTCGGCGAGCGCGCCGCGATCCTCGACGGCAACGTAAAGCGGGTGCTCTCGCGGTTCCACGCGATCAACGACAACGGTCAGCTATGGCAGCGCGCCGAGTCTTCGCTCCCTCAGAAGGGAGTCGAGATCTACACGCAAGCGCTGATGGATCTCGGCGCCACCGTGTGCACGCGCACCAACCCGAAATGCGGCCGATGCCCGGTACAGCGCGAATGCGTCTCGCACAAGAACGGCTGGGCCGAGCGCTTCCCGGCACCGCGCGCACGAAAGGTGCTCCCGCTGAAAGAGACGACGTGGTGGGTCTTGATCAAAGGCACGCAGGTGCTGATGGAGAAGCGCCCGAGCCCGGGCATCTGGGGCGGCCTGCTCGCCTTCCCCGAGGAAATGAACAAGGGCTGGAAGCTGGCGAAGCGCACAAGGCTGGAGATCGTCGAGCACGGCTTCACGCATTTTCGCCTTCGCGCCACGCCGGTGTTGTGCGTCGTGAAAGCGATCCCGATCGGCGAAGCGCAGCGCTGGATCGAGATTCAG
>Ga0196964_10001645_pt1 | contig 11218 bp, 6 predicted proteins | sample S1_10metaG_FD_148615 | JGI IMG/M metagenome (GOLD analysis project Ga0196964, IMG submission 148615) | Soil microbial communities from Anza Borrego desert, Southern California, United States - S1_10 | ecosystem: Environmental > Terrestrial > Soil > Desert | place: USA: California | collected... | reverse complement strand
CATCCTACTTCGTGCCCTCGTGCCCTCGTGCCCCCGTGCCCCCGTGCCCCCGTGCCCTCGTGGTTCAGCACCGGACGTCGATAGATGCGTCGTCTGCGCGACGAGCGCCGCTAGACGCTCGCCCCTTCGGGGGCGTCGCTAAAAGGGTGAACTCGGTGATCGAAGGTGGCTCGCGTCCCGTCACGCCTCCACCATCTCCCGCACGTAGTCGTTGGTCTCCATCTCGTACTCCAGCGTGCTCGGGTCGCCGTGCCCGGGGAGCAGCCGCGTGTCGGGCGGGAGCTTCATCACCCGCCGCACCGACGCGACCATGTCGGGCTCCGAGCAGTCGGGGAAGTCGGTCCGGCCGACGGCCCCGCCGATGATCAGGTCGCCGCCGACGAGCACCTGCTGGTCCGGGAAGTGGTAGCAGACGTGCCCCGGCGCGTGGCCGGGCGTGAACACCACCTCGACCCGCATCGAGCCCAGGTGCAGCGTCTGACCGTCCTCGACGTACGCGTCGGCCGACCGCGGCGGGATGATGAACGGGAGCGCGAAGAACATCGCGTTCGGGTTCTGCAGCTTCGGCTCGTCGAGCTTGTGGATCAGCACCTTTGCGCCCGGGAACGCCTCGGTCACCACGGCGTGGTCGGCGACGTGGTCGAAGTGCCCGTGCGTGAGCCAGAGGCCGACCACGTCCCACCCCTGCTGCCTCGCCCGGTCCAGGAGGACGCCGACGGTGTTGTCCGGGGCGTCGAACAGGACGGCCTGCTTCGTCGCCTCGTCGGCGATCAGGAAGGCGTTTGTGGCGGCGAGCCCGCCGCGGGCGGTGAGGATCTGCATGGGGCGGTGGTACCACGAAACCGCGGGCGGCGCGAAGGGGTGGGGACATCCTTCGAGTGCTCCCACGCCGTACGGGTGCCACAGGTCGCCGGTACTCCGGAGACCTGTGCGGGCTGAGACCTTCGCAGACACAGGTCTCGGAGTACCGCGACCTGTGGCACCCGGCTGGCTCGCTACTCCGAAGAGCACGGGCATGAGTACATGCCCATGCCACCCGGCCTCACGTTATCATCCCCCGCCGTGACCACCGATGTCGACACGCTCGTCGCCCGCGCCCGGACCGGGGACCGCGAGGCGATCGCGGAGGTGTTCGCCGACGCCCACCCGGCCGTCCGCCGGGCGGCGCTGGCGCTGACCGGCGACGAGGACGTGGCCGGCCAAGTGACGGCTGACGTGTTCGGTCACGCGCTCAACGTCCTGCCCCGCTGGTCGGCGGCGGCGGACCCGGGGAACTGGTTCTACCACCACACGGTGCTGACGGCCCGGCGGCTCGGCGGCGGGCGGCGGCCCGAGAGCGCCAGCGACCCGCTCGTCACCGCCCTGCCGGCCGCCGCCCGCACGCCGGCGTTCGTCGCGTTCGCCCGCGGGGTCCGCCGGCTCCCGCCCCAGGCGGCCGAGGCGTTCCTGCTCCACCACGGGGAGCGGCTGAACGCCCGGCTGCTCGGGGTCGCGATGGACTGCTCCGCCGCCGCCGCCGAGACGCACCTCGCCGCCGCCGACGACGCGATGCGGCAACTGGCCGGGCCGGACTTCGAGAAAATGACTGCAACTCTGCACAAGGCGATCGCCGGGATGGCCCCGCCGCGGGAGGAGTCGCGGCGCTTCGCGGCGGCGAAGGCCCGGGCGTTCGCCGCCGGACGGGTAGGCCGGGGGCTGAGGCGGCTTGTGGTGATTGCGGTCGTGCTGGCGGTCGTCGTGGCCGTCGCGTACGTCTTCCGCGATCCGATCTCGAAGCTATTCGGCGGCGGCACGTGAAACGGGTGGCACGGGCATGTACCTATGCTCGTGGCGAGGGTGGAGCGGCGCGGGGGAGGCAGGTGACGCCGGTGTCTGAGCGGTACTCCGCGAAGACCCGGATTCAGTCCCCAACCCCCCCGAAGATCGGCCGCTCTCCAGTGCAACCATTCTGAATTCGGGTCTTCGCGAGTACGCTCAGACACCGGTGTCGAGGCGGTTCCTCTGCGCCTCGGACGTCCGCCACGGGCATGAGTACATGCCCGTGCCACCCCGCACGCGATGCCCTGGGTCTACTACGCCATCCTCGTCCTGTTCCTGCTCGCCGGGCTGGGGCTGACCGTCGTCACGCTCCCGGGTAACTGGCTCGCGCTCGTCGCCACGCTCGCGTACGCGTGGCTCACCGACTGGAAGCACGTCGGGTGGGTTTGGCTCGTCGTGCTGCTCGCCTTGGCGACGGCCGGCGAGATCGTGGAGCTCCTGGCGGCCGGGCGGGCCGTGAAGAAGGTCGGCGGGTCCCGCTGGGGGTCGGTCGGCGCGCTCCTCGGCGCGGTGCTCGGCGGGCTGTTCCTGACGTTCCTCGTCCCGATCCCGGTCCTCGGCACGCTCGTCGGCATCCTGGCCGGGACGTTCCTCGGGGCCGCGCTCGGCGAGTCGGTCACCCGCAAGGGCGGGGCCGACGTGATGGTGATCGCGGCCAACGCCACGAAGGGCCGGCTCTACGGCACGCTGTTGAAGCTTGTGATCGGGATCGTCATGACGTTGCTGATCCTGTTCGCCGCGCTGCCCGTGTAGCGGGCGGCAGACGGAACCGAAGTTCGGAAACCGTCCTTCGCGCGACGGGCCCGCCCCCTTCTGTCATTCAGAGGCGAAGCCGAAGGATCTCGGGCCGGCGTCCGACGTCCCTTCGCACGAGTGGGAGAGCGTGCCCCCAACCCGGGATTCTACGCTTCGCTCTCAATGACAGGGGTGGGCGGTCGACGAGAGGGGCGGTGTCCGAACTTCGGGGTCGTCTGATTCTCCGCCGAACCGGTTAGCCGCTCGCCGCTCACGGCGAGCGGCATCCGGCCATCCGCAACCGGCGATCGGCAATCGGCAATCGGCAATCCTTCCCCTCCTCGCCCTCCCGCCCCGCCCGCGTTATGCTCCGCCCGCGTTCGCCCGACGTTCGGGGTTCCAGCCGGGGAGAGCTGCCGCGATGCCCGTCACCTTCGTCATCGGCCGGGCCGGGTCGGGGAAGACCACCCGGTGCTTCGACCGCATCGGCCGGCTCGTCGCCGAGAACCCGCTGGGGCGGCCGGTCTGGCTCGTCGTCCCGAAGCAGGCCACGTTCGAGTACCAGCGGGAACTCGTCGCCCGGCTCAGGTCGTTCTGCCGGGTGCGGGTCGTCGGGTTCGACGAGCTCGGCGAGGAAGTGCTGGCGGAGGTCGGAGGGGTGCACGTCGCCCGCATCACGGCGGCCGGCCGGCGGATGATCATCGGCCGGCTCCTCTACACGCACCACGACCAGCTCCAGTACTTCGCCTCGGCGGCCCGGCGGCCGGGGCTGGCCACCGCGATCGACGGGCTGTTCGACGAGTTCGAGCGGTCCGGCAAGACGCTCGGCGAGCTCGGGGACCTGATCGACCAGCTCGGCCACTCCGGGGGCGAGGACGACGGATCCGACGCCCCCTCGCTCCACGCGAAGCTGGCGGACCTGCGGCTGCTCTACGAGCGGTACGCCGAGTACGTCGGCGGCGACCGCCTCGACCCGCAGCGCCGCCGGGCGCAGGTGCTCAACCGGCTCCGCGACTCCGAGCTCCTCCGCCACGCCCGGGTGTTCGTCGACGCGTTCTACGAGTTCACCGAGAACGAGCGGCAGGTGCTGGCGACGCTCGGCGCGGTGGCCGAGTCGGTCGAGCTGACCCTGACGATGGACCCGGCCAGCCCCGTGCTCGCCGGCGGGGCGGCCGAGCCGCTCAGCCCCTTCTTCCGGAGTGAGCTGGCGTACGAGCGGCTCGTCGACGCGTTCGCGCGGTCTGGCGTGACCGTCACGGCACCCGTGAAGCTCGCCGACACGCCCCGGTTCGCGGCCGAGCCGCTGAAGCGGATCGAGCGTCGATTGTTCGGCCGTGCCGTCGACGCCGCCGCCCCGCCGCCGGCTACCGACGACCCGCCCGTCGTTTTCCTCGACGCGCCGGACCCGCGGGTCGAGGTGCAGGCGGTCGCCCGGCGGATCCGGGACCTGCTCCGCACGGAAGGGTACCGCCAGCGTGACGTCGTCGTGCTGACGCGGAACCTCGACGGGTACCTGCACCTCGTCCACGCGGCGTTCGCCGAGCACGGGCTGACGTACTTCGCCGACCGCCGCCGCCCGGCCACGCACCACCCGCTCGTCCGGCTCGTCCGCGCCGCCGTCCGCATCGGGCGGGACGGGTGGCAGAACGCGGCGGTGCTCGCGCTGGCCAAGAGCGGGCTGGCCGGGCTCGAGCCGGACGACATCGACCACCTCGACAACTACCTCCACGAGCACGGCATCACCGCCCCCGGCTGGGCGGAGGAGGCGGCCTGGCGGCTGGCCGAGCACGCGGCGATCGTGGACGAGGAGTTCGTCGACACCGGCGAGCCCGACGCCGGCGACATCGACCACGATCCGGAGCCGGCGAGGCCGAAGCACAAGTCCGCCGACGAGATCCGGCTGCACCTCGTGAGCCGGCTCGAGGATCTCGTCGCGAAGCTCAACCGCCGGGTGACCGGGCTGCCGCTCCGGGTGATGGCGACGGAGCTGGTCGCGACGCTCGAGCGGTTCGGCGTCCGGCAGCAGCTGGCGAACTGGATCACGAAAGACAAGCGCGACCGCCCCGAGCAGGCCGAGGAGCACGAGCAGGTCTGGGTGCAGCTCACCGAGCTGCTGCAGGAGATGGTCGACGTGCTCGGCGACCAGGAGGTGGACGGCGGGGAGTTTGCCGAGATCCTCGAAAGCGGGCTCGACGCGTTCGACCTGGCGATCACCCCGCCGACGCTCGACGGGGTGCTCGTCGGGTCCGTCGACCGGACGCGGACGCTGTTCCCGAAGGTCGCGTTCGTGCTCGGCCTGAGCCGCGGGGTGTTCCCGGCCACCCACCGCGACGACTCGATCCTTTCCGGGCAGGAGCGGCGGACGCTGCACCGGCACCGGATCGACGTCGAGCCCGACCCCCGCCGGCGGCAGCTCGACGAGCGGTTCCTCGCGTACGTCGGCCTGACCCGCGGGAGCGAGCGGCTGATCCTGTCGCGCCCGCGGGCCGACGAGGGCGGCCGGGGGTACGACGAGTCGGAGTTCTGGACGGCCCTGCGGGCGATCGTGCCCGAGGCACCGGTCGCGCGAGAGGAGCCCTGCACGGGCAACCGCCCCGACTGCCTGTCCACCCCGCGCGACTTGGTCGCGGGGATGCTCGACTGGGCGCGGGGACTCGTCGAGCGGGGCGGCGCGACGGGTGAGAGGGAGCCCAGGGGCTCCGCCCCGGGCCCGGACGGCGCGGCTCCGCCCGACGCGTGGCGCTGGGAACTCTACGGCTGGATCAGCCGGCGCAAGAACGCCGACGACGCCCTCGGCCGCGCGATCGACCGCGGCTGGTCCGCGCTCTGCTACTCGAACGAGGCGACGCTCTCGAAGTCCGTCGCGGCCCAGCTTTTCCCCTCGCCCCTCGTCGCGACGGCCTCGCAGCTCGAGACGTTCGCGTCCTGCCCGTTCAAACACTTCGTCGCCTACGGCCTGCGGCTCGCCCAGCGGGGCGCGAGCGACATCACGGTGCTCGACCTGAGCAGGGTCTACCACGACACGCTCGCCGCCGTCGTCCAGCGGACGCTCGACGGGAAGCAGGAGCTGGCCGCCCTGCCGCCGGACGAGCTGGCGGCGTTCGCGGCCGAGCGGGCGAAGGCCGTCGCCGTGGCGATCCGCGGGCAGGTGCTCATGGACGAGGCCCGGAGCCGGTACCTGCTCGGCCGGGTCGAGCGGACGCTCGGCCAGATCCTCACCACCGCCCGCGAGCAGCTCACGCGCGGGGCGTTCAGGCCGGCAAAGTCGAACGTGAAGTTTGGCCCGTCCGAAGAGATCCGCCCCCCGGACCTCGGGCTGCCCGACGGCGGCACGCTCCACCTCCGGGGGAGCATCGACCGGATGGACTGCGCCCCCGACGGCGGCGTCGCCGTCTACGACTACCGGATGGGCGAGAACAAGCTGTCCGCCGCCGACGTGCTCCACGGGCTGAACCTCCGGCTGCTGACCTGCCTGCTCGTGCTGGACCGGGCCGGCGTCTCGTCCGGCGCGAAGCGGCTGTTCCCGGCCGCCGCGTTCTGCGCCCGGCTGCTGCGGTCAATGGGGAAGGTCGACCACCCGGACGACGCGGCGGACCCGGCGTCCCCGGAGTTCGCGCTCTCGGCCAAGCCCCGCGGGGTCGTGCTCGGCACGCACGTGCCGGTGTTCGACAAGGCGCTGACTACCGGCCAGTCGGAGGTGCTCAACGTCTGGGTCAACAAGGACGGCACGTTCGGCCGGCGGGACACGGCCGACGTCGCCGACGACGCGGAGTTCTGCACGCTCATCGACTTCGTCGAGCTGAAGGTGCGGGAGCTGGCGGCGGGCGTGACGAGCGGCCGGGTCGCGGTCGAGCCGTACCTGTACCACGACGTCTCCCCCTGCCCGCGGTGCGACTACCGCAAGGTCTGCCGGTTCGAGCAGACCGTGAACCGGTACCGGAAGCTGGAGCCGATGAAGCGGACCGAGGCGATCATGGCGATGCAGTCGGCGATCGCCGTCGGCGACCGCGGCGACCGCGGCGTCCGCGGCGAGGGCGGAGAGGGGGCCGGCCATGTCGGGTAACCCGGGCGACGCCATCCACCTCGCCGGCGGTCCCCCGCCGCCGCCGGCCAAGCCCGGGCTCACCCCGGACCAGCTCCGCGGCGTCGAGACGGTCGGCAAGACGATCCTCATGTCCGCCGCCGCCGGCAGCGGCAAGACCCGTGTGCTCGCCGAGCGGTGCGCGTACCTCGTGTGCGACGCCCCGCCGCCCGTGCGGTGCGACGTCGACGAGCTGCTCGTCGTCACGTTCACCGAGGCCGCGGCGGCGGAGATGCGGGACCGGATCGGCAAGGCGCTGGCGGCGAAGCTGGCCGCCGCGCCGGCGGGTGGCGAGTCCGGGCGGCTCGAGCACCAGCTCGCGCTCGTGGACCAGGCGCAGATCAGCACCCTCCACGCGTTCTGCGCCCGGCTCCTCCGCCAGCACTTCCACCTCGTCCCCGGGCTCGACCCGGCGTTCGTCGTCATGGACGAGCACGAGGCGATGCTGCTCCGGCTCGACGTCGGGCGGGAGCTGTTCCGCCGGCGGTACGCCGAGGACCGGGACCACCGCTTCCACAAGCTGCTCGACGCGTACGCCGAGGGCGACGACGAGCGGCTGCTGAGCGAGGTGCTCCGCCTGCACGACCTGCTCGGCTCCATGATCGACCCCGACGAGTGGGCGGCCGACGCGCTCGACCGGATCGAGGGGGCGGCCGGCGGGGAGCTGATCAAGTCCGACCTCGGGCGGGCACTCGTCGAGTCGGTCCGCCGGCGGATCACGGCCGTCGGCCAGTTGTGCAACGAGAAGCTCAAGCTGCTCGAGACGTTCGGGGCGAAGGAGTTCGACCAGTACCGCAAGCGGGTGACCGAGGTCCGCGACACCTGCCGGCACCTGTACTCGGTCATCGCCACCGCCGGCCTCGACGCCGTCGCCGAGGAGGCGGCCGTCCAGTTCGACAACCTCAAGCCGGTCAAGAGCACGGTGCCCGACAAGGACGCCGCCAAGGCCGCCGTCGACGCGGTGATGAAGGAGTACAAGGAGGGGAGCTGGCGGCAGGTCCTGCGGTTCAGCGAGGCGCAGTGGCAGGACGGGCTGGCGAAGCTGTCGCCGCACGTGCGGGAGCTGCTCGACCTCGTCCGCGCGTTCGGCGAGTCCTACGCCCGCGAGAAGCAGGAGGCCCGGCAGCTCGATTTTGCCGACCTCGAGCGGTTCGCCCTGCAGGTCCTGCTCGACCGCTCGCAGCCCGGCCAGACGCCCAGCGCCACCGGCCGGCACTACCAGCGGCTGTTCAAGCACGTCCTCGTCGACGAGTACCAGGACATCAACGCGGTCCAGTCGCGGATCATCGACCTCGTGAGCCGCGGCGGCGCGGACCCGGCGCTGCCGGCGAACCGGTTCTACGTCGGCGACGTGAAGCAGAGCATCTACCGCTTCCGCCTGGCGGACCCGGAGCAGTTCCTCCGGCTGCAGAAGCATCTACGCGCCGACAAGTCGGGCCGGGGTGAGGTGATCGACCTCAAGCAGAACTTCCGCAGCCGCGGCCCGCTGCTCGAGGCGATCAACGCCGTGTTCGCTCGACTGATGACCGAGTCGGCGGCGGAGATCCGGTACGACGACACCCAGCGGCTCGTCCCCGGCCGGGCATTCCCTGACAACGCCGGCCGGACGGTGTTCCCGGGCGCGCCGATCGAGCTGCACCTGCTCGCCCGCAACCCGGCCGACGCCGAGGGCGAGGCCGCCGACGCCGCGGACGACGGCGACGCCGGCTGGGACCGCACCGAGCGGGAGGCCGCGTTCGTGGCCAAGCGGATCCGGCAGATCGTCGGCGCTAACGGCGGCACGCCCGTCCACGTGTACGACCGCGGCGACGGCCCGCCCCGGCCGGCGAGCTACCGCGACATCGTCATCCTCCTGCGTAGCAAGCGGTACAAGGCGAACCAGTTCGTCCGGATCCTCGAGCTGTTCGACGTCCCGACGCATGCCGACAGCGGCAGCGGTTTCTTTGAGTCGACCGAGGTCCGCGACGTCGTGGCGCTCCTCTGCCTGCTGGACAATCAGCGGCAGGACCTGGAGCTGGCGGCGTACCTCCGCAGCCCGCTCGCCCGGCTGCCGAACCCGGAAGACGCGATGGCGACCGTCCGCGTCGCGTACCGCAACGAGAAGCGGCCCGTCCCGTTCCACGAGGCGGTCGTGCGGTACGCCGCCGAGCGGGCCGACCCGCTCGCCGTCCGGCTCAAGGCGCTGCTCGACGCGCTGCACGACCTCCGCCTGCGGGCGAACCGCCAGCCGGTACACGACACGATCTGGCAGGTCTACCAGGAGACCGGTTACCTCGCGTACGTGAACGGCCTGCACAACGGCCGCCAGCGGGCGGCGAACCTGCTGGAGCTGTACGATCGCGCACGCTCGTTCGCCACGCACCGCCGGCAGGGGCTGGGGCGGTTCCTCGAGTTCCTCAAGACGCTCGAGGCCGAGGCCGACCTCGGGCAGCCGTCGGTCGCGTCCGAGGCGCAGGACGTCGTGCGGATCATGACGGTGCACGCGAGCAAGGGGCTCGAGTTCCCGATCGTCTTCCTCCCCGACTGCGGCAAGCGGATCAACACGCGGGACGAGATGGGGCCGATCCTCACCGACCGCCAGCTCGGCATCGGCATGCCGGTGGCCGACGAGCGGCTGCAGGTGCGGTACCCGTCGCTGGCCGAGGTGCTCGTCAAGGAGCGGGTGCACCGCAAGCTGATGGCCGAGGAGCTGCGGGTGCTGTACGTCGCGCTGACCCGGGCGATGGAGCACCTGATCCTCGTCGGGACGGCCGACGCGGACGCCCCGCAGAAGTGGCAGGCGGCGTACTCGGGCCGGGTCGGCCCGCTGCCGGAGCAGACGATCGTCGGGGCGCGGACGGTGCTCGACTGGCTCGGCCCCGTGTGGGCGGCCGAGTTCTTCTCGGGCGGCAACTGCCTGGACCTGAAGGTGCACTCGATGGCCGAGCTCGAGGCGGACCGCCCGGGCCGGCGGCGGGCCGAGCTGTCCGAGCAGCTCCGCCGGCTGTGCGACCGCAGGCCGATCGAGCCCGAGCCGCCCCGCGGCCCCGAGACGCAGCGGGTGATCGACCGGCTCGAGTTCGTCTACCCGCACGAGCAGGAGACCGGCGAGCCGGCCGTCAAGAGCGTGACGGCCCTTGCCAAGGCCGACCGGGACGTGACGTACCGCGTCCCGACGCTCGGCGAGGACCCGGACCGGCCGCGCGGCGCGGTGGGCTCGCTCGAGCTGCCGGTGTTCGCCGCCCCGCCCCGCCCGACGGCCGGCACGCAGGTCGGGACGGCCGCCCACCTCCTGCTCCAGCACCTGCCGTTCTCAGCGGTGAAGTCGGCGGCGGACGTGCGGCAACAGGCGGACGAGCTGGTCGCGGCGCTGAAGCTCCCGCCGGAGCTGCGGCCGTCGCTCGACGACGGGGCGATCGATGACGTCGCGTGGTTCGTGACCAAAACAGAGGTGGGTAAACTCGTCACCACGCACGAGCCGCGGCTGCTCCGCGAGCTGCCGGTCCTGTTCCGCGACCCGACCGCGCCGGAGTCGGTCGCCCCGCTCGACGCGACGATGATCCGCGGCCGGCTCGACCTGTTCGTCCCGCTCCCCGACGGCGGCGTGATCGTCGACTACAAGAGTGACCGGGTGGAGACGGTCGAGGAGGTCCAGGAGCGGACGGCCGGGTACCGCGAGCAGGTGCTGCTGTACGCCGACGCCGTCGCGGCGGCAACGGGGCGGGTGGTGAGCCGGACGTACCTCGTGTACCTGCACGCCCGGCGGGTCGAGGTGGTGGAGGCGTAGCGGGTGTGGGGGAGCTTCGCCGGGTGGCACGGGCATGTACTCGTGCCCGTGGCGGACGTCGAGCGACGCGAGTAGCACTACGACGCCGGTGTCTGAGCGTACTCGCGAAGACCCGGATTCCGAGCCCGACCGTCCGGACGTGGTGGCGCGTCCGATTCTGAGTCCGAGCCTTCGCGGCGCACCGTTCAGACACCGGCGTCGGTACGGACGCGACGTCGCTCGACGTCCGCCACGGGCATGCGTACATGCCCGTGCCACCCGGAGCAGCCGCGGACGGACGGTCCTTCGCTGCCGACTGCTGCCGTCGTTCACTTCCCCTCGTCCCCGATCAGCACTTCCGTCCTCGCCGGCCCGAACCGGACGTCGACCGTCGCGATCTGCCGGAGCGGGACCTCCCGGCCGCCGGTCCCCCGGACGCGGAGCGCGTTCAGTTCCGTCAGCGTGAAGGTCGGGCGGGACTTGAAGAACGCGGACAACGCCTCGGCGACGGCGGCCTGGTCCACCCCCGCCGCGACCATCGCCGGCCGGTCGATCCGCACCTCGAACTCGGAGCCGAACGTCTGCGGCGGCCTTGCGACCTGCGAGGCACCCGTCCGCGCCGGTGGCGGCACGTCAGGTCCCCCGCAGCCGCCGGCTACGAGTGCGGCGAAGGCGGCGAAGGCAGCGAGCGGGCGGGTCGCGGTCATAGACATGTTCCGTAGCCGCAGGTCAACGACCTGCGCGTCCTGGGACCGTGGACGCCCGTGTCTTGCGGCACGCCCCCGATCTCCGCACGCGGCAGCGTGCCCGGACGAACGGAGCCGGGGCGTGTCGCCCCG
>Ga0196964_10001644_pt1 | contig 11220 bp, 3 predicted proteins | sample S1_10metaG_FD_148615 | JGI IMG/M metagenome (GOLD analysis project Ga0196964, IMG submission 148615) | Soil microbial communities from Anza Borrego desert, Southern California, United States - S1_10 | ecosystem: Environmental > Terrestrial > Soil > Desert | place: USA: California | collected... | reverse complement strand
GCGCGCGTTCATCTCGACCTCGTGCGGGAACGCCCGGAATGGGCGCGCAACCTCGAGCATCTCCCCGGCGTGAACCTGCGCTGGCGGGAACTCGGCTGCGAGTTCTGGTTTCCGGAGTTCCGGCAGTGGACGTTCTACTTCGGAGAGCTCGAACGATTGAACGCGGCGCGGAAATATATTGCGTCTCGCCCGTGGTCGTCCGAAGACGACTTGTTCCACTGGAAGAAGCTCGCCGCGTACTATGGCCCGTATGACCGCAGCATCGATGCGCCGATTAACCTCGGGCCGTACGAGAACAAGTATCCGCTGCATAGCCGGATCATGCATTACTTCGCGCCGGCGGTGCAATCGGCGGTGGCGCTGATGGAACAGCGCTGCGGCGCGGGAAAGATCGATGCGCTGAAACGCGCGCGCGAGCTTTTCCCGCACGCGGAGGTGATCGATGACGTTCTGCGCATCATCGATCTTCACTACGAGTGTCCCGATGAACTCTCGCCGCGCGGCCTCGACCTCCTCGATGCCAGGCTTGAAGAGTACCTCGCGCGCGCGACCGAAGTTCTGCTCCACGCCCGGCCGCTCGACGGCTGCTCCGCGAAACCAACTCGCGCAGAACTTTCCAGGGCCGTCGCCAGGCTGCAGAGAGGCGACTCCGCGAACTCAGTCTTCGAAAACGTCCGCTTCGCGCGGCTGATGAAAGGCCGCCTGTGGTTCTACAGCCAGGATGTTCTGTGGTTCGACAGCCTGCCCCTGATCCGCAACGAGTTGAACCGAATCCATAAGAACTTCTTCGAGGCGCCGGTCACGATCGCAGCGCGACTGCTGTGCAGGGAAAACAGCAACGCGCTTGCGGCGCTCGACACGCTGACAGGCAGCATCTTGACGCGCGCCGAAGCAGATGCGTGCCGCGAGTTCGCGGAGCTTGCCGGCGCGCCGTGTGAGAACCGTGACCTGAAGCAGCGAGCCGCGGAGATCGCGGATTGCTTTGAGCCGTTCCTCACGGCCATTGAGTCGCTGCTCGAGGCCCTCGCGAAGAGAAAGGCCGAACAGCAGTCCGCGCAGAATTGGCCACGGCGCGGTTCTGAATGCCAAAAATCGCACGTCAATACGGCAGGCTGACGAGGGAGTTCGTCAGCGCCGCGATCGACGCGAACATGCCGAGCACCACGCCCATGCCCATGCCGAGTCCCGCGACGATCACGTAGCGGTGGGATTCGAACCACTCTTCGCCTTTCCAGCGCTTGATGCCGTGCGCCACGAGTCCGCCCATGAACAGCGAGATCGTGAACGGCAGCGGCACGGCCATGCCCACGGCGAGCGCGATGAGACTTAGCTCGTATTTCTTGAACCACTTCCCGAGCGCGAAAATCGCGGTGAAGATGAGGAACGAGTAGACCATCCAGTCGAAGCGGAACACCTGCGAGATGATCTCTGCGCCGGACGTGTCGCCGAAGCGTGCGCCCTCGATGGTTGTGGACATCCAGAAGCAGAGCTGCGTGCTCCACACCGGAAGAATCGTGGCGGCGTACGGATAAGTGGAGGACGGGATCGGCGCGACGCTCCAGAACACGGACATGAAGAAGAGGTTCGCGGCCATGCCGACAAGCATGCCGAGAATCGCGGCTTTCACATAGCTGCGCGGCCGGCAGTTCGTGAGCTCGCAGGTCTTGAAATCTTCGACCCACTGCGCCGAGCCGAGCGAAATCGGCCACGGCGCGTACCAGACGCCCGGCGAAAGCCCCTGGCCGGTCTCTGCTTTCACGACGCTGTTCGTGCCGATGATGAGACCTTCGCGGACGTACGGCGGATCGACGCGGAAGCCGGTGTCGCCTTTGGCGCGGATGTCGATCATGGAGAAGACGAACGACCAGAGGATCGCGAACGGCGCGATGAAATACCAAGGGAAATCCGGGATCAGAATTCTGAAGAGCAGGACCGCGAAAATGATCGAGCCGAAGAACAGGAAGAGCAGCCACTTGATCGGCACGGTGCGCTCGCTCTCGGACGCGCCGCTCTGTTGCAGCGCGCGGCTGGATTTTCCGAGGTTCGCGAACGTCTGAAAGAGCATGCGCGGCTGCGTGATGATCGGCAACAGCGCCGCGGCAAGCATGCCGCCGATGAAAACCGACATCCACACGAACAACTGCTGCATCAGTGTCGTGCGAATCGACATGCCTTCAGCAAAACGTTCGGAGAAGATCGGATGATATTGCGCCGCCCATGCGTTTCCGACGATCTGGATGGCGATGCCGCCGAGCAGCATCGAAACGATGACGCGCAGTCGCAGCACGAGGCCGCCGGCAAAGGTCATGATGTCCGTGGCGACACCGACGACCGCACCGGGAACAAACTGATGCGCGACGGTGTTGAAGTCCGCCCACGGAATCGGCCAATCGACGATCTTGCTTCCGAGCAGCACGGGGAAGTACACGATCGCGCCCCAGATGCTGCCGATGACGGCCGCGATCGAGAACGGACGGCGCGTCTCTTCTTTGTTCTCCGTCAGTGTCTTGCACGCGGTCGCGGTCGGACGGGCAAACGGGAAGTCGAGCTTCTCGACTTTGATGAACATCTCGCGGCCGATGATGCCAAGCGACAGATCGGCGACGATATGGAACACCCAGACCGCCATCGAGACCGCGATCGGCGCGACCCACGCGGAGTGAAGGAACGTCCGCTGGATGGCGACCTCCGCCGGCGGCGCCCACCACGATGGCGCGAGATCGGCGAAGGGGACGCCGTTGGCATCTTTGAAGGTGTGCGCGATCTCGGAGACGCGGAAGTAAGCGGGATGAACGGCGTAGTTGTAGAAAAGCAACTGCCCGGCAGCCATCCCGGAGATCGAGTACACGATGAAGGCCTCAGCCGCGGTCAGTGGCTTGCGGCCGAGGCGCGCCATCTCCACCCACAGGATCAGCGCGACGTACGCGACGGCGCCACTGAGGCTCGTGCCTGCTACGAGCAGCAGATAAATGTTGGCGGGCATCAGGATGAACGCGCCGTAGAAAATCACCCAGAAAGTGCGCGGCGTGAGTCCCTCTTCGAGCGCCGTGGGCGTGTAGCCCGTCGCCGCGGGCGCCTGGACTGTCGCGATGTCGCTCATGCTTTCACCTCGGGCGAGATCGCCGCTTCACCGCACGCGTGCTGGCCGGCGCTGATGTACTCCTTCAGAACGTCGTCGCCGAGCGAATGCCAGATCAGCATCTGCTTGCGGAGCGCATCGACAAAGGCGTGATTGGACTTTTTCCAGAGATACTCAGGACCCGAGACGCGAGTGGCCTCGAGATCGAAATGAAAACGGTTCTTTCCTTCATCGCGGCGCGGCACAATTCTGATCTGCTGGACAAGGTCGCGCTCAAAAGGCGCCAGCCACACGGTCGCGTTCAGCGCCGCGACTTCGCCGCTGCGCTCGAATTCCGGATCAGCTTCGATTGTGAATGCACCGGTGCGCTCGCCGCGGTAGTGGCTCAGAAATTCGCGTGCAAACTGGAGGATGCCGAGCACGTCATTGCGGCCGCTCGCCACGAATGGAAGCGGGATCGTCCAGCGGTTGTTGGCGGGCTCGGTGGGAATGCGCCAGATGCGCTCGAGCGACGGGTTGACCATGCGCGACGCGATATGCATCGGATAAAGGACGCTGAGCAACGAAGACGACGTCGCGAGCACCGCCGACCAGATCACGACCTTGCCGAAGTAGTTCGGATGGAAATCCTCGGGCAGCCAGCCTGCCTGCCGGAAGACATCAAGCAGGATGATGCCGATGAAATATCCGAGCACCGACGCGATGCCGGCGTAGACGAGGGCCTCGGCGAGGAACATGCCTGCGACGTGGCGTGGCGCGAGGCCGACCGACGAGAACACCTGAATCTCCGTGCGGCGTTCGTAAACGTTTCCGATCATGATCGCCAGCAGCATCATGAAAGAGACGAGGAACGGAAGGATAAGAAACGAGCTGCTCTTCAGCGAGACGCGAGCGAACGCGGAGATGAGTTCGACGCGGTCGGCGCTGCCGGCTTCCCACGGAATCGCCGGTTGTGTCATGTACACGTCGACGTTGGCGTACTGCGAGGCGACTTCCTGAGCGATGGACTTGATGGTCAAGCGTTCGACGCTGAAGGCCGCGAGCGCGCGGCGAGCGGCGGCGTCTTCACCGATCGAAACGAGACGCGCGGCTTCGGCGCTGCTCAGAGTTCCGCTGGAAGCATCGACGACGCGCTGCTCGATCGAGCCCAGTGTCTGGCTCTTTGCCGTGGCAAGCCACTTTGCGAGATCCGCGTCGCGCGCGGCGATCTCCGCGTCTTTGGGCGGCTTCGGCACGATCACGACAGAAAAGATGGGGAAGACCACGGGCGCGTCGGTGTGAAGGAGCGCGTCCGGAACGTAGATCGATTCGGAGCACATCAGATGATCGGGCGTCTCGACCGTCAGCGATGGGCGATAGAACGCCAGCGGCGTGATCGGACGGCTGCTGAGATCAACGATGCGCGCATCAACATCGGTGCCGCGAAGCGTGCCGACGAGTTCGAGCTCGACGCCGGCGAAGCGCACGCAGTCGCCGACGGAAAGGCCCATGCGGCGTGCCAGGTCTTCTTCAAGCAGGCACGCGCGCACGTCTCCATCGCGGAAGAATCGGCCGTGAGTCACGGCCTGGTCGATCCTCGAAATCGAATTCTCCTTCGGCTGGAGCGCGATCGCGCCGCGGACGGTGAAGCGTTTGCCGGTCGTTGGCGCATCGGGGTTTTTCGGAATCGCGTAGCAGTGGATCGAAGATTCGTAGCCAGGGCTGAAGTATCTCCGGAAGACGACCTCCGCGCGGTCCGAGTACGTCGCGCGCATCATTTCGGTGGCCTGCACGCTCATGCCGTGCGTGTGGTCGTGCGTGTTCGTCACCTGCACGCCGCGATACGGAACGCTCGGCGAGAGCTGCTTCTCATGATCGTAGTACGTGTCAGCGGTGGTGCTGGTGAGCAGCACGAGCGAGGTGACCAGCATCGTGATCGTGGCAAGCGTCAGCCCCGTTCGCAGCTTGCGCCGTCGCATGTTGTTGACGGCGAGCGACAGCGCGGCGAGCAGCACGCCCCATCTTTCAGCGTCGGCGCTGTGTCGCTTCTTGAAGCGCGCGCCGGGCTCCATCAGCAGGCCGACGCCGCGCACGACGATGATGAACAAGGCGGGGAGGGTGAGAATCACGATCACGAAGCACACGACGGTGACGAAGATATTGCTGGCGAGATGAAATCCCGGATGGAAGACGTACAGCAGCATGCTGAAGGCGAAGAACACGCACGCGACAACGAGGCAGGTCTTCGGCAGCGAAAGCTGCGGGAAGAGGAGGCGCTCGACGAGAAATCCGAACGGCAGCAGCAGCAGGAAGTAGAAGATCGTCGTCGTGACGACGTCCAGCAGCAGGCGGAAGGTTTGCGTATATGCGTGCGATTGCTCCGACCACGCGATCGAGGCTGCTGCCGATGCGGCGGCAAACTTTCCAGCCGAACGCAGGGTCTCGGCTTGCTTCTCGCTCGTATCCGAACGCTTCTGGTACATCTCGGCCGTGGGGCTCTTGACGTTCAGTTCGGCGTACTGCTGCAGCCTGCGGCGGGTGATGTTCGCGAGCTGCGCGTGACTGAGGATCGTCGGCGATTCGATGCGGCGCTCTTCACCGGGCTTCACGCGGTAACCGACGAACTCCGGATCTTTGCGGACGATCGCCTGAGCCGGCTTGGCGCCTTCGGGTTTCTTCGACTCGCCGATCGCGGAAGCTTCCCGGTCGATGCGCGCGACGATGTCACCGAGGCTCACGCCTTCGCGCTTCGCCTGCGCTTCGAGTTCGGCGCGCAAGAGGGGGTCATCGTTGAAGAGAATCTGGCGCTGCTTGATCTGGCCGGCGAGGATCTCGCAACGCTGGCCGGGCTTGAGGAAGACCATCGCCAGATCGCGGACCTGAAGCCATGCATATGCGTCGGCGGATGTATGCGTCGCGACTTCATTCACCGCGCGCACGGGAACGAACGGCGTGAAACCATCGTCCTGGTCGTTGCCGACGCCCCACTGCTGGACGTACTCATTTTCCGCGTGGCGGCCCACGTCGCTGCGGTCGTGGTCGATCATCGACGGCATGACGATGCTGCCACACTCGAACGTCGGCACCTGGAAGAGCATGTTCGGCGACGAGAGAGGCCGATCGAGAAACTTGAACTCCGCATCGCCGTGCATGCCTTGGTCGAAGGCGTGTGTCAGGCGTCCGACAGAGTCGAACGTCAGCGCCAGCGCGTCGTAAACGATGCTGCCCCAGCCGCACTGGACGCTGGTGAAACGCGCGCGCGCGTTCTTCGCGCCGGCCTCGCCGAGGTAGATCGTCTGCATGCACTGAAGCTGCCGGTGGCTGTAGCGGCTCGGCGCGAGCGGCCGCGGCCAGTACGCGTAACTGCGGCCGCGCAGGAAACGGCCATCGGCGGGCACCAGCATGACGAACGTCCGGCCGCCTTCCGGCGGCGTCTTGTCGTACCAGAGGATGCCGGGATTCCAGCGCAGAACCTGAACGTCGACGTTGTTGTAGCCCCCGTATCCACGGAACGGCTGCGCCTCGTACGCGGGCAAGCGTGCTGGATCGAGATCCGCGAGCGCGCCGAGCAGGGAAAACGTAAGCTCGAGCTGCGGCTTCAAGTTCTCCGCGCGCGGCAGCCACTGCTCAATTGTATCGACGCAGGTGAAGTGCCTGTGGCGATAAGCACTCGCCGTCTGAAACGCCACGGAAATCGTGTTGAGCTGTGCAATGGCCTGGTTCGCGGCCGGAAACGTCGGCGCGAAGTTCAGCGGCGGCCACTGGTCGACAGGCGCGAGCCACAGCGACCACTGCGATCCGGGCACGCTCGCGCGTCCGGCGTGAAAAAGATATTTGGATGGCGCATCGCCGCGATCCACGGGCTTGCGATCCGAGAGCGCCTCGATCTGGTCGATCCATGCGGGTTCGCGACGGTCGACGGTGAAGAGAAGTTTCTTCAACCACCAGTATTGGGCCGGATAAGTAGATTCGCCGATGTTGTCATCGGTCAGGATCAGAGCTTCGGTCTCGGGATTCAAATCAACGCCGAGCGCCATGGCGATGCGCGGACCGACTGCTTCACGGATCGCGTACGCGTACGCGCGCGCGGCGGCCTGCGTCTGCCAGTGGCCCGTCGTGAGCACGAAACGAAGAGAGACCTTCGGCGGGTTCTTCGCGAAGTATTCGAACAGCGCGAGCCACGAGGCGACGTTGAAGCTCTCCTGCCCGCCGAAGCTCAGCGCGGGCGCGACCGAGCGCGCATCGGCGTGTGTCATCACCAGAAGCTCGCGCGTGGACTGCGTCCCGGGAATCAACGCCTCGAGAACAGGCGTCTGTACCGTGCGTAGCTCCGGCCGGGAATGAAGCTCGGCGGCGGCGTTGTTCTTCGCCAGCGAGCGGACAGATTCCGAGGCGGCCGGGCCAATGTAGACGCGCGGAAAGTTCAGCGGCACCAGCGAAACGAACTTGGCATCGGCCTGGCGCAGAGTTTCGCCGCTGCCATCGGCCGAACCGAGGAAGACCGCCGCGAGCGCGCCGCGTTCGAACGCGATGCGCCACGCATCGCCCGAGGCGAACTCGAACACGGCGATGCGATCTTTGATCACCTTGCCGTCGAAGTCCTCGGGTTGGCCGGTGCCGAGGTAAACCAGCGGCGCCTTGAGCCCGTCCTTTGGAGTCGCCGATGGCTGAACGCCGTTGGGCACAAGCGCGAACGCTTTTGCCGTCGTCGCGTCGTAAGGGCCGGCGGAGTCACAGATCAATTCGCTGCCGGCATCCAGCGCGGTGAGCACAGGATAACGCGTCACGCGGATTGTCTTCTCACCCGGCGGCGAGACGAGATTCGTCGAATCTCCCTCGGCCTGTTGCGTCCATCCGGCTTTCGACAACCGATCGCGAACGAGCGTCAGCACTTCTTCAAGTCCGACCGATCCGGTGTGGCGCGGGCCGATGGCGGCGATCGCACGCGCATCGCTGACGACGTTCGAGAACGCCGTCTTCGACGCGTACTCGATGCGTGCACGTGTGGCTGTTTCATCCAGCTTCGTGACGCCGAAGTCCGTGGACTGCCCGGGCGAGAACGCGAAGCCCGCCGCGACGATTTCGGCGATCACTACCAGCAGCGTCAGTCGCACCAGGCGTGGGCTGCGGCGCTTCACGCCGGCGATCAGCACCGCGGCAGGAAGGAGCAGCACCACGGCCGCCGCGGCGCCCGCGAGCGCCGCGGTCACGGGCGCAAAACCAACCAGCATCGCGCCGATGATCACGAGCACGCCGGCATACAGCGGCAGCAGCGCGAGATGTATCCAGCGGCGGTCCATCAGAATGCGATCCCTTTCGACAGGATGGCCGCGGAGAGGAACAGGTACAGAACAATGCCGAGAGTCATGCCCATGAGGCAGTAGACGCACAGCGGCAACACTTTTTCCTGAAAGGAGCGCACACCATACCAGCGGAAGAACGTGGCTTTGAGCGCGAGCGCGATGACAAACGTGAACCAGATCGTGTCACAGCCGAAAGCAATCTGGCCGCCGTTGAAACCGGCGATGAACATTCCCATCGGCTCGATGGGAAAGCGCGCGTACTCGCGCCGCAGATACATGCACGTGCCGATCAGCAGCGCGCCGCCGATCATCCAGAAGATCGAAGTGCCGGTGAAGATGCCGGGATGAATCTTCTTATAGTACGTGGCGGCCTTGTCGGTGGTCAGAAAGATGTTGCCCCACGACCCGGCCATGGATGTGTTGTCGTACCCGATCGTGTGCACCGCCATGAGGTACATCGGCATGCCGATGGCGAGCGCCAGCACCATGCCGATCAGCACCGCTTTCAGAATGTCGCGCAGACGCGAACGCGTCTTGTCGGCGAGCGCGAACGCGTTGAGGAACTGAGAGCCCGGCCCGACGGCCTGGCCGTACGCGCCGAAAGTCTCGAGCTGATAAAGCGCATGGTAATTCAGGATGCCATCGGGCTCGGCGATGCGCGATCCGGTTGCAACAGGAATCGTGTGAATCTGCTTCCACCAGTGCCAGTTGTACCAGCCGCCGACATGGAGAATGTTGTTGAACTCAAACGACCCGAACCCGCCGCCCGCGTTTATTCGCATGTACGGCAGGTTGTACATCGTCACCATGACCAGCACGTAAAGCAGCATTAGCGCCTGTGTGGCGAGCGACTTCGACGTCTCGCCCTCGCCAATAATTACCAGCAGGCAGAAGACGGTGAGGGCGAGCAGAAAGCCAATCGAAAGTTCGCGCGGCGTCAGCGGCTGTCGTTCGCGATCGCCTGTTGCTCGCTGCCACAAGCCGGAGACCAGCCGCGCGAGTTCGCGGAAATGAAAGATGATGATGAACGCAGTGATGCCGAGCATTCCGCCCATCCACAGGACGTGATAGCGGAAGTCGATGCGGTCGGTGATGCCGAGCGTCTCCATCGCGAACGGCAGCCCGAACGCCGCGATGACGTACGCGCCCACGACCGTCATCAGCAGATCGACCGGAAAGAAGAGCAGGATAAGGAGCGCGAACGGCATGATGACGAGGCGGATGTTCACGCCTTTGATCAGGTCCAGCCACGACAGATCGAGATCCAGCAGCGCGTAATTCGGCGGCGTGGCAGCGCCGCCGGTATCGCTGATCGTGACCATGCCTTTGACGCAGAAGAGGAGGCCGACGACGAACGCGATCCCGACGGCGACCGATGGGAAAGATTCGTGCTTCGGAGACTCGCTCGGTTCGTTCGGAGCGGGGCAGACCGAGCCATGAGCGATCTGCGCATACGGGAACGGCAGGCGCTCGCGTTCGATCCAGGCTTCACGCAACGCGAGCAAGCCGAAGAGGAGAACGAGACAGAACGCCAGCATCACGCCGAACCAATAAAGGAGCGGCAGCAGCCACATCGACCACGGCACGGCGGACTTGCCCTTGCGGAAGCTGTTCACCGCGTCGGCATTGATGATGCGTTGCGGGCCGGACGCAGCCATCTGTGCCGCCATTTCGGCGGTCCACATCAGGTACGCCGCACGCGCGGCATCCTTCGTGGTGCGAAGTTCGGCCGCAGCTTCAGCCGCCAGTGCAGCGGCGCTATCGACGGCTTTGCTAGTGTCGAGCACTTCGCGGCTCGGTGCGACTTTCGCAGCGCCACCGCGCGTCTGCATGTTCGCCTTTGCGGCGGCATCCACGGCAGCAGTCGCGCGGACATTGCACTCCTCTATAGAAGGTGGCGGAGTGGCCGGCCTGCGTGCTGTGCCGTTGTCCATCGGCGGCAATTCGAGATACGGGCAGCGCGCGTCAGGCGGATCGAGCCTAGGCAGCAGTCCGATGTGCGGATTCGGCGCCCAGATGTCGCTGATCCAGCCGCGGCGCCCAGCTTCGGAGCCATCCAGAAAATGATGCGCGACCGCAGACTCGAGCGCCATTCTGCCCATGACCGTGCACGGAATGGCAGAGAGCGTCATCGCGAAGACGAAGGTCAGTTCGGCAGCGTTCAGGCGGCGTCGGTGAGGAAAAAAATCAGCGATGAACTTCACGAAGAAGACGGTCAGCAGCGCGCCAAAACCCGTCAGCAGAATCAACTGCTGCTGAATCAGTCCCTGCGTCGGGAGCGACCACGAAAGAAGCACGATCCAGCCGAGCGCCACGAACAGCGCGGTCGCGAGGCTCCGGCCGGTGAGGGCAGGTTGGGGAGCGGTGCTCGGCGCCAGCACCGGCGGCTGCGGCAGCGGAACCGGCGGTTGCGTCTGAGTCTGCTCGCTCATCCGCGGCACCTGTTACACGTCATAGCGCATCGCCTCCGCCGGATCGATCTTCGCCGCGAAGACGACCGGAATGATGGCGGCAATTAGGGCGATGACGATGGAGATGCCAATCGACGCGCCGACGAGATAGAGCGCGTCGTTCCACGTGAAGATGCGCCAGATATCCGTCCCGATCTGCGCACGAAAAAGCGCGATGGTCGAGAGCACGCCGAGCACGCCGCCGCCCAGGCCGCCGATGCCGCCGAGCAGCAGCGTCTCCAGCAGGAAGATTTCAACGATATGCAATGCGCGCGCCCCGAGGCACTTCAGCGTGCCGATCTCCTTGATGCGTTCAGTGACGCTCATCAGGACCGCATTGGTGATGCCGACGGTGGCGATCAGCAGCGCGACGACGATCCACCAGCGCTGAAAATTTTGTGTTGCCTTC
>Ga0196964_10001643_pt1 | contig 11222 bp, 19 predicted proteins | sample S1_10metaG_FD_148615 | JGI IMG/M metagenome (GOLD analysis project Ga0196964, IMG submission 148615) | Soil microbial communities from Anza Borrego desert, Southern California, United States - S1_10 | ecosystem: Environmental > Terrestrial > Soil > Desert | place: USA: California | collected... | reverse complement strand
GCGGACACTTCCCGGGCTTCGCGATCGCCGCGCACGAGAACTTCTTCGACCACAACGGGACGTCGACCTACGACGAGCCCCGCGGGCAGTGGCGTGGAGACCACATGATCACTGCCATTGGTTACCGTCCCGATGAGATTCTCATATGGAATTCGTGGGGCCGCAGTTGGTCAGATGACGGCTTCGCGTGGCTATCACGGAGACTCGTTGAGAGCACCTACGTCAGGCAGCGCTTCGTGGTGACCGGAGCGCCCGCCTCGAATTGACAGGCTCCGTGAGCGCACGGCTTGTGGACCAGCCCCTGTCGAGTCGTTTACGAACCGTGCCCTTCGGAAGATCGAACTCGCGCTCCCATTGAGCGGCCGACAACCTTTTGCCGAGAAAATACACCCAGCGCGTCGTCCGCTTGTTATTCCACTGCTCGTCCTTCGTCGCCCACCGCACGTTGCACGGCTCGTAATTGCCGTCGTTGTCGATTCGATCGATCGAGTGGTCATTCGTTGGTCTTCGACCAACGTCCGCAAGAAAGGCCTCAAAGGAGCCGCGCCATCGATCGCAGACGGCAATGCCGCGAGCACCGTAATCGACGAAGTCCTTCGAGTTCGGGTTGTGACATCGCTGAATCATGCGGCACCACGTGTCGTATTCGGGTGCGTGTCGGATCCTTGGTGCGCACTCGTGCTTCGTGCTGCGGGCAATGACAACTTCAGAATTCCGGCAACCGCATGACGTTGTGCGGCCTCCACGAAGATTAGACCCGTAGACGATCTTCGTCGCTCCGCAATCACACCGAACAGTCCACCGTCCACTTCCACCGTGTCCGAGAGAAGCGGAACGGGCGATTACGACCAACCGACCAAACCGAGAGCCGACCAGTATGGGTACAGCCATAATCCACTTTGTAATCGGGATAACGCTTACAGCAACACTCGTCGGTTGCTACGAGTGCCAGGGCGAAAACTGCTCCAACTTGCCGCCGACCAGCCCTGATTACCCGCCGATGCCTCGCTTCGGTGCCGAGCTCCAGCACGCGTGTGACGACGCGTGCAAGCACCTACGCGCGCTCGGATGCCCGGAGGGCTCCGGATCGATGGGCGGCGAGCCGTGCACCGTCACGTGTCAGCGGACGGGCTCAGTTCGGCCGCTGCCGCTCGCATGCTGGGCGGATGCTGGCACGACCGCCGAGGCGAAGGCCTGCGGCGCTCTTCGCTGCGTGCGCTGACGATCTTCCAACCTGCGGAGCGCTCATGACGATTCACTGCGTTCCGCATCGCAGCGCATCTGGACGTCTCGACGCGTGCTGGGATTTCGACCCAGCGCGTAGGCTTGTCGACGTCGTCCTTCGACTCGGCTCGGCCACGCCGATCGACATGTCCATTCCTGTCTGCGCGATCGACCGCGGTCGCATCGGCGCCTACGCGATCATCCGCGAAGACGACGAGTCCTGGCGCATCTTGCCGAGCATCTTCGTGCCGATCTCCGGCACCGTCGCGGACCTCTATCGCATCGACCGTGCGATCCACATCTCTCTCGGCCGCGGCGACCAACTCTTGCTTCGCAACACACCCGCCGGAATCAGCCTCGAACTCGAGGCGCTGGCCCTGGAGTCTCGATGACGATCTCGTCCAGCCCGCCGCGTAAGCACTCGTCGCTCGAGATGACGGCCGTTCGGCCGGGCCCGCGCGTTCCGCTCAAAGACATCGAAGCGCTGGATCTTGATCCAGATCATCCGGAGACGCGGGCGCTGATGGCGCGCGCGCAGGAAGGCGCCCAGGACGCCGAGACGATGGAGCCGTGCCCAGGGCCGTGTCGAACCTGTCCCTGCTGTCACGGGGCTCGAATGGTGTCGCCATCGCGCGCCGCGACGTGGAAGGCGCAACAAGCGAAGCCTCACACGACCGACGAGTCGGGCGGGGGCGAGTCGTGAACCATATTCCCGCGAAGAACTTCTCGAAGGCGAACCGAACCGCGATCGACTTGGTCGTGATTCATACGGCGGAATGTGGCGAGACGTCGAAGGCTGCGGAGAACGTGGCTGGATACTTCGCAGGCAGCCACGCGCCGCAGGCCTCCGCGCACTACACGGTCGATAACGACTCGATCACGCAAAGCGTTCTCGAGAAGGACATCGCCTGGCACGCGGGACCTGTGAACGGCATTTCGATCGGCGTCGAACACGCAGGGTACGCGAAGCAGACCGCTGCCGAGTGGAACGACGACTATTCGCGCGCGATGCTGGCTCGCTCCGCCGAGCTCGTGGGCGACATCTGCCGCCGCTACAGCATCCCCATTCGCTGGCTCACGGCCGAGGATCTCGCGCGCGGAGAGCGACGCGGGATCTGCGGGCACGTCGACGTCACGAAGGGACTCAAGAGCGGTACGCACTGGGATCCGGGACCGAACTTTCCTGTCGACTCGTACCTGGCCATGGTTGCGGGCCACGCCGGCGAGACGCCGCCAGAGCATCACATCGAACTCGAACCGGGCGAGGGCGACTTCGTCGAGGTCGAGTGCAACGGGGAGATCTGGATGGTCGCTCCGCACTACATCGCGCCGGTCACGATCGGCGGGGCATTGGACCTCGCTCGAAAGAACGGTTGCGAACTGCCGTCGGTCGACCTTGTCGAAGCGATCTGGCGTGCAGCCGATCTCAAGCTCACCCCGCTCCCGCAGCGTCACGATGGAACCATCGCGGGAATGGCCGCCGCTTACGCCGGACAAGAGGAACGCATCCGAGCGCAGATCGGCGGCCGCAAGTATCGTCTGCTCGACGGTACACACAAAACCGTCGCGCAGAAGAACGGGAAGATCGGGATCGTCGGCTGGTTCTACCCAGACGGTCGCAAGATCCAGGAGTTCTTCGCAGGTCACTCCCTCGGCTGGGGCGACGGAAGCCAGGGGTGCCGCCTCGTTTACCGGAAGGGAAGCCGATGAACGACGGCGCCTCCTCCGACGGCGCGATCGTCATCGCGAAGCCAGTCGTCGACCCGACCCGCGAAGTGCCGTTCCTCACGACGCTTCGGTACGCCATCCCCGACTTCATCATCGCGATCTGGATCGGCGCCCTGCTCGGGTCGGTCCTCGTGACCGCGATCCGCTACTCGATGCAGTGAGCCCGCTATCCGCACGGTGATCGAAAGCTACTGACAACAGGAGGCGTCGAGCATGGCCCGCCGAAGCAAGCGTGCAGAGCTCGATCTCTCTGCGGAGATCTCCACCGAGATCCTGATCGAGGGCATCGAAGGGCAGGAGACGCCGGCCCGTCGCATCGACGGCAAGCGACTGCGTCCGCCTCGTGGAGCTCGACACTGGTTCACGCTCAGAACGTCTGGCGGCGACTACGACGTCGTTCTCGGCACCGACAAGATCCTGAAGTGCCTGAAGGGTCTCGAGGGTCACACGGATGCTGGCGTCGGGATCATCGCGATCGACGAAGAGGCCACGCTCTCGCGACTAGCCGTCGTCCTCGTGCACGAACTCCTCCACGCTGTGCTCTCGGCCCCGGCGGATCAGGGCCCGCTCGCGCGCGTCATCGGGTGCCGCCCCAAGAATCTGATCGCTCGCGAAGAGGACATCATCGCGCTCATCGCGCCGCGCCTTGCCGACTGCCTTATCCGCACTGGCTTGCTTCGACTTCCGCCGATCCCACGACGTCGCAGGAGAAAGCCGTGATCCAAGCGAAGCAGAAGATCTGGACTCCGGAGCGGTGCAAACGGGCTGTCGAGGTCCTGCGCGGGACCAGAAAGGAACGTCTCGACGACGCGCTCGCGCAGCTCACCGCGGAATTTGGGTTCGAGATCACATGGTCGGGACTGCAGAGCGGCCTTCACCGCTACGCGCAGACAACGATCCCCAAGGAACTGGGGCGCGACTTCAAGATCGAGGAGGAAGCCGCAGCGATCCTGGCAGCCGAGATGGCCGAGGCCGAGGGCGCGCCTACGCAGCGAGAGCCCGCGACTTTCCCGCAAGAAGCCGAAGATCCAGCGAATGCTTCTGACGAAGCCGCGACGCGCCGTCGTGACGCCTCACGCGGACTGGCGCCCGAATACGACTGGACGCATCCGGTTCCAGAGGGCCATCGCGTCAAGGGCAACTCGACACTCTACGACGCGAGTGGTGTCGTCGATCGGCAGTGGGTAAAGTCTGAGCGAGACTCGGACGATCCGCCGGCGTTCGATCCGGTTCCCGAAGGGCACCTCGTCAAGAAGGTGTCCACGCTCCTCGACGGGCAGGGCAAGGTCCGCGCGCAATGGCTGCAGGCGCCCAAGGACGAGCAGACGCAGTGGGAACAATTCTGGGCCGCGTGCGAGCGCAACGCGCAGCAATACAGGGGCCTCGCGGAGGCGGCCGCGCCGCCCGAAGCCATCGACTCGCAGATGTGCACGGTCTACCCGCTCGGCGACCCGCACATCGGCATGCTCTCGTGGGCGAAGGAGACTGGCCAGGACTTCGACCTCCACATCGCCGAGCGCGACCTGATCAGAGCCGTAGATCTCCTCGTCGACCGATCGCCACCGTCGACGACGGCGATCCTTGCGAACGTCGGAGACTTCTTCCACGCCGAGGGCGACGACCAACTCACGCCGCGCGGCGGCAACAAGCTCGATTGCGACACGCGCTGGGCGAAGATCACGGACATTGGCTTCCGCATCATGCGGCACCTCATCGATCGTCTGCTTCAGAAGCACGCCGTTGTCCACGTCGTGAACGTCCCTGGCAATCACGATCCGAAGATGGCGAGGATGATGACAATGTGGCTCGGTGCCGTGTACGAGCGCGAGCCGCGGGTCAGCGTCGTCGACAACCGCAACCCGTACATGTACCTCCGCCACGGAAAGAACCTCTTCGGCTTCGCACACGGCGACGGCGCGAAGACGGAGCAGCTGCCGAGCATCATGGCGGCCGATCGCGCCGCGGACTGGGGCGATACGGATTACCGCTTCTGGTTCACCGGACACATCCACCACCAGACGCGCAAAGAGTTCCCCGGTTGCGTGGTCGAGTCGTTCCGAACGCTCGCGGCGCGCGACTATTGGCACGCGTCGAAGGGATACCGCTCCGGCCAGTCGCTCTCCTGCATCACGTTCCACGACACGTTCGGTGAAATCACGCGCTCAACCGTCGACATCAAGCTCGTGAGATCCGCCGCGTAACGCAGGCAGATATTATCCGTCCGAGCTTCCGGTTTCGGAAACTCGATCCAATAACGCCCAAGGCCCGACTCTCCCGCTTCGGCGGCGAGGGTCGGGCCTTTTCTCATTTGGGCTGAGGCCGTCCGATGTCGGCCAGCGACCCAACAAGGACGTCTCTCAGTTGCTGAGCGCCCTCTCCGCTCGCTGCGCCCATGTCCTCACGAACCATCTGAGCGTAAGCGGCGGCGAGGCCCCTCGCGGGCCGCAGATGGTTTGCCTGCTCGTCTGCTCCACGTACCGCATCGAAAAGAGGGTCATCGTTCGGCGCGTTGATCACGCGGTTCATGACGTCGACCGCGCTCCACACGTGCCCGCTTGTCGCCTCGATGAAGTGATACATCGCGACGAACGCGGCGATCGTGTCCCGCCAATAGATCATCCGTTTTGGACCCACGAGCGCTGCGAATGGGAGCTCGCCATCGCGGTGTGCCATTCGAGCGCCCTCGAGTCCGTGGCACGTGGACATCGCCACGAAGAGTCGACCATCGAGCTTCGCGTTGACGAAACCAAAGATGTGTCCGAGCTCCTCCCATTCGAGTGTGGTGCCATCGGTGAGGCCGATGCCGTGCGCGTTGCCGTGCATCGACATGTGGATGAACGGGACGATCCCTGACAACGCTGGTTCGGCATCGAGGATGATGTCCGCAATCGCCGTATAGAAGGCATCTTCGTTCACGACGGTAAGGAGTGTCGACCCAATGCCCGCGTGGTCGAGTGCCGAGCAGAGCGTCCGGCCCTCGTGAACGTTTCGGAGAAAGTCCTTGGGACTAGGCGACTCGACGACAAAAACCCGTGTCTTTCGTGCCATCACCAAAGGCTCCCACAGTAGCGCTCAAGAAATCGACCGCCGATGCCTAGAAAAGCACGCGTATGACCTTGCGCTGATATCAGCCAGCGGTCATAATCTCCTCATGCCGCGGGTTGGTCAGATCGGTCCCATCGCCATCTACATCTACGCGGCCGATCACGCGCCCCCGCACTTTCACGCCATCAACCCCGGCCAGGAGGAGGCCGTCATCGAGATCCAGACGCTGGAGGTGCTCGAGAACTCGCTCTCCAGCGCGGAGCTTCGCACGGTCCTCGCGTGGGCGGCGAACAACCAGGCGATGCTCATCGATCGCTGGAACGCCCTCAACCCGCCGCGCGCGCGGTGACCGACCCGTCGACGAGAATCAACCCCCACAACGAAGAGAGGTAGTTTTATGAGCCGTATTACCAACGTGGAGCACAAGGGCGGCTTTCGGCTTGCCCTGGAGTTCTCGGACGGAACGAGTGGCATCGCCGATCTGACCAACCTGATCGAGACGACGCCGGGCCCGATCGAGTCGCTTCGCGATCCGAAAATGTTCGCGACGGCTCACGTCGATGCGTTTGCCGGAACCGTGTGCTGGATGAACGGCATCGACATTGCGCCTGACACGCTCTACGCGCTTGCCCACGGTATGAAGCGTCCGGAGTCTTTCCAGGAGACGCAAGAGCAGGCGCGAGAGGTCACACTGCGCGAGCTCCGTGCAATGTCGAACCTGACGCAGGTCGAGGTCGCACGTGAGCTCGGCGTAACGCAACCCGAGCTGTCGCGACTTGAGGGGCGTCGCGAGGACTTCAAGGTGTCGACCATCCGCAAGTTCGTGCGCGCACTGGGATGGGATCTTGAGCTCGTCGCGGTTCGCGGATCGCGGCGACTAACGCTGCGCGGATTCTGATCGCTTGCGGCGACCACTTCAGTGGTCGATTCCGTGCGTGTGGCGTGCGACATCGGCCACTCTAGTGGCCGATCCTTCTCACTCACGGCTTCACCTTGATGAGCCCGCACACGATGCATTGCTCGTGTCCGCTTCCGTAGAACGGCACGCGAACATCCTCGTCGAACATCCAGTCATGGAAGCCCAGCGGACAGAGGGCGATTCTCTGCACGCACCAGCCGAATACGTAGGCGCCAGGCCAAGGCATCCACCGCGGCGGAGTGATTGTGAGTCTCAATCGAAGTCTCCCTGGTCGTACGAATACGCGCAGCACTCGCAGACGCGATCGCCGTCGCGCTTGGTCATGTCGCCGTCGACGCCGCACCACATGCAGCGCTTCTCGCATTCGATGCACCCTTCCGCGCCGTGCTTCTCGCAGCCCCGCGCGAAGAAGTCGTTCAGCCACTTGCGGAGCCTCGCGGCGTCCTCGCGCGTGAGCTCACCGCCGAGGCATCCGCGCTTCGGCGATGCGATGGCGAGGTGCGGGCGCTTGCCCTTGCCGACCGACAGTTCAAGCCGCTGCGCGAGCTTCGGGTCCTGAATGTCGACGGCGATCCTTCGCGGCGCGTTCATGACTCCTCCACCACGCAGCATTCGGTGTATTCCGCACGTCCGTTCTCCCTGCGCTCGAGAACGAACCACGTGATGAGCCCTGGCGATCCATGGCGAGCTCCGACCATGAAGTGCGGGCCGCCGGCGGGCGCCGCGTGTTCTTCGACGTGGCCGTCTGCGAAGCGAAGGGCGACGATCATGATGCTGATGGCGCCTTCTTACGCATACGTTCCAGCTTGCGTCGAAGGGTCTTCCTGTCCGTCTGAAACAGGACAGACAGCCGACGCAGCGTTGCGCCAGCCTCATACATGCGCAGCATCTCGACGGCATCTTCCGGCCGCGAACGCTCGATTGTGCTCGGATGGTCGATCGCCGCGCAGTCAACGCATCGCCACGGAGCCCCCTTGCGTCGCTTGATCTGGCTCGCGCAGAGTGCGGATGTTGGAACACGCTTGGTGCATCCCGCCCCGGCACATACGGATTGCTTGACGAGACCCTCGTTCAGCAGACCGGTCTTCGCGAGGCGCCGGTGTGCGAGGCATCGCCACGGCTCGCCGTTTCTGCGGCTTACTTTGTCTTGGTCCAGTGCCCCGCGCGGTACCGGCTTATCACAAGCTTCGCCAGCGCAGACTATCTGCTGCGGCGGTCGCCTGAGCGCCTTGAAGTGACAGTCGCGACACCTCTTTGGCGGCGTCTTCTTCTTGCCAGAGGCTGGGCATACCACGCCGCAGTCCATACAGATCCCCGTCACGCACCGACGACAGTACTTCTGCGGGGGCCCGCACTTCTTTGTTGGCATCGGCCGGCCGCATCGCTCGCACGGAATCTCGCAAGGCCGCACGCCGTCTGCGGCGGCGTGCTCCAAGCCATGAACAGCGGCAAGCGCCTTCAGCGCCTCCTCATGTCTCGCATAGCGTACGATCTCTCCGGTCTGTTGGTTGTAGACCACAACGCGCCTCGCCTTCGCCTCTGGCCTGGCTCCACGGAGAACTGGCGCGATGTAGCCAGCAAGTTCGAGTTCCTGCGCTCGCGTCAGCTTGGTGTCGGTCACGGCGCTGCTCCCTTCGCAAACCGACGAACCTCAATCTCCACGCGTGGCCGCACGCGGTCCGGGTCCTGCAGCGCCGCGCCGATGCCACGCACGTAGCGGTCGTCCGGAATCGCGACGCCGATAAGCGCGTCAATCACCTTGATCACGTTGTCCAGATCGGGCCCGCGATCCCAATGCGTCCGAAAGATTTTGAGCAGGATGCTGAACCGGTCGCTCTTGTTCCACGCCCACCGCGTCGCGAGCACCGCTGCTTGCGCGCACGACTTCACCCTAGCTTCGTACTCGCGCGTCTTCTCCGGCGTGACCGCGCGCGTGACGGTCTTCCCGCTCGGAAGGTGCTTGCTGAAAACGCGCGCGCGCTCTTTGCCGACGGGCTCTCCATCGACCGAGAACCTGAGCACCGTGGGCGTCCCGTCGGTCGCCGGCCGCGCAGCCACCGCATCCGCGATCGTCGCCGCGGCCTTGCCAGACGTGCATTGGGGGCAGGGGATCCACACGCCGTTGCCGGCGTGGAACTTCCGCTTGCCCTTGCAGAGATGGCACTTGGCGCTCATGAGTCCACCGGTCGACGACGCGGAGGCGGCGGAACTGGCATCGGAATGCCCGACACTCGTATGCCTCCGAACGTGCCGATCCACATTGGCCCGACGAGCGCCCGCAATCTCTCGCGGTCGCGCCGCCACAGTGCGCACTGCCACCGCGCATAGGCCATCGTCCAAGGCAGCTTCCGCATCACCTGGACCCAGGCCTTCTGCCATTGCGTCGCCCATCGCGGCCCGCGCGGCTCCATCGGGATCGGTGACGGCGTTCGATACGGGCCGCTCATGACGTCCGCCTCGTGCGATTGAGTTTGCGGTCGCATCGCTTACATCTCGGCGCGTTGCCCGGTGCGAATACGATCGGTTCGCCCGTTTCACTCGCAACCACACCGAGCAGCGGCCGACAGATTGGAAGCGGAAACGCGATCGGCTCGCCGTGCCCGTCCGCGTAGTAGTGGGCCACCGTTCGGCGTGTCCGCCAGCACAACGGAATGAACCACGCCTCTGCGCTGACTCGAGCGCGTGGCCACACGCCGTGCGGATTCTCGTGGTCGATCGTCACGAACCACTCTCCTCTGATTCATCGGCCTGCAGAGCATCGAGCCCGAAGCGGACTCGCACCTCGTCGATCTCGGCGGCCAGTTTGTTCGCGCGCGCGATCTGCTCCTCGAGACGAGCGAACGTCGGAGCCATGACCCAGCCCTCGAAGACGTCCGCCAGAGCTTCGACGCCAGCCCTGACGGGTGCGTCGTAGATGCGGCTGCGTTCCAGGAACGTGCGCTCGACGATGCGCCCCCGCCAGTTGAACAGCGGGCGCATGAGACGCAACGCGACCAGACCGATACGCGGCTTCACTTCGAGCCCCGTCGGGGAAAGGCCTCAAGGGCATCACCGATGGCGTCGCCCATCTGCATCGCAAGCAGGCCGAGCAGAAGCGTCTTCACCGCCACCGCGATGTCTGGAGCGCGCAGAAGAAACCACGCGGCGACCGCAATGCCGGTCAAACGCACAAGCGCCAGCACCTTACGCGTTCGGCGTGTCATCTGACGTTGCTCCTGGTGCAGGCCTCGCAAAGTGTCCGCGGACAACGGCAACGGTGGATCGCGTAGCTGCAGTACGGAAGGCGAGCGCGCGCCTGCTCGACGGTGAGCAGCGCGCCCCAGTGACGATCGCAGATCATCGGGGCTCGCTCCGCGTGGACGACGCCCGGCGTCGCTTCTTTGGGTCGCTTGGCTGTCGCCGCACCAACTCCGCCTCGAGCCTGTCGGCCTCGTCGCGCTCCGCCTTGTTTGCGTACGAGAGATCGAACCAACCCGACACGCTGTAGCCGTGGAGCTGCGAGAAGTGCTGCCAGTCGTGTCGCGTCCAGCCGGCCTGCATGCCGACGACATGCAGGTCGTTCAGACTCATCCCGTGGTCGCGTCCCCAGTCGACCAAGAAGCGCACGATCGGGTTCGCAAGGAAACGCGTCACCCCGTGCCCGTCCCACACAACTGGCTGCATGGGATGCCTCACCTTCGGTGATCGCTTGGCGCGCTTCATCGCTTCGCCTTCTTCCGACGCGACACCTTCACCTCGACGTCACACTCCTCGAAGACGCCGTCCTCGATCACGAACGCACTCGTCGAGTCGCCGCCCTCCCATGTGCATACGGCTTCGACCTTCCCCATGATCTTCGGGGCGATCTCTTCCTGGAAGACGGGCTCGAACGAGCGTCCGGAGCCCTCGCCGTACCACCAGATGTTCGGGAGCTCGATCCGCTCTTCGGGCTTGCCATCGATGAGCGCCTGCGTCGCCGCATCGATGATCTCTTGTAGGAAGTTCCCCTCGGCGAGATCGTCCTCGTGCTCCCTGTACAGCGCGACGACGTCCTTTGCGAACATCCACGCGTCGAGGACTGACGGCTCGATGTGGTCGATGTTGTAACTCACCTCAGGCCTCCTTCGAGGCGCGTGTGCGCCGCTACGATCAGCGTCTCAACCTGCCGCCCCATCGGCACGTTGGTCCGTTCGCAGATCGCGGCGAGCATGTCGAAGTACCGACGACCGATCATGACCGCCTGGTCCTTCGTCGCCTCGTGCGCCGCGACACGAGCCTCCCACGCGTCGTTGAACCGGGCGTAGAGCGTCTGCTGCGTGTCCCCCGG
>Ga0196964_10001642_pt1 | contig 11223 bp, 12 predicted proteins | sample S1_10metaG_FD_148615 | JGI IMG/M metagenome (GOLD analysis project Ga0196964, IMG submission 148615) | Soil microbial communities from Anza Borrego desert, Southern California, United States - S1_10 | ecosystem: Environmental > Terrestrial > Soil > Desert | place: USA: California | collected... | reverse complement strand
CCTTAGCTCCTTATGACCACGAGCCGGTTCAGCGCGTCAGGATCGACCGATCGATCCGGTATCTTGGCGCAAGCGCGGGAAGCTGGCGCGCCCCTGGACCCAAAGGTGAATTGAATGATCGCCGCCGCGCTATGCGCGCTAGTGCTATCAATCCCACTCGTTCCATGCAGGGGGCCCGTGCAGGTCGCTGTAGATGAGTGGCGGGGTTTCTCTCAGAGCCTCAGCCCTGAGAATGATGCAAAACCGCGAGGTGTGCGTCCTGCGGAAAATGTCCGTGTACTTGATGTACCCGTAAAAGAGTGTGTCTTCCTTTGTATCGAGAGCGGCCCGAGCGAGCTTTTGGTCGCCATCGCGAGCCACGGGTTGGTCGCTGAAGAAAACGCGCCGGTACCTATCGGATGTCGGATAGGTCGGATTGCCAGTGATCGGGATCACTGGCAGGGAGCGAACGTAAAACTCTTTGATGAAGCCTGGCGTCTTGCCCAAGTTTTGCGCGTAGAAAATAGCCGCGAGATGATCCGCCGGTATCGATGCGGGATCGAAGTGCAGTTCTCCCTTATTTATCCTGATACCGAAGAAGACATACGCGCGCTCCAGTTGCCGAAGGCCACGATCAGCGCGCTCTCCAAGGCTGTGCGTGGCCAAAATCAAGCCGATAGTGGCAATCGCCAAAACGACGGTGAATATCGCAATCCATCCTTCGGGCGAGATGCCGAAAACCTCTTCCTCCGCATCGTGTGCTTCGGCGGTTTGGCGCTTGGCTTCATAGGAGCCGTCCTCAAGACGCTGGATCGTCCACGTCTCGGCATCTGGATGATCAGCGTCGGGTGTGTGAGCGCGCTCGGCGCCGTGCTGATAGGCGTTCTGCACACTCTGAACTGACCACGCCACGAGCGCGAAAGCCGCGAGGATCGCGAAAAGCGCGAGAACCGGCGCAACCTTCTCAAATATCTTCGACAGCGACATGTGGCAGCCCCAGCGCCGCGACCGTCGCCATTAGGAACGTCGCTGGAAACGTCCCACGTTTTAGCTTCGACTTGACGCTGTGCTCTGTCTCGCCGTCCAGGCCGTGTTCCGCGAGCGCGTTCGCCAAATCGGCGTAGGTCATCTTCGCCCGCTTCAGCTCGGCTTTGATCCAGACGGATAGCCGGTCGGCCAGCTCTGCCTCAGTTTTGGCAAGCCCCATAGGTGTCACTCCCGATAAAAAAGGAGCATAAACGACACTTAGGGGCTTGTCACGCCCCCTTGAAGGTGTCATATATGCTCCATAGGAAGCAGATAAGACACCGTGACCGCCCATTTCCTCACCCTCAGCCGTGCAAGGACGCTCTCGCTAGCGTCCGTGTTTCGGCTCACGGGCGGGGAAGCCGAAAAGGTGTTCCGCGATCTGCGCTGGGATGACGGCGCTCCGCATTGCCCGGCGTGCGGCTCGCTCAGCCCCTAAGAGTACCGTCGCAAGACTGGCGCGCTGCAATTCGAGTGTCGCGACTGCAAGAAGCGCTATACGCTCACGTCTCAAACGCTGTTCGCTTCGCACAAGGCGCCGCTGCGCGCTTATCTGGCGTGCATTGCGGTCGCCGCGAACGAAGTAAAAGGCAAGTCCGCGCTCGCGCTCTCGCGCGATCTGGGCATGAGCTACAAAGCCGTTTGGATCTTGCTGCACAAAATCCGCGAAGCAATGTCGGCCGAGTTGAAGGGGCGCACGCTCGGCGGCGAGGGCATCACTGCTGAGGTCGATGGCGGCTATTTCGGCGGCTACGTGAAGCCCGCGAACCTGCGCAAGGATCGCAAGGACCGCCGTCTGCGCCAAAATCAAAGCGGCAAGCGCAAGGTCGTCGTCGTCGTGCGCGAGCGTGGCGGCGAGACCCTGCCGGGCGTGTTCCGCAGCGAGGCGCAAGCGATCGGCTTCATCAAAGCGCGCGTGCGCAAAGAAACGCGCTTGAACGCGGACGAAGCGTCCTCATGGGATGCGCTGCACGCGCGCTACGAAATGAAGCGCATCAACCACCAGGAAGCCTATTCGTTCGATGGCGCCTGCACGAATTGGGCGGAAAGCTTCTTCGCGCGCATGCGTCGCGGCGAGATCGGCCACAACCACCACGTCGCCGGCCCGTATCTGCTTCGCTATGCGCAGGAATCGGCGTGGCGCGAGGATAACCGTCGCGTGGACAACGGCTCACAGGTGCGCCGCGTGCTGACGCTGGCACTCGCGAACAAGCCGAGCGTGGATTTTTGCGGTTACTATCAGCGCCACAAGTGAACGCCGCCTTCCGCGACGCGGTGTTACTCTTCGCCAAAGACGCTGTAGTTGGGCTGCCTTTGCACGCGGGGAATCTCTCTCGGAACGCCGCAGTTGTAGCCCCGACCGCAGCCCGTGCATTCAAGGACTGTGTGGCGCGTATGACTCAGCTTTCCCGTCGAATGGAGGACGCGTATCTTACCCTCGCGATAGCAAGTGTCGCAGGCCCAATGCGGTGGTTCGATGCCGCGCGCGCTTTCTTTTATCGAGCGCACAAAAACACCGCGAGCCGCCTCGAGCAGCTCGTATTTCTCCAGCTCAGCTCTGTTATCTTTCAGATCAGCCACCTCGCGTTTAAGGCGCTGGTTTTCCTCCAGCATCGTCGCCTCGTTCAGCGCTGCCACCGCCACGCTTTGATAAGCGGCCGCGATTTCTCGGCTCAGCTCCGCGATCTTGGCCTCTCGGTCGGCTTTGGACGTGAGCGCGCCCAAGCCCTGCGCAATGTCCCCGGCCAGCTTGATGCTCTCAAGGCCAGCTTTAATCTCAGCAATTCCAACCATGGCGTTTCCTCTTGACCATGGTTTGCCCTGAGTCGTGGCCTTTCGGGTGCGCAACAGTGCGGTTAGTCCCGCACTAACTCCCAAGTCCGATCTGTTTCGTTGCCCAGCGCCCGAACGGCACCGCGCTTTTTGAGATCGCGGAGCACGTTGCGCGCGGCCTCATAAGCCTCCCTGTGGACGCGGAGCGCGGGCTTGCCGTGCGCCTGTAGGAGGGCGCGGGCAACGTCGCGCGTGCTGAGCGGGCCGCTGGCTTGATGCAGTGCGGCCATGACGGGGCGCGCGTTGAAGCCGCGTGGGGCGCGTTTCTTCATCGGCTTGGCCGGAAGCGCCTCTAGCAGAATGTCCGGCTGTAGGAGCCGCAGGGCGGCGTCCACGTGGCCCAGGTTCATCATAAGGAGCTGGACCTTGGTTTCCGCTTCCGCGATTTCGAGAATGAGCGCGTCTCGCTTACGGCGGAGACCAGCCACGGCGTATTGCTCTGACATGCGCCAAAGATGGCGCCGAGAGCGTCACCCAGCTTCCCGCGCTTGCGCCAAGATACCGGATCGATCCTGGACCCCGCGGTTTCATGCCCCGCAGGCAATGCTGACGTCGTTCGCTTCGTCCGATGGAGTGCAGGTCCCACCGAACTTTCTCAACGATGGTCGTTCGAGTTGCTCTCTTTCCCATCGAAGCGACGACAGCCGCGCCGGCCGCGTCCCTAACATTTGCGAAGTTTCGGTCGACTTCGAAACCCTCCCTGTCAGGGCGAGACCATTCTAGGCGAAGCGCAAGCCGGTCGGATTGATTTTGCGCGATGTGTTTGGATTCAACGCGTTGGACGAGAAAGTTGTTGGATAAACGGGGACTCAATCCTCGCCTTCGTGGAGCGTGCGCGCGGCATGCCGGCTGGAAGCCCACGATCAGCCAGCGCACTTCCGATATGGCGGTGAGGAGCGCCGGGGCCTTGCCGGCATGCTTGCGCCAAGATTCAACGCTCCGACGCCGCAAGCGCTTCCGCCAGCGCGCCGATGAAGCGCTTGAAGGTTTCGCGTTCGTCGGGCGCGTGATCGGGATTGACTTCGGTGATGGTGAGGCCGCGCCAGTTGGGCAGCGCGGCGAGCGCGCGGATCACGGCGAAGGCTTGATCCAGCGAGAGGCCCCGGCAGCGGCGCGTGTTCTCGGCGATCGGAAACTCGGTGAAGGTCAGCACGTCGACGTCGAAGTGAATGAGCACGTGGTCGAAGTCCGCGGCCCAGCGCACGGCGCGGGCGCAGGCTTCTTCCAGATCTGCCCGCACCTCCTCGCCGGAAATGCGCGCGAGCGGAAGACGCGTCATCGTGGAAGCTTCCGCTTCGCTGATATTGTCGGCGCCGAAATAAAGAAGCGATCGCGGGCCGAGCAAAGGCGGCGCGCCGCCGAGATTGGCGAGGCCTGGCTCTGCGCCGGGGAGCGCGAGCAGATGCGCGACGCCGGTCCAATCGAGCGCGCCGTCGCTCGTGGCGGGCGTGTTGAGATCGACATCGTAGTCGAGATAGAGCAGCCCCACGCGCGCCCCGCCGCGACGCGCGCCGGCGACAACGCCGAGCTCGATCGTGCAATCGCCGCCGAGCACGAGCAGGTCTTCGTTCGCGGACATTGCGGCGGCGACGGCGTCGGCAAGTGTGCTCGCCGCACGTACGACGGCATCGAGGTTCATCGCTTGCGGGCGCTCGAAGTCAGGACGCCATCGGAAGTACGGACCGTCGCCGCGATCGCCGACGCGTCGGCCGCGCTCCGCGAGCGCTTCGATCAAGCCATGACGCCGGAACGCAGCTGGCGCCTCCTCCTGCCCCGGCGCATACGCGCCCGCGCTCGTCGGCGCGCCGATGACGGATAAGGCTCGCATTGTCGTCTCCGCGGTGCGAGGTCGAGCTAGAGCGCAGAAGACTGCCGTCCAGGTCCGGCTCCCTGGTCAGGCCAATGCTTTGCGCGCGAGGCCGTCCGCTTGTTTCAGCAGCACCGGAATTCGGCCGTCGCCGCTCATGCGCTCGATACGCCGTGCGGCGTCGGTGCGATCCATACCGGCGGCCGTTACGTGGAGCGGCGCTTCGCTTGCGCCACGGCGGATGGGTTGGGACCAGGTGTCTTCGTGGAATTTGGTCTTGGCGACGCCGATCACCGGCACATGTCGCGCCAGCGCCTCGTAGAGGCGGGCGCCCAGGCCTGGTCTGCTGTCTGCGCTGAGCCAGACGTAGCCGTCGATGATCAGCGCCGAAACAGGGACTGGCGATTGATCGAGCAGGTTCATCAGCACCGGCAGCTCGCGCTTGTAGAACTCGCCGGGCTCGTAGGCATGCGGTTCGGACTCGACGCGTGTTGAGAACGCCCCATCGGCAGTCGCCGTGTCCCAATCCGAAAAGTACACGCCCGCGGCGGCAGCGCTTGCGATGTCGTACGCGACGTCGAGCGTCATGATTGGGGCTTTCTGTTTGTAAACCCAAGTCATCCAGGGCAGCTCCAAACCGCGCAGCCGCCAGCGGCCGTCGTCATCGCGCGTGAAGTATTCGCGCCGGTCGGCGTTCTGGGTCGTGGACCAATAGATGAGTTCGACGAAGAATTCGCGGACGACGACGGCCGCCAGTTCTTCGATGTCCTGTTGTCCGCGCGGCACGGCGCGGGCGGCGTCATCCATGTCGACGATCTGGGAGAGAACGGCGCTGGCCGTGGGGATGAGATCAATGCGCACCGCGCCGAATTCGACGGGCACGCACAGATCGAACTCGAACGGCCCCTCGCCTACGCGCGTGCAGGCTTCGCGAGACTCGCCCACGACCTTGAGCGCGTGTTCGTCGAACCGCTCGAGATAAAAGGCGGCGGGCTTGTTTCCGAGCCTCAAGGCAGCGTTGTCGATGCGTCGGCGGGGCATCTCAATCGAACGCGGCGCGCACGTGGTGAGCGTCCACGACCTTGCAGTATTCGCCATCAAGATTTGCGAGCGACATGGCGTGCACCTCCTCGGCGCTGCGCAGGACGCCGTTGAAGTCCACGCGCGCGAAGGTGAAACATGCCTCCTGCACGAGGTAAGTCTCGTAGCCGAGATTGCCGGCCATGCGGACTGTGGCCTCCACGGAGTTGTTGGTCGAAACGCCGCAGATGACCAGCGCGTTGCGGCCGAGCGTGCGCAGCCGGCCCGCGAGATCGGTGCCGATGAAGGCGCTGTTGGTGCGCTTCGGGATGACGGTTTCTCCATCGCGCGGCGCGACTTCGGGTTTGAAATCGTTGCCCGGCTGACCGGGGCGGTAGGCGGAGTGCGGATCGGTCGAATCGTGGCGGATGTGGATAACCGGGGCGCGGCGTTCGCGCCAAAGCGCGAGTAGCGCGGCGATCGTTTGCTCGGCGTCCGGGTTGTTACGCGGGCCGTCCTTGGCATGGTACGGCTCATCGATGGAGCGCTGCACATCGATCACGAGCAGGACGGCGTCAGCGATGCTCATTTCGAGCGCACTCTAACTCAGTGCGACCTTAGGCGCTACGCCGCAGCCGACGGCGGCGGCGCGCAGGGTCTTGTCCCGGGCCCACAGCGCTGCGCCGGACGTGAGCGCCGCCGATGCCAGCAGGTTTGTGTCGACATAGCCGAGACCGGTGTTGGCGAGCTTGTGGCGCTCAATGAAGATCATGACTTCCTCGTGCCGCGGGACTGCGACGCTCGGAAGATGGTTCAAGTAGCGCAGCACTTCCGCGCGCTTGGCGACGCTGCCGAGCGCGATTTCACCGATCACGTGCGGATGCGTCAGCACCTCGTTGCGATCGAGGAGCGCGACCAGTTGCGGCTCGGAGGCGCGGAAGTGATCGATCCAGATCGAGGTGTCGACCAGGATCACCTGCTCAGCCCGGCCGGCGGCGCGGCGGCGCTTTGGCCTTCGGATCGCTGCCGCCGAGGCGCGCAAGGCGGCGGGCGCTCTCGCGCTCGATCAGCGCCTTCAGCGCCTCGCGGACGAGCGCGGTCTTTTCGCTGACGCCGGTGAGCGATTCGGCTTCGGCGAGCAGGTCGTCGTCAAGGGCGAGCGTGGTTCTCATGCACGGAAAATAGCATCATTTGATGCTGTTTTCAATGCTATGCGCAGGCACGGGCAGCTTCCTCAGCACGCCAGCGCGCAAGGCATTCTCGAAACGTGTCGGCGCCCTCAGCGAACTGCACAAAATCGCTCGTGACGCCGTTCTTCGTACAGCAGGGGCCAATCGCGCTGCGCCAGGCCCGGCAGCGTTTTCTCGAAAACCTCGAAACGCCAAGCGCGCCCGCGATGGCGGAAGAAGACGAAATATGGTTCGCGGCCCGGCGCGAAGTGGTGGCCTTCAAATCCGACCGGAGCGCCGTCGTTCGCGCCGCGATCAGGGCAAAGTCTTCGCCGAAGTTGAGATCGGCTTCACGCCTCCTACCGCCCGAACTTCTGGAACTTGATCCGGCTCGGGATGATCTCGGTCACGCCCAGCCTGCGCATCTTGTCTGCCTCATAGCTGTCGAAGTCGCCTTCGAACCATTCGACGTGGCTGTCGCCTTCGAAGGCGAGGATGTGCGTGGCGAGGCGGTTCAGGAACCAACGGTCGTGGCTGATGACGACGGCGCAGCCGGCGAAATCTTCGAGCGCGGCTTCCAGCGACTGCAGGGTTTCGACATCGAGGTCGTTGGTCGGTTCGTCGAGCAGCAGCACGTTGGCGCCGGTGAGCAGCGTCTTGGCGAGGTGGACGCGGTTGCGTTCGCCGCCCGAGAGCTGGCCGACTTTCTTCTGCTGATCGCTGCCCTTGAAGTTGAAGCTCGACACATAAGCGCGCGACGGGATTTCGCGGTTGCCGACTTGAAGCACGTCGAGGCCGCCGGAGATTTCTTCCCAGATGGTCTTGTTGTTATCGAGCGCATCGCGCGATTGATCGACGAAGCCGAGCTTTACGCTCTCGCCAATCTCGATCTTGCCGGCGTCAGGCTTTTCCTGGCCGGTGATCATGCGAAAGAGCGTCGATTTGCCGGCGCCGTTCGGGCCGATGATGCCGACAATGCCGCCGGGCGGCAGTTTGAAGGTGAGCCCGTCGATGAGAAGCTTGTCGCCGAAGCCTTTCTTCAGGCCTTCGAAATTGATGACGTTGTGCCCAAGGCGCGGGCCGGGCGGGATTTGGATGGTGGCGAAGGTTTGCTTCTCGCGCTCGGCTTGCGCGGCCATTTCTTCGTAGCGCTGCAGGCGCGCTTTCGATTTGGCTTGGCGCGCCTTGGGGGATTGGCGGACCCATTCGAGTTCGCGGCTCATCACTTTCTGACGGCCTTCGGCTTCGCGCTCTTCCTGGCTCATGCGCTTGGCTTTGGCTTCGAGCCAAGCGGAGTAATTGCCTTCGTACGGGATGCCCTTGCCGCGATCGAGTTCGAGCGTCCACTTGGTGACTTGATCGAGGAAGTAGCGGTCGTGCGTTACGAGGATGACGCAGCCGGGGAAGTTTTCGAGGTGATGCTGCAGCCAGGCGACGCTTTCGGCGTCGAGGTGGTTGGTGGGTTCGTCGAGCAGCAGCATGTCGGGCTTGGAGAGCAGCAGGCGGCAGAGCGCGACGCGGCGGCGTTCGCCGCCTGAGAGTTTCTCCACCCCTGAGTCGTCGGGCGGGCAACGCAGCGCGTCCATCGCCATGTCGATCTTGCTGTCGATGTCCCACGCGTCGGAGGCGTCGATCTGCTCTTGAAGCTTGGTCATCTCCTCCATCAGCTCGTCGGTGTAGTTCTCTCCCACCGCCATCGACACTTCGTTGAAGCGGGTGACGAGCTTCTTCTCTTCGCACCAGCTCTCAACGTTCTCACGCGCGGTAAGCGCCGGGTCGAGCTGCGGCTCCTGCTCCAGGTAGCCCATTTTCGTGCCGGCCATAGCGAAGGCTTCGCCGGTGAAGTCCTTGTCCATGCCGGCCATGATTTTCATCAGCGTCGACTTGCCCGAGCCGTTGACGCCGACGACGCCTATCTTCGCGTCCGGGAAGAACGACAGCCAGATGTTCTCGAACACCTTCTTGCCGCCCGGATAGGCCTTGGTGAGGCCCTGCATGGTGAAAATGTATTGCGCGGGTTGAGCCGCCATGGGTCGTAGTCCGTTCTGATGGGAAATCGAAGCGCGGATATAGCGATGCGCTGCCTGGGCGTCCATGCCGCCGCCTCGCGACGGAAGCGCCACGCCGCCTCGTTAAAAGCTCACGAGGGACTGACGAGGAGCACGCCGAAATGAAACAGATTTTACTCGCCGCCGCGCTCGGCCTCACCGCTCTTGCGATTACACCGGCGCCTGCATCTGCGCATTCGCACAATTGGGATCGCATCGAGGACCGCTGGGACCGCGCCGAAAACCGGGCGGACCGGCGCGAGAACCGCTGGGATCGCCGCGAAGACCGCCGCGACGTGCGCGAAGACATCCGCGATGCGCAACATCAAGGGGGCTGGCGCGATCAGCGCGAAGATGTGCGCGACGCGCGCGAGGATGTACGCGATCTACGCGAGGACCGCTGGGACCGGCGCGAAAACCGCTGGGACCGCCGCGAAAATCGCTGGGACCGGCGACACTAATTCGGCGTACGCAGGTGCTGCGCGAGAAATGCTTCCGTCTCGCGCAGCATCTGGATGCGTGTTGGCGCGTCCGAGAGCCAATGGTCATCGCCGGCCAACTCCACAAAGCGCACAGGCTTGCCTGCCTCTTCCAGGGCGCGCTGCATGCGCCTTGATTGCTCGATCGGCACCACCGTATCGTCGGTGCCGTGGACGAGGAGCACGGGCGCCTGCACCCGGCCCGCCAGCAGCGCGGGCGAGGCGGCGCGGATACGGTCGCGGTCTTCCTGGCGATCGCCAATCGAAGCGCGCCACCATTCGGAGCTCATGCTGTCATCGCCGCCGGTCTGGCGTTCGGTCTGGCTCAGCATGAAGCCGAGATCGGAGACGCCCGCCACGGCCACCGCGCAACGATAGCGCTCCGGCGTGAGCGTCACCCCGGCCAGCGCGGCGTACCCGCCATAGGACGCGCCGACGATGCAGACGCGGGATTCGTCGGCGATGCCGGCGCGCACGAGGCCTGCGGCCCCGTCCTCGACGTCAGTCTGCATCAAGCCGCCCCATTGACCGCGACCTGCTTCCTCCCACGCGGCGCCGTATCCGCTGGAACCGCGGAAATTGGGCTGAAGCACCGCGTAGCCGCGCGACGCCAGGAACGTCGCCCACCAGTCGAAATCCATCGTGTCGCGCGAATGGGGCCCGCCGTGCACCAGAAGCACGAGCGGCAAACCGCGCGCCTCCACCCCGTGCGGCAACGTCAAGTATGCGGGGATGCGCGCGCCGTCGCGGGCGCGGAACGTGATGGACTGACGTTGTCCGAGCGTGGCGGAGCGCAGCTCCGGATATCGCGCCGACAGCATGCGGAGCGTAGCAGCGCCGCGGTCATAGAGATAATAGGCGCCGCCATCCAGGCCACGCTCGCCGTACACAATGAAGCGCGTACGATCCTGCGACCAGGTCGCCAAGCGGAATGCGTTCAACTGGTTCGAGCCGGCAATGGCCTCGCGCACGCTCTGAAGGATGGGATCGAAGTAGAGTTCTTCGGTTTCGACATTTGTCCACGCGACGCCGACAACTTCGCGCGTCCAGGGATCGAGCAGCGCGCCATCGAGATCCGTGTTTTCGGCCGCATGCAGGACCGAACGTTCGCCGCTCGCCCGATCAACGGCGTAAAGAGTCACAAATCCGGCCTCGCTCGTGTCCGCGGCGACGAGGCGGCCATCCGGCAGCAGGCCTGCGATGGAGAACGGTTCACCATAGCGTGAGACGTCTTCCACCAACAGCCGCGGCGTGGCGCCGTCGTACACATAGAGACGCCGCAGATTGCTCTGGCGATCCGCATCAAGTCGCGCGATGGGCGCGCCGTTGCGATCGACGACATAGTCCACCGTATCGCGCGTGACGCCATACACTTCGACGGGCCGCACGCGCCCGTTGTCGAGGTTCACGCGAAACAGCATTGCATTGTTGCGGTCAAGATTGGTCGTCGAGCCGATCATGCGGGCATAACCAGGGTCGCCTTCGATCGGCGAGATCAGCTGTGAGCCCATATCAGCCCACGGATTCTCCTCGTTCGTCGTGAGAATGCGCGCGCCGCCAGTCGTCGTGTTGATGGTGCCCCAGCGCGAGTAATCGACGCGGCGCGGCCGGCCCTGAAAACTGTAGCCCGCCGGAAGCACCTGGCCCGGCCGGAACGTCTGCGTGACGAAGTAGGAGACGCGATCATTGTCGGCCCAGCCGACGGCTCGCAGCTGCATGTTCTCGCCGACGCCGTACGCCGTGCGCTCGCTGGTTTGATCCAGATTGACGATGATGATGGCGGCCTGGCCGTTGGCCTGCGACGTCGCGAGCGCCACGCGGCGGCCGTCCGGCGAGATCGCGGCGTCCGCTACTGCAGGCAA
>Ga0196964_10001641_pt1 | contig 11226 bp, 9 predicted proteins | sample S1_10metaG_FD_148615 | JGI IMG/M metagenome (GOLD analysis project Ga0196964, IMG submission 148615) | Soil microbial communities from Anza Borrego desert, Southern California, United States - S1_10 | ecosystem: Environmental > Terrestrial > Soil > Desert | place: USA: California | collected... | reverse complement strand
CCGTAGTCCGGGACGGTCCGCGCGGTGCGGGCTTCCAGCGCGTCGGCCCGTTCGTCGAGGCGTCGGAGCGCCTCTTCGCGCGGAACCTCGGGATCGGACATGACGGCTGTGCTCGAGACGCGCCGGCGGAAACCCGTCGGCGGGGGTCTGAATTCGGCGCGGAACCTATAGAGGCGCCCCCCGCCCGTCAAGGGAGGGTTGCCGCGCGAAATTCCTTTGCCGCGTAAGGGGTTTACTGCGCCGCCATGGCCTCGGCCTGGGTCAGGTCGACGGAGACCAGCTGCGACACGCCGCGCTCGGCCATGGTGACGCCGAACAGGCGGTCCATGCGCGACATGGTGACCGGGTTGTGGGTGATCACCACGAAGCGGGTGCGGGTGCGCGAGCGCATCTCCTCCAGCATCCGGCAGAAGCGGTCGACGTTGGCGTCGTCCAGCGGCGCGTCCACCTCGTCCAGGAAGCAGACCGGCGCGGGATTGGCCAGGAACACGCCGAAAATCAGGGCCGCGGCGGTCAGGGCCTGCTCGCCGCCGGACATCAGGCTCATCGACGCCAGGCGCTTGCCGGGCGGGCAGGCGAAGATCTCCAGGCCCGCCTCCAGCGGGTCGTCGGATTCGATCAGCCGCAGCTCCGCCTGGCCGCCGCCGAACAGGGCCTGGAAGAGCGCCTGGAAGTGCCCGTTGATCACCTCGAAGGCGGCCAGCAGCCGCTCGCGACCTTCGGCGTTCAGCTCGTCGATGCCGTCGCGCAGCTTGGCGATGGCGCCGGTCAGGTCCGAGCGCTCGGAGCGCATGGTGTTCAGCCGCTCGGCGTACTCGGCGGCCTCCTCCTCGGCGCGCAGGTTGACGGCGCCGAGGGCGTCGCGCTCGCGCTCCAGCCCGTAGAGCAGGCTCTCGGCCCCGGCCGCGTCGGTCGGCTGGGCGATGGCCTCTTCCTTCAGTCGCCGGCCGAGCTCGTCGGGACTCATATGGGCGGTCTCGCGCACCTGCTGCTCGACCTCCCCCAGCCGCTGCCCGGCCGCCTCGTGGCGGGCGACGGCGCCGGCGCGGCGTTCGCGCGCTTCGGAGGCCGCGGCGTCGGCGGCGCGCGCGGCGCGGTCGGCGGTCAGCAAGGCCGCCTCGCCTTCGGCCACCGCGTCCCCGGCCTGGGTCCGCCGCGCCTCGGCGGCCGAGAACTGATCCAACAGCTTCTCGCGCTTCTCCGCGACGATCTCCGGGGCGGCGCTGGCGCGCTCAAGGGCGTCGGACGCCTTCTCCCGGTCCTGGGCCAGAGCCTCGACCCGCTGGGCGGACGACCCCGAGCGGCGCGTCCAATCGGCCTGATCGCGCTTCAGGGCGGCCAGCCGCTGCTCCCGTCCGGCGCGTTCGCGGCCCTCGGCCTCGAAGACGACGCGGGTCCGGGCGGCTTCGGCGCGCGCGATCTGGGCGGCCTCGCGGGCGGCGGCCAACTCGGCGCGCAGGGCGGCGATCGCCTCGCCCGGCGCGCTCTCCACCGTGGCGGCGTCCACGGCGTCGCGGGCCTCGTGCAACTCGGCTTCCAGCCGCGAGACAGTCTCGTCCAGAGCCTGGGCCCGGGCCTCCTTGCGGGCGTGCTCGCGCGCCAGCCGTTCGGCCAGGTCGCGCGCGGTCGCCACCGCCCGCTCCGCTTCCGGCGGACATTTCCGGCTGTCGCGCAGGGCGACATCGGCGACACGAAGCTGCTCGGTCGCCGTCTTCAACGACATCTGCGCCGTTTCGGCCTGCGGCTTCAGCCGGTCGATCTCGTCTTCCAGCTCCGACAGGCGCGTCCGCTGGGCCAGGCGCACTGCGGCGGGCTTCTCGGCCTCGGCCTTCACCACGAAGCCGTCCCATCGCCACAGGTCGCCCTCGCGCGACACCAGCCGCGCCCCGACAGGCAGGCTCTTGGACAGACGCTCGCCGTCCGCGGCGTCGCAAACCCCGACCCAGGCCAGGCGGGCGGCCAGGGCCGCGGGCGCCTGCACCTTGCCGCCCAACGGCTCCACGCCCTGCGGCCACTCCGGACCGTCCGCCTCGGCCCCGCCCCAGAAGGCCGGCGCGCGCGCGTCCAGCGCCGCGTTCAGGTCCTCGCCCAAGGCTGCGGCCAGCGCGGCCTCGTACCCCTTGGCCGCCTTCACCGAGTCCAGCGCGGGCGGATGGTCGCGACGGCCGGAGGTCAGCAGCTGCGCCAGCCCCCGCGCCTCGGTCTGCAGGCGGCCGAGACGATCCTCGTGCGAGCGGGCGTTCTGGCGCGCGGCGGTCTCGGCCTGGGCGGCCTCGGCGCGCGCGGCTTCGGCCGCCTCCACCGCCGCGCGGGCGGCCTGCAACGCCTCCACCGCCTCAGCGAGTTTGGCGCGGGCGGCCTCGATCTGCGGGTCTTCCAGCGGGCCCAGCGCCGCGCGTTCGGCCTGGGCGGTCTTCAGCGCCTGCTCGGCCCGAGCCAGCCGCGTCTGCGCGTCACGCAGGCGCGCGGCTTCGGCGTTCGCGCGAGCCTCTTCGCCGGCCAGCCGGGCGGCCAGCCGCTCGACCTCGGCGCCGGCCTGCTGGGCGGCGGTCTCGGCGGTCCGCCACGCGGCCTCCAGTTCCGGCCCGCGTTGCGGCGCCGAGGCGATCTCGTCGGCCAAAGCCTCGGCCTCGGCGGTCAGCCGCTCCAGCTGGGCCGAGGCGTCCTCGACCATGCGCGCCTCGCGCTCGGCGTCGGCGTCGATGCGGGCGATCTCGGCCTTGAGCCGCTCCACCTCGGCGCGGGCCTGGCGCTCCTCCAGCTCCAGCCGGTCTTTCTCCAGCGTCAGCCGGTGCAGCACGGCGGCGGCGACCGCGTCCTCCTCGCGCAGCGGCTTGATCGCCTCGCCGGCCTTAAGCGCCTGGGCGGTGGCGGCGGCGGCGGCGCGGCCGGTCTCCTCCACGTCGCGGGACGCCTGGTCCAGCTCGGCGGTCGCCCGGTCCAGCGCGTCCTTCGCCTCCGACCAGCGGGCGTAGAGCACCGCGCTCTGCAGCGCCCGGATCTCGGCGGAAATCTTCTTGTAGCGCTCGGCCTGGCGCGCCTCGCGTTTCAGTCGCGACAGGGCGCTCTCCAGCTCCCGGCCGATGTCGTCCAGCCGGTTCAGGTTGGCTTCCGCGGCTCGCAGGCGCAGCTCGGCCTCATGACGGCGGGTGTGCAGCCCCGACACCCCGCCGGCTTCCTCCAGGATGCGGCGGCGGTTCTGCGGCTTGGCGGCGATCAGTTCCGAGATCTGCCCCTGGCGCACCAGGGCCGGCGAGTTGGCGCCGGTGGACGCGTCGGCGAACAGCAGCTGCACGTCGCGCGCGCGCACCTCCTTGCCGTTGATCCGGTAGGTCGAGCCGTCGCCCCGGTCGATCCGGCGCACGACCTCCAGCACCGCCGCCTCGTTGAACGGGGCGGGCGCCCGCCGCTCGGCGTTGTCGATGGTCAGGGAGACTTCGGCGTGGTTGCGCGAGGGGCGGTTGCCGGACCCGGCGAAGATCACGTCGTCCATGCCCGAGCCGCGCATGGCCTTGGCGCTGTTGGCGCCCATCACCCAGCGCAGGCCCTCCAGCAGGTTGGACTTGCCGCAGCCGTTCGGCCCCACGATCCCGGTCAGGCCGGGCTCGATCCGGAACTCGGTCGGATCGACGAAGGACTTGAACCCGGTCAGGCGGAGCCGCTGGAATTCCACCGCGCGCTCCTCAGCGGCCCTTCTTCAGCCGGGGCTGAACGGCGGCCTCGAGGTCCTGCAGGGTGGCGAAGCCGTCGCCGACCTGCTTGCCGTCGACGAAGAAGCTGGGCGTGCCGGCCACGGCGTGTTCGCCGAGATTGACCCGCACCCGGTCCTCGAACGCTTCCTGGGCGGCGGGGTCGTCGACGCAGGCCTGCACCGCCTGCGGCGTCAGGCCCGACGCCTTTGTCAGCCACGCCTCGCGGTCGCCCTCCTGGAAGATGGTCTTCTGGTCCGCCATCAGGCGGTCGACGACGTCGAAATAGCGATCCGGCCCGGCGCAGCGCGCGACCAGGAAGCCGTCCACCGCGAGAGGCCGCGGGTTGGTCGGCAGTTCGCGCAGGACGTAACGCACCTTGCCGGTGTCGATCCACTTGGCCTTGAACGCCGGCCAGACCTCGGCCTGCCAGTGAGCGCAGTGGCTGCAGGTGACCGAAGCGTACTCCACCACCGTCACCGGCGCGTCGGCGCGGCCGAGCGCCATGTCGCCGTCGGCCGCATGCGCGGACGAAGTCCCGAGCGCCAGGGCGGCGACGAAAGCGGCGGCGGCCCCGCGCAGGATCATTTCTTGCCCGCCAGCTTGGGCTGGATCGCCGCGTCCAGTTCGGCCATGGGCTGGGCGCCCACCAGCTGCTTGCCGTCGATCACGAAGGTCGGGGTGGAGCTGATCCCGTCCTTCATCCCCTTCTCGACGCGCGCGTTCAGATCCTTCAGCGCCGCCTCGTCGGTCACGCACTTGTTGAATTGATCCTCGGTCATGCCCGCCGACTGGGCGACCCGCAGCAGGGTGCCGCGCGCGTCGCCGCTCTCGTACATCTCGCGCTGGCTGCGCATGATCGCGTCGACGACCTGGAAGTACTTGTCGTCCCCGGCGCAGCGGGCGACCAGGAACCCGGCGGCGGCGACCTCCTGCGGCGGGGTCAGGAATTCGCGGAAGACGTAGCGGACCTTGCCGGTGTCCACGTACTTCTTCTTGAATTCGGGGAAGACTTCCTCGTTCCAGGCGGCGCAGTGGCCGCAGGTGACCGAGGCGTACTCGACCACGGTGACCGGCGCGTCGGCGCGGCCCATCACCATGTCGCCCTCGGCCTGTTTAGAGCCTTTACCGCCGCAAGCGGCGAGGGCTAAGGCCGCGGCGGCCAAGATCACGGAACGGCGGACGACGGCGCGCATGGCGGACTCCCAGGATCGATCAGGTCAGTAGAGCGCGATTCCCCCGACGGTGCGCTCCTCGCATCATAGTCCGAAGCAACGGGGGCCGGAATTTGTCAACGCCCGGCGTCGTCTTCCCTGAGGACCGATCGTCCCAGCCGGGTCAGCGCCGCCTTCAGCGGACCCTCGGGCGCGTCCTGCAGGCTCGCCGCCAGCTCGGCTTCCCGGGCCGCGTCCAGCGGCGCGGCGCGGCGGCTGCGGCGGGGCGTCGCGGGCGCCTCGGCGCGGGGCTTCAGCGGCCCCTGCACGATGCGCAGCCTGCCGACCGTCCCCTCGCCCAGGAACAGGTTGACGCGCTCCATGATCTCCTGCGCCCGGTGCTGGATCAGGGTGGCGGCCGGGCCGCCGACCTTGATCTCGAGCGCGCCGGGGGTGGTCCCGCGCCCCCTGGTCAGCTTCACCGGCTCGGTGACCTTCGCCAGCTGGTCGCCGACGATTTCGCGCCAGCGCGCCTGCAGCAGGCCAGGCCCCTGGCCGAAGCGCTCGTCCAGGCTCTTGATCAGCTTCGCCAGCGACCGACCCGCCGGCGGCGCCGGCCGTCGCTGGGGACGGGTCCGCTTGGCGGCGAGAATCCGCAGGGCCTCTTCGGGCGTGGGCAGGCGCCGGCGCATGACCGAACCTTACCCCAGGCGGCCGAACGGCACGACCTTGTTCTCCGCGTCGTGGCCGATGTCGGCGCGGCCGAGGTAGGGGATGCCGGAGACGGCGCACCAGTGGCGCACGACCTCCTCCTCGGTCAGGACGAAGTCCGGGTCGTTCTCAGGGATGGCGCCGCACCGGCCCAGGCGTATCCCCGCCAGCCGCCGCATCGCCGGTTGCGAGGTGATGTGGAACAGGTGCCGATCGATCCGGTACATGTGCTCCGACACCTCCTCCAGCATCAGCACGTGGCCGGACAGGTCCGGCGCCCAGGGCGTGCCCAGCAGGTGGGTCAGGATCACCATGTTGAACGCCGCCGTCGGCGCCCCGTCGCGACCGACGCTCGGCTCCAGAACGCCGGGGTCGCGCCCGACCAGCCACCCCAGAGCGCGCGCGACCGCCGCCTCGCCGCCCTCGCGCCGGACGTCCTGCCCGATCGGCCCGTGGGCGACGTGTTCGAACCCCGCCGCGTACAGGGCGCCCAGCAGCGTGCCGGCGTCGCTGTAGCCGAGGTAGGCCTTTCGTCGCGCCGCCTCGTTCAGGCGCGGCATGATCGCCTCCACCAGCCGGCAAGCGCCGTAGCCGCCCCGCGCCCACCACAGGGCGTCGAAGCTTTCGTCGTTCGCCACCTCCAGGAACGCCTCGGCCCGGGCCGTATCCGGGCCTGCGAAGTGGCCCTCAGACAGGAAACATTGCGGGTGAAACCAGATCTCGACCCCGCCTTCGGGGTGCAACGACTTCGCCAGCGCCTGGACGCGCTCGGCCGTCTCCGGCTCGATACGGCACCCGGGCGCGACCACGCCGATCCTGTATTCGTCTTTACTGTTCAGCGGCTTGCTCCGGGCGTTCATTGTCAGCGGCGTCGCGCCCGCCTATAGGCTCGGCGGATGAATCACGGTCCATCCTATTTCTTCTGCGGCGTCGGCGGCAGCGGCATGGCGCCCCTGGCGCTGATCGTCCAGAGCCGCGGCGCCCGCGTCGAGGGCTCCGACCGGGCGCTGGACCAGGGCCGGACCGGCGACAAGTTCGACTGGCTGGCCGCGCGCGGCGTCGGCCTGCACCCCCAGGACGGCAGCGGCGTCACCTCCTCAGATCAGATCCTGGTGGCCTCCGGCGCGATCGAGGAGACCGTGCCTGACGTCCAGGCCGCCCGCCGGGTCGGGGCCGCGATCCTGTCGCGCGCCGAGCTGCTGGCCCGCCTGTTCAACGAGGCCCCTCTGGGCGTCGGGGTGGCCGGCACCAGCGGCAAGTCCACCACCACCGGCATGATCGCCTGGATCCTGCACCAGGCCGGGCGCGATCCGACGGTGATGAACGGCGCGGTGATGAAGAACTTCGTCACCCCCGACAGCCCCTACGCCTCGGCCCTGGTCGGGCGGGGCGAGGCCTTCGTCAGCGAGGTGGACGAGAGCGACGGCTCCATCGCGCTCTACGCTCCCGCCGTGGCGGTGGTGAACAACGTCTCGCTGGACCACAAGTCGATGGACGAGCTGCGCGCCCTGTTCGGCGCCTATGTGGCCAAGGCGAAGACCGCGGTGCTGAACCTCGACAACGCCGAGACCGCGGCCCTGGCCGCCGCCCTGCCGCGCGAGCGGCTGGTCGCCTACAGCCTGAGCGACCCGGCCGCCGACCTGCTCGGAACCGATCCGGTCCCCGCGCCGGACGGCGTCGCGTTCCGGGTGGTCGACAGGGCGACCGGCGCGAGCCTGCCGGTCCGGTTGAAGGTCCCCGGCCTGCACAACGTCGCCAACGCTCTCGCCGCGCTGGGCGCCGCGACCGCCTGCGGCGTGCCGCTCGCCGAGGCCGCCGCGGCCCTGGAGGGCTTCACCGGCATCCGCCGCCGGCTGGAGGTGGTCGGGACCGCCGAGGGCGTGACCGTGATCGACGACTTCGGGCACAACCCCGACAAGATCGCCGCCACCCTCGACACCCTGCACGCCTTCCCCGGCCGGCTGTTGGTGATGTTCCAGCCGCACGGCTTCGGGCCGCTGAAGAAGATGCGCGCCGAGTTCGTCGCCTGCTTCGCCGAACGGCTGAACCCCGACGACCTGCTGCTGATGCCCGAGCCCGTCTACTACGGCGGCACCGTGGACCGCAGCGTCGGCAGCCGCGACATCGCCGAGGGCGTGGTCGCGAGCGGTCGCCGGGCCGAGGCCCTGGCCGACCGCGCCGCCTGCGGCGAGCGGCTGCTGGACCTCGCCCGCCCCGGCGACCGCATCGTGGTCATGGGCGCGCGCGACGACACCCTGTCCCAGTTCGCGGCCGATCTGCTGGAGCGCGTGGGAGCGCGGACTCCGGCCTAGGAGTCGCCGCGCCGCTCCAGCACCGCGCCCACCTCGCCGTCGGCGACGATGCGGACGCCCTCGCGGGTCAGGGCGGCGAACACCTTGGTCTCGACCTCCCGACGCACGGTGCGGCCGGCCTCCAGCTGGGACACGGTGCTGGGGCTGACGCCGGCCGCCGCCGCCAGATCCTGCACCGACCACTTCAGCAGAGCGCGCGCCGCACGCGACGCCGCTCCGGGCACCAAGTCGTCCATGTGTCTGCAACCCTCGAACGAGGGCGACCTTTCCACGCCTTCTCATAAGAATGTCGTGAGGTTAGGGGAGGGCGTGACCCCCGCCGAGATCAACGCCCGCCTGCTCAGCTGGTACGACGCCCACGCGCGCGCCCTGCCGTGGCGGGTCGGCCCGGGCGAGCTCGCCCGTCCCGACCCCTACCGGGTGTGGCTGTCGGAGGTGATGCTGCAGCAGACCACCGTCCCGCACGCCACGCCCTACTTCCTGAAGTTCCTCGAGCGCTGGCCGACCGTGACCGCCCTGGCGGCGGCCGAGGACGCGGAGGTGATGGCCGCCTGGGCGGGGCTCGGATACTACGCCCGCGCCCGCAACCTGCTGGCCTGCGCCCGCGCGGTGGCGGAGCGGCACGGCGGCGTCTTTCCCGACACAGAAGAGGGCCTGCGCGGGCTCCCGGGCGTCGGCGCCTACACGGCCGCGGCGGTGGCGGCGATCGCCTTCGGCCGACCGGCGAACGTCGTCGACGGCAACGTCGAGCGGGTTATCGCGCGGCTCCACGCGGTCGAGACGCCGCTTCCCGCCGCCAAGCCCGAGCTGACCCGCCTGGCCGCGGGCCTGGCCGCGGCCGAGCGCCCGGGCGACTGGGCTCAGGCGCTGATGGACCTGGGCGCCACCGTCTGCCGGCCGAAGGCGCCGCTGTGCGACCGCTGTCCGCTGGCTGAGGCCTGCGCCGCCCGTGCCCGAGGCGCGCCCGAGACCTGGCCGCGCAAGGCCGCCAAGGCCCCCAAGCCCCGGCGCTACGGGACCGCGTGGCTGGCGACGCGCGGCGACCGGATCGCCCTGGTCCGTCGTCCGGCGAAGGGGTTGCTCGGCGGCATGCTGGGCCTGCCGACCTCCGACTGGTGCGGCGCGCCGTTCGACGCCCTCCCGCCCGCACCCGGCGACTGGCGTGACGCCGGCGCGATCGAGCACGTCTTCACCCACTTCGCCCTGACGCTTCGGGTGCGCCGGGCCGAGATCGGGCTCCCGGACGTGGTCTGGACCCCGTTCGAAGAACTGGAGGCGCTGCCGAGCGTGTTCCTGAAGGCCGCGCGTCAGGGGCTCGGACTGGTGAACGGCAGGCGCAGGGCCGCCTAGCGCCTTCGCGCCTTGCTCCGGCCGCGCTCGGGCGCATAGGGTCGCGCTTCCGCCGTCCAGGAGCCGCCGCTTGTCCCGATCCGCCTTCCGCCTCGCCCTGTTCGCCGGTCTGGCGGCTTCCCTGGCGGCGGCGCCCGCCGCCGACGCGGCCTCGCCGTTCCGCCGGCCGAAGGGCGCGGTCAGGGCCGCGGCGCCGGCGCCCAAGCCCGCGCCCGACGTCGTGGCCGCGCGGCTGCGCGACCAGGCGCTGAAGGGGTCGATCGCCTACGGCCTGGTGGAGGACATCACCACCCGCTTCGGCCCGCGCATGGCCGGCTCCGAGGCCGAGCGCCGGGCGGCCGAGTGGGGCGCGCAGGAGCTGAAGCGGCTCGGATTCGTCAACGTCGCGGTCGAGGACTTCCCGCTGCAGGGCTGGACCCGCGGCCAGGAGAGCGCCGAGGTCGTGGCGCCCTTCCGCCAGCCGCTGGTGGTCAACGCGCTCGGCGGCTCGCCCGCCACGCCGGCCGGCGGGATCGAGGCGGAGGCGGTGCTGTTCGAGACCTATGCGGACCTGCAGGCCGCCCCGGCCGGGTCGCTGAACGGCAAGATCGCGGTGGTGCTGCAGGAGACCGCGCGGGTGCAGACCGGGGCGGGCTACGGGAACACCTCGACCATCCGGTCTCAGGGGCCGGACACGGCCAAGGCCAAGGGCGCGGTCGCCTTCGTGCTGCGCTCGCTCGGCACCCACGACCACCGTTTCCCGCACACCGGCTCCACCCGCCGCAGCGAGGGCGCGATTCCGTCGTTCGCCATGTCGCCGCCGGACGCGGACCAGCTGCGCCGCATCGCCGAGCGGTCGCCCAAGGACCAGCCGCTGCGGCTGCGCCTGTTCTCGACCGCCTCAAACCCCGCGCCCGGCCGGTCCCAGAACGTGGTCGGCGAGGTGCGCGGGCGCGAGAAGCCCGACGAGGTGATCGTGATCGGCGGCCACCTGGACTCCTGGGACCTCGGCACCGGCGCGGTGGACGACGCGGCCGGGGTGGCGATCACCACCGCGGCGCTGAAGCTGATCGCCGACCTGCCCTACAAACCGCGCCGCACCATCCGGGTGGTCTGGTGGGGCTCGGAGGAACTGAGCCAGCCGGCCCCCAAGCCGGGCCTCGCCGGCGCCCAGGCCTACGCCGACAGCCGCAAGGACGTGCTGGGCGGCCACGTGATCGCCAGCGAGAGCGACTTCGGCGCGGGGCGGATCTACAGCTTCGTCCTGCCCGCGGGCTTCGCCGGGTCGGAGCTTCAGCAGACCGCCGCGCGCGTGCTGGCGCCGCTGGCGATCAACTTCGACCCCGCGCCCGCCACCAGCGGCGGCCCCGACACCGGCCCTCTGTTCCAGAAGGGCGTGCCGGTGTTCCGCCTGCAGCAGGACGGCAGCGACTACTTCGACGTCCACCACACTCCGAACGACGTGATCGACCGCATCGACCCGAAGGCGATGGACCAGAACGTCGCCGCCTGGGCGGCCCTGCTGTGGTTGATCGCCGACTCCGACGTCGACTTCCGCAACCCGCCGCCGCCCGCGAAGCCGGCGAGCTAAGCCGTTGATGCGTATAGACTTGAGTTAATACGACGAACCAAAGCGCAGTTGACGGGTTCATACTCCGGGCTGAAAGGGTCTTGTGTATGAGTGCGCTTGAGTTGTGGGGCGGACACGAATGTACGGTGAACCGGGTCGGGGACCGGTTCTTCGATCAAACCGTGCGCTCCGGACACCAGACCCGCCTCTCCGATCTCGAACTCTTCGCTGATCTGGGCCTCAAGGCCCTGCGCTATCCCGTGCTTTGGGAAAGGACTTCGCCCGAGCGGCCGGACGACTTCGACTGGCGCTGGACCGACGAGCGGCTGCCGGCGATCATGCGGCTGGGCGTGCGCCCCGTCGCGGGTCTGGTCCACCACGGCTCCGGGCCGAAGTACACCAGCCTGGTCGACGAGAGCTTCGCGCCCGGCCTGGCCGTCCACGCGCGCGCCGTCGCCGAG
>Ga0196964_10001640_pt1 | contig 11233 bp, 14 predicted proteins | sample S1_10metaG_FD_148615 | JGI IMG/M metagenome (GOLD analysis project Ga0196964, IMG submission 148615) | Soil microbial communities from Anza Borrego desert, Southern California, United States - S1_10 | ecosystem: Environmental > Terrestrial > Soil > Desert | place: USA: California | collected... | reverse complement strand
CGAGCGCGGTCCAAGGCCCGGCACTTTGGAGAGCAGCGCGATCAGCGCCTCGATTTCAGGCGCGGCGGTGATGGATTTCGAGCGCATCAGGTATTTGCTTCGCCAACGATTGTCACTTCACTAGGCTGCGCGGTCTTCAATGCCTCCAGGAGCCTGGGCGTCAGCGGCGTGAGGTCCGAAAGTCGATTCGTTTTGGCCTGAAGCACAATGATGGCGACGGCATACGCGCTGGTGTTTTGCTGAAACGATAGATTGCGATCGACTGTCACGAACGCCTCGAACTCAGCCGCGGCCAATTTTAGCAATTCGCCATTCTTGATCGTGGCCCAGCCCATGTCTTGTGCCGTTTTGACCTCATGGCCGGGCAGATGGCGCTTGAGGCGCCAATCCACGCACTCATCGAGCAGAATTTTCACGGCAAGGTTTCAAGCAGCCGGTCTTTGGCCTGCTCCAAGAACGCGACAACTTGATCGCGGCTCACGGTCGGAAAGCCCTCAAGAAAGTCATCGATGGTCTCGCCTGCTTCCAAATAGTCGAGCAGCGTCTGCACCGGAACGCGCGTGCCGGCGAAGACGGCCGCGCCTCCCATAACGTCCGGATTGGTGGACACCACGGATCTCATGCGGCGATCATAGCACTTAAAACGGCATCTTGAAGCCGGGGAGTATCCCAAGCCCGCCGCTCAAGCCCTTCATCTCTTCGTTCTGCGCGTCCTCGAGCTTGCGGCGCGCGTCGTCGTGCGCGGCTTTGACCAGGTCTTCGAGAATTTCTCGGTCGTCGCTCATGAGCGAAGGGTCGATGGCAAGACCCACCATGGCGTTCTTGCCGGAAAGCTTCACCTTCACCATGCCGCCGCCGGCCGAGCCTTCGACTTCCATGGCCTCGAGCTTCTTTTGCGCCTCGTTGATCTTGGCCTGCATGGCCTGCGCCTGGCGCATGATCTGCGAGATGTCCTTCATTTCTCGGCTTCCTTCTTGCGCGCCGGGGAGGGCGCGGATGCATCGCGCGCTGGGAATTGCGCCACGTCGGCCGACGCCGCTTTTTCATCCGGCGGCTGCCTTACCTGCACAATCTCGGCGTTGGGAAACGCTTTCAGCGCTTCGGCGACGAACGGCTGGCGCTTCAGTTCTTCCAGCGCTTTCGCTTCCTCGCGCTTGCGGCGCTCGGCCAGGCTTTCCACGGGCGCAGCGCGTTCTTCCGTAGAGCGGATGCGCCATTCGAATGGCGTGTGCTCTTCGAGGAACGATTTCAAGCGGCGCACCAGATCGCGCGGCTGGTCGAGCGCGGGGACGTATTCGATGTCGCCGTGCGGCGAGAAGTGCGTGACCTTCATGCGCTCGAGCGCAAGCTCCAGCTCGATGTCGCGCTCTTCCGCGACTTTGGCGACGACGTCATTGAAGCTGGCGAAATATGGACCGCCGGCGCCCTCGCCGGCAGGCGCCGTCGCTGGCTCGGGAGGCGCGACGTTGACCGTTGCGCCTTTGTCTGTTGGGCCGGCGCCGGCCGGCGGGGCGCCGGCGGTCCATATTGGCGCTTCTCCTCGGAGCAGCCGCGCCGCGTCTTCCGGCGGCGGCAGAGACTGCGCCGCACAGAGGCGGACCATGGCCATTTCCACCGCCGCGATCGGATCGGGCGCCTTGCCGGCTTCTTCGAGCGCCTTCAGCAGCATCTGCCAGAGGCGCGAGAGCTGCGCCGGCGAGAGCTTCTCAGCCAGGCCGCGCACGCGCGCCACCCAGTCCGCACCGCCAATGATGCGCGCCTCCGCGCCGAGCGCTTGCGCGCGCGCGGCTTCGTGGCCGATGTCCAAGAGATCGCGCAGGATGAGCGTGGGGTCCGCGCCGCTGTCGTACTGGTTGCGCGCTTCGCTGATCGCGGTCCTTGCGTCGGCGCGGGCGATGGCTTCGAAAAGATCGAGCACGCGGCCGCGATCCGCGAGGCCCAGCATCTCGCGCACATCGGCGGCCGTCACTGTCTCGCCCGGCTTCTGCACCAGCGCTTGGTCGAGCAACGACAAGCCATCCCGCGCCGAGCCTTCCGCGGCGCGCGCGATGAGCGCAATGCCGTCCGGATCGACCTTCACGCCTTCCTTCGCGCAGATACTCGCGAGGTGATCGGCCAGCCGCTCGCTATCGATGCGCTTCAGATCGAAGCGCTGGCAGCGCGAGAGCACGGTGACGGGCACTTTGCGGATTTCCGTCGTCGCGAAGATGAACTTCACATGCGGCGGCGGTTCTTCCAGCGTCTTCAAGAGGCCGTTGAACGCGGCCGTCGAGAGCATGTGCACTTCGTCGATGATGTAGACCTTGTAGCGCGCCATGACGGGCGCGTAGCGCACGCTGTCCAAGAGTTCGCGGATGTCGTTGATGCCGGTGCGGGAGGCGGCGTCCATCTCGAACACGTCGGGATGGTTGCTCTCCATGATGGCTTTGCAGTTCTCTCCCATCGGGTCGAGTTCGACGCTGGGCGCATTGATGTCGCCGCTTTTGTAGTTGAGCGCGCGCGCCAGGAGGCGCGCCGTGGTGGTTTTCCCCACGCCGCGGACGCCCGTCAGCATGTAGGCGTGCGGCACGCGCCGCAGCGCGAAGGCATTCGCAATGGTGCGCACCATCGCTTCCTGACCGATGAGGTCGGCGAAGGTGCGCGGGCGGTATTTCCGCGCCAGTACGACATAGCCGCCGGGCTCGTCGCCGAACAGGGAGGGGGATTCGCTCACGGGTCACATGTAATACGGAACGGGAACGATGACACCCCGGCGGGCGGCTCAAATTCCGAGGAAAACCATCGGCCTCAGGACGCCCGACGGCTGAAAATCGCCCTCAGATACGTGCAGTAGAGGTCCATCTGCGCTTGCATGACGGGCGGGGGATCGCGGACGCGGTCCATGATCATCGCGCCCTGGACGATGGCGATGGCCATGTCCGCGAGCGCATCGAGATCGACCGTCTCGCGCGGGGGATATTTCGCCGCGGCGCGCTCGAGCCGAGCGCGGATGATGCGCCGTTTGAACTCGAGGCCATAGAGCACGAGCTGCTGCATCTCTTCGTCGAAGAGCGCATGCTGATAGGAGAAGGCGGCGGCGAGGCACCCTGGCCGCGACGTGGGCGAGGCGGCTGCGGCCATGGCGTATTGCGTCATGCCCGCCAGCAACGCTTCGAGCGGATCGGCGTAGTTGGCCTCGGCCTCGGCAAACAACTGTTTGAGGCCGGCTTCGATCGTTGCATTGTCGCGCCGGAGCAATTCTTTCGCGAGTTCGAGCTTGTCCTCGAAGTGATAGAAAAAGCCGCTCTTGGTGATGCCGGCTTGGGCGATAAGCTCGTCGATCGATGTTGCCGCGTATCCTTTCTCCAGGATCGCGATCTCGGCGAGGTCCATCAGCTCCTTGCGCGTGCGTTCGCCGCGGCTCTGGGGTTTGACGTCGGTATCGGTCATGCGGATGCAAACAGGGTTTTGACGAGATCGCGCAGCATCAGGACTTGGCGAGGCAATGCGCCTTTTTCCGCGCGCCCTTTGTCCAGGATGATGCCGCCCTCGACGATGGTGATGTTCATGTCGGCAAGCGCGTCGAGATCGACCGGTGCGCGCGGGGGATAACGCTCGGCGATCGCGTCCAGCCGTTCGCGGAAACGCCGGCGCCACATCATGACGCCCTCGGCGCTCATCTCCCGGATTTCGCGGTGATAAATCTGATCCTGATAGCAATAGGAGGCGACCATGCAGCCCGGATGACGGTCCGGCAGATCGTCCATCACTTCGGAGAACATCTTCAGGAACGCGAGATACGAGTGCAACGGGTCGTCGATCAGCGCGTCCGCACGCGCGAAGAGGTCGTCCATGATCTGCGTGTCGTGGTCGACGTAGCGCTGCAAGAGCGCCTTCGCGAGATCGTGCTTGTCCTTGAAGTGATAGAAGAAGCCGCTCTTCGTGACTTTGGCGGCTGCCATGATCTCTTCGAGCGAGGTCGCGGCGAACCCTTTTTCCAGCACGATGCGCTCAGCGGCGGCGCAAATCCGCTCGCGCGTCGCTTCGCCTTTGCTGAGAACCTTCACGGCCATCTGATTTCCATACCACGAGTACTGCACCGCGGGTGCGGTTCTGACGGGTTCGTGATGTGCGCGATGCGGCGCCGAAAGACCCGTGACGCGCGTAACATCATAGTTTTGTTGGCCAAATTAGGAAAGCGCAGATGCGGCGCCATCGGTCTTCTATCGGCTGATCGGGCCGCCGAGTAATTCTTCGCCATGCCCGGGCAAGCGGGCGTCGTTGAAGGACTAGATGACAATGTCAGGCCGGTTCGCAGTTTTTGCTTCGCTGATGGTGTTTTGGAGCGGCGTGTTCTCGTTCGTCCACAGCCTCGTCACCGTCGTCTGACCTCGCCCGATTTTTCGCGCAACAGCAGAAATTCGCCCCCCCGCCCGGCAGGAGACTCCCATGTTGAAGGACCGTTACGGCAATGCCGCCTCGACCAATTCGCGCGCGGCCATGGCCAAGTATGACGAAGCGCTCGACCTCATCCGCGTCTATCGCGGCGATCCGGTCGCGGCGCTGGATGCGGCGCTTGCCGAAGACCCCGATTTCGGCGGCGCCTGGGCGCTGCGCGCGGGGCTCTTGGTCACCGCGACCGATAAGGCTTACGCGGAAGAAACCGAAAAAAGCCTGCGCGCCGGTGCGGCCGCTAATCTCAATGACCGCGAGCGCGCGCACCTGGAAGCGGCGAGCGATTGGGCGCAGGGGCGCTACCTGGAAGGCACGGCGCGCTATGGGCGCATCGCGCAGGAAAACCCTCGCGACCTGGCGGCGGTGCAGTATGCGCACGTGGGCTGCTTCTTCCTCGGCTTGCAAAGCGAGCTGCGCGATTGGCCGCTGCAGGCGCTGCGCGCGTTCAAGGCCGGCGAAGACGGCTACAGCTACATTCTCGGAATGGCCGCGTTCGGCCTTGAAGAATGCGGCGACTACGCGCGTGCGGATATCTATGGCAAGCAAGCCGTGCAAGCCGATCCGCGGGATGGCTGGTCGGTGCACGCGGTGGCGCACGTCAACGAAATGCGTGGCGATCTGGAAGCGGGCATTCCGTGGCTTGCGAACAACGCCAAGGACTGGGCGCCGGAGAGCGGCTTTGCCTATCACCTCTGGTGGCACCTCGCGCTGCTCTATCTCGACCGCGGCGACATCGCCCAGGTGCTAAAGTTCTACGACGAGAACGTGCGCCCCGATCCGAACGCGCAGATCATGCTCGAATGGATCGATGCGTCGGCCTTGTTGTGGCGCTTGCATCTGGAGGGCGTGGACGTTGGCGACCGCTTCCAGCAGCTGGCGAACGCCATGTCGCGCGCGGCCGAAGACGGCATCTACGCGTTCAACGATCTCCACGCGGTGATGGCCTTCCTCGGCGCCGGCCGCACGGCGGATGCCGAACGCACTTTGAAAGCCATGCGCCGCGCGGCGGCCGACGGCGGCGACAATGCGTACATGACGCGCATGGTCGGCTTGCCGCTCGTAGAAGCGTTCGCGGCTTACGAAGCAGGCCGGTTCGCTGAGTGCGTGGACAAAATCCTGGCCACGCGGGGCATCGCCCAGCGCTTCGGCGGCAGCCACGCGCAACGCGACATCCTCACGCTCACGGCGCTGCACGCGGCGCTCCGCGGCGGCATGGAGCAAACCGCCGAAGCGATCGCGGCCGAACGCCTCGCGCACAAGCCGCATAGTCCCTGGGCCGGGCGCCTCGCGCGCAAGGCCCGCGAGCTGAGCGTCTCACCGCGCGCAGCTTGAAGCGAACCGGCGGCTGGCCTCCCTAGCCCCCAAGCACCGGCCGCCGGTTCGATCCTGAAGGATTGAAACAATGAACGATGATTGCAAATTCGCCGATCTGAAGACTGGCGTGCGCCTCGCTTATGTCGAGCAAGGTCCGGCCCAGGGTTTTCCGGTCATCATGCTCCACGGGCTTTCGGACACGCACCGCTCGTTCGATCTGGTGCGTCCGTTGCTGCCGGGCCGGTGGCGCGTGTTCGCCGTCACAATGCGCGGGCATGGGCTGTCGGACAAACCGGAAGCAGGCTACGCCGCGAGCCAGTTGGCCGCCGACGTCGCAGCGTTCATGGCCGCTGTTGGCGTGCGGCGCGCCGTCCTCGTCGGCCATTCAATGAGCAGCGCGATCGCGCTGGCGGCGGCCGCGACTTATCCCGAGCGCGTCGCGGGCATAGTGCTGCTTGGCGCCTTCGCGCATTTCCGCGATACGCCTGCCATGAACGAACTCCACGCCGCGGTCTTCGACTTCAGCAAGAATTGCGGACGCGAGTTTGCGCAGGCGTTCCAGGAAAGCACGCTGGCGAACCCGATCCCTGCCCGTTTTCTCGAAACGGTCGTCAATGAAAGCCTCTGCATGCCCGGCTATGCCTGGCGCGGCGCTGTGCAAGGTCTGATCGACTTCGAGCCATGCGATGCGGCGCGCCGCATCCAGGCGCCGGCGGCGATCATCTGGGGCGACAAGGATGCCTACTGCCCGCGCGCGGACCAGCGCGAACTCCGTGATGCGCTCCGGAATTCGCGTCTGTTCACGCTCGCCGGCGTCGGTCACGCGCTCCACTGGGAACGCCCCGCCGACACGGCGGCGCTGCTGCGCGCCTTCATCGCCGACATCGAGGAGCCGGCGGTGCTGACGCACGCGTTTGCCTAAAGCGGGGCGACGCTCGCCGCGCCCGGCGCTGCCGCCGGTTCGCGGCGAGCGTGCGCGCGCTTCTGGCGCCAGCGATCGAGCGGATGATCGATCAGCACGAGCATCGCGATCGACATGGCGATCGTGCCGAAAATGCCGATCCACATGCCGAACGGCGGCTCCTTCGTGAGCACGAAGCCAATCACAAAAAGCTGCGTCATGTAGATCGGATAGGAGAGGTCGCCGATCCAGCGGTCGAGCGCATTGTCCCTGAAGGCGGCGAAGATGAACGGCGTTGTCGCGGCGAAGATCGCATAGACCGCCCAGCGCATGCGTACATCCGTCCAGCCCAGCAGCGGGAAGGCGACGATGAACGCGAGCACCGCCAGCGCCGTTATCCAGCCAACGGCTTTCGGCAGCTTGTTCGCCAACGGCAGCGCCTTGTGCGCCAGCATGCCGAGGAGAAAGAGGAAAAGCGCCGTCGGGAAGAAGCGCCCCTGCCAGAGCAAGTAATCGACGCCGTCAAGGAATGCGCCAGAGAGCCGAAGCGCGATGCTGGCGATGCAGATGCCGAGGATCCACTTCCAGCCGGCCCGCGCCAGGAATGGCGCGATGGCGTAGAACATGAGCTCCATGGAGAGGCTCCACGCCTGTGGCACGAACAGCCCCTGCCAGCCGACGACGGTGGTGTCATCCGGCAATGGCCCGCGCGCGTCGAACACAAGCGCGCCGCCTTCATCGATGGAGAACCAGAACAGCAATTCCTGGCCGACCATGACGAGGTTCTCGATCGCCATCACGAAGGCGGTCAGCGGATTCTGCAGGATGCGATCAACGAGTTCGGGATCGATCGTCGCGCTCGCATTGAAGGCGTAGACGGCGATGATCGTGAGTGCGACCATCACGAGGTAGGTCGGGAAGAGGCGCAGCAGGCGGTTCGAGTAGAAAAGGCCGACGTCCTTGTATTTCCCGTCGAGCACCAGCGCCATGTAGAAGCCGGAGACGATGAAAAAGGCCTGCACTGCAAGGCCCCCGCTCAGAAACTTGTAGCTCGCCGGCGGCAGGTGCGAGAGCACCACCGCCATCGCCAGCGCCACGCGCACCATGCCCATGAATTGCCCCCGCTCTGCGGTGCGGAGAATGGCGCTCAAGCCGCGCGCCGTCGCGCACGCCCGTCGCGTGGTGAGCGCCGTCCGCCGCAAGTCGGAGCGGTTCGTCGCGCGACGAACGGGAAGCCGGCTAAAATCAGGGAAGGTGCAGACAGGACGGCGACCCGTACGCAACCCGTTACGGCTGCTTCCTTCCGGACCTGACCGGGTTGGCGGGGCGGCCGTCCGCCGCCTGCCTGCGGCTTCCATATCGCTGTTCGAGAAAACCACCGCAAGCCCGGAACGGTGGCGACAGGGCGGCGTTTCTCAGGTCCGCCCCAGAAGAGAGGCCGCGCGCGAGGCGCGGAAACGCAAATGCTGCGAAGCCTAGTCATTGCTCTCGCGATCGGCGCGCCTGCCGCCTCTGCCGAGCAGTTCCGTGAGTCCGCCGTGGGCGTCGAAGTACGCAGCGACGATGGGACTGTGGTCGGCGAAGTGGCCGCCGTCGAGCGCAATGCGGATGGCGAGATCGTGTCGGTCGAGATCGAAGGCTTGGAACCGGCCGATGCGCCGATGGCCGCGCCGAACCTGATCGCCGAAGATCAGCGCGATCAGAGCTGGATTCCCGCTCGCGGGCGCAACGAACGCTCAGCGCGCGGCGGCATCGGCGCCCGTACCGCCACCCGCTAACCGATTTCCGCGGAAAAGATCGATCCCGGCGCTGACGAAGCCTGCGCCGAACAGAGCGCCTGCGATGATGAATCCTGTGCTTGGCAAGGGGTCGGGGAATCTGCCTAGCACGCCAACAGCAAGCACGCTGGCGAACCAGCAGAGCGGCGCCAATAAGGGCCGCTCGCCGCCGCGTATCCAGGCGATGCTTAGCCCAATCAGGGCGATGCCAAGCGTCGCCGCGCCCTGCTCGTAGGTGCTGAAGCCAAACGGGTCCGCATCAGGCCCGCCGATGAAGGAGAGCGCGGCCACCGCAATCGCGAAGCTGGCAAGACCCAGAATGCCGAGCCGCGACGCGCGCGCGAGGTAAATGCCGATTAGTCCAAACAGCAGCAGGACGTCGATGGCGGTATAGAGCCATTCGAGCGTGACGGCGTCTTGCGCTAGCGGCAACGAGGCGAGGATGCGTAGCAGGCCTCCGGCAATGGCGGCTGCGGCTGCAAGACGAAAGAGTTGGGTCGGGGTCACGCGCGGCAGCTTCGTAGCCGCGCTTCTGCAAGCCAAGCGCAAAAGTCGGGCAAGAAGGGCCCGGCGCTGGGCCAGGCCCTTCAGCGGCCCCGCGGCGCCCCAGGCGAACTCCAAGCATGCGAAAGGGGCGAAGACCATGGCCCACGCCCCGCCGGTTCGATCTAGAACGCCCGCCGCCGCGGCCCGTTCCAGACGCGGGGGCGGGCCGATTCGTTTAGGCGTCGTACAGGCCTGGCGTCACGGTTGGCTGGCTGCTGGTCGGGCTCATGCCGTCCATGTCCTCCATGGGCTCGGGATCGGCCGGCGGCGCGGACGGATCGTTCATCGAAGGATCGGAGGCGGGCGGCGCTGACGGGCTCGGCTGATAGGTGTTCGGCGCGGGCGCCGGCGCTGTGCTGGGCGCATAGCCTTGCGTCGTTGCGCCCGGCTGATAGCTCGCGAGCTGCTGAGTGCTGAACATCTGCGCGTACATCTCGCTCGAGGTCGCGATGCCGGCGAAGTTCATGTCGACTTCGAGGCCGCCCGTCTCGCTATCGACGACTTCGATCATGCTGGCGTCCACGCCGTGATCGATCAGCAGTTGGCGCGCCTGATCCGCGCGCCCGTTCGGGCTCGAAATGGTGACGCGCTGAATCTCGCATGTGGACGCGCGGTCGGCGGCGTTGATCAGCATATGCTGCTTGTCGCGATTGAGGCGCGTGCCGCTCGTGGTCAGCGAAATCTCCCGCGGCATGCACACTTCCTGCGCTGTCATCGGCAGGCGGTCCATGCCCGCGTCGCGCGCATGCTGTTCGAGGCTTGCGGGCGTCAGCGTGTTTTCGCCCATGTGGGACGAAGCGTCGGCGTAGCTGTCGGTCGTGGTTGAACCATAGGCCGTGGCAGCCGCCGTGTTCGGATCGGTGGTTTGCGCCATCGCGTTCGGATCGGTCGTGGCCTGCGCTTGTGTCGTCGTGTCAACGTCTGTGTCTGTTTGCGCCTGTGTTGTGGCGTCCGTTGTCGTCTGCGCTGTCGTGGACGGCATTGGGTCTGTGGTTTCCGGGGCGCCCGGCGTCGTCAGCGTGGATTGCGATTGGGTCGTATCCGGCTGCGCCGACAGCGACTCATCCTGCGGCGTAGCCGGATCGTCCGGGAGCGGGGTCGTGTACGGCGCGGTGGCCGGCGGCGGGGTTGTGGTTTGCGCGATGGCGATGGGCGTAACCGCAAGCGCGATCACGGCTGCGGTGGCCAATAGGAAACGTTTCATGCTGGGGAGCTCCTCACCAAGTTCCTGAAGCGCGACGCCCCCACGCCCTCGATGGGCTGCCAACGCGCCCTTGTCGGGGGAGTTCCGGAACGTCACAAAGCGCACTGGAGAGGCGCGCTTGACGCTCTCCGCGGCGCTCCATACCTGTGGAAACCTATGGCACTCAGACCCATCCTCATCGCGCCCGATCCGCGCCTGAAGCAAAAATCGGCGCCCGTCGAAGGCGGCGTCAGCGACGCGCACCGCGCGCTGATGGATGACATGCTGGAGACGATGTACGACGCGCCAGGCATTGGTCTGGCCGCGATCCAGGTCGGCGAGCCCTTGCGCATCATCGTTATGGACCTCGCCAAGGAGGGCGAGCCCAAAGCGCCGCGCTATTTCGTGAACCCGGAAATCCTCTGGGCGTCGGAAGAGACCCTTCCATACGAGGAAGGCTGCCTTTCCGTACCGGATATCTATGACGACGTGGAGCGTCCGGCGCGCGTGAAGCTGCGCTATCTGAATTACGAGGGAAAAGAGATCGAGGAGGACGCCGAAGGGCTCTTCGCGGTCTGTATCCAGCACGAAATGGACCACCTCGAAGGCGTGCTCTTCATCGACCACCTCTCGCGGCTGAAGCGCGAAAAGGCGCTGCAGAAGCTGAAGAAGGCCAAGAAGCTGGCCGAAGAAGAGGACGCGCCGGCTCAACGGTCGCACCGGCTCTAGGCGTTTTCCGCACCTTCACCCCCTTTTACCGCGCGCGGAAGCCCGTATGCTCCGCGCCGATTTGGGGCGCGCGAAGCGCCGCGAGCTAGGGGTTCAATCCATGTCTGAAGCGTTTGGCGGTTATGTCTGCACCTCGGCTGCGATCGACGCGGCGGTCGAAGCGCGCTCCATGCTTTCCCATCCATTCTACCAGGCCTGGGAAAAAGGCGCGCTGACGCGAGACGCGCTGCGCGAGTACGCCAAGCAGTACTTCCATCACGTCGAAGCTTTCCCGCGCGCCGTCAGCGCTGTTCACGCCAACTGCCCGGACGCGAAGGGCCGGCGTCTCCTCGCTGAGAACCTCGCAGA
>Ga0196964_10001639_pt1 | contig 11240 bp, 7 predicted proteins | sample S1_10metaG_FD_148615 | JGI IMG/M metagenome (GOLD analysis project Ga0196964, IMG submission 148615) | Soil microbial communities from Anza Borrego desert, Southern California, United States - S1_10 | ecosystem: Environmental > Terrestrial > Soil > Desert | place: USA: California | collected... | reverse complement strand
GGAGCACTTCGAAGCCAACTCGCCGCCCTGCCGCCGGATGTCCGTCCGGAGGGCATGGACGTGCCGCACTTCGTCGATACGAAGCTCTTCCGCTGGCTGCTCTCGGATTACGTGCTGGATCTCGTCGAGCCGCTCCTCGGGCCGGACATTGCGCTGTGGTCGAGCCACTTCATCTGCAAGCCGAAGGGCGATGGCAAGATCGTCCCGTGGCATGAGGATTCTGCATACTGGGGTCCGCGTCTGGATCCGATGAAGGTCGTCACGGTGTGGCTGGCGATCGATCCTTCAACGCCTGAAAACGGCTGTATGCGCGTGATCCCGCGCACGCACCACAATGGTTACTCAGAGTACGATCCGGTTCCTGATCCGAAGAAGTATGTCTTCGGCACCGAGATCAAGCCGCACCAGATGGACAAGAGCAAAGCCATCGACATCATTCTGAAGCCGAACCAGTGCAGCATGCATGAAAGCAAGCTGATGCACTCCAGCCAGGCCAATACAAGCAACATCCGGCGCTGCGGCTACACGATGCGCTACATTAGCACGCACTCCAAGCACACCAACCCCGGCGGCTATCACAAGATTTATCTGGCGCGGGGCAAGGACCACGCCGGCAATGAGTATGGCGATCCGACCAAGGTGTACGAGGAACTGCGCCGCTACCGCGAGAAGCACGTCAAGCACGGGCATTAACGCGGGTGACGGGTGACGGGTGACGGGTGCTGGGTGGCGAGTGACGGGGAGATCCGCGGCCACCGGTCTGAGGGCCAAAGGCCTGCGCTATACCAGCCTGCGCCAACGGCCCAGGTAAGCTGCGCGCGAAATCGGATAAGGGCTGAAAGCCCGAACTATCGTACCGCCGAACTGATTTCACATTTCACAATTCAGAATTCACATTGGGCCGTTTGGGCGAATTGCCTTACCGCAAACTTCGCGACAGGACAGTCTCGATCAACTGCGCCCAATCCTTGTCGGATGAGAGCGGCACGAGCATGTAGTCCTGCCCTTGCGGTGCAGTGGCGCTCAAGCCGAGGCGCGGGCCGAGTTTCTCCAAATCCGCGCGGCTGATCACGAGAATGCGTTCCGGTGGCGCGGCCTCGGCCTCCTCCAGACGGATGTCTCTGAGGTCTGCGACGGGGCGTTCGAGATACAACACAAGCTTCGCTTTATCCGTTCCCGCGCCGTAGATGCGCGCATCCTTTCCATACCGGCCGAGTTCCTCGCGCAAACGCGCCGATTCGAGGGCCAACGTGGTGTCGTGGTTCACGCGGTTGGTCCAATGGACGGCGAAGGCGAAAAGCGCTGCGTACGCCGCTGCGCCGAAGATCAGTCCCGCGGTTAGCGCACGGCCTTCCACCCACTGTCGCGCCAGTGCCAGATGCAGCAGGAGGATGGCAATGCCAACAGGAATCGTGACGGCCCAACCCGTGGCGTTGAGGAAGGTATCGACTGCGGCGCGCGCTTCATTGCCTTTGACAGCCTGCGGCAGCCAGGCCGGAACTGAAGCAACAGCACCTGCGAGGAACACCCCGAGAAGCAGTTGCGACCAGGCGAGGCCTTCCTCGGCACGACCGCCCGGAAAGCGGAAGTGCGCCAGCACCGCGCCGCTGGCCAGGAGCAGCGGAGGCAGAATTGGCAGCAAATAGTAATCCTGCTGCTTATTGACGGCATAAAAGCCAATGAATCCGAGCCCCGCGGCCAGTGCCATGAAACGCAGATTCGCGCAGTAGAGCGCGGCTTTTTCAGGCGGCTGCTGCGGATCGGATTGCTTGCGGCCCCGCGTCAGGAAGTATGCCCATCCGAACAGGAGCACGGGCGTCCACGGCAGCAGCGCGCCGGGCAACTTGTAGAGATAAAAGACCCAGCGGTCGTCTTTGTTGTGCGTGACGGCCGCCGCGGCGTCCTTCACCTCCCACATCATCTTGTTCCAGGAGCCGGGATGGGCTTTCTCGACCATCAGGAACCAAGGCACCGCGATGGCAGCGGCGATGAGAAGTCCGAGCGCGGTGAGAGCGACTTTGCGGCCGTTGAAAGTGCGCCGCAAGATGACTTCAGCCAGCAAAGGCGCCGCGACTATGAACAGGGGAATTTGCCCCTTCACCAGCACGGCCAGGCCCAAGCCGATCCCGAAGACCAGCGCGCCGAAAAATCCGGGCGTCGGCGCGGTGACGATCCATGCGGCGCCGCACAGCGCCATCGCGGTAAAGGCCATCAACTGCGTGTCGCCATAACCGCGGAAGGAGTACGCCGCGACGAGGGCACTGCAGCTCAGCATTAATCCCGCGAGCAGGCCTGCCGTGCGTGAGAATACGCTCGCTCCGTAGAGCGTGACGAGAAATACGGCAAACGCGCTCGCCAGCGCCGACGGGAATTCGACGGCGTGTGCGAGCGTCTGCTGCGAAGGGGGCTTCTGCGGCCCGGCGGATGAATCAAACAGCCTCGCCGTGTACGCCGCAACCCAGTAGGGGAGTGGCGGCTTGTTCACGCGCGCTTCCTCGCCCATGTACGGGACGAGGTAATTGTCGCGGACGATCATTTCGCGAGCGGCAACCGCAACGCGCGCTTCGGGGGTCTCACACAAAGGCCGCCCCAGAATCGCGGGCATGGCGAACAGAAAGAACGCGACCAGGCCCATGAATCCGGCGATCATCACGTTCGCGCGCCAGGCGCCAGCATCTCCGGGCGTGCTCGTGCGCACGGGCTGCAACTGCCGCGTATCGATCTCCGCTTCGTCGGCCAAACCGGACCTCGTCCTGTTAATTTTGGATACAAGGTAGATTAGGGGCCAACGGGGAAAACACAAGGTGCGGCGGGGGGATCACCGATAAGGCTCAAAACGCCGCCTGTCGTTTCCTAACCGGGCGAATCTGGTAGAGTCCGCCTTTCCAAGAAATCGATGCTGGAGAGAGCCATGAAGCTGACGATGTCGAAAGCCTCCGTCTGTGTCGCATTGCTGCTGGCGCATTTGACCTACGCGGCGGATGAAACGCCCGAAGCGGTCGCCGAACAGTACATGGCCGCCACAAAGAAAGGCGATTTCGCGGCCTGCGCCTCGCTCATGCATTCGCGCGCACTCGACGACCTGAAGAAACTGATGCTGCCCGTGCTCGACGCCGCGCAGCAGGCGGATGACAAGTCGCTGCTGCGTCTGTTCGACGGCGCGACCGATTACAAGAGCGTCTCCGAGCTTTCCGCGAAGGACTTCTTCGTGAAGTTCATGACGGGCGTGAGCAAGATCAACCCGGCGATGCTCGCCACGCTGAAGGACTCGCAGATGGAAGTGATCGGGCACGTGCTGGAGAAGGAAAAGACCGCGCATGTCGTCTTCCGCATGAAAGTGAACATGGATGATATCTCGGTGACGAAGACCGAGGTCGTCAGCCTGGAGAAGGACAATGGCGCGTGGCGCGCGCTGCTGACGGGCAACGTCGAAGGCATGGCGCAGATGCTGCAGAGGCGCTTCAAAGCCGGGAAGAAGTAAGACAGGGTTGTGGTTTTCTACGCGCATTGTTCGAGTAGAGTACGGGCATGCGCATCCGATCCGTCACTGTCTTCGCCACAGCTCACGAACTCGCAAAAGCCGGTACGCTTGCGAGAGCCGCCGCCGCGCGGCTGCGAGACTCCGGCTACACGGTCCAAACCGTGCGCGGAGCGGTGCCGCCAGTGCCGCGATGGCTGAGCGACCGGACGCCTCGAGCGTTCCTCGAGCAGGCACGGGAGCTCGACCAAAAAGCTTCCGATGCGGGGCTCGAATACCTTTCGATCGGCCCGCTAGTTACAGGCCGTAACCCTGAGTGTGACCTTCTGCCGGCGCTGCCGGACGCGTTGGCGATGACGCAGCGCATCTTCGCGAACGCCTTTATCGGCGGGCGGCAGGGTGGGGTGCTCGGGACAGTCTTGTCGCAGGTTGCCGAGGCGATTCTTGGCATCTCGAGGCAGCCGGCGAGCGGGTTCAACAACGTCCGCTTCGCAGCTCTGGCGAACTGCGGCGCCGGGATTCCATTTTTTCCCGCGGCATACGCGCCAGCCGACGGACTTTCGTTCGCGCTGGCGATGGAAGCCGCCGATATGGCCGTCGAAGCATGCGGCTCGGCGCAGTCCTACGGCGATGCCGCCGCGCGCCTCTCTAAGCTGATTCAGTACCACGCAGGCCGGATTGAACCGCTGATGGACGCGGTGGGACGCGAGAACGGAGCGCAATTCCTCGGCTGCGACTGGTCGCTGGCGCCGCACCCGGATGAAGGTTGTTCCACAGTTGCGGCGATTGAAAGCTTGACGGGTGCGCCGCTGGGATCGGAGGGGACGCTCACGGCAGTCGCGACGCTGACTCGAGCCATCCAGTCGGCACCGGCGCGGCACGTGGGATTCTCGGGCGTCTTTCTGCCGGTGCTCGAGGACAGCGTGCTGGCGAAGCGCGTCGCGGAAGGGCGAATTTCGCTTCAGGACCTGATGCTCTATAGCGCCGTGTGCGGAACGGGCCTGGATACGATTCCGCTGCCGGGCGATGTCTCGAACGAAGCGATTGCCGCGCTGCTGGGGGATGTTGCGGCGCTGGCCGCTTCGGCCGGCAAGCCGCTGACGGTGCGCGTCATGCCCGTGCCGGGGCTGAGTGCTGGGGAAAAAACGCGCTTCGATTTTCCGTACTTCGTGAACACGTCCGTGATGCGGCTCGACACGACCGCACGCGCGCCGGTCAAGGACGAGCGCCTTTCTGTAGGGCGCGTTCCATCTGATCCAAAACGTGCGAACGACGCGGACGCGACGTGATTGTCCGGAATCGGCAGCCAGGAATCGGGAATCGGTGGAAAGATACGCACCTAAGAATCGCAGTGCCGCCGCACGCTGGACCACGGCTGTCGGGTTGCTCGCGTTGATTCTGATGGGGTGCTATTACTTCGGGCAGGTGCTGGCGCGGAAGGTCGCCGATCCGACGCCGGAGCAACTTCAGCAGAGCCTCACCTCGAGCAAGCCGCCGGCGCTCGAGGAACTCATCACGCAGTTCAATCGCATGGATGTGGCCAAGCGCGGCGAACTGAGCACCACGCCAGAGTTCCGCGAGTATACGCAAAAGCTTTCCCCGGAGCAGCGGCTGAAGTTTGTGCGCGAGACGATGGACCGCGGCATCCAGGACCAGATCGAACGCTACCGCAAGATGAATAAAGAGGAACGGGCAGCGTTCATCGAAGAAGCCAGAGAGCGCCAGAAGAGTGTGCGCGAGCAGATGGACAATGCGACGCCCGAAGAGAAATCGCGCATGCGCGAGATGGCGTCCTCCGGCAACCTGCAGGACGTCATCGAACGGGCCGTGCAGGAGTTCCTAAAGGTCACGACGAGCGAAGAGCGCGCGGAACTTGCGCCGCTGTATGACGGAGCGCTCGAGAACATGCGGCATGCGCAGCAGTTGAAGTGAGTTCGGAGTTCGGAATTCGGAGTTCGGAATTACGGTAAGCTAGATCTCCCTCGTTCATACGGAGGCCACTTATGAAGAGGCTGACGCGGCACGTCCTGTCGTGGCTCCCCCTATGCGTTCTCTTCTGCTCACACTTGCATGCGCAAGATCTTGCCCAGCCCGTCTTCTATCCCGAGGACAAAGCCGACGGCGCCTGGACGGGAAAACTCGTCCGCATCAACCCTCACCTGGCCATGCTGACTGTCCGCGGTTCGGCGAAGGAACGGGGCACCGCGCATGGCAAGTTGCTCGCGAAAGAGGTTGCTGCGGTCACTGCCGGCGTAAAGCGGCACTTCCGCGGCGATGATCACGCGAAGGTTCTCGCGGGTGCCAAAGTCATGCGCCGGTTTATCGACGCGGACGTGCTTGAGGAGCACGACGCGTGCGCCGAGGCCGCCGGTGTCGATAAAGACGATCTGATGCTCGTGCAGCTCTTCGGCGATGCGGCACGCGGTCTTGGGGTGAGGACGTTCTGTTCGATCTTTGCCGCCTTTGGTCCGGCGACGAAAGATGGCACGCTGATCGTCGGACGGAACTTCGATTACACGGGGCTTGGTCTAGAAGACGGTCTGCCGATGATCCTGCAGGAGATTCCGACCGGCGAAAATGCAGGCCGCCCGTTCGTGACCGTCGTCTGCGCTGGCATTCTGAATGGCTGGACGGCCATGAACGCCGACGGCCTCGTCGCGACGAACAATACGCTCTTCAATGGCAAGGATCGGTTGGAAGGCATGGCGACGTGCTTCCTGCTGCGCAAGATCGTAGAGCGTGCAAAGACGGTCGAAGAAGGCGTCAAGATCATCGAAAAGACTCCGCGCGCGTGCACGACCGGAATGCTGGTCGCCGGGAAGAACGAGAAGGGTGAGTGGGACGCGCGATTCGTCGAGTTCGATGCCGAGTCGCTCGCAGTTGTCGAACCCAAAGACGGCCGCGTGCTGGGCACGAACTCGCGACAGAAGCTGCCCGAAGGAAGCTGGAAGCCCAGCGGCAACCCAACGTGCCCGCGCTACCAGAACCTGCTCGGGAAGCTGAAGGACCTCAACGCAGCGCTCGATTTCGACAAACCCGAGCACAACGTCGTCGCGGCGAAAGGCGTCTACATGGGCATCAACCTGCACTGCGCGCTGCTCGATCCCGCGGGGCAAAGGTTCAGGCTCGCGGTGCGCGAGGGCGGTGACAAGCCGGCCGCGGAAGGCAAGTTCCGGCTATTCAAGATTGAGCGAGATGGCGTCTCTGTTATCAGCGATTCGGAGAAGTAAGCGTCTGCCGCTTCCTTCCGCGCAGCAGATCGATCAGTCGCACGCGCCCCTTCATGCCCTGGACTTTCAGCGTGGCGACTCTGCCGTTCCAGAGCGCCGTGACGGTGAACTCGCCGCGCCACCGGTAACGATGCTGCACGGTTGCGCCGATGGCCTGCTCGTCGTCGCCGAAGTCCCACATCGTCGTGGCGTCCCCGCCGTTCTGCGTGCTGAAATCGTAGGTCACGCCGCGCTTCTTCTTCACGCGCACTGCCGTGATTGTCATCGGCGGGATGCCGGCGTCATAGCCGGGCGCGCCCTCGCCGGTTCCATACAGCGATTGTATGCCGGCGATGTCGTCCATATGGAGCGACTCGATGCCGGGAAAGACGATTGAGTTCATCGTCGGATAGCTGCCGACGGTCGACGTCCCGACGATGGCACTGGGAAGCTTATCGGAGTGATCCAGGCCCAGGCTGTGGCCGAGTTCATGGAGCATCACGCCGTCGAGATCCGCGCGGCGCACGCCGCCTTCGCCGTAAGTCTGGCCGAAGGGTTCGCCGCGGTGCCAGGTGTATTGTTTGGCATTCACGACGATGCGAGAGGTGACGATGCGGCCGGTGCTCGCACTGACGCTGAAGGTCGAATACGCGAGGTAACTCGCATCGACGAGCCTTGTGCCCGCGGCGTCCCAGTTCACGGTGATGCCGTAGAACACGGTGAACGGGTCCGCCGGGGCGGGCACCTCAATGAAACGCAGTTTTCCGCCAGTCGCGTCTGCCCATGCTTGCGTGGCGAAGAGCATCGACTCACGCAGGATCGTCGGAGCGTCCGGGTCAACGCACCAATGGATCTGGCCATCCGGCTGCGCCGCCATGTCCCAGCTATAGGGCTTGCCTGCCATGTCGACGAAGGGCACGAATCCGTTTGCCGGCTGCGGAAGAGCGGCGACGAGCATCGCTCCGGAACAGATTGCAGTCAGAATCAGCGCTGTCGCGCGACAGGACTTCTTGTACGGCGATCGATAGGCGGACACGGTTCGATAAACCTCCGCGCCGCGACATATCAAGAGGCTCGCCGTAACTGTCCGTGTTCTGAACGGAAATGAAACGCGCGCTGAATCCCGCAACGCTGTTCAGATTGGCGAGGCTGCTGCCGGAGTTTGCGCGCGCTCTTTCAGAATGGCTCGACTCGAACGCAGCGGAATGCGGCATTCGCTGCCGCACGTGTGTCCTGTGGCATCAGGAAACACGGGCAGCGTTTGCACGCAGGTCGCAGTTGGCGAGGTGTACGCCGGAAATGGAATGGAAGCCCGAAGCGTAAGCGAGGGACCGCCTACGAAAACGGCCGCTCGTTGCCGAGCGGCCGTTCCAAGAGCCAAGAGCCAACCGTTACTTTCCGATCTTCTCCATCAGGCTGATCAGCGGCAGGAACAGGCTGATGACGATGAAGCCGACCGTGCCGCCCATGCCGATGATCAGGATGGGTTCGAGCAGGCTCATCAGCGCGCCCACCAGAGTATCGACTTCGCCGTCGTAGGTGTCTGCGACCTTGATCAGCATCTTGTCGAGTTCGCCGGTTTCTTCACCGACCTGGATCATGTTCACGACAAGGTCGTCGAAGACGCCCGAATGGCGCAGCGGTTCTGCGATCGTGTCGCCTTCTTTAATCGAGTTGTAGACCTGTTCGACGGCATTGGCGACGACCTGGTTGCCGGTTGCGTTCTTGATGATGGCCAGCGCGTCGAGGATCGGCACGCCTGAGTTCACCAGCGTACCGAGTGTGCGGCAGAAGCGGCTGATCGAGGACTTCGAAATGATCATGCCGAAGACGGGCAGCTTCAGTTTTATCTTGTCGATGAGCAACCTTCCGGCCGGCGTCTTGTTGATGAACTTGTACGCGAAGATCGCCAGCAGCGGCGTGAACATCAGGATGTACCAGAACTGCACCAGCGTGTTGGCCATCGTGATGAGGATTTGAGTCGGGATCGGCAAGCCGCCTTCGATGTCCATTTCTTTGAACATCGTTTCGAACTTCGGGATGATGAAGATCATGATGAAGGTCAGGATGCCGGCGGCGATGGTGATGACCGCGGCCGGGTAGACCAGCGCGCCGATGATCTTCTGCTGCAGGCGCTGGGCCTTTTCGCGGTAGTCGGCCAGCTTGGAGAGAATTTCGGAGAGCACACCGCCGGCTTCACCGGCGCGGATCATGTTGACGTACAGCTTGTCGAACACCGCCGGATGTTTGGCGAGCGCCTCGGAGAGCTGCGAACCGCCTTCGACGTCTTCCTTCACGTCGCTGACAGCTTCCTTCAGCAGGCCGGGCTTGATCTGGCTGGCGAGAATGTCCAACGAGCGCACGACCGGCAGGCCGGCGTCGAGCAGCGTTGCGAACTGTCGCGTGAACGCGGTGAGCTGCTTCTGGTTGACAGAGAAGTTGAGCGACAGGCCGCCCTTCTTGCGGGCGACAGCCTGCGGCGCGTGTGTGGCCGGCGCTCCGGAACCGCCGCCGCCGCCCTTGGCGGCTTTGCCGCCTTTCGGCGCGACCTTGGTCGGGAAGAAATTGAGCGCACGAATCTTGTCGGCAGCCTCGGCTTCAGTCGCGGCATCGATCTCAGCCTTGACCTCTTTGCCCTGGCTGTCCATGGCTTCGTACACGAACGTTGGCATGTGGCGAGCCCCCGACTCAGGCGAGATTTCGAAACAGGCAGCAATGCACTAGATGGCAGTCTCTATTTTTTTTCACAACTGTCAACACCAGCGTGCCGATGGAATTTGACGACAACCCTATACTGTGGCAAAAGTTCCGCACATGTGCCTTCGCGTGCGAGGCCTTTATTGGGCATTCACCCGGACCTTACTGATGAAGTCACCCTTCACCGCCAGCGTCCTACAAGATTGCAGCGTCCTGACCTGGGAGTCCTCCCAGTGGTTAACAGTGGTGTGCGTTAGCTGACCACAGACACAAAAGGAATCCACGCAATGCGCATCTGGTGCTGTTTGTCCTCCCTCCTCGTCGTGAGCGTTCTCTGGGCGCAGGAACCCGTCGCTCCGCCAAAGCCCCCTGCTGATCAGACGGAAGCCGTCAAGAAGCTGATCGAAAAGCTCAACGCCGCCGACAACATCGCGCGCGAAGATGCCGAGCGCGAACTGATGCGGATCGGCAACTCTGCGTTGCCGCTGCTCAAGGAAGCGGCGAAGTCCACCGAGCCCGAGATCGCCGCCCGCGCCAAGCGCCTGGTCTCGAAGATGGCCGAACTCGTGTCGAAACCGGCGAAGAGCTACGCCGAAACACTGCCCGCCGATTCGCTGTTCTTCGTCGAAGCCTCGAACGCTCCGCAGACCATCGCGAAGCTAAAGGCTTCGCCGCTCGGAAAACTCTGGGAACTGCCCGCTTCGAAGAAATTCTTCAAGGCGCACCGCGACGGGCAGCTTCCATCCGACCAGCGCCTGCTCGACACCATCGGCGAGATCGGCAAGCTCATCGAGGGCCGCGCGCTGATGTACATCGGGCCTGCGGACACCGCCGACATGGCGGAACTCGACCCGCCCGTGGTTTACCTGCTCGAGACGAAAGAGTCGCAGCAGATGGAAGGGCACGTGCGCGCGCTTTTCGACAGCCTCCAGGACGCGCCCAAGAGCAACCGTCGTTACGGCCCGTTCACCATCGAAGAGCACATCACCGCGCAGACCGTTTTCGGTCAGGAGAGCGTCGTTCATGCATTGACGCAGAAGTCCGTCGAGAGTTATCTCGACAACCGCCTGAAGAAGCCGGAGCAGACGCTCGATCCGAAGCTTGCCGAGATCCGCGCCCTGCTGCCAAACCACGACCTGCTGCTGCATGCCGCGCGCCTTGATTTCCAGACGCTCTCAGATGCGGCCCAGATCGTCGATGATGACATGATCAAGGGCCTGAATACGTATGGTTTGCTTGAAGGCACTGTGCTCCAGGCGGCGATCAGCATCAATGAGAGCGGTTTTGAAGAGATCGTGCGTCTGAAAGTGCCCGACGTTGCGCTGCCGCCGAAGAACGCCGAGAACGAGCCGAAGAAGGACGAGCCGAAGGATCCCAAGGCCGAAAAGCGCCCGACGCTGATGGCGCTGCTGAAAGGCATGCAGCCAGTGGCGCCTGAAGCGGGGAAGCCCGCCGCGCTTGATCTCGTTCCGTGGCAATCAGGTCTGCTCGTTTCGTTCAACGGCGACGTTTCGAAGAACGCGATGGCCCTCGGTCAGGCGCTGCGCGACATCGACGCTCTGCGCGCGCCGCCTCCGGCGAAGCATCCGGAGCGGAAGCCTGTGACGCAGGAGACGATGCCGGCCCCGGCGCCTGCACCCGCGCCCGCTGAAGGCGAGAAAGGTCCGGATGCGAAGGCGCCGGATGCGGCGAATCAGCCTGCAAATGCGCCGGCTCCAAACACGCCCGGCCGCCAGGCGTTGGCCGAAGGCGCGGGACCCGCTCCGGCCGACCCGAAGCCTCCGATCGCCGAGCCCAAACCGGCCGCTCCGCCGCCGCCGAGCCACCCCACGATCGCCCGCTTCGAGAAGATGGGC
>Ga0196964_10001638_pt1 | contig 11246 bp, 18 predicted proteins | sample S1_10metaG_FD_148615 | JGI IMG/M metagenome (GOLD analysis project Ga0196964, IMG submission 148615) | Soil microbial communities from Anza Borrego desert, Southern California, United States - S1_10 | ecosystem: Environmental > Terrestrial > Soil > Desert | place: USA: California | collected... | reverse complement strand
GCAGCACGCCCATGCCGCGTGAGTCTCGACGGCGGATAGATGCACCGCCGTCCGGTTATCGGTCAGCGTCCGGATGACGGACGGCTAAGCGTGGCCGACCTGCATCATGTCCGACGGACGCGCAACCGGCTGGCGAATCGGGAAGATCTGGCGTGCGAAGTCGAGCGCGATGCCGCACTTGCCCTTGGACTCGAGCACGACGATCGGCTTGATCTTCTTGCCGGTCTTGGGGTCACGCTTGCCCCTGCACTGGATGCCGATCGCCTCGCAGTTCGCGAAGATCTGGTTGTACGCGCGGTGGTAGTCCTCGGCTTGGTAGTCGTGCAGCTTGCCGTACATGCTCATGTGCTGCACGAGTTCCTCACGCTCGGAGAACAGACCCTTGAACGAGTCCGGTTCGACGATGTCAGGGAGAGACGTCTGCACGGAATCCGCCACGCACGGCAGCGGAGCCGGAGCGGACTGCGGGACCGGAGGCGCAGGCGGGGGAGCGGGCGGGCTGGAGTATTGACAGCCAGGGGCGTGCCCTTCGAGTGCCGATGCTCTGAGGTAGTAATCGACGCGCCTGTAGAATCCATCCGCTTTGTTTAGCGCGCCGTTGCTCTCGAGCGCTCGCAGGCTGCTCGAGATACGACGATAGTCCCGCATCTGCGTCACGTGTACCATCATGCGATAGTCCAGATGCGGACCGAACTCCGCGATCCGCACCGCAAGCAGGCGTGTGTCAGGATCGAGGAGGCAATCACAGGCAGCCATCATAGCCTCAACCGCCTGGGCATCAAACGCCGGTATCTGCCCGGTCACTTCGTAGCGACGACCGGTCCCGTTGCCGAAGCTCTCGATGCGCTTCAGCGCCTTGAGCCGATCGGCCGCCCGCTGCACGGTCGATTTCTCGGCATTGAGACGCTTAGCGATGGCGGCCTGAGTAGCGCGCTCACCCATCGCCGCAAACAGCCGCAGCACCTTCGCATCGAACTCCGACAGCGGCAGTTCGACCACCCCAGACACCGGAAACGCCTGCAACTTTTCCGTGACCCGCTGCTCGGTCAGCTCCGCGAACTCCTGCACCGCCTCAAGCTTCTTGGTGATGGCCTGCGCCTTCTGCTCGAGCGTCTCCGCGATCTCCTGGGTGCGGCTGTGCAGACGTGCGGTGTCGTCCTTCAAGATGTTCACCGCCTGGCCGGCGATCTGCGACTCCTGCTGCAGCGCCGCGATCGTGCCCTCGTGCAGCCGGAGCTTCGTGTCGATCTCCAGGATGCCCTCGAGGGCGGCGCGGATCCCGGTCACGGTGACCTGAGTTATGTGATTAGGAACGAGCGCGGGCTGGTTGTGGACGGCTTCGGACGGTGTGCCGCGCCACCAGCGATCGAGTGCCTCGGCGCCCTCGCACTGAAGCTGCTCAAGGTCGGCTCGCACTTTCTGGTCCGAGATCTGCGAAGCATCGAGCGTGGCGAACAGCATGGCCGCGCGGTTGATCGGAAGGGCAACCATGTCGCGCACCTTCCCGTCGGCGCCAACCGCCTGCAAAATACAGGTAGTTGCCCACGCCTGACGCTGAAGCCGCTGGCGCTGGCTCTCCCAGTTCATGCCGAACTTCTCGAAAAGCGGCTTCAGCAGGAGGAAACCATGCGCTTGAGCGCGAACAACCTCAAGACTGCGTCCGCCGAACGGAACCAGCTCGATGGATGGCCTGGAGGATGACGAGGGGAAGGAAAGGACGTTGTCGGGCGAGGAATGAGAAGACGTGTTCACAGCGAGCCTCCTTTGTTTCGAAGAAGGCTATTTCACCGGACCGGTGATTGTCAAAACTTTTTGTGGACCATCAATTGTTTTGATTCAGCGCCCCCCTAAGAATTCGCTCCACCGCGTCGTTTATGGACTCGCCTGCTCGGCGGTCGGCCTCGACCATGGCCCACACCTCTGGGGACAGCGACAGACCCCGCTGTTTTCGTCGCTCTGGACCCTTCATCCCCGAGCCGCGCTGTCGTCCAGGCTTGACGTCGAACTCCAACCGGGCGGCCTGCAGTCTCACAACAGGGAACGCGACGCCGAACTGCTCCGCCACCTGCCGCAGGGTCAGCAATCCCTTGTCGTAGTCTTCGCGTCGCTCTTGCAGATACGCGTAGATCTTCGCGACCACGGCGGGATCGGTTGAGCGGCCCTTCGGCATGACGGGGGCCAGGTTAAGGCCAAGCCCCCTCGTCTGTCCACCGTCGGGGCGTGATCTGTTCGAAGTTGTGGTTGTCAACAGCAAAGGTCGTAGCCCTTTCGCGCGCCGTTCGCATCCGGCAAACAGGCTTGCGCCTACCGCAAGTCTCGTTTGCGGTGCGCGTTTGGTAACGCTCGATCGCCGGCCCCCGCTGGCGATCACGGGACTATACGCAGGGGTGGGCGCGAAAACAAGCTAGAAGAAACTGACCTGTCGGAGGACGGTGCGCCGTGGAGGTAACGGACATGATCACCCTTGCGGCGATTCATCTGGTTGGCTGCGTCGATTTGGCGACCGACATCCTAAACAAGGTCAGCAAGTGGAACGACCCATGTGCTGACAAATGGGAAGAGTTTCGACGCAGCCAAGGCCTTCCAAACAGTCAGGAGCTCTATGCCGCTTACCAGCGCTGCGGCCAGTCCTTCGCCGAGGTGGCCGACAAGAGAAAAGCACTCGGCCTGAAGGATCGTAAGAAGATCCAGTTAGGGGTGTCCGCTCATCTATGCGTTGACCTTGAGCGATTTACGGCCGCCCAGAAGGCGCGCTCCCTGCTGCCCAGGCATGTCGACTGGAGCAAGAACGACGATGTAAATATGCGGGTCCATGATGCCAATTCGGAATTATCAGACAGTCGCCTTCACCTGAAATATGCACGCGCCGATCAGCGACGGCACGGAGTTGTGCCGCTGTCGTGTTCCGACGGACGGATTCAGGCCCTGATCGCCTGCTTTCGTGAAGTCCGCGACGAAGGAAAGTTCAGCGCGCAGTGCAGTACGCTCGAGGTGCTTTCGGTCATCGAGCTTTTTACCGATGCGACGATCATTGCTCCATCTGACACTGCACTCGAAGGCAGCGGAACCGATCGGTAGCCAAAGCAGCAGCACACACCTCAAACAACCACCATCCCGGAGATACACCATGCGCTGTCCGCCGTACGTTTTCGCGTTCCTCGTCGCCTGCCAAGGCCCAGACACGATGTATGTCGATAACCAGGGCTATCCTGTGCCGACTGAACTCGTCGAGGATGGCGAGAAATCAGGCTCCCGCATTGAGGTGCGCCGCACGGTCACCACGTACCTGCTGCAGGATGGCGGAGTGTACAAGATGGCGCCGCTGTACTCGACGCTGTTCGATACCAAGCTGAACACTGAATGTGCCATGCGGGTCGCAGAGGATGGGAAGCAACGTTGTCTGCCGTCCTCGGGTAACGCTGTGCCTTCTGGCTACTTCGCCGACGACAAGTGTACTGCGCAGGTCATGCTGGCGCCTTGTGCGTCCACGCCAGCGCGGTACCTTGTATCGGCCGCCCCGGCGGCGTGCGGTGCTCCCCTACTCTACGAGGTGTATCAACTTGTTCAGCTTGACGTCGCAGCGCCGCGCTACGCCGGCAACCCTGGCAGCTGCTCCCCGGCCGGCGCCCTGCCCCCTGGATACCTCTCCTACCGTCTTGGCGGTAAGCTGGCTCCAACGGAATTCGTGGAAGCCCGCACCACCGTCGCTACGACGGTCGCCCCGATGCCCTAACTCCCTCTCTCCTCCATTTCCATCTTCGCCCTCAGCACCTGCAGCGCCCACTGCGTCTTCTCGGACGCGGCCCTGTGGCGTTTCTCGACTGCGCCCGGGCTCATGGGATTCCCGTCGGCGTTTTTGTGACCACGGGCGGCCATGTCATCGGCGATGGCACCGTTTCCGGCGACGGCGAGGCGGTATCCGCGAACCTGGACCCATCCGGCGAGCGGTTGGCCCTTTTCGTCGAGGGCGGTGGTGGAGACGATGTCTTCTCCGTCGCCGTCTCGGATGTCGGAGAGGCGCCGGTTATAGAGGCGCTCCTCGGACGTGGCCAGCGTCCAATACTTGAGGCGGCAGACTTCGATCTCCTCGCGGTTGAGGTCGCGGGTGAGCGCCATCAAGTCCATGAGGCGGATCCGTTTATCCTCGGCGCGATCGACCATGCCGCCGTTGTGACCGGGGCCGAGGCAGCGAGTACGCACGGCCTCAAGCTGCGGACCCGAGGCGCTCGGGGTCGATGCGAACGCGGCCTCGAGCTCGAAGCGTTCCCGGAGGGCTTGGGCGGCGGTGAGTTCGTGGAGGTCGCGCATTTACTTAAGCTCCTCCACGAGAACGACTCCGCTTTCTGCCAGACGCCTCACCCACTTCTTGCAACCATCGCCGTTCAGGTTGGCCGTGATCAGCAGGTCTGCCCCTCGGTCTTTGAGTCGCCCAATAATCCGCAAGGCGTCTCGCTTCCTGGTCCGCTCAGCGCCGTCGATGACAATAAGGTCCCACTCCAGCCTCCCATACACCGTCCTGATCGACCGCCACAGTCCGTCAGGGCAAGATCGTCGCATCGCGTCGGCCTCGATGCGCGTCGGCGAGAGAACGATCCAGTTCTTCCCCGATGCCTTCGCCCGCTCAATCGCAGTGTGGGTCTTCCCCGAGGCGCGTCCACCTACCAATAGCGTGATCATCTACGCCGCCTCCTCGAGGTCATATCCCTCCGCCTTGTGTCGCTGCTTCCTGGCCTGCACCTTGGCCCGCACACGCTCGTTGTTCTCGTCGAGTTCCCGCTTGATCTTCTGGCAGAGCGGGCACGGGGCGCCATCGCCGCCGCACTCGTGGCCCTTCCACTCGATGGGCTTGGCGCTCTCGAACGACTGGCGGACCAGGCGTTTGAACGTCGCCACCTCCCGCTTCGTCCACGGCCGCTCACCTTTGCCGAGCAGGATCGGCTCGACGTCGTAGCAGCCACGGTCGGGCTTGAAACGACAGACCATCGTGGCCAGCGGCTCGCCGTTCTTCACCTCGCGCGCGGAGCAGTCGTGATAGGGCCGCTGCGTTTTTCGGTTCGTGAGCGCGTCCGGTGCCTGGAAAAGCGCCACGTAATGGCGGCCTCGATGGTCGAATTCCGCTTGCAGGATCGCTCTCGGCTGCGATGCTTCAGACATGACTCCCCTTTGACAAGGCTCGGCCGCCTTGATGGTTTCGGTGTTGGATCTGGGGAGTTTTGAGGGCCTGGGCGTTACGAGCGCTCAGGCCCTTTTCTTTTACGGGTGAGCCCAGCGCTTGAGCACGGGCGTCTGCAGTTCTTCGATCTTTTCAAGGACTGACTTCCGGCGAGCGTGGCCCCATCCGGAACTTCTCTTAGCCCGCCTCGCGATCTGCGTCGGTGTCGTCAGCAAGAGCGACAGGCGGATCGCTTCGAGTTCCATAAATGTGAATGGACAGCCTGGCAGCTTGTCGCTGGCCAAATTCCGACGAGTTTCATCTGCCTTCAGTGGTGCGGCTAGCCGCTGGTGGTCCGGATTGGCTCTGAGGTCCAGCCCGATTTGCTGCAACTTGCCGCGAATCTCTCGAAGAGACTTCAGACCAAGGCCCCTGATCTTGAAGAGTTCCCTCGCCGTGGCCTTGGCAATATCCCCAACCGTCTCGAAGCCACCGTTCAGCAGGCAGTTCGTCGACCGGACGCTCCAGCCGTGGCGACAGAGATCCTCAACTTGGGTCGTGGTGCTGTACGTGGTCGCGCTCACTGCATCGCCTCCAGAGTCCTCAGTTCCTGCAGCACAGGACCCCAAACCGCACCGGCTCCGTGTTCCGGATCTCCTGCATGTCGGCGTTGGTTCCCTGAAGATATGGGCACGTAAACGGCCCTGACTGCTCGACAGCGCTCATCTCCCAGCAGCGGGCCGTTTGCGAAAACCCTCCGCACGGGGTGACGGTCGGGATTCCTTCGAGGATCGCGATTCCATTCCCGCAGCCGGGCACACCACGCAGGGAGTTGTCGCGCTGGATTCCATTCCAGGCACACATGCCGGAGTTTTGCCACGGTGCGGGCTGGTTCTGTCCTTGGGGCGCATTGGCGACGTAGAACTCGGTCCGTGGCAGGTTGTTCTCACAGTCGGCGCCCGCGATGTTCGACGTACACCATGACCAGCCGGATGCACAGAGCTTGGCGGCCTCGTTGTTGCCGTTGAACGTGCCCGGACACGCGTGCATCGTCGCGGACACAACCCGCCCCACCCCGCTCTTACACCCCGCCGCCCCCGTTCCCATCTCCCCGCCCGTTCCCCCATCGCCAAACTCCCCGCACCCGATCACCTCGCAGGCCTTGCACTGTCCGGCCTCGCATTTGAAGTCGGTGCCGCACTCGGAGTGATTGTCGCAGCGGTCCTTGCACATGTTGCCGCCGGGGAGGAGGGCGCAGAATTGTCCTCGGGCGCAGTTCGCCTCGGTTTCGCAGGTCTTTCCGGTTACGGGCGGCGAGTTTGGTTTGATTCCACAGCTGGCGAGGAACAACAGCGCGACCAGTGTCTTGTACATGAGGGGCTCCTTAGAAATCGTCATCAGGCAGTGCCATATCCGGGGCGGGAGGCACCATCATATCAAGCGGCTGACCGTTTCGGCACTTGCACTTTTGGAGGCCGCACCAGTAGTAGCAGCAGGCTCGAGAGGTTTCGCACACATCCGGTCGTCGGCCATCGACGCAACCATCGCACGGGTCGACTTTGCAGAAGTAGTAGCAGCAGGCGTTAGGTCCCTGGCACGGGTCGGCGGACTGTGGCGGGTCGGTCGTGGCGCAGGCGATGAGTAGGAGCAGGGGGAGGAGGCGGGTCACTTGGGTTCTGGTCTCCGGTGGCAGTTCGGGCAGGGGTTTTGAATGTCCTCATGCGGGCAGTGGAGCCCGTCCCACTGGTAGCCGCAGTACTCGCACGTCCTCAGATAGTGCGTCGGCGCCTCTCCCGGCTCGTCTGGTTCGGCGTCAGGCTCGCAGTTGCAGGGCTCGCTCATTTCACTCCCCCGGCGGCTCGATGGGGCCGCTCACCGAACAGGAAGTAGGCCGCCGCATCCAGCCAGTGATCGCAGACCTGCGCTCGCTCCGTCTTCACGGTCGGCTGGATGTACAGGCGTCCGCTGCTGAGCAGATCGTTGACTGCGGACAGTCGCTGTTCCTTCTCACTCCCCATCGTCGGCGCCTTCCTCCTTCTCGTAGCGCCCCTCGTCCCAGTCTCGATGACCCTCGCATGCATGGCCCGCCTCCTGGGACGGTCCAAGGCAGGAGACCTGACCCCAGCATATCTGCTCGTCGTTTTCGGCACTGCAGTCGGCACCACACGACGGACAAATTTGGTAACTCTGAGAGCGCTGGCTCACTCCTTGAGGAACAACCAGCCCCGCCCCAACCTCAACATCACCCATACTCCCGCCTACCGGGTTCTGATTCCGATGTCAAGTTAAATCTTGAGCAGCCTCTTGAGCAGCGTTTTAAGTGCCTGGCGCTCGTCCTCTGACAGCCGTCTCCACATCTGCAGCACCTCGTCCTCACCCTTGCGCAGGGTCGGAGGATCGACGCCGAGCAGCCACGCCGGTTCGACCGAGAGCACGCGAGCGAGCCGGCGCAGCATCACGACCGACAGCGCGATCTTTCCCGCCTCGTACTTCCAGACAGTCTCCGGTGCCAGCTCCAGCGCTTCGGCCACCTGCTCGAGCGTCCATCCCTTGGCAGCACGCGCCTGCTTGAGCCTGGCAGCGAGGGCGTTTCTTAGTTGGCGGTCCGTCGGTCGTTTGGGCACGCGGGGGGAGTGCGCCAGATGCTCGGCAAAGGCCAGGACTTCCAGAGCAAATCGCTTGCCTGTGGAGCCATGCGCCACTCCAACCGCTCGCGCCCTCCGATCTGAATCGGAACAGCGCAAGATTTGCGCGATTTCGCTCCGACGGGGGCAGGATCGTTAGTACAAGCTCATCAGCATAAGGAGAAATCGTACCAGCCTTTGCGATATTCTCTAGATCCGTCTTGTCACCTCGCGGTAATACCGCATTCCTACTTACGGAGGGGCGCATGCTTGTCCATCGCGGTTTTCCTGTGGAGTTTGAGCGGTATCGGTCGTTGGTCGAGGACGACGGCAGGACCATCTGTGTGGCTGAGGGGTCGGCACACTTCATCGACGGAGTTCAATACAAGTGGCGGAGGGGTCGTCTTGTTGCTGAGGGTCGCCGTCTACTGGTCGTGGATCATGCTCGCGTGATTACGGATGGTGTGCAGACAGTAGCGGCGGGCCATGCGCACATCACGGCGCGGGCGTGTCGGGTCGAGCTATTCGACGCGGCGCACGCCAAGGCCTTGACCGGCAGCATCATCACCGCCCGCAGCAGCAGCACCTTCGAGGTTTCATCGAATGCGCACGTCCACGTCTACGATGACGCTCGACCGAAGGGACGCATCACGGGTCGGGCTGCGCTGTTCATCTATTCCGGCGCGAGCTGGGAGCCCGATCCCGATGAGCTCGGCGCGGACGTGACGATCCGAGATTACCGCAAGCGGTTCGCGGCTCTTGGTCGGGTCCGGCGCGGTCCGGTGAAGCTCTCAACGGCGACGCCTCTGCCGGCCTTCACGCGTCGTTTGCTGGCGTCCGCGTCCTAGCTCGACATCATCTGCCCACCGTCGGCAGAGTCCGCAAGTTTTAGCTTTCAAATCATTAATCTTGACAGCTGAGCCCGCCTTCCGTAGTGTGTCCTCCAACGCCAGACGTTCGGAGGACAGAAAGTGGAAATTTCTCCCCCAGCAAACGGGAATTGCGTAGCGAAACGGAAACGCGGACGACCGCCATGCACAGCCGAGTCTTTTTGGGGCCGCGTTGACCGCACCGCCGAAGATGACTGCTGGGTGTGGCGCGGCTGGCGCAGCCCAACTGGTTACGGCTATCTCAAGTGGGGGAACAAGCAGCAGCGAGCCCACCGCATCGCATGGAGTCTCACTAATGGGCCAATCCCCGACGGGATGTTGGTCTGTCATCACTGCGATACTCCGTCCTGCTGCAATCCCAAACACCTATTTATCGGGAGCGCCGCTGACAACAACGCCGACAAGGCGCGCAAGGGTCGCGCTCTTTCTGGAAACCGGCATCCGTCGCGCACCACGCCAGAGCGCCATGCCCGCGGAGAGCGATCGGGGGCATCGCGCCTAACGGAACCTCAGGTAATCGACGTCCTGCGCAAGGCCGCACTTGGCCATTCTCATCGTTCTATCGCGCAGGAACTTGGAGTCAGTACCCCTACTATCAGCAGCATCGTTGCGGGCAAGGCATGGCGCCATGTCTCGCGCCGAGCCGTAACGCCGTCGTTCAGTTTCATCACCAACCGCCTGGCCGTGGGTGATGTGAACTCGCGAGCGGTTCCTGGCTGGGCAGGAATTGTCTCCATTCTGGCGTCGGCGCATGGGGATGAACAGCTCGGCGTACCGGCCACGGAAGCAGGCGTCCCGGTCCTGGCAGTGGACATCAGGGATGGTCATCCGGGCCTGGATTCGCAGATAGACAAGATCTGCTGGTTCGTTTCGAATCGGATCATGGATGGCTGCGTGCTCATCCACTGCGTTACGGGGTTGAGCAGGAGCGTGGCGGCGTGCGCTGCCTATCTCTGTCGGTACGCTGGCATGTCGCTCAATCAGGCGCTCGGACTCATTGCGCGTCGTCGTCCAGGGACCATCCCTTGGGATGGGTACAAGGTCGAGATCACGACCTGGCTGCGGCTCGACGAACTGGCGACGAAAGGACCGAGGTCATGAAGGAACGTCCCATCCTGTTTTCGTCCCCCATGGTTCGCGCGATTCTGTCGGGGCAGAAGACGCAGACGCGGCGGACCATTCGGTGCGCATGCAACAGCATGCACCACGGGAAGCTTCTCGGCGATTGGTCGCTGTCGGTACCGCCGCGACAATGGGACGGCAAAGAAGAGCTGTGGAACTTCCGCTCGCGCAAGAGGCTGCAGCCTAGCGACTGGATCGAGTCGTATCAGACCGACGTAGATGACCATGCAATGGCTCCGGTTCGCTGCCCCTACGGTCAGCCCGGCGATCGTCTCTGGGTGCGCGAGCCCTTCTGTCTTGCCCATCCGGAGTCGAACCGCATCGACGATGGACGGCCGACACGCGCTGATGGGCGCTGGTGCTTCTACCTGGCCACGGAGCCGGATATCGAGGCCAGCGAGGACGACGCGCGCAGCCCGTGGAAGCCATCGATTCACATGCCGCGCTGGGCCAGCCGCATCACGCTCGAAGTCCTGAGCGTCCGCGTCGAGCGCTTGCAGGACATCAGCGAGGAGGATGCGCGGGCGGAGGGCGTCTGCGCCATCGACTTGCCGGGCGCTCTCGATGATGTGCCGCTTGCCATGCCGCGCGACCGGTTCGCGGTGCTGTGGTCGAAGATCAGCGGCCCCGAGTCCTGGGAAGCGAACCCGTGGGTCTGGGTGGTCACCTTCCGGGTGCTCCCATGATCACGCCCACCACCACCCTCTCGGATCTCGGCCACCTCCTCGAGCGCGAGCATCTCCATCTGCGAGCCGCGCGCAACCCGTTCAAGGAGACATGGACGGTCGGGCTGCGGACGGAGAGCCACGACTTCACCGGGAGCGGGGGCGACTTGGTCTCGGCGATTAACGATGCACTGCACAAGGCTGCCGAGTAGCAGCGACGACACAAGGAGAAACCGATGCTTCAAGCGTACCTGAACGACTCGACGAAAAAGGACTTCTACCTCAACCGCGTTCGCAAGCACCGCGAGGCCGATGAGTTGATCCAGGGCACCGGATGGGACAATGGGCGCGGCTGCGCGGTGGGATGCACGCTCGAGGAGTACAACCACAGCAAGTACCCGACCCTTCTCGGCGTGCCAGAGGAACTCGCGCGCCTTCAGGATCGGATCTTCGAGGCACTCCCGCGCGCGGATGCGCTCGCTTTTCCGGAGTCCTTTCTGGGTGCAATCCCGGTCGGCGCTGACCTGCATCTGGTGTGGCCAAAGATCGCGCTTTGGGTGCTGACCGATGAGCAGCACGGCGTCTCGCGCCTCGTCCAAGACGAGAAACACAAGCGCCAGCGCGAAGCCATCGAGAACGTGGCCGGGCTTTACCTTCGATGGATCGCAGGGGACAAGCCGAGCGTATCAGAATGGCAGGAGGCGAGGTCCGCCGCCTACGCCGCCGCCGCCTACGCCGCCTACGCCGCCTACGCCGCCGCCTACGCCGCCTACGCCGCCTACGCCGCCGCTCG
>Ga0196964_10001637_pt1 | contig 11249 bp, 9 predicted proteins | sample S1_10metaG_FD_148615 | JGI IMG/M metagenome (GOLD analysis project Ga0196964, IMG submission 148615) | Soil microbial communities from Anza Borrego desert, Southern California, United States - S1_10 | ecosystem: Environmental > Terrestrial > Soil > Desert | place: USA: California | collected... | reverse complement strand
CGCCCTCGTGGGCAAGGCCGGCGGCAACCCGGACACGGCGCGCACCGATGCGCCCACCGGCGGCGTCGATCCCAAGCCCGATCCGAAGGCGGGCCCGCCCACCCTCGAACAGATCACCGCCACGCTGGAAGCCATGCAGGCCCTGCGCGCCGCCGTTCGCGCGGCCATGCAGGACCCGGCCGGCGCCGGCGCGACGCCGGGCCAGATCCCGCCGTCCGTCCAGGCCGCCATGGACCAGGTGGCCGCCGTCGCGCCTCCTGCCATGGCCGAGAAGGTGGAGGCCTTCCTCGGCCGCATGGGCGAGCGCATCGCCGCGCGCCTGACCGCGGCCCTCGAGAACGCCGGCGGTGAAAGCCCAGCGCCCGCCGCAACGGCCGCCGACGGCGAGGCAAAGGCGGCGCCCATCGCGCAGGCCGTGCTGGACGCCCTGGGCAAGGGCGAGGAAGCCGCCGCCGCCGGCGCGGTGCGTCTCGCTGCGCGCGAGGCCGGAACGCCCGCCGAAACCCCGACCCCAGCCGCACCTTCGGCCGCCGACAACGCCAAGCCCGCCGAGGCGAGCCCGACGCCCGCTGCGCTCGCTGCCGCCGCCGAGGAGGCCGAGCCTGCCGCCGCCAGGCTGGCGGAACCGCCGGCGGAGACGGCCGAGGGCGCCGCGTCGACCGCGCCGTCCAGCCAGTCCGCCTCCGAGGCCCGCGCGGCCGCGGCCCAGGCCGTGCGCGGCTCGCCCGAGACGGTCGCCACCCTGGCGGCCGCCATTGTGCGCAAGCTCGAGGGCCGCACCACGCGCTTCGACATGGAGCTGAACCCCGGCGACATGGGCCGCGTCGACGTGCGCCTGAGGATCGACGCCGACGGCCGCGTGGCCGCGCAGATGGCGTTCGACAATCCGGTGGCCGCCGCCGACCTGCGCGCCCGCGCCGACGAACTGCGCCGCCAGCTCGAGCAGGCCGGTTTCCAGATCGCCAGCGAGGACCTGAGCTTCACCGACCGCGAAACCGGCGGTTTCGACCGCGGCGCCTTCGAGCAGCCCGATCCGGAGGTCGCGGCCAAACGCGCCTTCCGCGAGGCCGAGCGCGTGTCGCGCTTGGCCGAAGACGCCGAACGCCTGACGACCCGCACGGTCGTCGGCCTGGATGTGAGGGTCTGACATGGCTGTCGAGGGCGTTTCCGGCACAGCCGGCTCGATCATCTCCGGGCGCAACTCGCTCGTTCAGAACTATGAGACATTCCTGTCTCTGCTGACGGCGCAGCTGAAGAACCAGGACCCGACCTCGCCGGTCGATTCCAACGCCTTCACCGCCCAGCTGGTGCAGATGGCCGGCGTCGAGCAGCAGCTGCTCACCAACGAGCTCCTGCAGTCGCTGGTCAGCCAGGACGCCGGCGGGCTCAACAACGCGGTCGCCTACATCGGCAAGGAAGTCACCGCCGCCTGGTCCACCACCACCCTGAAGGGCGGCGAGGCCAAGTGGAGCTACGAACTGGCGCGCGACGCCACCGACGTGAAGCTCGAGGTGCTCGACTCCACCGGCAAGGTGGTCTGGACCGGCCAGGCGCCGGACAAGACCACCGGCATCCATGACTTCGAGTGGGACGGCAAGACCACGGCCGGGGCGCAGCTTCCGGACGGCGGCGTGTACACCCTGAAGATCACGTCCAAGGCGGGCGACGCCGACGTGGCGTCCCAGGTGCTGATCCGTGGCCCGGCGCGCGGCGTCGAGGTCTACGACGGCGAAGCCTACCTCAGCGTCGGCGGGTCGATCGTGCCGCTCGACAACGTCATCAGCGTCGAGCTTCCGGACGAGGAGGCCACGGGCTGATGCGAAGCATCGAAGGAAGACCGCGCGCCACAAGGGCGCGCGTGAGCAAGGGGCGACAGAACCCCGGCGCAGCAGGCGCTCATCACATCCTCATGGGGACTGAGTACCAAAGATGAGCATCAACAGCGCCATGCTGGCCGGCGTCTCCGGCCTGACCGCCAATTCCGCGGCCCTGGCGGCCATCTCCGACAACATCGCGAACGTCAACACGATCGGCTACAAGCGCAGCGCCGCCTCGTTCCAGACGATCGTCACCAGCCAGGCCGCCAGGGGCGCCTATTCGGCGGGCGGCGTGCTCGCCACCACCCGCCAGTTCGTGACCCAGCAGGGCCTGCTGCAGCGCACCAGCTCGGGGACCGACCTGGGCATCGCCGGCGCCGGCTTCTTCGTGGTCACCGAAAAGCCCGAGGACCTCGATTCCACCGACGTGCGCCTGTTCACGCGCGCGGGGTCGTTCCAGGTCGACCAGCTCGGCTACCTCCAGAACGCCGCGGGCCTCTACCTCCAGGGGTGGCCGGTCGACGCGGAAGGCGAGCTGTCCATCGACCCGTCGGACATCACCCGCCTGCAGTCGATCAACGTGTCGTCGGTCGGCGGCGCGGCCGAGCCGACCACGCGCGTCAGCCTGAACGCTAACCTGAAGAGCAGCCAGGCGCTGTCGGCGGACCTGGGCGCCTACGACCCGGTGACGAACTCCATGTCGATGTACGACCCGGAGACGGCCACGGGCGTCAAGCCGGACTTCGAGATGCAGATCCCGATCTCCGACTCCAAGGGCGGCCAGCGGACTCTGGCGATCTCCTTCCTGAAGAGCGCGACGCCGAACCAGTGGTACGCCGAGGTGCGCGCCATTCCGGCGTCCGACGTGGTCTCGGGCGCGGGCCTCGCCCCGGGCCAAATCCTCACCGGCACGGTGGCCTTCACGTCCGACGGCCGGCTGGACCTCGACAACACGACCCTGTTCCCGGACCCGGAGTCGCCCTCGCTCACCATCGGCGCCTCGTCGGCCGGCGCGCCCGGAGCGGGCGAGGTGAACTGGGCCACCGCGCTGGGCGTCGCCGAGCAGACGCTCAGCTTCGACTTCGCCGCCGCGGCCGGCGGCCTGACCCAGTATGACAGCCAGTCGGTGGTCCAGGCCGTGACCACCAACGGCACGGCCTTCGGCAACCTGACCAACATCGAGATCGACGAGAACGGCTTCGTCACGGCGATCTTCGACAACGGCATCAACCGCCGCATCGCCCAGGTGGCGCTGGCGACCTTCCCCAATCCGGACGGGTTGAAGGGCGTCTCCGGCAACGCCTACCGCGTCTCCGATCTCAGCGGCACCTTCAACCTCAAGCCGCCGGGCGCCGGCGGCGCGGGTCTGCTCTCGCCCTCGACCCTGGAAGCCTCGACCGTCGACCTGTCGGCAGAGTTCACCGGGCTCATCACTACTCAGCGTGCCTACTCGGCTTCTTCGAAGATCATCACGACTGCGGACGAGATGCTTGAGGAGTTGATCCGCGTTAAGCGGTAATAGCGAAGCCTAAATCAAAGTAAATGAAACCTTTCTCACCACGCCACGCTCAGCGACATCTCGTTAAGGGACTTGTTAGGCGTTCCTTTACTGTCGCGATTAAGCCGCTGTTATGGCCGGCTGCGTATGCTCAGGGCGTGGTGGTGGTGAGAGAGGCGTAAAGCCCATGCTTCAAGAGCAGCGCCTTAACGGCAGAGGCGAGAAGTACATTGTCGGCCCGACCGGGGCTCCGTTGACCCTGGCCGATCTGCCCCCGGCGAACACCCAGCGTTGGGTGATCCGTCGGAAGGCCGAAGTCGTCGCCGCCGTGCGCGGCGGCCTGCTCACGCTCGAGGAAGCGTGCGAGCGCTATCGTCTGACCACCGAGGAGTTCCTCGGCTGGCAGCAGGCGATCGATCGCTGGGGCATGGCCGGTCTTCGCACGACGCGGATCCAGCAGTACCGCTGACCGCCTGAAGGACAGCGGACCGCCCGACGGTCCGGAAGAGGCCGCGCCCCAGGCGCGGCCTTTTCGGCTTTGTCAGAACAGCCGGCGCTTCGGCTTCTCGGCCTCGGCTTCCTGCATGGCCTGGCTGGGCGTCCTCGGCAGCTCGTCCAGACGCACGGCGCGGTCGGCATTGACGTCCAGGCGGCTGAAGCGGCGCTGGGCGGCCTTCGACCATTCCTCGCGCGTGATCACGCCGTTGAAGTCCGTGTCGGGCGCCGTGACCGGCTGCGGCTCGCCGAGCAGGCCGTAGGCGGCCGCGCCCTTGGGCATGCCCGCGCCCGGAGCGCGCGTGCGCACGCGCCCGTCGGCCCCACGGGCGGGGCGGTCGTTCGGACGGCCCGGCCGGAACTCGCCGATCGGGGCGAGTGGTCGCACCCTGGGCAGGATCTCGGGCGCGATCTCCTGCTCGTAGGCCTGCACCTCGCGGCCGTCGATGCGTCCGTCCTTGTTGGCGTCGACCACGTCGAAGAAGCGCAGCGCGTCGTCGCCGAACTCCTTCAGCGTCAGTCCGCCGTCCTTGTCGGCGTCGGCGCGCGCGAACCAGGCGCCGACGGGGTAGGGCTTGCTGGGCTCGTCCCGGAAGGGTTCTCCGGCGGGGCTGATGAACACCGACTGGTCGGGACCGGCCGCGTCTCCGGGCGGCGGCGCGGGCTGGGCGGCCGCGGCGCCGGCCAGGGCCAGCGCGGAGGTGAGAGCCAGCAGGCGGTACATGGGGAACTCCGTGACTGGGGCGGTCGGGCGGCGGGATACTGCAACGCCGCTGGGGCGCAAATCCGGCGCGTTTGTTTCGGGATTAATGCCCTCTTTACCATGCACCGGGAAATTCCTGCCTAGCGGACCGGCAGTTGCGGCCCGCGCACGATACGTGGGGCGGGGTTCAGGTGTTCGCCGGTTTGCAGAGGTTCGGGATCGGTCGCTGGGGAATCATCCTCGGCGCCGCCGCAGGCGCGGCCGCCCTGCTGATCCTGCTCATGCTCAAGATGGGCTCGGAGCCCTCGGCGCTGCTCTATTCCAATCTCGACCTCAAGGAAGCCAGCGAGATCACCGCGGCGCTCGATTCGGCGGGCATCAAGTACGAGGCCAAGGGCGACGGCTCGACCATCATGGTGGCCCGCGACAAGGTCGCCTCCACCCGGCTGATGCTGTCGACCAAGGGCCTGCCGACCTCCGGCTCTGTCGGCTACGAGATCTTCGACAACTCCTCGGCGCTCGGCCAGACCGACTTCGTCCAGAACCTGAACCGCCAGCGCGCGCTCGAAGGTGAGCTGGCGCGCACGATCCGCTCCCTGGAGGGCGTCAGCTCCGCGCGGGTGCACCTGGTGCTGCCCAAGCGCCAGCTGTTCGAGGAGGAGGCGGGGGCGCCGACCGCCTCCATCGTCGTCGGCCTGAGCCGCCGCGACCTGGCCGCCGACCAGATCCGTGCGCTGCGCAACCTGGTGGCCGGCGCGGTGCCGAACCTGAAGCCCGAGCGGGTCACCATCGTCGACGAGAGCGGCAAGATGCTTGCCGCCGGCGCCGAGGACGACGGCGGCCTGGCCGGCGAAATGGCCGCAGATCGCAAGGCCGAGGTCGAGGAGCGCCTGCGCAAGGCGATTCGCGACGTGGTCGAGGGCATTGTCGGCCCGGGCAAGGCGCGCGTGCAGGTCACCGCCGAGGTCGAGCAGAGCCGCGTCACCGAACAGCGCGAGATCTTCGATCCGGACGGCCAGGTGGTGCGCTCCACCACCACGGCCGAGGAGACCTCCGGCGAGGGCGGGGGCCCCGGCGGCGCGGTCGGCGCGGACGGCAACATCCCCGGCTCGGCCGAGGTCGGCGCCGAGGGCGCGACCGGCGGCTCCACCTCGGGCCGCACGGAAGAGACCACCAACTACGAGATCTCGCGCACGACCCGCACCGAGGTGATCGAGCCGGGCGCCATCAAGCGCCTGTCGGTGGCGGTCGCCGTCGACGGCGTCACCCGCACCGCGGCCGACGGCAAGACGACCTACGCTCCGCGCTCGGCGGCGGAAATGAAGCAGATCGAGGATCTGGTCCGCTCGGCCATGGGCTTCTCGGCCGATCGCTCCGACCAGCTGCAGGTCGTGAACGTGCGCTTCAACCGCGAAGCCGATGGGATCGGCGGCACGCCCGCCGGGTCGCCGCTCTTTAACTTCGAAAAGAACGACCTGATGCGCGCCGCGGAGCTCGGCGTGCTGGCCATCGTCGCGGCCCTGATCATCTTCTTCGTCGTCCGCCCGCTTCTGAAGTCGGCCGGCGGCGGCGCCCCCGCGCCCGGGTCCACGCCCGTGCTGATGGCCGGCGCCGGTGGCGGTTCCGGAGGCCCTGCCGTGCTGTCCGGCGGCACGGTCGTGCCGCTGCCCGCCGGGCAGGCGCAGCTCAGCCTGCCCGGACCTGACAACGGCGAAAGAGTCGACATCGCCCGGATCGAAGGCGGGCTGAAGGTGTCGTCGGTGAAGCAGGTCGCCGAATTCGTCGACAAGCATCCGGAGGAGTCCGTCTCCATCCTCCGCGGCTGGCTGCACGAGACCTGACGTGACCGCCCGCGCCCTGGCCAAACGCGCCGCCGTCGACGATCCCAAGCGCCTCACGGGTCCCGAGAAGGCGGCCATCATCCTGCTCGCGCTCGGCGAGGAGCATCACCGCCTGTGGCAGAGCCTGGACGAGGACGAGATCAAGGAAATCTCCCAGGCGATGTCGACCCTGGGGACCGTGTCGTCGGCCGTGGTCGAGCAGCTGATGCTGGAGTTCGTCTCCGGCCTGTCGGGCGCAGGCGCGGTGATGGGCAGCTTCGAGCAGACCCAGCGCCTCCTGCAGTCCTTCATGCCTCCGGAGCGCGTCGAGAGCCTGATGGAGGAGATCCGCGGCCCGGCGGGTCGCACCATGTGGGACAAGCTCGGCAACGTGAACGAGGCCGTCCTCGCGAACTACCTGAAGAACGAGTACCCGCAGACGGTCGCGGTGGTGCTGTCGAAGATCAAGGCCGAGCACGCGTCGCGCGTGCTGGCGGCCCTGCCGGAGGACTTCGCGCTCGAGTGCGTGCAGCGGATGCTGCGCATGGAGCCGGTTCAGCGCGAGATCCTCGACAAAATCGAACAGACCCTGCGGTCGGAGTTCATGTCGAACCTGGCGCGCACCTCCAAGCGCGACAGCCACGAGATGATGGCGGAGATCTTCAACAGCTTCGACCGCCAGACCGAGAGCCGCTTCATCGCCGCCCTGGAAGAGCGCAACCGCGAGAGCGCCGAACGCATCCGCGCGCTGATGTTCGTGTTCGAGGACCTGTCGAAGCTGGACCCCGGCGGCGTGCAGACCCTGCTGCGGGCGGTGGAGAAGGACCAGCTGGCCCTGGCGCTGAAGGGCGCGTCCGACACCCTGCGCGAGATGTTCTTCTCCAACATGTCCGAACGCGCGTCGAAGATCATGCGCGAGGACATGGAGAGCATGGGGCCGGTGCGTCTGAAGGACGTCGACCAGGCGCAGATGGCCATGGTCCAGGTCGCCAAGGACCTCGCCGCCAAGGGCGAGATCATGCTGGCCGGCCAGGGCGGCGACGACGAGCTGATCTACTGATGGAGACGCTCGCGTGACCCCCCGTCCCTTCGCCTTCGACCTCAGCTTCGACGACGGCGCGAGCGCGACGCCGCGCGCGCCGGCCAAGCGCACCTATTCGGCCCAGGAGGTCGAGGCCATCCGCGCCCAGGCCCTGCGCGAGGGCGAGCAGGCGGCGATCCAGGCGCTGGCCGGCGTCCAGGCGCAGGCGCTGCGCGATCTCGCCGAATGCGCCCGCAGCGGCCTCGCCGCCCTGGCCCAGGTGGCGCACAACCACCGCGTCCAGTCCGCCAGCCTGGCCATGGCCTGCGGCAAGGCCATCGCCGATGCGGCGCTCGCCCGGTTCCCGGAAGCGCCGCTGGAAGCGGCCATGGAGGCGCTGGCGCGCGAGTTCCAGGACACGCCGCGCCTGACGCTGCGCACCCCCTTGGCCCCCGAAGCGATCATGGACACGATCGAGGAGATCGCCGTGGACATCGGCTACCCGGGCCACGTGGTCGTGCGCCAGGACCCGACCGCGCCGGCGGCCTCGTTCACCCTCGAGTGGGGCGACGGCTCGGCCGTGTTCAACCCCGACGCCACCGCCGCCCGCATCGCCGACGCCGTCGCCTCCGCGCTCGCCGCCGAGCGGCTGCACGCCGATCCCATCGACCTCAACCCTGCCGGAGAGCCGTGATGGCCGACGACACCGACCTCCCGCTGGAGGAATTCCCGGAAGGGACCGCGCTGGCGACCATTTCCGACGACCCGGAGAAGACCGCTGTCGACCTGGCGCCCGTCTTCGACGTGCCGGTGAACATCTCGGCCGTGCTGGGCAAGGCGCACCTGTCGGTCGCGCAGCTGCTGAAGCTCGGCCAGGGCTCGGTGCTCGAGCTCGACCGCAAGGTCGGCGAGGCCATCGACATCTACGTGAACAATCGTCTCGTCGCCCGCGGCGAGGTCGTCGTGGTCGAGGAGCGCCTCGGCGTGACCATGACGGAAATCATCAAGAGCGACGACGCCGCCTGAACGGGCGCGCGCTTGAAGGAGAGTTGAGATGCGGCTTCTGGTGGTCGGACGACTGAGCGGACAGCTCGCCGTGGCCGTGAAGATGGCCATGGCCCAAGGCGCCAAGGTGGGTCACGTCGAGACCTGCGCCCAGGCCACGGACTCGTTGCGCCGCGGGCAGGGCGCGGACCTGCTGATGGTCGACTACGAGCTCGACATCAAGGCTCTGATCGAGGCCAACGAGGCCGAGCGGATCCACGTGCCGGTGGTCGCCTGCGGCGTCGGCGCGGACCCCCAGCGCGCGGCCGACGCCATCCGCGCCGGGGCGAAGGAGTTCATCCCGCTCCCGCCCGAGGCCGACCTGATCGCAGCCGTCCTGGCCGCGGTGGCCGACGACGAGCGCCCGCTGGTGTTCCAGGACCCGGTGATGGGCGCGGTGATCGCGCTGGCCGACCAGGTCGCGCCCTCCGAAGCCTCGATCCTCATCACCGGGGAGAGCGGCGTCGGCAAGGAGGTGATGGCGCGCTACGTCCACCAGAAGTCGCGCCGCGCGTCCAAGCCGTTCATTTCCGTCAACTGCGCCGCCATCCCCGAGAACCTCCTCGAGAGCGAGCTGTTCGGCCACGAGAAGGGCGCCTTCACCGGCGCCGTGGCCCGCCGCATCGGCAAGTTTGAGGAGGCCGACGGCGGCACCCTGCTGCTCGACGAAATCAGCGAGATGGATGCGCGCCTCCAGGCCAAGCTGCTGCGCGCTCTGCAGGAGCGGGTGATCGACCGGGTCGGCGGCCAGAAGCCGGTGAAGGTCAACATCCGCGTCATCGCCACTTCCAACCGAGACCTCGCCCAGGCCGTGCGCGAGGGGACCTTCCGCGAGGACCTGCTCTACCGCCTCAACGTCGTGAACCTCAGGCTGCCGCCGCTGCGCGAGCGTCCGGGCGACATCGCCCTGCTCGCCGGCCACTTCGTGAAGAAGTACGCCGCCGCCAACGGCGTGCCGGAGCGGCCGCTGTCGGAGGAGGCCCAGCGCCGCCTGCGCGGCCACGGCTGGCCCGGCAACGTGCGCGAGCTCGAGAACGCCATGCACCGCGCGGTGCTGCTGGCGGTAGGGCCGGAGATCGACGAAACCGCCATCCGCCTGCCGGACGGCCAGCCGCTCGCCGCCGCCGGCGACGCGGGCTACGCCGGCCGAGCCGCCCAGGCCGCCGACGCCGCCTCGCGCGCCTTCGTCGGCCAGACGGTCGCGCAGGTGGAGCAGCAGCTCATCCTCGATACCCTCAGCCACTGCCTCGGCAACCGGACCCACGCCGCCAACATCCTCGGCATCTCGATCCGGACCCTGCGCAACAAGCTGAACGAGTACACCGCCGCGGGCGTCAGCGTGCCCGCGCCGCAGAGCGGCCTGTCCGCCTCCGCCGCCTAGGATTTCGAGTAGCCCATGACCGACGCCGTCCTCGGCAAGGCGCCTTCCCCGTCCTCGCGGCCGACACCGCGGGAGATGTGGGGCTGGGTGGCGCGCGGCGAGGTGGCGCTGGCGATCGGCGTGATCGGCATCATCGTGCTGCTGATCATCCCGATGCCGACGGCCGTGCTCGACCTTCTGCTGGCGATGAGCCTGACCAGCTCGGTCCTGATCCTGATGACGGCCCTGCTGATCAAGCGGCCGCTCGACTTCGCCGTCTTCCCGACGGTGCTGCTGGTCACCACCCTGTTCCGGCTGGGCCTGAACCTGGCGTCGACGCGCCTGGTGCTGGGCCACGGGCACGAGGGCACCGCCTCGGCCGGCCACGTCATCGAGGCGTTCGGCAACCTGATGATGGGGGGCAACTTCATCATCGGCCTGATCGTGTTCGCGATCCTGGTGATCGTGAACTTCGTGGTCATCACCAAGGGCTCGACCCGCATCGCCGAGGTGGCGGCGCGCTTCACCCTCGACTCCATGCCCGGCAAGCAGATGGCGATCGACGCCGATCTGTCCGCCGGCCTCATCGACGAGAACGAGGCGCGCAAGCGCCGCAAGGAGCTGGAGCAGGAGTCGACCTTCTTCGGCGCCATGGACGGCGCCTCGAAGTTCGTGCGCGGCGACGCCGTCGCCGGCCTGATCATCGTCTTCATCAACGCCGTGGGCGGCATGCTGATCGGCGTGCTGCAGCACGGCCTGCCCGCCGGCGAGGCCGCCAACCAGTACGTGCTGCTGACCGTCGGCGACGGCTTGGTCACCCAGGTGCCGGCGCTGGTCATCTCCATCGCCGCCGGCTTCCTGGTCTCGAAGGCTGGGGTGGACGGATCGGCCGACAAGGCCCTCGTCAGCCAGCTCGCCACCAACCCCGTCAGCCTGGGCATGGTCGCCGCCGCCTCGGCGGTGATCGGCGTCATCCCCGGCATGCCGATCCTGCCGTTCATGGGCATCGCAGGGGCCGCCGGATTCCTGGCCTGGAAGCTGGGACGCAAGCGCCTGCAACCGGCCGAGGTCGCGCCCGAACCGGAGAAGCCCGCCGAGGAGACCGAGGAGCCGATCACCACGGCCCTGACGATCGACGAGGTGAAGATCGAGCTGGGCTACGGGCTGCTGTCGCTCATCAACGACCTGGAGGGCCGCCGGCTCACCGACCAGATCCGCGCCCTGCGCCGCACCCTGGCCAGCGAGTTCGGCTTCGTCATGCCGCCGGTGCGCATCCTCGACAACATGCGCCTGGCCACCCAGGGCTACGCCATCCGCATCAAGGAGATGGAGGCCGGGGCCGGCGAGGTGCGCCTCGGCTGCCTCATGGCCATGGACCCGGCCGGCCGCCAGGTCGATCTGCCCGGCGAGCATGTGCGCGAGCCGGCCTTCGGCCTGCCTGCGACCTGGATCGACGACGCCCTGCGCGAGGAGGCGACCTTCCGCGGCTAC
>Ga0196964_10001636_pt1 | contig 11253 bp, 11 predicted proteins | sample S1_10metaG_FD_148615 | JGI IMG/M metagenome (GOLD analysis project Ga0196964, IMG submission 148615) | Soil microbial communities from Anza Borrego desert, Southern California, United States - S1_10 | ecosystem: Environmental > Terrestrial > Soil > Desert | place: USA: California | collected... | reverse complement strand
GCCGAGGAGATCGCCCTGCTCGAGGCGCACCCGCTGGCCGGCGGGCTAGACCTTTCGGTCGAGCGCACCCGCGGGCTGATCGCCGTCGACGTCGACTTCAGCCGGGCCGAGGCGGGCGCCCGCGCCGTGTTCGAGGCCAACCGCCGGGCCCTGAAGGAGGCCGCCCGCCTGCTGCGCCTCAAGGGCCTCGGCGGGCTGGTGGTCATCGACCTGATCGGCAAGGCCTCGGACCACGCCGCGCTGCTGGCCGCAGCCAGGGAGGCCTTCGCGCCGGATCAGCCCGGGGTGACCATCGCCGGGATCAGCAAGCTGGGGGTGCTGGAGTTGGCCCTGCCGTGGCGGCAGACGCCTGTGGTCGAGCGCCTGCTCGACCCCTACGGCGACCCCACCCCGCGCACCGTCGCCCAGCGGCTGGCCCGCACGCTGGCCGCCGAGGGCCGCGCCGACCCGGGCGCGCGCCTCGTCGCCCGCTGCGCGCCCGAGGTGGCCGCCGAGCTGGCTCCGCTGATCGCCGAGATGGGCCCCCGCTACGCCGTCGCGGCCGAGGTTGGACGCGGACGGCTGGATGCCGATATCAGGGCCGCATGAGTCGCCCCGTCTGCCCGATCTGCGAGAAGAGCGCCCCGGCGGCGGAGTTCCGCCCCTTCTGCTCGCGCCGCTGCGCCGACGTCGACCTGCAGCGCTGGTTCTCCGGCCGTTACGTCATCCCCGCCGCGGAGGCGGAGACGCCCGCGCCCGAGCGCGATGCGGAAGATGAGGATTAGGGGATGGTGCCTGGGGGCGGATTCGAACCACCGACACGCGGATTTTCAATCCGCTGCTCTACCAACTGAGCTACCCAGGCCCGCGAGGGAGCGGCGTCTATAAGCGAGCCGTTTTCGCCTGTCCAGCGGGACCGCCGCACGGGCGGGGTGTGCGCTCCGGTCGCACCTGCATCCCCTTTGACAGCCCCCCACACGGCAAGGCTAATGCGACGGGGGCGTTCTCGATACCGACTGCGAGCTTCGACCCGCTAGACCTTTGGGGGACCGAATGCTTCGCAAGATCCTGGGCGCCGCGGCGCTCCTGTCGCTGGGCGCGTGCGCCTCGCCCTACGTGGCCAAGCCGTACGACCGCGGAACCGCGGCCGTCGAGCAGATCGCCATGATCGACGACTCCGCGCCGCCGGAGCCGATCGCCTACGAGGTGGCTTCCACCGGCGCCAACTTCGGCCTCATCGGCGCGCTGGTGGACGCGGGCATCCAGGAGAGCCGCCAGAACGCCGTCAACAACGCCATGAAAGGCGCGGGCTTCGACGCCGAAGCCACCTTCGAGGCGCGCATGGCCGCAGCCCTGGACACGCACGGCTACCAGGTGGCCGTGCTGCCGGGCTCGGACCGCGCCAAGCGGGTGTTCCTGGAAACCTACGCCGGCGCCCCGGACGGGACCGACGCCTACCTGGACATCGTGCTGCTGCACTACGGCTACCTGTCGGCCGGCGCCGGCCAGCCTTTCCGCCCGACGGCCGAGGCCACCGTGCGCCTGGTCAGCGTCGCGGACGGCCGCACGCTGATGGAGAACCGCATCGCCTACAACGTGATGTACGCGCAGGAAGGCGTCATCACCCTGAGCCCGAATCCGGAATACGCCTTCCGCAACCGCGACGAGATGCTGGCCGATCCCAGGCGGCTCGCCGCCGGCGTCGAGGATGCGCTGAACCAGGTCGCCGAGACGGCCGCCAAGCTGCTGCGATAGGAAGCCCGATGAGCCGGATCCTCTCCGCCTGCGCCGTGCTGACAGCGGGCGGCCTCACGGCCGCCTGCGCCACCACCGCCGCCGATATCCCGCAGCCGGCGCTGCAGTTCGCGCGCGCAGACTGCGCCGCCTCGCCCAGCCTCGCCGGCCCCATCGGCCTGACGCCCGAGAAGGAGCGCGTATCGCACCTGGTGGTCGCGCCGGTGGGGACCGCCAGCGGCTGCCTGGCCCGCGACGGCAAGGCGGGACCCTACGTGGTCTTCGCCCTGCCGGCCGACTATGACGACAAGACGATCACCGTGGGCGGGGCGCTGGAGGCCACCCGCATCTTCGCCCCCAGCGTCGCCGTGCTGGACGCGTCCGGAACCGTGACGCGGACCTTCAGCCGCGAGGACTACCTCTATCGGGGACCGGTCTACTCGGTGCAGTTCCGGCCGCGCCAGAACGAGACCTACGTGCTGGTGACATCGGATCCCGAACTGGTCGGCAAGCGGTACGACTCGGTGAGCATCGGCACCAATACGACCACCATCTGCACGGGCTACACCTGCAGCAACTGGACCACCGGCGTCGACGCCAGCCAGTCGCGGGTCTTCTCCTACGAAGGCACGGTGCAGGTCGCGGTCTACGACACCGACATCAAGGAAGGCCGCTAGCGAGGCCGGCGGTCAAAGGGCGCGAAGCGCGCGGACGGCGGCCAACGCCTTCTCGTACGTCTCGTCCGCCGACTGGCCGGGGCGGTAGAGCTCCGAGCCGAGGCCGAAGCCGGTGACCCCGGCAACCTTCCATTCGGCCATGTTGGCGGGCCCCGCGCCGCCCACGGCATAGACGAAGGCGTCCTTCGGCAGCACCGCCAGGAGCGCCTTCACGTGGGCCGTGCCGTAGGTCGAGGCCGGGAACAGCTTCAGGTGGCGCGCGCCGGCGTCGTAGGCGGCGAAGGCCTCGGTGGCGGTGGCGAAGCCCGGGAAGGGCGGCACGCCGAGCTCGACGGCGCGGCCGATGACGGCCGGGTTCGTGTTGGGCGAGACGATGAGCCGCCCTCCCGCTTCGGCCACGGCGTCGACCTTATCGGGCGTCAGCACCGTGCCCGCGCCGACCAGCAGGCGCCCTTCGAATTCTCGGGCCAGGGCGCGGATGCTGTCGAGCGGTTCGGGCGAATTGAGCGGAACCTCGACCACGCGGACGCCGGCCCGATGCAGCGCCTCGCCTATGCCCGGCGCCTCGCCGGGGGTGACACCGCGGATGATGGCCACGATGGGGATTTCGGAAAGGGCGTCTTCCAGGGTCATAAGCGGGCATATAGGGCCTTGAGCCCCTCCACGGCGGCTTCGTCGCCGGAATGGACCGTGCACGGCAGGCCGCGGTCCTCGAAGGCGAGCCGGTACCAGCGCGTCAGCGCCTCGTCGCCCAGCAGGGCGACCGGGTCGTCCGGCTCGGCGAACCGCCGGGCCAGGGCGGCGATCTCCGCGCCGATCAGCAGGCCGGAGAGATAGGACGAGGCGGTAGCCGGGTCGGCGCCGCCCCCGACCACGCGTGAGCGGGCGGAGAACAGGCGCGCGGACAGGGCGCCGCCGTCGTCGGCCGCCTCGACCCCCTCCAGGAAGGCGGCCTCGTCGTCGGGCGGGACATCGGTCTTCAACACGCCGTGGCGGGTGAGGGTCGAGAACAGCTCCCCGGTCATGGCCGTGGCGAAGCGGACGATGCGGCCGTCCTCGATCAGGGCCCACTTGGCGTGGGTGCCGGGGTGGCAGACGACGCGGCGGCCGCGGGCGCGGCGGTCGTCCTGCTCCAGCCAGCCGAACAGCTGGGTCTCCTCGCCGCGCATGAGGTCGGGCGCGGCGGTGAGGCCGGGCCCGCGCACGCCCGGCACGATGCGCACCGGCGCCTCGCCGTCCTGGACGGTCAGCAGCCGGGCGGCCAGGGCCTCGACGTCCACGGGGCAGTCGACGTAGGGCGCGACCTTCCAGCCCAAGGTCGAGCCGATCATGCCGCACATCAGCACCGGCAGGGCGTCGGCGTCGAGCGCCGGCCGCACCTCCCTGCGGAAGCGCTCGGCCGCCTCGCCCGGCTGGAGGCGCGAGACCCCGAGCGGGAAGTCGCGGCGCTCGGCCACCTCGCCGTCGGCGCCGACCAGCCAGGCGCGCAGGTTGGTGGTGCCCCAGTCACAGGCCAGGAACGGGCCGTCCATCAGGTGCGCCCGCCGTCGACGACCAGGTTCTGGCCGGTGATCATGCGGCTGTCGTCGGCGGCCAGGAACATCACCAGCTGCGCCACGTCCTCGGGCATGATGCGGTCGGGCAGGGCGACCAGCTTCATCCACTCGGCCTCGGCCTCCGGCGTCAGCCACAGCTCCAGCTGCCGCTCGGTGATCACCCAGCCGGGCGAGACGGTGTTGACGCGGATGCGATCCGGCCCCCACTCGCGCGCCAGCCCCCGGGTCATGGCGTTGATCGCCCCCTTGGCGGCGACGTAGGTGATCATGCCGGCGGGGCCGAGCAGGGCGTTGATCGAGCTGATGTTGACGATCGAGCCGCCGCCCATCGCGCGCATGCCGGGATAGACGGCGCGGGCGCAGACGAAGGCCGGGTCGAGGTTGACCGCCAGGCCCTTGCGCCAGGCGCGGATGTCGGTGTCCGCGGCCTCATGGCGGGTGTCGTTGGCGACGTTGTTGACCATCACTTGGATGGGGCCGAGCGCGACCGCCGCGTCCGCCAGCGCCTCTTCCAGCGCATCGGTGTCGGTGACGTCCACGCTGCGGAACCACGCGCCGGCGGTTCCGGCCAGCTTCTCGCCGGCGCTCTGGGTCAGGCCGATGAAGGCGACCTTCGCGCCCTGGGCGGCGAACTGCTCGACCATGCAGGCGCCGATGCCGGAGGTGCCGCCGGTGATGAACACCGTCCGGTCCCTCAGGCTGGGGTAGGTCGCGAAATCCATCAGTGCGACTCCCGCGTCACCTCGGCGCCGCTGGCGCCGACCAGGAAGTCGAGGTCGGCGCCCCGGTCGGCCTGCATCACCGTGTCGATGTAGAGCTTGTACCAGCCGCGCCGGTAGGCCCGCTCCGGAGGGGACGACTCCCAGTCGGCGCGGCGGCGGCCGAGCTCGGTCTCGTCGACCAGCAGGTCCAGGCGGCGGTTGGGTCCGTCGACGGCGATTTCGTCGCCGGTTCTGACCAGCGCGAGCGGCCCGCCGGCTTCGCTCTCCGGGGCGACGTGCAGGATGACGGTGCCGAAGGCGGTGCCGCTCATGCGCGCGTCGGAGATGCGCACCATGTCACGCACGCCCCGGGCCAGCAGCTTCCTGGGCAGGGCCATGTTGCCGACCTCGGGCATGCCGGGGTAGCCCTTCGGCCCGCAGCCCTTGAGCACCAGGATGGAATGAGGCTCGACCTCCAGGTCGTCGGCGTCGACGCGGGCCTTGTAGTCCTCGATGTCCTCGAAGACGACGGCGCGTGCGCGGTGGGTGAGCAGCTCGGGAGAGGCGGCCGAGGGCTTCATGATCGCCCCGTCGGGCGCCAGGTTGCCGCGCAGCACCCAGACGCCCGAGGAGGGGCCGACCGGCTTCTCGGGCGTGCGGATCACCTCGTCGTTCCAGCAGGGAGCGTCGGCCACCGCCTCGCCGATGGTGACGCCGGCCGCTGTGGGCGCGTTCGCGCGCAGGGCGGGGCCGAGCGCGCGCAGCACGGCGGCCATGCCGCCGGCATAGGCGAAATCCTCCATCAGGAAGCGGCCCGACGGCATCAGGTCGACCAGCAGCGGGACCTCGCGGCCGATGCGGTCGAAATCCTCCAGGCTCAACGGAACGCCCACCCGCCCGGCCAGCGCCAGCAGATGGATTACGGCGTTGGTCGACCCCCCGACGGCGGCATGGGCGAGGATGGCGTTCTCGAAGCTCTCGCGGGTGAGCACGGAGGACAGCCGGCGGTCCTTGAGGACCATGTCGACGATGGTGCGGCCCGTCAGGTGGGCGAGGGTGAAGCGCCGGGCGTCGACCGCCGGCAGGGTTCCGTTGCCCGGCAGGCAGAGACCCAGGGCCTCCACCAGGCTGGAGATGGTCGAGGCCGTACCCATGGTCATGCAGACGCCGTGGCTGCGGCTCATGCCGCTCTCGGCGGCGAAGAACTCCGCCTGGGTCATCTCGCCGGCGCGCACCGCCTCTGAGAACTTCCAGACGTCGGTGCCCGAGCCGATGTCCTTGCCGCGGAACTTGCCGTTCAGCTTGGGGCCGGCGGAGACCACCACGGTCGGCAGGTCGACGGAGGCGGCCCCCATCAGCTGGCCCGGCGTGGTCTTGTCGCAGCCGCCCAGCAGCACGACCCCGTCGATCGGGTTGCCGCGGATCGACTCCTCGACCTCCATGGCCAGCAGGTTGCGGAACAGCATGGCCGTGGGCCGCATCTGGGTCTCGCCCAGGCTCATGGCCGGGAACTCGAGCGGCAGGCCGCCCGCCTCCCAGACGCCGCGCTTCACGTGCTCGGCCAGGTCGCGCAGATGGCCGTGGCAGGGGTTGAGCTCCGACCAGGTGTTGCAGATGCCGATCACCGGCCGGCCGTCGAACACGTCGTCTGGCAGGCCGAGGCTCTTCATCCAGCTCCGGTGGATGAAGCCGTCGCGGTCGAGCTTGCCGTAGCTGTGCGCGCTTCGCAGTGGCTTGCGGATGGCGTCTTCTCCCCGATCGTGCAGCGCCCCAGCGGAAAGCGTGGTGGAGCGGCTGGTTCCCTACGCAGCCTCCGGCTCGCCCGCCCCGCAGGGGACGGGCTCAACCCGCGAAGTTCGGCAGGGGCAGTCCGGGAACGCGGGTTCTGATGGCGAACAGGGAGCCAGCCAGCGGCTGGGCCTCCAGGGCTTCGCCGGAGAGGCCGACGCGGGCGCTGGTCACATAGAGGGTGTCGAGGTTCGGCCCGCCGAAGGCGCAGCTGGTCGGCTGCTCGACGGGCAGGGCGACGACCCGGTCCATCACCCCCTCGGCGTCGTAGCGGACGACGCGCCAGGCGCCCCACTGGGCGTTCCACAGCCCGCCCTCGGCGTCGACCGCCGAGCCGTCGGGCGAGGCGTCGGTCCCGCGGGTGTCGAAGAACTCGCGCTGCCGGGCGATGTGGCCCGCCTGGTCGAGGTCGAAGGCGTATACCGCCTGCTCCCTCGAATCCCCGAAATAGAAGGTGCCGCCGTCCGGGCTGACCGCAACCGTGTTGGGTATGGCCAGGCCGTCCAGCACCCGGGTGCAGGTCCAGTCAGGATCGACCCGGTAGAGGGCGCCGGAAAGGTGCTCCTCGGCGTCGTCCATGGTCCCGACCCAGAAGCGGCCGGCCAGGTCGACGCCGCCGTCGTTACTGCGGTTTCCGGGCCGGTCGTCCTCGAGCACCGTGCGCAGCTCGAAGGCGCCCCGGTCGGGGTCGAGCACGCCGCAGCCCCGGTCGCTGGCGACCAGCAGCGACCCGTCGCCGCGGGGGGCGAGCGCGCTTGGCCGCACCTCCAGGGCCACGCGCCCCTCGCCGCCGCCTCCGGGCTCCAGCCACTCGACGGTTTGTCCCTTGATATCAACCCAGTAGAGTCGACCCCGGACGGCATCCCAGCACGGGCCTTCGCCGAGGATGTTCGTCCGCCTGGCGGCGCAAACCGCTTCGCTCACCCGTCCCTCCCGCAAGTCGTGACGACCTGTCGCGTCGAAAAGCCGTCCGGAGCTGGCCAAGTTCCCTGATCCCGCCGCCTGGGTGCGGCAACCTGTCAACCGCCGTTCGGATTCCATTCATGGTCCGCGCGCTTAGATTCAACTGTCAGAGTCAGTGAGTCGGGAGGGAAGTCCCAATGCTCAACCTCAGTTACGCGGACGTGTTCTCCATCCGCCTTCAGCGCGAGTTCGCCGAGGATATCGGCGTGGGCGACCTGGTGCGCACCGGCCCCAACGCCTTTCCGCATTTCACCGTGCTCGCCGTCTGCGGCGAGAAGGCCTGGGTGCGCAACGTGCAGAACCAGCAGGACAGCGTCATCGACCTCGACCGCTGCCGCAAGGTGGCGACCGACCTGGCGGCCTGACGGGCGCCCCTCCGGCGTGAACCATCCGGGCCGGAGGTTGTTCTAGGACGGTGACGCTCGGGGGAGCGCAGCCGTCGGAGGACAAGCCATTTCCGCCTTCATGTTCGCGACCGGGATCGAGAACTCCATCCCGAAAATCAAGAACGGCACGGTCCGGGTCGACCAGATGGAGTCGTCGGGCCACTACCGGCTCTGGCGCAAGGATTTCGATCTGGTCGAGGAGATGGGCATCCGCCATCTCCGCTACGGGCCGCCGCTGCACACCACGCTTGCCGGGCCCGACAAGTACGACTGGGAGTTCGCCGACGTCACCTTCGCCGACCTACGGCGGCGCGACCTGATCCCGATCGTCGACCTCTGCCACTTCGGCGTGCCCGACTGGATCGGCGACTTTCAGAACCCCGACTTCCCCTTCCACTTCGAGAAGTACGCACGGGCCTTCGCCTGCCGCTTCCCCTGGGTGCAGCTCTACACCCCGGTCAACGAGATGTTCATCTGCGCGATCTTCTCCGGCGAGTACGGCTGGTGGAACGAGCAGGGGACCACCGACCGTACGTTCGTCACCGCCCTGAAGAACATCGTGAAGGCCAATGTGCTGGCCATGAAGGCGATCCTGGAGTGCCGGCCGGACGCCATCTTCATCCAGAGCGAGTCCTCGGAGTACTTCCACGCCGAGAACCCCGCCGCCATCGGGCCGGCCGAGATCCTCAACGCCAAGCGCTTCCTGTCGCTGGACCTCAACTACGGCCGCCGCGTCTCCTCCGAGATGTACGAGTACCTGCTCGACAACGGCATGACGCGGGACGAGTACCACTTCTTCCTGCACCACAAGCTCAAGCACCACTGCATCCTGGGCAACGACTACTACTGGACCAACGAGCACCGAGTTGCCGCCGACGGCCGCACCCGCGCGGCGGGCGAGATCTTCGGCTACGCCGAGATCACACGACAGTACTACGACCGCTACCGCCTGCCGGTGATGCACACCGAGACCAACATCGTGGAAGGCCCCAACGGCGACGAGGCGGTGAACTGGCTGTGGAAGCAGTGGGCCAACGTCCTCAGGGTCAGGAACGACGGCGTCCCGACGGTGGGCTTCACCTGGTACTCCCTGACCGACCAGGTCGACTGGGACACCGCCCTTCGCGAGACCAACGGCCACGTCAATCCGCTGGGCCTCTACGACCTGGACCGCAACATCCGCGCGGTCGGGCGCTCCTACCAGCAGCTGATCGCCGACTGGAAGGAGGTGCTGCCGACGCAGACGGTCTGCCTGACCGTGCCAATCGTGCCGCCGTCCGAGCACGGGGGCCTGCACCACCGGGTGCAGGAAGGCGCGATGCGCGAGATGCGCCGGGCGGAAACCCATGGACAGGTCGCCTGAACCCGACGGCCGGGTCGTCCTCCGCGCCGGGGACCTCGAGTTGTCGCTGCTGCCGGCCCTCGGCGGATCGGTGGCCAGCTATCGCTGGCTGCGTGGAAGCGGCGACGTGGTCCCGCTGTTCCGCGAGACGCCGCCGGGCGCGGACGACGTGCTGGCGACGGCCTGCTTCCCGCTGGTCCCCTACAGCAACCGCATCCGCGACGGCCGCTTCGTCTTCCGAGGGCGCACGGTGAGGCTGGCGCCCAACCTGCCGCCGCAGCGCCACCCCCTGCACGGCCAGGGCTGGCGCGGCGCCTGGACGGTGGAACGGGCCGGGGACGAGGCGGCCGAGCTGGCGTTCCGGCACGACGCGGGCGAGTGGCCGTGGGCCTACGAGGCGCGGCAACGCCTCCGGCTCGACGCAGGCGGCCTCGGGGCGGTCCTGAGCTGCCGCAACCTTTCGGACCAGCCGATGCCCTGCGGCCTGGGCTTCCATCCCTATTTCGACGCGTCCGAGGATACGGTGATCGATACGCGGGTCACAGGCGTCTGGACGGTCGACGCGGAGGTGATGCCCGTGTTCCTCAAACCGCCAACGGGCCGCTACGACCTCTCCGGCCGCCGCATCGCCGGCGCGGGGCTCGACAACGGCTACGAAGGCTGGAGCGGGGAGGCCACGATCTGCTGGCCTGCGCGCCGCGCAGGCCTGCGCATCGCCTCGGCGGCGCCGCGATTCCAGGTCTATGCGCCGGCCGACCAGCCGGTGCTGGTCGCCGAGCCGGTGACCAACGCCAACGACGCGCTCAGCCGCCCCGAGGACGAGTGGCCGGCGCTGGGCCTGACCGTCCTAGAGCCGGGCGAGGAGACGTCCCTGGCGGCCCGCTTCGACTTGCTGCGGCTCTGAAAGGCCGTCCTTCAGAACCCCGGGCTAGGCACCGGCAAACATGAGGGAAAATCCTCATCTCGCGCGTGCGTCCACTCTATGCCGCACTGCGTTACGTCGGCTAGCAGACACAACCTACTCATTGTTATCATTGGGCTTTCCCGCCAAGCTGAACGGAACCAAACGGCTCCGGCTGAGTTAATTCATCGGACGTTCACCCGATCGGCCAGGCAGGAGCACGTGCGATGAGACAGCAACAATGGCGTATGCCCCCACTTCCGGTGCGGATTGCTGAACCGCCGACTCCGGCGCGGGCGATCGGCGGCCCCACTCCGCCTGGAGCGGCGGCGTGAGCCCCGCGGTCCTGACTCCGCTTCGGTCCGCGGGCGCCAAGGGCGCCGTCCTGGTCACCGGCGGCGCCGGCTATATCGGAGCGCACACGGCCAAGGCGCTGGCCGAAGCCGGCTGGCGGCCGGTGGTCTACGACAACCTGTCGACCGGGTTCCGCGAGGCGGTGCTCTGGGGCGAGTTCGTCAAGGGCGACGTCGCCGACCGCGAGCTACTGGTCGAGACCATGAAGCGCCACCAGGTGCGCGCGGTCATCCACTTCGCCAGCCTGATCGAGGTCGGCCGCTCGGTCGAGCGCCCCGACCTGTTCTGGCGCCAGAACGTGATGGGCGTGATGTCCATCCTCGAGGCCATGCGCGAGGCCGGCGTGCCGCGCCTGATCTTCTCCTCCAGCGCTGCCGTCTACGGCGACGCCGCCCGGGCCGGCGTCCTGCTCACCGAGGACCTGCCCAAGGAGCCTTCCAGTCCCTATGGCGACACCAAGCTCGCGGCCGAGCGGCTGATCGCCGCCTACTGCCGCGCCTTCGGGATGACGGGCCTGGCGCTGCGCTATTTCAACGCCGCCGGCGCCGATCCCTCGGGCCTGATCGGCGAGGCGCACGATCCGGAAACCCACCTCATCCCTCTGGCCATCCGGGCGGCGCTCGGAACCGGCCAGCCGCTGAAGATCTTCGGCGACGACTTCGACACCCCAGACGGTTCGGGCGTGCGCGACTACATCCACGTCTGCGACCTGGCCGCGGCCCACGTCGCCGGCCTGACGGCGCCCATCGCCCAGGGCGAGTTCCAGGCGGTCAACGTCGGCACCGGCAGGGGCTGCTCCGTGTTCGAGGTCATCGAACAGGTCGAGGCGGCCATCGGGCGGCCCCTGCCGCGCACCGTGGCCCCGCGCCGGG
>Ga0196964_10001635_pt1 | contig 11257 bp, 21 predicted proteins | sample S1_10metaG_FD_148615 | JGI IMG/M metagenome (GOLD analysis project Ga0196964, IMG submission 148615) | Soil microbial communities from Anza Borrego desert, Southern California, United States - S1_10 | ecosystem: Environmental > Terrestrial > Soil > Desert | place: USA: California | collected... | reverse complement strand
CCCCGAAGAGTGCATCAAAACCAACGTCCAAGGCACGATCAATGTCCAGAAAGCGGCGGAAGCGGTAGGAGCAGAGGCTACCCTGGTCTCAAGCGACAAGGCATGTAAGCCCATCAACACCTACGGCGCATCGAAATACTTGGCGGAGCGTGTCTGGCGCGGCCGGGTAATACGCCTCGGGAACATCTGGGGTTCTACCGGCTCTGTGATCTACTGGCTGCTCCAGCAGCGCGGCACGGGCACCATCAAGATCACCTCCCGGAAGATGCGTCGGTTTCACATCCGGGCCGCTGAAGCGGCGGAGGCCGTCATCTCGACTGTCCACCAACTCACAGTTCCTACGATGCGTTGGTACTGGCTCGAGGATCTCGCCAAGGCCGTAGACCCAGAAGCCGAGATCGTGGAGACAGGCATCCGTCCTGGTGAAAAACTCGAGGAGGATCTCTACGAGTCGCGGACACAGTATCACGACTACCTGAGACTATCGGTTGAGGAACTTCGGAGAGAGATAGATTCGCTATGTGGATCTGGGGCAACGGCGGCCACGCCAAGGTAGTCCGCAGGGCCTACCAGCTACCGATTGATTTCCTCGTCGACGACGCAGACCCGGAACACCCGTGGAAGGAAGAGTACAGGGGGTTTGTCGGTATCATCGCCATCGGGAGCAACCTCACCAGAAAGCGTATTGCAGAGCGGCTTGGCGAAGCGAAGTATCGTGGTGTCGTTGACCATTCGGCCTCCATTCGATGCGACTACGGACAGATTCACGATGGCGGTATCTTTATCGCTGCTGGAGCGGTAGCTCAGGTCAGCGTAGCTATTGGAAAACACGCCATCATCAACACCTGCGCCAGCGTCGATCACGATTGCAAGATCGGCGACTTCGCCCATATCGCCCCCGGCGCTCACCTCTGCGGCAACGTGACTGTTGGCGAAGGGACGCTCATCGGTGCCGGCACCATCGTTACCCCTGGAGTCACCATCGGCCCCTGGCTTGTCATCCCTGCCGGATCTGTGGTTACGAAGGACTGCCTCAATGAAAACGACGTGGCCACGCTTCGCAGACGATGAGATCGCGGCGGCTGTCCGCGTCCTCAAATCCGGTCGCGTGAACCAGTGGACCGGGGAGGAAGTGGCCGCCTTTGAGGAGGAGTTTCGCAAGTTCGTGGGGGCCGGATATGCAGTCGCGTTTGCCAACGGATCCCTCGCCTTGGAAGCGGCCTTTTCATGCCTGGGCTTACGGCCTGGATCAGAAGTTATCGTCCCTGCTAGAACTTTCGTTGCAACAGCCATGTCCGTGGTGCGCAGTGGACTTACGCCCGTATTCGCTGACGTGGGCGAGGACGGACTCTCTCGCGCTGCTCATTTCGAGGCGGCAGTCACTACCCGTACCACAGGAGTCTGCACGGTCAGTCTGGGTGGAAAAGCCGTCGATCCAGCTGCTTTCGGCGTCGGACTCCGAGAGTTGCCCACCGTCGAAGACTGCGCTCAAGCTCTTGGGGCTCGGTATCCCATTGCCCGAGGTGAAGAGGGCTTTCCCCAGCATGTCGGGACCAGAGGCAGCGTCGGCGTCTTCTCCTTCTGCCAAGACAAGATCATGACCACGGGCGGCGAAGGAGGCATGTGTGTGACGAACGACTACATGCTCTACCGAAAACTTTGGTCGTGGAAAGATCATGGGAAGTGCTACGAGAAGGCGTACGCCTCGGCCCGTGGTGAATACAAGTGGTGCCATTCGAGCGTCGGCACGAACGCCAGGATGACGGAGATGCAAGCCGCAATCGGTCGCGTCCAACTCAAGAAGGTGCCTGGATGGGTTGAGAAGCGGCGGAAGCTGGCGACCAGACTGCATGAACGCCTCTCGGAGATCCGGAGTCTACGAACTGTGCCCGTTGATCCCGGCGACGCCTGCTACCGCTACTACGCCTACGCTGAGAACCTGGCGGAATGGTGGCCCAGAGATCGCGTCGTCGCGGATCTGATCCGGCGCGGCGTCCAGTGTGGGCAAGGGATCTGCCCTGAAGTCTATCGGGAGCATGCCTTCTACAACGGACTGCGGTTCTGCCACAAGGCCAGAGAACTGTCCATGACTGCCATCATGTTCAAGCTCGACCCCACGATGACCCCCAAGTACATCGACGAGACAGCGGCCCATGTGAAGGAAGTGATGAGGAAGGCATGTACACGCTCGGCGTAATCCCAGCCAGAGGTGGCTCAAAGCGGATCCCGAGAAAGAATATCCGGGACTTCTGCGGCAAACCGCTCATCGCTTGGACGATTGAGGCGGCACTAGACTCAACATTGGATGAGGTCATCGTCTCTACGGATGACGAGGAGATTCGGGACGTCGCTCATAACTTTGGCGCATGGGCTCCTTTTCTAAGACCAAAGGAACTAGCGACGGATTCCGCATCGACTTGCAGCGTCATTCGTCACGCTCTCCAGTGGGTCATGGAGCACCGCAGATGTACACCTGAGAACGCCGTCATCCTTCAGCCTACGAGCCCTCTTAGAATGACCGAGGACATTGATCTTGGTTTACGGACCTACAAGTGGTACATGCTCGAGGCATTCGCAAGCGGTAAGGAGTGCGCTGACGGCGCGTTCTACGCCGCGAAAAGGGATGGCTTCTTCAGTAATCTCCCACCGTGGGTGTTCAAGGACATCTACGACGACAAACCAATGCCTGACATTGACACAGAAGAGGATTGGAAAGAAGCAGAGAGGCTCATGTCCAAGAGATTGAGGGGAGAACTATGAGTCGCGTCTTTGTGATCGCGGAAGCCGGGATTGCTCACGACGGAGATCTACGGAAGGCCCTCAATCTGATTGACGTCGCACGGGAGGCCAAGGCGGATGCCGTGAAGTTCCAGACATTCAACGCCCAGAAGTTAGCGGCGCGTCGGAAGAGTCCAGACCTGTTCACTAAACTCAAACCCTACGAAATGCCGGTAGCGTGGCTACCGATTTTGAAGGATCACTGCGACAAAGCTGGGATCGAGTTCATGACGACGTGCTTTGATGAGGAGACGGTTAGGATCGTGGCTCCGTTCGTGAAACGATTCAAGATCGGGCATGGAGAATCAGGCGACTTCGAATTTGTCAGGGCCCATTGTGGGTATGGGAAGGAGATCATTGCCAGCTTCGTCCGTGGGTGCGGCCGGCCGGCCGCAATAAACCTGAAGCACCTGTACGTTACCACTAGCTACCCGACCCCACTGGAGGACGTTCGCCTAGAAGAGATGGTTGAGCGCAGAAGCCACGGCTTCAGCGACCACACCCGAGAAGTGCTGATGGGGTCGTGGGCCGTGGCTGCTGGTGCGAAGATCATCGAAGTCCATTTCATGTTGTGGGAGACACATAAGGACAACCCTGATCGGTGCGTGTCGCTGGCTCCCATGGAGTTGATACGGTACGTCGATCTGGTCAGACTGACAGAAGTTGCCGTTTACGGGGCGGCTTCGGAGGAGACCAAGAAGCTAGTACGTCCCGGATCCGCTCCGCACACTTCCCATCCGCAGGGATCGGGGGAGTCCGACCCGCCTGCCTATCACCCAGCAGTTGAACCTTGATCCCCAAGGCCGGGGCTTCGACGACGAGGGAGGAGCTGTTCCCAACTAGGAGGTCCGTGTGTTTGAGGAGTCCCCAGTATTCACGTTCCGAAAGGGACTCTACGACGACTGGCATATGCGTTCGCATCTTCTCTCGCACCTGCTCCGCGCCAGGGTCATGGTTTGGGAGGATGCAAACCTTCGTGCCTATCAGAGCTTTCATGATCCGGATGGCGTGGTCCGCAACGCACTCTCCAAGGGTGGTTGGATGGACAATACAGACGTTTACCGGGGGTACAAGTTTCACGCCAAGTAGTCCCTCAAGTTCTCCCTGCGTAGCCAAGTCCGTCCGAAAGGCGTTGTCCGTTCCCGGGGCACCTACCACATGGACGGTATCCGCGTCTTCGCCCATGCGGATAACGTTCCGGCGGTGTTGTTCTGAGGAGACGAGGTGGAGATGGGCCAGCTTGGTCACCGCCCCCCGGATCTGGTCGTCAAACGCCCCTTCGGTAACTTCACCGCCGTGGAGGTGGATGAGTGGGATGCCCATTACCGTCGCCGTAAGCGCGGCCGATAGGGTCTCGTATCGGTCCCCCACCAGCATCAAAGCATCGGGCCTGCTGGCCTCGAGCTGATCGGCGATGGAGAGGGTGGCGGAGGAGATTTGGTCGGCAGCACGACCGCCAGGATTGGACCACTTGATGACGTCAGGCTTGAGGAGGAGGTAGGTGGAGCGGAGGATCCCCCAGTCTTGACGGCCCGTCGTGAGGATTGCCAGCTTCACCCGCTCATCGCAATCACCCCAGCCTAACGTCGAATGATCTGAGTACCCTTGTTCCCGATCAGCATATCCCAAAGGGTCTGTTTGAAGGCGTATTGCTTAGGGTTGTCTCTCACGGGTACCAGGAATGCAAACAGCACGAACGCCACCAACGCACCGAGGACGATCCAAGCATTCTTGTTCCGGGCCTTGACTTGATCCGGATTTGAAGCATCCACCATGGCAGCCTTCCTCCCAGCCACGAAGATGGCGATAGACACGCCTATGGCGACGGACGAGCCGCAGAAGATCGCGGCGTCTCTCAACTCAGACACTACTTGGCGGTCTCCGACTTAAGCTTTTCCTCGAAAGCCTCGTGAAATCCACCTTCGGTCAGGCCAGTGAAGATTGAGATGGAGGATTTACGCCTCGAGATGACGCGGACTTCGCAGCCGGCTGGAGTCTCTTTGGGGTACACCCCACAGAACGACCCCGGGGAGATGAGATTGACGTAGAACGAGCCGATGACGTAATCCTCCGTCTCTTTGAAGGAGTCCGCTCCCTGCTCTTTCATGACGATCTTGGCGAAGTCCAGGGCTTTCTTCTTGGAAAGCGGGTATGTCTTGATGGTCCCTTCCTCGGAGTCCCGTTCTTCCTCCATTCCGGACATGCTACGACAACCACCGATAACCAGGATCCCCAGCAGCAACGCATTCCTCATACGGCCTCCCCTCGATTCCTCGCATCCTTGATCCTAAGAGCGGCCCTACAGATCGCTAACGGCGCTGTATCAGCAGCACTCCAAGCATCCCGACCTTCAAGCCTCGGGCCAGAGCAAAATGCCTTTATGGATTTATCGTACCAGACACCCATTTCAGGAAACTCTTGGAGGATCAACAAGGCATCCGGGACAGACGTGCTGTAACCTGGTAGAGTACCCCTCAGCATCCCCGCTTTCGGCAGTACTTCCTCGCCCTCAACAAGCCTTCCAAAGATGACTTCCTCCACCAACTTGTCTGTGTCTCTACCAGGTTTGATGTCATCGAACCGTCGATCTCTCACACTCATTCCTCCGCTACCTCCACTAGCCTACAGTCCCATTTTCTTTGAAGTCAAATTATTCGTCCTCTGCTTCAAGATTTCTTCAAAGTGTCCATGATGTCAGAAATGTGATTCTTGCGTTGGGGATGTAGACGGATTCCAGAAGACGAGGAGAAAAGAGGGGAGATGGGGGTCTAGATTAGATTAGATATAAGATAGTATATATCATGATCATATGTAGATATAACATGTTAGGGGAGAAGACGATAGGAGTGATATGAACTCGCGTCATTTAAGTCCTTGCATCACAGCCATCTAGTACCCTCTAAACACTATATATATATGACAGACCCAAATCATGAATCGCCGTACTGCCGAAAATAGGCTTAGAGGGACATGAATGGAGACGATGCTGGGATGAATACTGATGACTCGTACTAACGAGTGGTCCAGGAAGACCTGGCGTGGTGTAACTCCGTGCAGGAGTAGGGATCAGCACCCAGCATGGTATAACCGGCTCTTGGTACGTAGGTATATACAGAAAGTTTCAAGTCACGTTCACGAATATTTCGACCATGCATGTGCGCGGTTGATTTTAAAGAGCTTGGAGCGTGTGACACTTTTTGTCAAAATACGATTCCCGTTCTTCCTATGAGCTTTGCATTATGCAAATATAGGCCATGCATGTAAGAGACGTTACTGTATTACAGACATAATACGGTTTGGATGAGCAGCTAGGACCGCGTCCTTGACTTGCTTCTGAGCCAGTTTGACGTAAATCCTTGTCGTCTCTATGCTTTCATGGCCTAGGAACGCCTGGACCTTCTCGATGCTCATCCCATTCTCAACCAGATGGGTAGCGATGGAATGCCGTAAGCTGTGCGGCGTAATGTGCTTCTGGATCCCAGCTCCCTGCACAACTCGCCTGACCAGCTTATAGACCGCAGGCTCGTCCATGATCCCTCCACCAGCTGTGGCAAACATGCATGTATTAGCACCGTCCATGCATGTAATCCATTCGGTCAGTATCCCAGATGTCTCTGGTGTGATTGGGACGATCCTGTCCTTTGCGCCCTTCCCATGTACATGCACGCTTTCCTCGCTCACTTGCCCGACCGTCATGGTCCGGGCCTCCTCGCTCCGTAACCCGCAGTCATAGAGCAACGCGAATAGCGCCCTCGTCTTGGGACTCTTGAGCCGACGACGAACCAGAGGGACCTCCGCTTGAGTCAGGATCACGGGCAGATGCTTTTCCGTGCCGGCGGATTCACTGTCATAGCTCGGATCGTGCGTGACGAGCTTGCGCCGCCTCAAGTACCGATAGAACCGCTTGAGAGCCGCTCGATACCGATTGATCGACTTGCCAGATACCCCAGATTGGGCAAGAGAGATCACCCAATCGTCCCATTCCTCCTGGTCAAAGAACTCCACAGGCCGCTGCCACCAACGGGCCCAGCGCGTGACGTCCTTGGTGTATTCCTCAACCGTGCGCGGAGACTTCTTGAGCGCCTGAAGATAGTTAGAGAATCCCTGGATCAGGACATCGACATCAGTAGCTTCCCTCCCCCTGCTCTCCTGCCCTATCTCAGGAGAGTGCATCCGCATCCCTCAATGCGGACGGTCCCCGGTCGCAACAGCACTATACCGTCCTGTTCGCCGAACTCACCCTCGACGCATCAGGGATTCTCTGGATTGCAGAAACGTTCCACAAGAAAAAGAACGATCGTTCTAAACACTTGTGAACGCTTATGCATCAGTGAAAACCCATAACTCGTCATGTATGGGTGAATGAAAATCGGAGAGTGAAAAATATTTGAGCACGGCTGGAATTTTTTTCTTGACAGCGTGTTGCCCTGTGATACGCTCAAGATGCGAGATGACTACGATGAATGCGAACCTGACGAAAGCCGCCGGTCCTGTCTACCGTGGTCATCTCGCAAATGTCACGTCTTCAGGGTCGGTGGCTTTCGGCGGGTTCGACGTCGGAGGGCTCTAATATCGAGTAATCCTCACCATGCAGGGAAATGTTGACAAGCTAAATCAGTTTAATCGGTCCGCTGCGGAGGATCAGACGGATCCCCCGGTCGCCGGCGGATTCTCGGATGACTTCACCGTCATCTGCGCCTGGTGCGGCTTGTGTTCCCACGTCGGACGCGGCCCCGTGTCTCACAACATCTGCGCCATCTGCCGCGTCGAGTTCTTTCCGGACATTCCGGTGGAGGGTGACCATGAAACGCAGTAACCCCTACGATTCCTACCCGTGTCACTTCTGCAACGGCGGATGCCACTGCACGGGCGATGCTCACCACCTCATGAAGACCGAAGAACAGCGTGCCGTCGATCAGGCGAACTGCCAGGAGTGCGACGTTTGTGAAGGCACGGGAGAACTGTCGGTCGAGCAGCTCGAGGACTTGGCCCGGGAGTACAAGGCGGATGAGCAGTGGAAAAGCGCCTGGAGGTCGGCCGTATGACGTGCCTCAACGCCAAATGCGGTAAGGACTTCCAGCCCGTCAAGAAGTGGCAGCGGTTCTGTTCCAACAAGTGCCGTGACAGCTACCACAACGCGGCCAAGAAACTCCACAAGGCGGTAGTCCTCCTGATCCCCAATTTTCTCTTGCTGACGTGGTCCCTCTCTTCCTCTGGTCTGGCCTGAGAATGGCCAGACCAACTTAAAGAACAAAGGAGCGCGATATGGCTGGTAGCGAACTGAAGGTGATCCGGGAAGAAGAGCAGTCCACCGCTCTATCGACCCATGAGCAGCAGGGCGACAAGCTCGTCAACGCTGCGTGGATGGCCCGTGAACTGAAGAAGATTATCGAGGACAACGGGCTAGCCATCGACTGCGGCGGCAAGAAGAAGCACCTCGAGCTTGAGGCGTGGACCACGGCGGCCCGTATCCAGAATGAGGCCCCTCATGCGAAGTTTGTCCGCTGCTTCGATGACGGCAACGGAAATCAGGTCATCGAGGCTCACGCATGGGTGACCGATCAGGACGGAAAGATCGTCGCCGAAGCTGACTCCTTCTGCAGCACGGAGGAGGGCAAGTGGAAGAACAAGCCCTTCTTCCAGAGAGCGTCGATGGCTCAGACGAGAGCCATGGGCAAGGCTTTGCGCCTCCGTCACTCCTGGATCGTCGTCATGGCCGGCTACGCTCCCACACCGGCCGAGGAAATGGAGGGCGTTGAGATCAGGCCCGCCAAGGTCACGGTCAAGGACAGGAAGCCTAAGGAGCTGCCTGAAGAGCCGCCGCTTGTGGTCCCCGATGAGGCTGTACAGGCCGAAGGCTCCTACGAGCCGCCGCGCTACGACCCCGAGGACCCCAACATCGTCGACATCCTCGTCAAGGGCACCAACCCGAAGAACGGGCGCGGAGTCTGCCTCCAGGTCGCCGACACCACGGGCAAGCCTATCGGCGAGGAGGTGTGGTGGAACACGTTCCACAAGGGCTGCTTCCAGAGGTTGACCGAGTCCAAGGGACGTCATGTCGTGGTCCGAATCTCCCACAAGGGGGACTTCACCAACATCGAGGAAGTCGTTGGCTAAGGAATATGTCCTGAAAAGCCCGCAGGAGCTTGGACAGCTCTGGCGGGAGCGGCTGAGTCTGCCGCCATCTGTCGTGGAGTTGCTTGCCTTCTTCAGGAAGGACAAGCCACAGGAGCCAGGGGAGCGCGGCCCGGGGGATCTGGAGAGAGAGGAGCAGTAGCAGGGCCGACCGGGGTAGAGAGACGGGGCGGGCTGCTGGGTGAGGGCAACCGCCCGGGATTGGAGAGGGGATGGGAATCAACTTTCAAGATTTGCCGCCTGAAGTCCGGGAGCGGATCAGGGCGGAATCGGCACTGGTGGGAAAACAGCGCCAAAGGGTGACGGCTTGGAAGGACATCCCTCCAAGCTGGACCCAGCATAGGGCTTGCGGATGGGCGGGTACTGGGGAGTGCCCGTTCTGTAGCGAACCAGTAGGGCCGTGTCTCTACTGCGGGGATGAGAGAGAAGGGGAACAGCATGGCGAGTCCATCAAAGACCGGGAGCGGTTGGCATGAGATTGTTGGGAGGCATGATGCCACGTGCCGGAAGTGCAGGGGGCGGACGCTCAGAGGATCCCGGATCTGGTGGGACAAAGACACCGGGGCCATTGAGCATGTCGCCTGCCCGCCTGTTGTGGACCTTGCGCCACGGGCGTACGAAGCGCCCCCGGTTACGCCTGATCGGTGGAAAGAGCTGTGCAGACAAATCCAAGAAGCCTCCACGGGCATGAGCAGCCTTCGGATGGTCCTCGACGAGGACCGGAAGGCATACGAAGCGGATGGAGCGGCGGGAATCATCCGGTCCATCATCGCAAGGACCAGGTGCTCTGGAGGCGAGGCGATTGAGATAGCGAGGAAGTGGATCGACAGCCTGAGAAAGCCAGTCGATGAAGAGCAGTTGCAGAAAGCTAATCGCGCCCTGAGCGAGAGTAGACGCAAAGCGTCGATGGTAGCCGGGAGCGCGATTGAGAGGGGGCAGTGATGTTTGATCCGAACGAGCGCGGGACGTGGCCCGCTGTTACGCCTAGCCGCGATTGGAAGCTGGTCTGTCTTTGGGTGGTTGGCGTGGTGAGCGTCATCTGCATGCTGGTGTTTTGCATGCAGCGTTAAGGGGCCCATGGTGGGCAAGCCGCTGAGAGGAGACAGCGGTTGTTGGTTGGACAGAGGGGAAAGACAGGTAGGAGGCAATGGCATCCATCACTGGCGCAGAGTGGAATCTGGCAACGGAGCTGGTACCGAACCGAGAGGAAATGACCAGGGTGCTTGAGATGGCGAAGGCGAACAATGCGCGGGATTACGTGCTGTTCGCCCTCTGCTCTCACACGGGCCTGAGGATCTCGGAGGCCATCCACGTCCGCACCGAGGATCTCGTCAACGGGAAGATGCGGGTGATCCGGCGCAAGAAGCGGGTCCTTCAGTATTCGTCCGTCGAGATCAGCGACCCGATTTGGAAGCTGCTGACCGAGTGGGCGCAGATGCACGACGGCTACCTGTTCCCCGGCAAGTCGAAGCCCTGCATCATCAAGCGGCGAAACGGCAAGGTCGAGCAAGTCCCGAACTGCACCGGCGGCCACTGGCATATCCGCTCCGGTCAGACCGCATGGCGCATGATGATCTCCCGCGCTGGCTTGTACATGAAGGGCCGGGGGATCCACCAGACGCGCCACTACTTCGCCACGGAGATGTACGCCGCGACCAAGGATCTGCGGGCCACCCAAGTGGCGCTGGCCCACAGCTCGTCAACGATGACCGAAAAATACGCTCACGTTGTCGACCAGAGGGAAAAGGTCAATCTCGTAAAGGCGGTGCTCTAGTGCTTCACAGCCGCCGCGTTGAGCGTGTCTCGGACCCAATCGGACAAAGGCTTGTCGTTGACCTTTGCCGACCGCTCCCAGGCAGCGCGTTCAGCGTGGGTGCATCGGATGGGGTAGATTTCTTCGGACGGCTTCCCATCAATGCGGGGAGGCCGTCCAGCCCCTTCCCTTCTTCCGCCTCTTGGCATCGCTTCATGAATCATTCTACTCCCAAGTATAGCGACATTTTTTTGATTTCGCAATACGATTTCTCTTGACTCGCGTAGAATATGTGATACGATTTCAATAGACCAAGCGAGTTTTGAGATACGAGGAAAGACAGATGATCGAACTGTGGGCCTTGGAAGCTGGTGGCTGGCGCTGCGTCTATCGAAACGAGCAGCTCTGGAAGGTCCAGCACGAGGCGTCCCGCTGGCCTAAGTGGCAAGTTGAGATCGTCGAGACGCTTACGCATTAGAGCAGGAAGGACAAAGACGAATGGACATGGAACTTGAAGCGACGAAGCGACTGGCCCTGGGCCGAATCCTACGCATGGCGTCCCGTCCCGCTCAGCCCGGAGACGTCGAGGAA
>Ga0196964_10001634_pt1 | contig 11259 bp, 8 predicted proteins | sample S1_10metaG_FD_148615 | JGI IMG/M metagenome (GOLD analysis project Ga0196964, IMG submission 148615) | Soil microbial communities from Anza Borrego desert, Southern California, United States - S1_10 | ecosystem: Environmental > Terrestrial > Soil > Desert | place: USA: California | collected... | reverse complement strand
CGGGGCGCTGCAGTTCCTTCTGCGGCGTGCGATCAACGACCATGACGACGCCCGAGAGCACCGGGCGATCGGCGCGGTGTGGAAAAAAACGCACCGTCTGCCCCTCGCGGATCGCGGCGATCTGCCGCTGGTCGACAAAGACCTCGATCACGGCCTCGGTCTGGGACACCACGCGCATGAGGAGCTGGCGCGAGTTGATCCAGCGCCCCGGCACGAGGTCGGTGGCGAGATCGCGGATGGTGCCGTCCTGCGAGGAGCGAATGATCTGCCGCTGGCGGTCGTCCGTAGCGGCCTGGCGCTCCGCCATCGCCTGCGCCACGCGCTGCTGCAGGACGTTGAAGTTCTCCTGCTGGCGCACGCTCGCGGGCGCGCGCGCAAGCTCGGTCTGCGCGGAGAGGATCGCGATGTCGGCTTTTTTCTCGCGCACGCCGACGTCCGGGATGTCCAGCCGTACGAGCTCGGTGCCTTCCGCGACCGAGTCCGCATCGCGCACGAGCACCTCGGCGACCTTCGCGCCAAAGGGGGCGTAGACGGCATGCTCATGCTGCGCGCGCAGGACCGCCGGCGCCGTCACGACGCTCGCCACGGGGATGACCCACAGCATGACAAGCACGACGGCCGCCGCCGCCGCGAGCGGCCGCCAAGCGAACCGCAATTTCGCGCGTTCCTGCCAGAGATACGCGACTTCGCGCCAGATCGGCTTGGCGACGAACCACAGCAGCTCGATCACCATGAGGAACAAGCCGAGGAGCTTCCAGAACAGGAAGTACACCATCACCGCGATGCCCAGGAATACGGTGAGGCGATAGGCCCAGGTGACGTACGCGAAGATGATCAGTCCGGCGCGCTGGCCGGGCCGCAGATCGGGCTCCGGCGTCGGCTCGACGAGGCCGAAAAAGGTCTTTCGCAGCCACCAGCGCGCGCACGCCGAGCTGCGCTCGTGCAGGTTGGGGAAGTCCAGCAGGTCCGACAGCACGAAATAGCCGTCGAAGCGCATGAACGGGCTCAAGTTGATGGCGAGCGTCATGATCCAGCTCGTGCTCGCCAGCACGAAGAAGACGCTTTTCGCCGCGCCCTCCGGCGAGATCGCCCACAGGAAGGTGGAGAACACGGCCAGCGCGAGCTCCGCGGCCATCCCGGCGCTCGCGATGATCAGCTGCTTGCGCCGGTCGTGCAGCTTCCACGTTTCGCCGGTATCCGTGTACAGGAACGGCCATAGGACCAGGAAGGCGACGCCCATCGTCGGGACACGCACTCCGTAACGCCGGGCCGCGTATGCGTGCGCCAGCTCATGGACGACCTTAGCAAAGGTGAGCGCGACGGCGTAGTAGAGGATCGCCGCCGGCGTGAACATGCGCACCATCGCGTCGGTGAAGCTGTACCACTCGCGCGAGAGGAGATAGAGGTCGACGCCGAGGATCGCCAGCACGAGCACGATGAAGCCGCGGGTGAAGAAAATCTCGACGAACGGAACGGTGCGCGCAAGGAACGCGTCCGGCCGGCAAAGCGGCAGCCGGAAGAAAAGATAGTGATGCAGCAGGTGCTGGTGCCAGGAGAGCTTCGCTGCGCGATGGCGCCTGACCAGCGTCTCCTTCGCGATCGCGCTCCCCGGCGCGAGCAGCTGGTTGCCGGCAAGGAAAAGGACGAGGTCCTCGACTTCCGTCTCGGTTGGCCTGATGGGCGTACGCGCGGCGACCGCGTCGATCAGTGACGTTGCGTCGCGATGCTCGCGCCAGCGCGAAAGCAGCTCGAACTCCAGCCAGCCGATGTCGAAGAAGGCATTGCGGACCGGATCGAGGATGCGCCAGCTCGGCGAGCCGTCGCGATGCGCCGGGCCGGGATAAAGGCGCAGGTCCTCGCGCAGAGGCGGCAGGGCCGCGGGCGATTTACCGCCGCCGCCGCCGATGGTTGCTGAAGCCGTGTTCATCCCCTGCTCTTCCCCTCCCGAGGACGGACTTATGCCCGATGCCCTGCCGGGATTGTCCTCCCGGGTACGCTAACCGACTGATAACTTTCGTAATGTGCCGGGAATTTACGGCCCGTCCAATCGGGGAAAGCCTTAGGGGAAAACTAGGGGGCCGGCTATGCGCGTCGCCAGGTGGTGCCGCCGGGGCCATCCTCGAGGAGAACGCCTTTCTGCTCGAGGTCCTTGCGGATGCGGTCGGCTTCGGCGAAATCCTTTCTTTTCCGGGCACTTACGCGGTCCTGAATGAGCTTCTGGATCGCTTCGCGGCTCAGTTCGCCGCCACCACTCTGGAGGAAATCGAGCGCATCGCGCTCCAGTAGCCCCAGGACCCCGGCCAGGGCGCGCAACTGCGTCGCGAGTTGCCTGCGGCCGCTGTTGATCTCGCTGGCCAGGTCGAAGAGCACCGCGATGGCCTCCGGCGTGCCGAAATCATCGTCCATTGCTTCGCGGAATCGCCGCCCATGCGCCTCTTGCCAGTCCGGCGCCGCGCCCGCCGGCGGCGCATCCTTGAGCGCGGTGTAGAGGCGCGTCAGGGACTGCTTGGCGTCATCCAGGTGGGCATCAGAATAGTTGAGGGGACTGCGATAGTGCGCGCGCAGAATGAAAAAGCGCACGACTTCGGCGTCGTATTTCGCCAGCACTTCGCGCACCGTGAAGAAGTTGCCGAGCGACTTGGACATCTTCTCGTCATCGACGCGCACGAAACCGTTGTGCATCCAGTAGTTGACGAAGCGGCGCCCCGTCGCGCCCTCGGATTGCGCGATCTCGTTTTCGTGATGGGGAAACTGCAGGTCCTGTCCTCCGCCATGGATGTCGAATTGCTCGCCGAGGAGCTGCGCGCTCATGGCGGAGCACTCGATATGCCAGCCGGGCCTTCCTTCTCCCCATGGCGAGGGCCAGTGCGGCTCCTCGGGCTTCGAGCGCTTCCAAAGCACGAAGTCGAGCGGATCCTGCTTGGCCGTGTCGACTTCCACGCGCTCGCCTGCGCGAAGCTCGTCGAGCGACTTGCCGGAGAGCTTCCCGTAACCGGGAAAGCGGCGGACCGCGAAATTCACGTCGCCGCTTCCCGACTGGTAGGCGAGCTGCTTCTCCTGCAGCCGGGCGATGAGTGCCGTCATCTGCGGCACGTACTGCGTCGCTCGCGGCTCGTGGTCGGGCTTCTCGACGCCGAGCGCCGCCGCGTCCTCGTCCATGAAGCGGATGAAGCGCCCCGTGAGCGCGTCGATGGTTTCCCCGTTCTCGGCAGCGCGACGGATGATCTTGTCGTCGATATCCGTGATATTGCGCACATAGGTGACGCGGTAGCCGCTTGTGCGCAGCCAGCGGCGCACGACATCGAACACCACGAGGACGCGCGCGTGCCCGAGATGGCAATAGTCGTAGACCGTCATCCCGCAGACGTACATGCGGGCTTCGCCCTGGCGCAGCGGGACGAACTCCTGCTTTGCCCGGGCAAGGGTGTTGTAGATTTTGAGCGTGCTCAGATTGTGAAGCAGCGGGGGTTGGTCTAGAATGCGACCCTTTCGTAGGGCCTTGAAAATATAACACAATGCAGACTTCAGCCGCCCCGCGGTCCACGCTCAGGCGCGCCGCTGTTGCGCTCTGCGCTGCTGCCCTTTGCAGCGCGTTCGGCGCGCGCGCCGATGACCTTCAGGACGCGTCGCGGCTCCTCAAGGCCGGACAGCCACAGCAGGCTCTCGAACGCGTGAACAAAGTGCTCGCGGCGAAGCCGCGCGATGCGCAGGCGCGCTTCCTCAAGGGCATCATCCTCACCGAGCAGGGGAACACCAAGGAAGCGATCGAGATCTTCACCCGGCTCACGCAGGACTACCCCGATCTCCCCGAGCCGTACAACAACTTGGCGGTGATTTACGCAGGCCAAGGCCAGTACGAAAGAGCGCGCGCTGCCCTCGAGCAGTCGATCCGCACGCACCCGAGCTATGCCATCGCCTACGAAAACCTGGGCGACGTCTACGCCAAGCTCGCGAGCCAGGCGTACGACAAGGCGCTGCAGCTCGACTCGTCGAATACCGGCGCGCAGAACAAGCTCTCGCTCGTGCGCGAGATCGGCCGCGGGCCCTCGGCCGCGGTGGCGGCGGCGCCCAAGGATCCGGCCAAGCCCCCGGTCGTCCTGGCGCAGAAGGCCCCCGAGAAGCCGCCGGTTGTTGCAGAAAAGGAGAAGCCGGCTCCTCCGAAGGAACCGGCCAAGGAACCCGCCAAGGAAGCGGCCAAGGAACCGGCGGCGCCCGCGAACGCGAGCGCCGATGTCCTGAAGGCCGTAAACGCGTGGGCGCAGGCGTGGTCCAAGAAGGACGCGGATGGCTATCTCTCGCACTACGCCAAGGACTTCAAGACGCCCGGCGGCGAGGCCCGTGCCGAATGGGAAAAGCAGCGGCGCGCGCGCATCAGCGGCGCGAAGCAGATCGCCGTCGAGGTGTCATCCCCCAAAGTGACCATGAACGGCGCAAACCAGGCGACGGTGACGTTCCGACAGAATTACCGCTCGGACACCTTCAAGGCGAATAGCCAGAAGACGCTCGTGCTCGTTCGCGACGGCGGCCGCTGGCTGATCCAGGAAGAAAAATCCCGGTGACGAAAACCGCGCTTCTCGCCGTGCTGCTCGCCGTCAGCACGTGGGCCGCTGCCGCGTCGACGCCGGAGGACCGCCTCTCGCACGTGTTCCAGTCGATCGAGGCCAATCGCCTCGACGAGGCGCTGAAGCGCGTCGATGCGCTCATCCGCGACCATCCGAACTTCCGACTCGCGCACCTCGTGCGCGGCGACCTGCTGCTCGCCCGCACCCGCCCGCTGCAGACCTTCGGCAACGTGGCGAAGACCGTGCCGCCGGAAAAGATCGAGGGCATGCGCGAGGAGGCCCTCGCCCGCCTGCGCGCGCTGCGCAGTCGGCCTGCCGAGGACCGCGTGCCGCGCCAGGTGCTGCAACTCCACTCGGGGCAGAAGCACGCGCTGCTCGTCGACTCGAAGGCGTCGCGCCTCTATGTGTTCTCCAACCATGGCGGGCGGCCGCGGCTGATCGCCGACTACTATGTCACGCTCGGCAAGAACGGCGTCGAGAAGACCCGCGAAGGCGACCAGAAGACACCGGTCGGGGTCTACCACGTCACGGCCAACCTGCCGCGCAAGAAGCTCACCGATTTCTACGGCTCGGGCGCCTATCCGATCAACTATCCCAACGAGCTCGACCGCCGACTCGGGCGCAACGGCCACGGCATCTGGCTGCACGGCGTGCCCTCCGACGTCTACAGCCGGCCGCCGCGCGCGAGCGATGGCTGCATCGTGCTGGCAAACGCCGACCTCGACGCCGTGGGACGCTACGTGCAGGTAGGCCTCACGCCCGTGATCATCGCCGACGAGATCGAGTGGAGCGACCCGGCCACGCTCGAGGCGGAGCGCCGCTCGCTCGCCGCGGCAATCGAGCAGTGGCGCGCCGACTGGGAGAGCCGCGACACCGAGCGCTACCTTTCGCATTACTCGGCGAAGTTCAGCGACCTCGCCGGCTGGTCCGCGCACAAGCGCAAGGTCAACGCCGGGAAGCGCTGGATCAAGGTGGGAATGACCGAGGTATCGATGTTCCGCTACCCGCGCCAGGGCGACTTCGTCGTCGTCACCTTCCAGCAGGATTACCGGTCCGACAGCCTGTCGAACGTGATGCGCAAGCGCCAGTACTGGGTCAAGGAAGGCGCGCGCTGGAAGATCCTCCACGAAGGAGCCGCATGAGACTGAAGAACCTGTTCATCCTCTCCGCCGCCGTCGTCGCGCCCGCCGCCATGGCGGCCGACCCGCAGGTCGACATCCGCACGAGCGCCGGCAACATCCGCATCGAGCTGTACCCGGCCAAGGCGCCGAAGACGGTTGAGAACTTCCTGCAGTACGTGAAGGATGGCCACTACAACGGCACCATCTTCCACCGCGTAATCCCGGGATTCATGATCCAGGGCGGCGGCATGACGCCCGACATGTCGCAGAAGCCGACGCGCGCGCCGGTCCCGATCGAGTCGAAGAACGGCCTGAAGAACGACGTGGGCTGGCTCGCCATGGCGCGCACCAACGACCCGAATTCGGCGACCGCGCAGTTCTTCATCAACGTCAACAACAACACCTTCCTCAACTATCCGGGCCAGGACGGCAACGGCTACACGGTGTTCGGCAAGGTCGTCGACGGCATGGACGTGGTGAACAAGATCGTCGCCGTGCCCACGACGAACAAGGGCATGCACCAGAACGTGCCGCAGAAGCCCGTCATCATCGAATCGGCGACGCTCGTCGGTGGCAAGTAGCCTCTTCGTTTCCGACCTGCACCTCAGCGAGGAGCGGCCGGAAGCGAACGAGCGATTCATCGCGTTTCTCGAGGACAGGGCGCCCGGCGCGAGCGCCCTCTACATTCTCGGCGACTTCTTCGAGTACTGGATCGGCGACGACGACCTCGCCTCGCCGTTCAACAGCGTCATTGCGGCCCTGCTGAAGCGCCTCACCGCCGGCGGCGTGCCCCTCTATCTGATGCACGGGAACCGCGACTTCCTGCTCGGGGAGCAGTTCTGCAAGGCCACGGGCGCCACACTGCTCGCCGATCCCGCCGTGCACGACATCGACGGCGAGAGAACCCTGCTCATGCACGGCGATACCCTTTGCACGGACGACGTCGACTACCAGAACTGGCGCCGCACCGCGCGCTCGGCCGAATGGCAGCGGGACTTCCTGTCCAAGGACCTGGCCGCGCGGCGGCTGGCTATCCTGCAGCTGCGCGAGAAGAGCAAGGAAGTCATCCAGGCCAAGCCCGCCGACATCATGGACGTGAACCCCGACGCGGTGCGCGACGCCTTCCGCCGCCACGGCGTGCGCCGGCTGGTCCACGGCCACACCCACCGCCCGGGCAGGCATGTCCTGGAGGTGGAAGGGCAGCAGCGCGAGCGCTGGGTGCTCCCCGATTGGTACGGCGCGGGCGGGTACCTTGAGGTGAGCGCGGCAAGAACACGGCTGGTTCGCTTTTAGGCACATCAATTGCTCGCTCCTACCAATTCGGAAAGGAGCCGCATGTCCAGGACCAAAGCGAAGGCGGCCGACGCCCTATCTCTCCTCAAGGAGGAGCACGACAGGGTCGAAAAGGCTTTCAAGGAGTTCGAGAAACTCGACCGCCACGACCTCGAGGCATGCCGGCGCCTCGTGCATTCCGTGTGCGAGGATCTGAAAGCGCACAGCGCGATGGAAGAGGATGTGTTCTACCCGGCGCTGCGCGAGGCGATCGACGACGAGGAAATCCTGAACGAGGCGGCCGTCGAGCACGAAACGGCAGCGATGCTCATCGAGCAGCTCGAGAACATGGACCCCGACGATCCGAACTACCACGCGACGTTCACCGTGCTCGGCGAATACGTGCGGCACCATATCCGAGAGGAGGAAGGCGAGATGTTTGCCCAGGCGCGCAGGACCGGCGTCGACCTCGTCGGGCTGGGGGCGCGCATGCAAAGCCGCCGCCGCGAGCCCGAGCCCCAGGCGGAACGGCTGCATCTGTGAACGAGAAGCCAAGGCCGGCCGACGAGGCGCCCAAGGGCACGCCCGGCACCGGCGAGGACATCTGCCCGGAGTGCAATGGCAGCGGCAAGACGGCGCGTGGCGAACGCTGCCCGAGCTGCGAAGGCACCGGCCGCATCGTTCGCGGCATTGGCGGTGCGTGAGCTCGCCCTCAGGATACTGACCACCGGGATCGTCGCCGGCGTGGCGTCGGCGGCGGCGGCCATGGCGGGCGCGCGCCGCGACCATGGACACGCTGTGCGGCCGATCAACGCCATCGCGCACATCTACGACGGCGGCCCGCCGCCCGCCGCGAACGGAAGGCACAACCGGAATACGCTCCTCGGGTTCGCCCTCCACACGGCGGCATCGGTGTGGTGGGCGGCGTTCTACGAGGCGCTGCGCCCCAGGTCGCGATCACCCGGCGCCGCCATCGCAGTTTCCGCTGCCGCGTACATCGTCGATTACTACGTCGTCAGCCGGCGGTTCCGCCCCGGCTTCGAGCGTTATCTGTCGCGCCGCTCGCTCTTCGCCGTCTACGCCGCGCTGGCGGCGGGGTTCATCGCAAGCCCCGCTCGAGGTCGGCCTTCAGGTCCTCGACGGCCTCGAGCCCGACCGAGATCCGGATCAGGCCGTCGGTAATCCCGGCGGCCTCGCGCGCCTGCTGCGAGATGCGCCCGTGGGTGGTCGTGCCCGGGTGCACGATGGTCGTCTTGACGTCGCCGAGATTGCCCGTAATGGACATCAACCGCGTGGCGTTGATCACCCGCCAGGCGGCCTCGCGCCCGCCCTTGACCTCAAAGGAGAGCACCGCGCCCGCCGCGCGCTGCTGGCGCTTGGCCAGCTCGTGCTGAGGGTGCGATGGGAGCCCGGGGTAATGCACTTTCTTGACTGCAGCGTGGCCTTCCAGCCAGCGCGCAAGCTCCAGCGCCGCAGCCGACTGCGCCCGAATGCGCAGGTCGAGCGTCTCCAAGCCTTTGAGGAGCACCCAGGCATTGAACGGCGACAGCGACGGGCCGGCGGTGCGCAAAAAGGGAATCATCACCTCGCCCACGAGCGCCTTCGATCCGAGCACGGCCCCGCCCACCACCCGGCCCTGGCCATCGAGGTACTTGGTCGCCGAATGGATGACGAGGTCGGCACCGAGCTCCAGTGGCCGCTGCAGGATCGGCGTGCAGAACACGTTGTCCACGGCGAGCAGTGCACCGGATTTCTTCGCCAGTTCAGCCAGGGAAGCGATGTCGGTGATCTCCGTCAACGGATTGGACGGCGTCTCTAGGAAAAAGAGGCGCGTGTTCTTGCGTACCGCCGCGCGCCAATCGTCGAGCCGTGTCGGCGAAACGTAGGTCGTCTCGACGCCGAACTTGCCCATGAGGCCGCTGAAGAGCTGGATCGTCGCGCCGAATACCGCGTTCGAGCACACGACATGGTCGCCGCTCTTCAGGTGCACCATCGCGGTGGCGAGGATCGCGGCCATGCCGGAGCCGGTGGCGACGCAGCTCTCCGCGCCCTCGAGCGCGGCCAGCCGGTCCTGGAACATCGACACCGTGGGGTTGGTGAAGCGCGAATACACCATCCCCTCCTCGCCGCCCTGGAAGCGCGCGGCTGCCTGCTCGGCGTTGTCGAACACGAAGCTCGAGGTGAGGAAGAGCGCCTCGGCGTGCTCGTGGAACTCCGTGCGCGCCTGGCCGGCGCGCACGCCCTGCGTTGCGATCTTGTATTTGTCCATAAAAAAACCCGGGCCGTCTGTGCAGCGGACCGGGTCAGTTTGGAGAACTGCGCGGCACGCTTTAGCTGGATTTATTGCGCGCCCGCAAGCTGTGGCCCTCAAATCGGCGCGAAAGGCGAACTATATCAAGCGGCTAGGTTCAAGTCCAGTTGGGCGTTGTCGGCCTCGTCGCCGGAATCTCGCTTGGCATCGCGCTGGATCTCGATCGAGCGCAGGTAGTCGCTCGTGATGTCGCCGGTGATGTAGATGCCGTCGAAGCACGAGGTCTCGAAGCTGGTGAGCTTGGGATTCGCGAGGCGCACCGCGTCCTTCAGCGCCGGCAGGTCCTGGTAGACGAGCGCATCGGCGCCGATCTCCCGCGCCACCTCGTCCTCGCTGCGATGCGCGGCGATGAGCTCGGCGCGCGTGGGCATATCGATGCCGTAGACGTTGGGGAAGCGCACCGGCGGCGCGGCCGAGGCGAAGAACACCTTGCGCGCGCCCGAGTCGCGCGCCATCTGCACGATCTCGCGGCTCGTAGTACCGCGCACGATGGAGTCGTCGACGAGCAGCACGTTCTTGCCCGCGAACTCCATGGACATGGGATTCAGCTTCTGGCGCACCGAGCGCGAGCGCACCGCCTGCCCCGGCATGATGAAGGTGCGGCCGATGTAGCGGTTCTTGACGAACCCCTCGCGGTACGGGACGCCGAGGCCCGCGGCGAGCTGCAGCGCGGAGGGACGGCTCGAGTCGGGAATCGGGATGACCACATCGACGTCGAGGTGGCGATAGTGGCGGCGGATTTTCTCGGCGAGCTTCTCGCCCATGTGCAGGCGCGTCTCGTAGACCGAGGCGCCGTCGATGATCGAATCGGGCCGGGCGAGGTACACGTACTCGAAAATGCACGGGTTGAGGCTCGCATTGGGCGCGCACTGCTGGCTGTGAAAGCGTCCCGCCTGGTCGACGAAGATCGCCTCGCCGGGCGCGATGTCGCGCAAGAGGCGAAAGCCGAGCGCGTCGACCGCGACCGACTCGGAGGCGACCATGAATTCCGTCCCGTTCGGCGTTTCGCTATAGCCGATGCACGCCGGGCGGATGCCATAGGGATCGCGGAAGGCGAGCACGCCGTAGCCCGCAATCATGGCGACCACCGCATAGGCGCCACGCACACGGCGATGGACATTCGCGACCGCGGTGAAGATCGTCTGCGGCTCGAGGCGCAGCTTCACCGACGCCTTCTCCAGCTCGTGGGCGAGGACGTTCACCAGCACCTCGGAATCCGAGCCCGTATTGATGTGGCGGAGATCCGTGCGGAACATCTCCTCCTTCAGCTGCTCGGAATTCGTCAGGTTGCCGTTGTGCCCGAGCACGATGCCGAACGGGGAGTTCACGTAAAACGGCTGCGCCTCGGCCGAGCTGAACGCCGATCCCGCGGTCGGATAGCGGCAGTGCGCGATGCCCATCGTGCCGGGGAGCGAGCGCATGTTCCGCGTGCGGAATACGTCGCGCACCATGCCCGGCGCCTTGTGCATGTGGAAGGAGTTGCCCCCGCTCGTGACGATGCCCGCGGCGTCCTGGCCGCGATGCTGCAGCAGGAGCAGGCCGTCGTAGAGCAGCTGGTTGACGCCCGAACGGGCAACGAGTCCTAGGATGCCGCACATCGGTTGGGTTTCCGGTGTGGTTAACGGTCAATGATACCGCAACCGGTCGGCGAGGGCCGGGGGCAGCCACGGCTTGAGCGCCAGGGCTGCGCGCGCCATCCACGGGCCGGAAAGCGAGCTTTTCCACGCGCCGTCCTCCGGGAATCGCGTGAGCCCGGCGGCAAGTGCGAGGGCGAGCACGATGAGCAGGCCGCGCGCCACGCCGAAGAGCGCACCAAGCCCGCGGTCGACGCCGCCGAGCCCGATCGATTTCGCGATCTTGGAAAGGATCAAGCCGAAGAGGGTCGTGACGACGAGCGCGAGCAGGAATATCGAAGCGAAAGCGACCAGCACGCGCAGCTCGGGGCGCTGGATCGCCTGCGGCATGTAGGCGGCGAAGGGCCCCGCGAAGAGGT
>Ga0196964_10001633_pt1 | contig 11260 bp, 9 predicted proteins | sample S1_10metaG_FD_148615 | JGI IMG/M metagenome (GOLD analysis project Ga0196964, IMG submission 148615) | Soil microbial communities from Anza Borrego desert, Southern California, United States - S1_10 | ecosystem: Environmental > Terrestrial > Soil > Desert | place: USA: California | collected... | reverse complement strand
GCAGATGGACACCGTTCCGCCGTCGGCGGTGCGCTGGTCCTCGATGCGCAGCCAGCGGCCGTCCGCGGTGCGCTGCTCGATGGCCCCGGAAGCGGCGCGGCGGGCGGCCAGGCGCTCGGCCAGCCACTGCTCCTCGCGGCCGTTGGCCTCGGGATAATGGCCGCTGGCCAGGCCCGCCTCCAGCAGCGCGCGGAAGGGGGTGCCGGGGGAAAGGCTGGCGGCGCACTCGAAGTTGAGGTCCGCGTAGCGCTGGTTCCAGATCACGCAGCGATCCTCGGCGTCGAAGAAGGCCATGGCCTGGGGCATGGCGTCGATGGCCTCGCGCAGGCGGTTCAGCGCCGTGTTCTTGCTGGCCGCCTCGACCGCCACCGTGCCGGTGGCCGCGAGCAGCAGGAAGCCCGCCATGCCGGCGACGAACAGCACCATCGGCCCGCGCTCGATGAGCTGGTTCGGCACGCTGACGCTCATGTCCGGAAGGATGGTCACGGCCCCCATGCCGGTGAAATGCAGGGCGCAGATGGCCAGGGTGAACAGGGCGCCGCCGAGCGCCGCCTGCCGCAGCGTGGCCGAGGCGCGCGCGATCCACAGGGCCGCGGTGGCCAGCACCGAGCCCACCACGATCGAGGCCGCCACCAGGCCGACGTCCCACTGGATGGCCCCCTGGACCTGGAACGCGGACATGCCCGTGAAGTGCATGACCCCGATGCCCACCCCCAGCAGCGGCCCGCCGACGACGGCGCCCAGCCGCGGCGAATGGCGCGAGGCCCAGGCGGCCATGGCGAAGGCGGTCCCCATGCCGACGACGGCCAGCAGCAGGGACAGGAGGGTTCCGCCCGGCTCGTAGCCGGTCCCGACGCTGGGCCGGTAGGCCTGCATGGCGATGAAGTGGGTGGACCAGACGCCTGCTCCGGCCACCACGCCGGTGAACAGCAGCCACACCGCCCGCAGCGGCCCCGACGCGCCTTGCACCCGGCCGTACAGCCTGAAGGTGGTCAGCGACGCGATGAGGCAGACGACGCCGGCCACGACGACGAGGCGCAGGTCGTGCTCAACCACGAGGCAGGTCAGGATCTTCCACACGGGCGCGCAACTCCCAGCGAGTTGCAGACCTTAGCCATACACGTCCTTTCAGAAGGTGAACGCCGCGGCGCGACCGAACGTCGCCGTTCTGCAACAGTCGCGCAGCTGAAAACCGCTCTTCCCTTTCGGCCGGCGCGCTCTAGCTTGGCCCGCGCCAGCAAGGGCCGACCGGGAATCCGCCATGAACCGCCTCTTCACCGTCCTCATCGTCGTCGCCATGATCACCGGCGTCGCCGCGGGCTACTACTTTAACCAGTTCGTGGCCGATGATCAGGCCGCAGAGGCGGCCAAGTGGTTCGACCTGGTGACCACCGTCTTCCTGCGCCTGATCAAGATGATCATCGCGCCGCTGGTGTTCTCGACCCTGGTGGCCGGCATCGCCCACATGGAGGACGCGGCCGCCGTCGGCCGGGTGGGGATCAAGACCATGGTCTGGTTCATCACCGCCTCGATCGTGTCCCTGACCATCGGCCTGGTGATGGTGCAGTGGCTGCAGCCGGGGGTGGGCATCGACCTGGCGGCCCAGGCCGGAGGGGACGGCGCGGCTCCCACCGTCGACACCGCCAAGTTCACGGTCCAGGAGTTCATCACCCACGTCTTCCCGACCTCGATCATCGACGCCATGGCGCGCAACGAGATCCTCCAGATCGTGGTCTTCTCCCTGTTCGTCGGCACGGCGGTGGCGTCGCTCGACGACCGCGCGCCCCAGGTGATCCAGCTGGTCGACCAGGTCGCCTCGATCATGCTGAAGGTGACCGGCTACGTGATGCGGCTGGCCCCGCTGGCCATCTTCGCCGCCCTGGCCAGCGCCATCACCAAGCACGGCCTCGACATCATCGTCACCTACGCCCAGTTCGTCGGCGGCTTCTACCTGTCGCTGGGCCTGCTGTGGGGCCTCCTGCTGCTGGCCGGCCTGATGTTCGTCGGCTACCGCATCCTGGTGCTGATCGGCATGATCCGCGCGCCGGTGCTGCTGGCCTTCTCCACCGCCAGCTCCGAGGCCGCCTACCCGCGCACGCTCGAACAGCTCCAGAGGTTCGGCGTCTCGCGCAAGGTCTCCAGCTTCGTCCTGCCGTTGGGCTATTCGTTCAATCTGGACGGATCGATGATGTACTGCACCTTCGCCACCCTGTTCATAGCCCAGGCCTACGGCATTGAGCTCAGCCTGGCGCAGCAGATCACCATGCTGGCCCTGCTGATGGTCACCTCCAAGGGCATGGCCGGGGTGCCGCGCGCCTCCCTTGTGGTCATCGCCGCCACCCTGGCCTACTTCGACCTTCCGGAAGAGGGCCTGCTGCTGATCCTGGCCGTGGATCAACTGCTCGACATGGGCCGCTCGGCCACCAACGTGGTGGGCAACTCGGTGGCCTCCGTGGTGGTCGCGCGCTGGGAGGGCGAACGGGTGGACAAGGCGCCCGAAGCCACGGCCACGGCTTAGGCCTTGCGTCGCCGGTGAAATAACGCTGTCACTACCGCTCGTCATCAAAGCGGGCGCGGGCGCCGCGCCGCCTCCGAGAGGGACCGACGATGAACCACCTCGCCAAGCGTATCGGCCTGCTGCTCGCGCTGCTGTTGGCGCCGCTGGCGCTCGCCGGCTGCGGGATCAACGCCATCCCGACCAAGGAAGAAAACGCCAAGGCCAAGTGGGCCGACGTGCAGTCCCAGTACCAGCGCCGCGCCGACCTCGTGCCCAACCTGGTCGAGACGGTGAAGGGCTACGCGGCCCAGGAGCGGACGGTGCTGAACGAGGTGGTCGCCGCGCGCGCCCGCGCCACCTCGGTCAACATCAGCGCCGAGAGCCCGCCGACGCCGGCGCAGCTGCAGCAGTTCCAGCAAGCCCAGGATGCGCTTTCCAGCACTCTGTCGCGGCTGCTGCTGGTGGTCGAGCGCTACCCCGACCTCAAGTCGAACCAGAACTTCCTGGCCCTGCAGTCGCAGCTGGAGGGCACCGAGAACCGCATCGCGGTCGCCCGGCGCGACTACAACGAGGCGGTGCGCGACTACAACACCAGCCTCAGGACCTTCCCGACCATCATCTGGGCCAAGACCATTCACGGCGGCTCCAAGCCGATGGCCCTGTTCGAGGCCTCGCCGGGAGCCCAGGCGGCCCCGACAGTGGACTTCAACGCGCCGAACCCCGGCGCCGCGCCGGGGTCGCCGCCGCCGTCGCCGGCGCCCACGACCCAGCCGGCGCCGGCCCCGGCCCAGTAGATGACCGCCCGGCTCGCGGGCGCCGTCCGTTCGGCGGCGCTCGCCTTCCTCCTGATCCTCGTCGCCTGCGCGCCGGCGTTCGCCGCGCCGGAGTTCCCGCGGCTGACGGGGCGCGTCGTCGACCAGGCCAACCTCCTGTCACCCGCCGAGGAAGCGGAACTGACGGCGAAGCTGGAAGGGCTGGAGAGCCGGACCACCGATCAGCTGGTGGTGGTCACCGTCCCCTCGCTCGGGGACTACGCCATCGAGGACTACGGCTACCAGCTGGGCCGCCACTGGCGGATCGGCCAGGCGGGCAAGAACAACGGCGTGCTGCTGATCGTGGCGCCCAACGAGCGCAAGGTGCGCATCGAGGTGGGCTACGGGCTCGAGGGGGTCCTCACCGACGCCCTCTCCAGCGTCATCATCCACGAGCGGATCCTGCCTCGCTTCCGCGACGACGATTATCCGGGCGGCATCCGTTCCGGCGTCGACGCCATCGTCGAGCAGCTGACCATCGACCGGGGCGAGGCCGAGCGCCGCGCCGCGGCGGCGGCCGACCGGTCGCACGACGACATGCCCGTCGGCCTGCTGATCTTCCTGCTCATCATCTTCCTGTTCGTGGTTCCCGCGCTCCTCGCCGCGCTCGGCGGCGGACGGCGGCGCGGCCGCGACGGCGGCTGGGTGTGGACCGGCGGCGGCGGCGGCTGGTCCAGCGGCGGAAGCTCGTTCGGAGGCTTCTCCGGCGGCGGCGGATCGTTCGGCGGCGGCGGCGCCTCGGGAGGATGGTGAGATGAAGCTTACCCCCGCGGAGCACGCGCGCATCAACGCGGCCATCGCCGAGGCCGAGGCCAGGACCTCCGGCGAGATCTTCTGCATCCTGGCCCGCGAGGTGTCGGACTACCGCGAGACCCCCCTCGTGTGGGCCGCCGCGGCCGCCTTCCTGCTGCCGCTGCTGCTCATCCCGATGGGCTTCGAAGCGGCCTGGTTCGACTGGGTTCCGTTCTTCGGCGGCTGGACCGCCGGGCACGCGGGCGGCCAGGACTACGCCACCACCGCGGCGCTCGCCGCCTTCGCCGCCGTCCAGGCCCTGACCTTCCTGGCCGCGGCCCTGGTCGTCTCCCTGCCGGGCCTCCGGCGGGCCCTGACCCCCCGGGCGCTGAAACGCGAGCGGGTGCACAAGGCGGCGCTGGAGCAGTTCCTCGCCAAGGGCCTGCATGTCACCGCCGGGCGGACCGGCGTGCTGATCTTCGCCTCGGTCGGCGACCACGTCGCCGAGGTGATCGCCGACGAGGGCATCTACGCCAAGGTCGACGCCGGCGTCTGGCGCGAGGCCATCGAGCGGCTGACCGGCGGCCTGCGGGCCGGAAAGCCGGCCGACGGCTTCGTGGCCGCCATCGAGCTGTGCGGCGCGGTGCTGGCCGAGCATTTTCCGCCGGGCTCGCGGAATCCTAACGAAATCCCCGACACCCTGGTGGAAATCTGAGCGCGAGGCGTTAGGGGGTCAGCGTCCATGCCACGGATCATGACCTACAACGTCCACCGGTGCGTCGGCGTCGACCGCCGCCTCGACGTGGACCGGATCGCCGCGGTGATCGCGGAGTTCGAACCGGACGTCGTCGCCCTGCAGGAGCTCGACGTCGGGCGCGCCCGCACGCGCGGCATGGACCAGGCGCACGAGATCGCCGAGCGGTTGGAGATGACCTTCCACTTCAACGCCGCCATGAAGGTCGAGGAGGAGCTCTACGGCGACGCCATCCTGACCCACCGCCCCGAGCGGCTGGTGCGCAAGGGGCCGCTGCCCACCATCGGCGGCGTGCCGGGGCTCGAGCCGCGCGGCGCCGTGTGGATCGCCATCGACTTCGACGGGGTCGAGGTCAACGTCATCAACACCCACCTGGGCCTGGTGCCGCGCGAGCAGCGGCTGCAGGCCAAGGCCCTGGTCGGTTCGGAGTGGCTCGGCGACGAGCGTTGCCGCGAACCGGTGATCCTGGTCGGCGACTTCAACGCCACCTCGGTGACCCGGCCCTACCAGCGGGTGGCCGGCAAGCTGGCCGACGCCCAGCGCTCGCCCAGCATCCCTCGCGCCCTGCCCACCTTCCCCTCCGCCTTCCCGGTGCTGCGCATCGACCACGTGTTCGTGAGCCCGGGGATCCGGGTGACGGGCTCGCAGGCGCCCTTCTCGCCGCTGGCGCGCATGGCGTCGGACCACCTGCCGCTGGTCGTCGACTTCGAGATCGAGGTCCAGGCGCGGGCGGCGGCCTAGGCCTCGGCGGCGCGGTCAACGGTCTGCCTGAGCATGCGGGCGAGCGCCCCCCGCTTCCACGGCCGCCACGAGTCCGACGGCGAGGCCGGGTCGCCCACCTGCCACTCGGCCAGCCACTTGGACACCCGCGAGGCCGGCTCCAGCCCCAGCGGCGTCATCCGTCCCTCGGTCAGGCCTTCGATGGCGGCGCCCAGCGACCCCACGACCGCGAAGGCGGCCTCGAAGTTGACCTGCTCAACCCCCAGGAAGTGGGAGACCAGGCGCGCCCGGAAGCTGCGGATGAAGTCCGCCGTCGGCCCCTCCCCCTCGGTCTCCACCGCAAGGTCGCACTCGGTGTCGAAGCCGCAGGACCGGTTGTTGAGATTGGTCGATCCGACGCGCAGCAGCCGGTCGTCGATGATCGTCACCTTGGAGTGGACGATGATCGGCTCTCCCTTGGCCGTGCGCGGCGTCCAGGCGCTGAAACGCCCGTAACGGTCGGCGCGGCGCAGGCGCTCCAGCAGGGCGGCGCGAGCCCCGTCCATGGTCGCCTTGTCGAACCAGCTGGGGCTGTGGGCGGTGGAGACGATGACCACCTCCGGTCCGTCCTCGTCCTCCAGCCGGTCGGCCAGGGCGGCCGCGATCAGCGGCGAGGTCACGTACTGGTTCTCGAGGTAGATCAGCCGCTCGGCCCGCGCGATGGCTTCGACGTGCAGGGCCTCGTTCTCGCGGACGCCCGCGCGGTTGCGCCAGGCCGGTTCGGTGCGCGCTATGCCGACGGTGACGTCGCGCAGGTCGGGTTCGATGGCTTCCGGCCAGGGATCGGCGTCGGCCTTCACCGCCGCCAGCGGCTCGCCGATGGCGTCCTTCCAGCGCTTGCGGGCGAGGTCGCCGAGCGCGCGGGCGGCGTCGCCGTCGACCATCATCATCACCTCGTGCCGCGGGGCGCAGATGCGGCCGTAGGGCGTGCAGCGGCGCGGGTCGTCGTCCTCGTGCCGCTCGGTGTCGAAGCGGTCCACCGAGATGTCCCCGCCGCCGCAGAAGGCCAGCGCATCGTCGATCACCAGCACCTTCTGGTGGTGGCAGGCGCCGAGCGGCGTCGCCCGGTCGAGCCGGAAATTGACGGTCTTGCGGTTGAACCAGCGCACCGCCCGCTGCGGGAAGAACCCTTGCGAGAAGGCGATGGGGAGCGGCGAGCGCCAGATCAGCAGGCGGATGTCGAGGTCCGGTCGGTCGCGCACCAGCCTTCGCAGGATGAATCCTATCTCGGCGCTGGCCTCCGAGTCGTTGGCGTCGAGGCGGGTTCGCGGGTCGAACTGCCAGCCCAGCAGCAGCACCGACTTCTGCGCCCTTTCAAGGGCCTGGCGGACGGCCTCGAAGTAGGCGTCGTTCTCCATCAGCAGGGCGGCCCGCCCCGCCCTCTCCGTCCGCCAGCACGTGCTTCCGGCCTGCAGCAGCAACGACGTTGTCCCCCTGGGTCGGCGGTCGAGGCGCCCCGACCACCAAGGAACGCTCCGCGGCGGCCACGGTTCTTGCCGGCGCGCAAGCTTCGCCTTGGGAGGCATCTCTAGCATCCCACCCGTCGGAGCCGAGTCTCGCAACACCCGTGTGACGGCGCTTAGCTGTAGAAAAGTTCATGCTTGGCCCCGTTGTGGCAGCGGACGGAATGGCGGATAACGGCGTCACGTGATCGGGGACAGGCGATGCACGCGCTCGTCGAAATCATTGCCGGAATGGTGGCCGCTCTGGCCGCGGCGGCAATGAGCCAGATGGGCTTCGACATGACCCCGGCGGCGGAGCGTGAGGAGCGGGAAATCCGCCGCACCAGCCAGGGACTGGCCGCCGACGCGCCGCCCGCCGCCCAGGTGAAGTCGCCCACCGAAGAGTGCTGAGGCGCAGATTCGCCGCAGTCGGCCGCAAATCCCTTTGCGCGCCGTTTACTTGTGTTTAGGGTCTCCTAACGCGCGAATTCAGAACGCAGAAGGCGGGACCCGCGCGCGATTCCACACGAGCCGCGCATGAAAGCCAGAAGCAGATCTCCCCTCAACCTCTCCGCCCCTCCCGAGGCCGAAGCGGAGCAGACGGCCGAGAGCACGACGGCGGTCGCCGCCGACGAGCCGGAGCAGCCCGCGGTCGGGACGCCGCCGGCCGAAGGGCAGGCGTCGCGTCGCCCGGGCCTTACGCGCGCGCGCATCATCCCTGGCTCGGTGCAGTACCGGACCACGCGCCGCGCTCCGGACGGCGAGGACCCCCAGGCCAAGGCGGAGGAGCCCCCCGCGGCGAAGCCCGCCGCGCGCGCCGAAGCCCGCGCCGCGGCGCGAACCGCGGCGCGGTCCGAAACGCCCGTGGAAACGCCGCCCCCGCCCAGCGGCGCTGCCCAGGCTCCCGCCGCGGCCGCAACCGTCGCCGCGCCGGCGCCCGCCGCGAAACCCGCCAAGCCCGCCAAGGCGAAGGTCCCTCCGGCCAAGGCCGAGCCGCAACGCGGCCGTTTCGCGTACTTCTTCGCCGCCCTGGCCGCCGCCATGTGGGTGGCCGGCGTCGTCGCCTTCGTCATCGGCTACCAGGGCGGCTTCCGCGCCTTCGACTACAGCCCCTTCCATATGACCGTGCTGGCGTTGCTGGCGCTGGCCCCGATCGGCCTGGTCTTCGCCATGGCCTACGTGGTCCGGCAGGGTTCGCGCCTGGCCGCCGAGACCAAGCGCGCGCGCAGCCTGTCCGAGGCCATGGTCGCGCCCGCGAGCCTGGCGTCGCGCGACACCGCCCAGGCCGTCAGGGAGATGAAGGCCGAGATCGAGGCCGCCACCGCCGCCAGCGTGAAGGCCCGCGAGGAGCTGACCGCACTCAAGGACACCCTGGCCCAGCAGACCCGCGAGCTGAACCAGGCCGCCGAGCACGCCTCGATCACCGCCAAGGCTCTGGAGCAGTCGCTCGGCCGCGAGCGCGAGGCCCTGGCGAGGCTCAGCGCCGGGCTGGAGCAGCAGACCGCCGGCGTCATCGGCGCCATCGAGCGCCAGACCCAGACCACGGCGGAAGTCTCCGACCTGGCCCAGGTCCAGCTGCGCGAGGCCGAGGCCGCCCTGACCGCCCGCGCCGCCGACCTCGCCGCCGCCGCCGGCGAGGCGCAGGACGCGGCGCGCACGGCTTCGGACGACCTCGCCCGCCAGACCATCCGGCTCGAAACCGCCGGCACCGGCGTGGCCGAGCAGATCCGCGCCGTCGAGGAGGGTCTGTCGCAGCAGCGCGCGGCCCTCGTCGCCGCCGGCTTCACCCTGCGCACCGACCAGGAGGACTTCTCGGCCCAGGTCGAGACCCAGCGGGCCCAGCTCTCGGAGACCCTGTCCGAAGCGCGCGCCGCCGTGGAGGACGTCAACGAGGCGTCCGCCAGGAGCGCCGAGATGCTGAGCGGCCTCGTGACCGACGCCGGGCAGCAGGCCAAGGCCTTGGCCGAACTGACCACGACCGAGCGCGAGGCCTTCCGCGAGCGCATCCAGGAGGCGCTGGAGCAGTTCATGAGCGTGGCCGCCGAGGCCCGCGAGGAGCTCGTCTCGGAGACCAACCAGGCGCTGGCCGCCATGACCGCCGCCGCCGAGGACGCGCGCAAGACCGCCGACGCCGCCGCCGACGCCGCCCAGGCGCGCATCGACAACCTGGGCGAAGCCGCCTTCGACGCCGCCCGCCGCGCGGACGAGGCGTTCGAGGCCCGCATGGCCTCGGCCAAGGCGCTCTTCGACCGGTCGTCCGCCTTGATCGACGAGGCCGGCGCCCGCGCCATGACCCGGCTCGAGACCAACATGGCCGACGTGCGCGAGGCCTTGAGCGACATCGAGACCGCCCTGGCCGAGCTCGACGGCCGCGCCGCGCGCCTGCCGCAGGAGGCCAAGGCCCAGATCGCCGAGATCCAGGCCGCCGTCGAGGCCGGCATGGAGGGGCTCGCCGCCTCCGCCCGGAAGGCCGCCGAGGAGACCCAGGCGGTCGACGCCGCCTTCCAGGAGCGGGTGAAGCGCAACTACGACATGCTGTCGGAGGCCGTGAAGCTGATGGGCCTGGTTTCCGGCGGCTCGCCCCCGCCGCGCCCCCGGCCCGAGCCCGAAACCCGCCGCCGGCAACCGGAGCCCGAGGCCGAGCCGACGGAAGACCTGCGGCCCAAGGGCGAGTTCGGCCTCCGCGGACGGCTGAAGCTGACCACCCCCGCGCCCGAAGCCGACACCCGCGGCGCCTTCGAGGGCGCCACCGGCCGCGGCGGCGACCGCGAGGGCTGGACCTGGCGCGACCTGTTGGGAAGCATGGAAGGCGCGTCGGAGACCGTCGAGACGGTCGAGGACGACGCCTTGGCCGACCACCTGCTGGAGGAGATCCGCCGGCTGGGCGTCGACCCCAACGCGCTCCTGCCGCGCAGCCGGGTCGAGGCGGCGGCCGACGCGCGCCAGGCCGGCGCCCCGGAATCCGCCCGCGAGATCGTGCGCCGGGTGGCCCCGGCGGCGGCGCGGCGCATCTCGCGGCACGTGCTGACCGACAAGCCGATGCGCGAGCAGGCCGACCGCTTCCTGGCCATCTACGAGGCCAGGCTGGACGAGGCCGTGCGCAAGGACCCGGCGGGCAACATGACCACGGCGCTGCTCGCGTCCGAGGCTGGCCGAACCTTCCTGCTGATCGACGCGGCCATCGGGGACCTGGGCTGATCGCCGCGTCGTGACCGTCCGGCTCTCCGTTGACGTCGAGACCTGGCCCATCGCCGGGCGCTTCACCATCGCGCGCGGGTCGAAGACCGAGGCCACGGTGGTGGTCGTACGCCTGGATCGCGGCATGGGCTGCGGCGAGTGCGTGCCCTACGCGCGCTACGGCGAGACCGTCGAAGGCGTCGTCGCCCAGATCGAGTCCGTGCGACCGGAGATCGAGCGCGGCGCCGGCCAGGCGCGGCTGCAGGACCTGCTGCCGCCGGGCGCCGCCCGCAATGCCCTGGATTGCGCCCTGTGGGACCTGGAGGCCAAGCGCACCGGCCAGCGGGCTTGGCAGCGGGCGGGCCTGCAGCGGCTCGACCCGGTGAAGACCGCCTACACCCTGTCGCTCGACGAGCCCGAGGCCATGGCCGAGGCGGCGCGCGCGAACGCGCGGCGGCCCATGCTGAAGCTGAAGATCGGCGGTCCCGACGACCTCGACCGGGTGGAAGCGGTGCGGCGCGCCGCGCCGAAGGCGCGACTGATCCTCGACGCCAACGAGGCGCTCGGCTTCGACAACCTGAGGCGCCTGTCGCCCGAGTTCGCGCGGCTGGGCGTGGTGTTGCTGGAGCAGCCCCTGGGGGCCGGCGAGGACGAGGCGCTGGAGGGATACGACAGCTCCGTTCCCCTGTGCGGCGACGAGAGCCTGCACAGCCGCGTCGAGCTGGCCGCCTGCGCGCGCCGCTACAGCGCCATCAACATCAAGCTCGACAAGGCAGGCGGCCTGACCGAGGCCCTGGCCCTGAAGCGGGAGGCCCAGGCCCTGGGCCTCGAGATAATGGTCGGCTGCATGGTCGCGACGTCGCTGTCGATGGCGCCGGCGGTGCTGGTCGCCCAGGGCGCCCGCTTTGTCGACCTCGACGGCCCCCTTCTGCTGGCCACGGACCGCACGCCGGGACTGACCTACGTCGGCTCGATGATCGAGCCGCCTTCGCCCCAGGTCTGGGGCTAGTCCTCGACCCGCGCCGCCGCCGGGCGGATGGCGAAGGCGGCGAGCAGGCCGAGGACGGCCAGCACGCTCATGGCCGCG
>Ga0196964_10001632_pt1 | contig 11263 bp, 13 predicted proteins | sample S1_10metaG_FD_148615 | JGI IMG/M metagenome (GOLD analysis project Ga0196964, IMG submission 148615) | Soil microbial communities from Anza Borrego desert, Southern California, United States - S1_10 | ecosystem: Environmental > Terrestrial > Soil > Desert | place: USA: California | collected... | reverse complement strand
ACGCCGGGCGCGCGGTCAAACTTACGGCGGCACGCTCTGCGCTGCTAGACTCGTTCGCGAGGCCAAGTGGTCTATTGCAGGTCTACTGCTTCTACTCGGCCGGGGGTGCGTTTGCAGAACAGGCGAAGCGTGAACTGGATGCAGTGACGCAGATGCATCCGGGGTCCAAATATATAAAGGACGCGCAGGAGAGCCTGGCTGATATGCTACGCGACCCTCGTCGTGAGGGGCTTCGTGACGCAATTCATACGTCGATTCCAGCAATGTCGACGTGGGCTCGATCGAGGCGAACGAGAATACGGGTGTTCTTTGATGATCGAAATGATCTTTCTAATATATCTACGGACTTACAGGACATAATGTCCATTTGGGGTGCGGCCGAGAATGTTTGGGGCGATGCATATCAATGGATGGATTGGGGCGGAGCTTGTCCACCGGCTCTATTCCCTGCCGCTCGAATTGCGGACGTTTTGGTTGGCGACTTTCGTGCAACGATGCGAAAACATGGTAAGTATGTATGGTCCCTGATCGCTGCCGATGGGTACGTCGGTCGTCACCAGCACGCCGTGCAAAGTCCTAGTTCGGCATGGGCGGGACCGACACCGATGCCACATGTCGGCTCCGTGCCCGACACCGTGTGGGATTCGGACCCGCAGATAGGCAGCACAGCGACAACGATGTTTGCTGGGTACAAACGTTACTTGATAAATGGCATGATGTCGCTCTATAGCCCGTGCGGTCGGGGTCTGCAGTTGAAGAATAGCCGCGGGCAATCTGAAGTATTCCAGCAGCTTGATTGATAACGGTTCACCCCCGCACAAACGGATTGCCCGCCCGCTCTTTCGCGATCGTTGTCTCGGGGCCGTGCCCCGGCAGCACCCGCGTCCCGCCCGGCAGCGTGTACAGATGCGTTCGGATCGACGCCGCAAGCTCCTCGAACGAACTCCCGGGGAAGTCCGTCCGCCCGATCGACCCCGCGAACAACGAGTCCCCGACGAGCGCCGTCTTCGACGCGTCGTGCACCAGCGCGATGCCGCCGGGCGAGTGCCCCGGCGTGTGCAGCACGCGCCACGGCTGGCCGGCGAGCGTCAGCTTCTCGCCGTGCTTCAGCAATCGTTCCGCGGCGCCGCACGTCACCGGCTCGCCCATCAGCGCCGAGAGATTCAGCTCCGCGTCCGTGAGCCACTCCTTCTCCGCCTCGTGGATCCACACCGGCACGCCCGGGAAAGCCCGCCGCACCGCCTCCACGCCCGCGATGTGGTCCACGTGCGCGTGCGTCAGCACCAGCGCCGCCGGCGCCAGCCCGCGCTTGCGAACCTCGGCGATCAGCGGCGCGATGCCGAAGCTCGCGTCCACGATCCAGCACTCCTTGGAGCCCGGGAAGGAGACGACATAACAGTTGGTGGCGAACGGGCCCAGCTCGTGGCGCGAGATCTCGGGCGTTCCCGCCGCTCCGTCATTTTTCACGGCCGTTTCTTCCCCGGGCGATCCCATCCGCACCTCCCAACAATGCGTACCGAACCGCGTATTGAAGGCTGCGAACGCGTGCCCGACCCCTCCCGCCCATCCTCCTTCGCCGACGACGCCCGCGCCGTCATGGTGATCGGTGTCGCCCTCGCCGCGGCCTTCGCCGTCTGCCTCTACCTCGCGATCAAGGGGTCGGACGCCGCGATCGTGGGCGCGGTGCTCATCGCGACGCTCGCGCCCGTGGGGCTCTACGTCTCGCGCCTCCTCGCCCGCGCCCGCGAGGAGCAGGAGCGGAGGCTCTCCGACCTACACGACGCCCTCCGCGACCTGCGCGAGACCGCGACGCTCCCCGACGCCACCCGACGCGTCCTCTCGCGCCGCCGGCAGCGCGAGATCCTCTCGGGCGCGATCGAGGAGGAGATCGCGAGCAAGAACTGGGACGCCGCCATGCTCCTCGTCCGCGACCTGGGGGAGTCGGAGGGGTACCGCGTCGAGGCCGAGGAGTTCCGCAAGCGCATCGAGGAGGCCCGCCGCGAGTCGATGGACCGCGCCGTCACCGAGGCGATCGCCGTGCTCGATGCGCTCATCGGCGAGGCCCGCTTCGACGAGGCGCAGGCCGAGGCCGCGAAGATCCGCCGCCTCTTCCCGGATTCGCCGCGCAGCGAGGGGCTGCGCGAGCGCGTCGAGGCGGCGCGGCTCGAGTTCCGCCGCGACCTGGAGCGCAAGTTCCTCATCGCCGCCGAGGAAGAGCGCATGGAGGACGCGATGGACCTCCTCCAGCGGCTCGACGCCTTCCTCACGCCGCAGGAGGCCGAGCCGCTGCGCGAGGTGGTGCGGGGCGTCATCGGCAAGGCGCGCGAGAACCTCGGCGCCCAGTTCAAGCTCGCGGTGCAGGACCGGCGCTGGGCCGAGGCGGTGCGCCTGGGCGAGCAGATCATCGAGCAGTTCCCCAACAGCCGCATGGCGATGGAGGTCCGCGACGTGATCGACGGCGTGCGCGTGCGGGCGGGGATGCTGTAGGAAGAAGCGAGGAAGCGAACGAGCGAACGAGCGAACGAGGGCGGAGCGCGCAACGCGCTCTCGGCAGGTAGCCCGACCGTCAGGGAGGGCTTCGGGGTGCGTTGTGCGTGGTGCGTGGGGAAGAAAGGCACGGAGGCACGCAGGCACGACGGCACGGAGTGGAAGAGATTGAACGCAGGGGTCGCGGAGGTCGCGGTGCGGCGCGGAGAGAGAATGTGGGGCAGGCGTCCCGCCTGCCACCGGGCCGCCAGTGGCGACCCCGCCGCCGGTGAGGGGTCTTCTCTTGGGTGGCCTGCCGCTCCGCGGCGGCTCTTCTCTTCTCTGTGTGCCACTGACTCAGCCGATTAGCGGGCTTCGGCAGCGCTCTTCCCGATCTTCCCGCCGCACTCCGGGCACGCCGTCGCGTCGGTCGGAAGGCCTGCGAGGGAATAGCCGCACCCCGCGCACAGCCCGGCCGCGTTTCGCTTCTTGTGGCGGCGGATCATGAACACAGCGCCCGAGGCAGAGAGAAGGGGCGGCACCCAAAAGTACTTTGACGGCACCATGGTTCGCCCGAAGTTCCCGTCCCAGTCGTGTGTCGGCCACCAATCAAACCTGCTGAGCGCATCTTGTTTCAGCCGACGGTTCAGCGCGGACATCCATGACGAACGCTTCTCCGGAATCGGCAGGCGGGGATTCTTCCAGTGGAGGGTAACCAAGCGTCCGCCGAAGTAGAGCCCGGTCGTGGACGAGAGCCGCACGTGCGTGGCTTGCCTCCCGGCCATTACCGTCACCGCCGCGCCCGCGACGAACAGAATCACCGACGCGGCGAAGACGACCCGCCAGAACCTGACCCCCGGCCGTCGCATGGCGGAGTGTACAGCTCGCCGCGCGGCCGTCCCGGCGCCGGGTCACCGCGTCCCCGGTTCGCTCACCTCGATGGCAGTTCCACACTCCGGGCACACGATGGTGTCGGTCGGCAGATCAGCAACGGGGTAGCCGCAATCGAAACACTGCCCTCGCTCCTTCCGCTCCGCCAGACGGCGCGCGGCGGCGCGCGACTTCATCGCCGTCGTTACCTCGAAAGCGGTGAGCAGCACGACGCCCACGAGACACGCGACCCCGAACGCCACCCCGATCCGCGTCGGCCCGCCCGTCAGCACGATGAGGCCGCAGGTGATCAACACCATCACCGAACAGCCGCTCCCGACCGGGTGCCCATCCGGGTTGCGCCTGCCGCGGACCATGGCCGAGTGTAAAGGCCGCCCCGCGGCCGCTCTTCACGCCGTGCGGTTACTATTGATAACGGCCGCTCGCCCGCCGATCGCCGCGGGCCGGAGACACGCGATGAGGCACATCTTTGCACGGACGAGGCTCGAGTACATGGGCATGGTTGCGATCATCTTGACGGTCGCCTCGTCCCGGCTGTTCGACGACCACTGGAAGTGGATCTGGATGGCGGGCTGGTTCACCGTGATCTTGGCGTTGCACGGATACCGGCTCCAGCGGGTGCCCGAAAGCACGGCCGCCGCTGCGCCCCGCGGCCTTCAGCGCGAGTGAGACAGGTCGATCTTGCCTCCGCACTCGGGGCACACGGTCGCGTCGGCCGGAAGGCCAGCGAGGGAATAGCCGCACGCTGCGCACCGCGCGCTCGTTTGTTTCCTTCGCCTGACGAGGACAAGCCCCGACGCGATTGCCGCCAACAGCGGCGGGACGCAAACGTACTGCGCAGGCAAGGTGACTCTTTGCCCCTTATTGCTGTTAGTCAGATGCGGCCGCCAATAAAAGTCGTGGAAGCGAGTCCACGCGTTTGGCCATTCGCTCACATAGTCATCGAGGGTTTCCTTCCTCGAGAACCGAGTGACGCCGAAGTGCCCAACACCGTATGTAATCGCGATCCGCGGCGTCAGACGCAGGCTCCCTACGCGCACGCACGCGATGACGGTCACGGCAACGCTCGCGACCAAGACGACCGCCGACGCGATCAAGGTGCGACGCCAAAACACGGCCCCCGGCCTGCGCATCGCGGACTATAACGGCGGGGCCGACCCCGCCTCTCTCTGTGTCTCTGTGCCTCTGTGGTGAAACCGGCCCACCCGGTGGGTTGTCACGCTCGCCTCGGCGGCGGACTCCGACTACCGGCTAGCGGCATCAAGTGCTTCGATCGCGCGCTCGATCGAAACTCCTCGTCTTCCTAGTTCTCCGAGAACCTTTTTCAGGTCGTTGTGCACATTGGTGGCGCGTGCAACACCCGCAGCGTCCTCGAACGTGAGTAGTGCTATCTCTGTCTCAACACCACCATCGACTTTCGACGTGATCCGAAGGCTGGCATCGGTGTCGGTGTGACGGGTGATCGTGAACTCCACGATGGCTTGTTTCATCCCCTAGGTTAGGGCAATCGGCGTTGGCGCCCGCGCTCCGTCCGTGCCCACGGAAGGAACTTTCGTCCGAACGAACGTCGTTTTCGTGCCCACGAAAACTCCTTCCGTGCCAACGAACGTCGTTTTCGTGCCAACGAAAGTTCCTTTCGTGCCCACGAAAACAGTTTTCGTGCCAACGAAAGTTCCTTTCGTGCCCGCGGAAGCTCCTTCCGCGGCCGTGAAAAGGCCGTCCGCGCCCGCCCGGAACGTTTATGCGGGGATTTTCCCTCGCTGGGTGAAGCCGTGAACGCGGGGTGACGACACAAGGGGGGCCGCCGCGGTGTTCGCGGCAGCGGAGAGCGAGCAAACCCGCGTGTGCGCGCGCCGTGCGTTTCCCTACGCACCACGCACGACGCACCACGCACCCAGGAGTCCTTGCATGTCAGTCCTTCCGGAAAAGGCCGTCGATCTCATCGAGTTCTGCGAGACGCACATCCCGGTGTGGTCGGCCGCGCCGACGACGATCGGCTTGACCGCGGCGCAGGTAACCGCGTTCAACGAGGTGACCGACGACGCCCGCGGCGCGTACGAGGAGGCGCTCGCCGCCCGCGAGGCGAGCAAGGCCGCGACGACGAAGATGCGCGGCGGCGTCTCGACGATGCGCACGCAGGCCGCGACGCTCGTCCGCGCGATCAAGAACTACGCCGAGGCGCAGGCCGACCCCGCGTCGATCTACGCGGCCGCGCAGATCCCGCCCCCGGCCGAGCCCGCGCCGCTGCCCGCCCCCGGCAAGCCGACCAACATCACCGTGACGCTGCAGCCCAGCGGCGCGATCACGATCGCGTGGGACGCGGAGAACGCCGCGGCGAGCACGGGCGCGTTCTTCAACGTGCTCAGGAAGCTCCCGGGCGAGTCGGCCTTCGTCGGGATCGGCGGCGCGCCCGGCTCGACCAGCCTCTCGCGGCGGATGGGCTTCACCGACGGCTCGGTGCCGACCGCGGCGGCGGCCTCGGGCGTGCGCTACATCGTGCAGGGGCAGCGCGGGACGCTCGTGGGCCTGCCCAGCGACGCGATCGTCGTGCAGTTCGGCACCGACACGCCGGGCGGGCTGACGGTGACCGGCGCCCAGGGCATCAAGATGGCGGCCTAAGAAAACAGGCAAAGAGGCAAATGTTCAAAGCGGCAAATGGGGAGGGAACAGACGCCCTCTTCATTTGCCGCTTTGCCGTTTTGCAGCTTTGGCCTTTTCTTTTCCACGCACGACGCGGCCGCAGGCGTTGATTACAGTCGGTGCGTGAAAGACCGCCGCCCGTCCGGGATATACAAACTGCCCCTCCCTCTCTACGTGTTCAACGTGGTGTTCACGTCGCTCGTTTGTCTTTGGTACGCGTACTCGGCGATTGACGGCTGGCAAAGCAAGTCATTGGACCCGGCGGCGTCACGGACCGCGGTGATGGAAGGGACGGTGTTCGCCGCAGTTTTCGCCGTGGCCGCGGCCGTGAATCTCCGTGTCGCGTTCGTCGTGAATCGGGACCGCGCGAGGGCGAGAGCGGGCCTGTGCTGGTCGTGCGCGCACGACAGGGCGGGGCTCGCGCCGGACGCCGCGTGCCCGGAGTGCGGCGTGAAGGGCACCGCCTAGTCTCGAAGACTCGCCGAGGCGGTGGCACGGTCTCTTCCCGCTCCGCGCTCCTCCGCGGCCTCCGCGTTCACACTTCTCGTCCTGCGCCTCGACGCCTTCCTTCACGGTCGGGCTGGCTGTTGACCGCGCTTCACCACCCAGACTCTTCTCCGTCTTCCTCCTCTTCCCTCCGTCTTGCTCTGTGTTCCCGTATCCTCCCCCGTGCAGAACGTCGAGCTCAAGGCCGAACTCCGCGACCCGCCGCTCGCCCGCGCGATCTGCAGGGCCATCGGCGCGTCGTTCATCCTCGCCTTCGAGCAGACGGACACGTACTACCGCATCCCCACCGGCCGCCTCAAGAAGCGCGAGACCGACGGCGAGCCCGTGGAGTTCGTCTTCTACGAGCGCCCCAACCGCGCCGCGCCGAAGCTGAGCACCTTCACGATCTTCACCGCCGAGCAGGCCCTCGAGCGCTTCGGGCGCGAGCCCCTGCCGGTGCGCGTCGTCGTCCGCAAGCGGCGCGAGCTGTGGATGCACGGGAGCACGCGCATCCACCTCGACAGCGTCGAGCGGCTGGGGGCGTTCATCGAGTTCGAGTCGCTGGTGACGCGGGGCAACCCGGTGGCGAAGGCGCAGGACGCCGTCGGGGAGCTGCGCCGGCACTTCGGGCCGGCGATGGGGGAGCTGATCGACTGCGGCTACGCCGACCTGCTGGAGCGCGAGCTGGACGGGAACGTGCCCATCGGCCTGCCGCTTTTGCCGCCGGGGTAAGAAGATCCACCGCAGAGTCGCAGACAGATTCACCGCAGAGAAGCAGAGAGCGCGGAGAAGAGAAATGGCTGAATTGAAGAGGTACGCCCGTGCGCGGTCTTCAAACCAGTCTGTCCTCTTCTCATCTTCCTCTGCGACGCTGCGGTGAGTCTTCTCTTCACGGCAGCGGGTCGCGCCAGTGGTCCTCCGGCGCCTTCACGCTCACGACGGACGCGTCGCAGCGCACGACATTGAAGACCGACTTCGACCCGTGCGGCCGCCAGAGGCGCTCGGCGTGGTGCGCGTCGATGCGGAAGTCGAGGACGCTGGCCGTCCGGTCCGGCGGGGCGGTGGGGGCCCGGGCGGTGTCCATCGCGAAAGGCGTGCGGCTCGCGAACTGCACGCGGTCGAGCCGCGCGTGCCCGGGCTTCTCGAGGCTCTCGGGCACGCCCGCGTCCGCGTCGTAGTAGTCCGGGTCCTGCGCGAACGACAGCTTGTTGTGCCCGGTGCCGTTGACGCCGAAGCACCGGGTCATTTCCGTCCCGGTGAGGCGCGAGGCCGACGGGCACACCAGCACGCTCCGCGGCACGAACGTCCCCGCGCTGGTGGTCGCGTTGTTCCCCGCGGCCTGCTGCACGACGAAGGCCCAGTTGGGTGCGCTCGTGTACGGCTGACCCAGCGCCGGGCTGAAGCCCTTCTGCTCGTCGGCGTACGACTGGCAGATCGTCATGATCGAGCGCAGGTTCGACTGGCAGACCACGCCCCGCCCCGCCTCGCGGGCGTTCGCCAGCGCCGGCAGCAGGATGCCGATCAGGAGCGCGACCAGCGCGATCACCACCAGCAGTTCGATGAGCGTGAACGCGCGCCGCACGATGTGAGGGTAGCTGTTCGGCGGGGTGACACCGCCGCGGCCCAACGCGTGAAAACCCCTACAATCGCCCCGGAGGCACGCCATGCCCTTTTACACGAAGCTCGGCCTGATCCCGCAGAAGCGCCACGTCCAGTTCCGCCGCCCCGACGGGTGCCTGTACTCGGAGGAGGTCTTCGGCACCGAGGGCTTCGTCGGCCCCACGACCACGATGTACCACATCCACCCGCCGACCCAGGTCTACGGGTGGAAGCCGATGTACTCGACGAAGACGGAGTACGTCGAGAAGGACATCATGCGGATGCGGCACGTCAAGAGCGCGCCGATGCAACCGCACGGCGACTTCGTGACCGGGCGCGTCGTCCTCTTCGGCAACTCCGACGTCGAGATGGCCGTCTGCAACCCCGCGGAGCAGATGGGCTACCACTTCAAGAACGGGCAGGGGGACGAGTGCATTTTCGTCCATTACGGCTCGGGCGTCTGCCACACGATGCTCGGCACGCTCCGCTTCCGGCCGCGTGACTACGTCGTGATCCCCAAGGGCGTGATCTACACGGTGGTCTGGGACAAGCGGCAGAACGGCCCCGATGGCGGGCCCGCCGACGGCGGACCGCCGGTCGACGCGTGCCCGTTCGGCAAGTTCCTCCTGATCGAGACGATGAACGGCAGCCACATCGGCCCGCCGAAGCGGTACGTGAGCAAGACGCACGGGCAGTACCTGGAGCACGCGCCGTACTGCGAGCGCGACCTGCGCCTCCCCGAGTTCCCGATGACCTGGGACGAGAAGGGCGACTTCCCCGTCCGCATCAAGGCGCGCGACCTCGTGCACGAGTACGTCTATCACTACCACCCGCTCGACATCGTCGGGTGGGACGGGTGCTACTACCCCTTCGTCTTCAACGCCGACGACTTCAGCCCGATCACCGGCAAGCTCCACATGCCCCCGCCGATCCACCAGACCTTCGAGGCGCACAACTTCGTCGTCTGCACCTTCGCCCCGCGCATGCTGGACTACCACCCGCAGGCGATCAAAGTCCCGTACAACCACAGCAACCTCGACAGCGACGAGGTCCTCTACTACGTCGACGGCAACTTCGGCAGCCGCAAGGGCATCGAGATCGGCAGCCTGACGCTCCACCCGCAGGGCATCCCGCACGGGCCGCACCCGGGCACCGTCGAGGCGAGCCTCACCGCGACGCACACGCAGGAGCTCGCGGTGATGTGCGACACCTTCCGCCCCCTCTTCCCCACCAAGGCCGCGCTGGAGATGGACGACCAGAAGTACCCGGCGAGCTGGCAGGGCGAGCACTTCCCCGGCCTCTCCGGCGGCAAGATGCACCTCAACGGCGTCACCGTCCCGCCCGCGTCCGCCGCGGCCTTCCCGCGGGAGGTTCACCCCGTCTCGGTCATCAAGGCCGACCCGACGGGCGCGATCCTGCCAGCGCCGGCGACGAACGGATCGTGCAACGGCGCGGTGAAGCCCGCGACGCCGACGAGCACGGCGAACGTGTGGGCGCCGTAGGTTTGGGTGGTCCGCCCCTCCGGGGCGGATGGAGGGCTTGTGATGCAGCAGCGTGTTGTGCTGCTCGCAGCGACCAGTTGCATACTGAGCGCATGCGATCGGCAGCCGGTGGAAGGGCCACGAGTCGTCGAACTCCGCGCCGTTGCTGATCGTAATCTGGGAGCTGACAATCCGAAAAGCGAGTACTACGCACGATTCGCTGCGGTTTACCAACTCTTGGTAGAATCGCCGGAGCATCTTTCTGATGCTCTCGATTACGTCGTCGCCGCGGCTGACGACCATAGCAACGGATTCGCTGGATTCCTGGAATATGCCGTGTTTGCCGCGCTTCTTCGGTTGGACGATCGCGAGGGCCTGCGGCGGTTGCTTGCGAACGTGCCGCTTGAGGTCACTGGGCCGGACGGGGTCTACATCGAATACGCGCTGGTCGCCCTGTACGGAGACGCGCCGATTGATCGTTTCGAAGTGCTCTTCGATGCCTTTCACGCGGCGAGAGGAGAGTTAACCAAGAGCCACGTGGCTGCCGCCATTCGACGCGCAATGGATGCCGAGGACGATCCGGCGCTGCCCGATGAAGTCGCGATCAAGCGCCTGAGGCCGAAGTTCGGTCAATTGCGCCATCAAGTCAATGTAAATCCTGCTTATAGCGAGGCCTACATACGGGGATTTTTCGACACCAGCAACACAATTCCGCCGCCGCTCTTCATCCCAAAGGACGGTCCGGACCGGGTTGAGCAGCGTCGAAAGTAAGCCCCTTACTCCTCTTCCCCCTCCGTCTCAAACTGCATCCCGACGAACGCCGCGTCAGCCACCTCCGCCGCGGCCTGCGCTTCCCTGAACGCCGTCCGCACAATCTTCTCGTCGTTCGCGCCCTCGACGCGCACCTCGACGTTCCACGAGAGGTCCTCGTACTCGCAGAGCGACGCCTCGTGCCCGGCCGCCTCAAGTGCTTCGACCGCCGCGTCGGGGTCATCGGCCTGATAGCCGAACATGAATGTCACCGGCGCGTTCTCCTCGACGCCCATGTCCGTCAGGTGGCGCAGCCGCCAGATGGCGTCCTCGAGCCCGAGCAGCTTCGGCTCGCCGAAGATCTGGTCGAACTCCTCGAGGGACATCGCGTCCATCCCCTCGTAAACAATCCCCTCGCGCTCCGCGAGAGCGATGAACTTGCGGACGTGGCCCCGGATCTCGTCCGGCGTCAGCACGCCGCGCCAGAAGGCGAAGACGACGGGCGGCCCGATCGTCGTCGTTTCGTTCCCGTCCGCGTCCACCTTCGTCTCCTCGACGTGCTCGGCGCCGCTGACGTCGTACCCCTCTTCCTCGAGCTCCTGCCCGAGCTCTTCGGCCATGTCGATGTCGGTGGGGCGGAGGAAAAACTGCCACGCCCGGGGTTCCATCGGGTTCTCGCCGAGCGTCTCCTTGATGTGGGCAAGGATCCTGTCAACCTGGCCCAGCGGGTCGCCGTTGTGCTCCATCGGCGACTGTATTCGCCGCGGCCCCCAAAAACGGCAGTTTCCCTATCATGCCAGGTTCCAGCCGGTGGCGCGAGGACTCGGGAGCATGCGCATGTTCGGACGGTTCTTTGGCAAGAAGAAGCGGCAGGGCCCGGACCCAATTCTGTCCATGCCACTGCTCAGGTCGTCCGCAGGATTCGAAGCTCAACGCATCGCTGATACCGT
>Ga0196964_10001631_pt1 | contig 11264 bp, 8 predicted proteins | sample S1_10metaG_FD_148615 | JGI IMG/M metagenome (GOLD analysis project Ga0196964, IMG submission 148615) | Soil microbial communities from Anza Borrego desert, Southern California, United States - S1_10 | ecosystem: Environmental > Terrestrial > Soil > Desert | place: USA: California | collected... | reverse complement strand
TCGGCCATGCCGCTCTTTACGGCGAGAGCCTTCAACGTCGTCGTGGCGCTGAGACTGAGCGCGGCCGAGTAAACCGGCGAGGCCGTCGTGGGAGTGCTGCCGTCGGTCGTGTAGTGGATTGTGGCGCCAGTCGTGGCGCAGGCGATCGTGACGCTCACGGCATTGTCGAACGTTCCACCGTTGGGCGTGAACGTCGGCGTTGCGACGCCGGTCGAGACCGATGTGTCGTGCGCGCCGATGTCGTAGCCGGCTCCCGCGGGAATCGTGTTGCCGTAGAAGTCACGCGTACCGGGATTGATGCTGAACAGGCTCTGCAGATTCAGGCCTGCATCGATCAGCGGAGAGCCGGACAGAAGCTTGTATGCGCTGAGCGTGCTGAGCTGATCAGGGTTGCCGATCGTGCCACCGTTGCCTGCCGACGTGAGCAGCGGATCGCCCTGTAGCCCCGTATCGACCGTGCCGTTTTTCTCCTGCCCGGTCGCACGCCACGAGGCAAGGTCGGTGTAGTTTGTCGCACCCCATTTGATAATGAAGTTGGATGCTGTCGTTCCGGCGTAATAGGCATTGCCCTGAAACTGAACGCTGCTCGTGGCGTAATTGGTGTTGGCATCGATCAGCTTCACGGCACCGCTGGTCTGCAAAATATTATTGCGGATCTTGTTTCCGCTGCCGACGCCGGTGATCTTGATTGCCGCGCCGCTTGTTGTCGGCGCGATGTAAATCGTGTTGTTGTAGATGTGGTTGTTGGCCACCGCGCTGCCGCCGCCCATGTAGATTCCCGCATGCCCGTGCGCGCGGCCATCGTTCTGGCTGATGTTGTAGCGGATAATGTTGCCGCTCAGTGCCGGCCGGGCGCCGCCGAACTGATAGACGAGGTAGCCCGAGCCGTGGTTGTTGTGAGAGTAATTGTATTGGACGATGCAGTTGGTCACGCCGCCGTCGAGATCGAATCCGCCGCCGTCGGTTGAACTGCTGCCGGTCTTATTGTCGTAGGATTCGTTGAACTGCATGGTGATGCCGCGCGCATCCCACAACCAGATACCGACGGGGCCGCCGCCGCTGTAGTTGCAGAGCTCGCCGTTATTGTAGGCGACGCAGCGCTCGATAAGGCCGCCATCCAGGTCGGAGAGAACAATGCCGCTGCCCGAGTTGGTGCCTTTGTTGACGATGCCGCGGTTGTTGTAGGTCGTGCAGTTTCGAACGATGACGTTGGAGTGGGCGTAGGTCGTGGCGGACGAAGTAAAGTATCCCCACGACGAGATGCCGCAGTCGCCGTTGTCGTGCGCGACGCAGTTGGTGATCTGCACATCGTTGTAGCCGCTCTTGCTGCCGTCAGCGGGCCAGGAGCCAAAGACAATGCCCACGCTTTTGAAACCGCTGACGTCCAGGTTGTCAATCCGGATGTAATTCAGTTTAACGGCGCCGTTGAGATCCATATAGAGCTCAACGCCGCTGCCTGTGTTGCCACTCTGCGTGCTGGAATTCCAGCCGCCGACGACAATGAGATTGCTGATGGAGAAGCCGGCGGTGTTGTAGAGGGAAATGCCTTTGCCAGTTCCGGCGTTCAGCGTGGCGCGGCCGGTGCCGTACGAGCTTACCGTAATCGGACTCGCTGCCGTTCCGGCGTCGTCCGATCCGAAGCTCAGATTTCCGGCAAACGTCTGGCCGCCTTCGAAGAAGATGCGATCGCCGGCGGCGAAGCTGGTGTTGTTGACTTTGCCGATTGTTTTCCAGGGCTGTGCCTGCGTGCCGGGATTTGTATCGGCGCCTGTGGCACTCACGTAGTAATCGCGTGCCGAGGTCGTCGCGCGGCTGACGACGTTTGACAGTCCACTCGTGTTCGGAACCTCGTCGCTGGTTTTGATCGCGAAGTAATAGGTCGCACCGGCATTCAGACCGCCGACGGTGAAGGTCTGCGTTGTGCCGGCCGCAGCCGGAGTGGGCTCGCCGCTGGCCTGCGTGGCCGAGGCCCAGTTTGCGTCAGTGATCGTCGAGGTGCTGTAGCGGATGTCGTAGCTGGCCGCGGTGCCGCTTGAACCGTCGTCGCCGGGCGCAGTCCAGCTCAGGGTGACCGACGAGCTCGTGCTTGCCGTCGCGCTCAGGCTCGTGATCGCCGCGGGGGCGGTCGCGTCCACTTGAAGTTCGAGTACCGTAATCGAGAGCGGATCAAGTGTGGTGTTGATGACATTGGAACTGACCGCGACATTGGCCAGCTGGTTCCACGTGGGCTGCAGATCTTCCGGCGTCGTGCCTTTGAAGACCCAGCGCCTGGCGGTCGTGGCATTGGGATAATTGGTCAGGGTCAGCGCCGTATCGTGAGCGATCGTGTCCTTATTGGTGAGAAAGACAGTCAGCTTGTTCGTGGACGGCGTGTGGCTCGCGTAGGTGCGTACCATTGCGGTGCTGGTCGTCGTGACGAGATTCTGCTGCAGGAAATTTCCCCAGATCGCCAGCGCGCGGCCGGTGGCGAGCAGCTGATTTCGCGAGTCCAGCGCGTTGAGATCGCCCGGCGCGGCGCCGGTGACGATTGAGAAATCGTCGATGTACAGCGTGGCAGCTCCGCCGGACTTGTAGCACCAGATGTCGACGAAATCGAAGGCGGGCGGCGCCTTGAAACTCGCCGTGTACTCTTTCCAGGAGGTGCTGTCGCAGGTGAACGACGCGCCGCCGACGCTGTTGCCGCCGCTGTAAAAAGTGACTCCGCCGCCGGCCCACACGCTCGTGCTTGTCTCGCGTGCCCAGACCTTGAACGTGTAGACCGTGTTCGGCGTGAAAAGGCTCGTCGCAACCTGTCCCCGTCCGCCATCGGTGCTACCGGTCACCTTCAGGCCTTTGGCGCCGCTGCGAAATTCTCCTGCGACGGTCGTGATCGATGAGTTTCCGGCCGTGGCATCGAAATTTTCAGTCCAGCCGCTCAAGTCAGATTCGAAGCCGGGATTGGTCGTGATCAGGTTGGTAGTCCCGACCGGAAGTGCGAAAGCGTCGTTGTCGATCCAGCGCGTGTTCCAGAATTGAACATAGTCGACCTGGGTCTTCTTGAGGTGCTGTCCGACAATGTCGAAGAGCACTAACGCGTGGCCGATATCGTTCTGGTTGGCCCACGCGTTGGCCCAGTCATGTGCGCCGAGCTCTGAAACGGTGACCTTGATGCGGCTCTTCTCGCTGGTCGAGATTGTCGACGCACTGATCGCGCTGATGGCCGTATCGGCGGAACTGGTGAAGCTCGGGGTTCCGTTTTTGAACGTGTTGTAACCGCTGGTCCAGTTGTACGGCGGATAGTCATGAACATCGAGGTAGTCAAAATAAGTTGAGGCCGTGTTCAGAAGTGTCTGGAACCATGCCGAACTGCGCCCGTTCACACCGATTTTGATCGTGGCGTCAACGCCTTTCATTGCCGTCGAAAAGTCGATGACGTCCTGTGCGTACTGCGTCGCGCCCGGATTTCCGTCGCTCGTGTAATCGGTCTCGTTGCCGATTGTCCAGTACTTCACGCCGTAACCCTTGGTCACGTTTGCGTAGCGGACCCATTCGCGTGCGTGGTTGATCAGATCCATGCGCGTCGGTCGCGTACCGCCGGACGTCAGCGCCTTGTACATCGAATCGTACGGGAGCACGATAACCGGCTCAGCGTTGATGTTTTTGCAGATCGTCATAAACTCGTCGAAGCTCATCGGCTCTTTGCCGGAGATCCATGTCGCGTTGTCGGCGTTGGTGAACTGCCGGTCGCCGGCTGGCCATTCGTTGGGGCCGGTGCGGCAGAGAGTGGGGGACGACGAGGACCACGGCGTGCCCAGTCCAGTAAACGAGTGGGCCATGTGCGAATCGGATTTCTCGCCGCCCGGATAACGCAGAAAGCGGACGTTCATTTCCTGGAGCGCAGCCTGCGTCGTGCGCGGCGGCGTTGAAGTGCGCCGGCGCTCGGAGTCCATCAGGTAATTCATGTTGATGCCCACCGGCTTGCGGGAGACATCTGCCAGCACCGACGTCGCGTTCACTGAAACGGAGTCGACGGCGTGCGCCGAAAGGGAGGTCACAACAAGAAAGAGAGCCACTGCCTGCAGAGATGTTCGCGCCATGTCCCGCTCCTCGACGATGAATTGCACGTGTCGATAGGCATTCTCGGAAGCGAACTCGACCATACATAAATTCTTTTCTGAATTAGCTTTGCACGAGGTGCTCCCGAGTTGCGCACGTGTGCATTCGTTGAGCAACGCATGAGTTCGTCAGGAGTTACTGCCGAGGCCGCTAAAAAAGTTTCAGGAAGAGCTGTATGGTTTGGCGCGCTCAGGCGAATATAAGGTGAACCGGGTGGACGCATGGATCAGGCGCGCGAACAGCTTATCAAAGATTTCCAGAAGAACCGTCTGCGCATGGTTGCGTACATTCGCACGCTCACCGGCGACAGCGACACGGCTGAGGACGTCTTTCAGGAACTGACGCTGGTGGTGCTGCAGAAAATCTCCGAGTTCCGGCTCGACGGCGATTTTCCGGCGTGGTGCCGCGGCATTGCGCGCAATCTCGCGCGGCGGGAAAAATCCAAATCGCGGCGGCTGGTCGCCATTGAGGACCCCGAGCTGCTCAGCGTGGTGGATAAAGCCTTCGACGAGGCCGCGCAGCGCGAGCTGCTCGACACGCGCCGCACGCAGATGCGCCAATGCATGGAGAAACTCGCACCGAACAATCACGAACTGCTGAACCAGCGGTATGTCTTGAATCTGAGCCTCAAGCAGCTTGCGGCGCGCCTGAACCGTTCTGAAGGTTCGGTGCAGGTCGCGCTATCGCGCATCCGCAAAACGATCACTGAATGTGTTGAGCGCAATCACGCCGCGGAGGCGCTGGAATGAGCGAGCGCCTCGAAGCACTTTACACGCAGCTGTGCGAAGGCACGCTCGATTCCGCGGGGCGCGAGGAACTTCTCTCGCTGCTCCGTGACAAGAACAATCGCGCGGCGCTGGTGGACATCGCTGTTTATGAAGCGGTCGTCGCCGACGAGCTGAAACTCGCAGAAGCGCGCGGCGAAGCAGAAGCGATCCGCGATAAAAGTGGCCAGCTTCCGGCGGTGCGGGCGACCCGGCGCGTGAGCGCTGTTAAGCTGGCGCCGGCGCGATCCGGCCGCGTGCGAAGCGTTGCGGCGCAAAAAAGTTCGTCGCTGGGCTGGGCGCTGGCGGCAATGGTGCTTCTGTCACTCGGAGCGATGGCCTATCTGAAGGTCACGCAGAGTCAGCGCGTGGATGTCGCCGTACTTGAAAAGCTTGAAGGCGGCGCGACAGTTCTGCGCGGCCGCGAAGTGCTCAGCGCTACTGCCGGGATGGCACTGGCCTCAGGCGACCAGCTTCAGGTGAAGGGCGCGGCGTTGAGCGTCGCTTATGCAGACGGAACACGGCTGGCACTTGGCACGGGAGCGCGTCTGGCGCTGAACGGATCTTCGTCTGCAAAGGTACTGCGGCTCAGCAGCGGCAAACTCGATGCGAACGTGACTCCGCAAACCTCGCCGCTGCGTTTGCTCACGCCGCATTCAGAAGTGACTGTGCTTGGAACCGAATTTACCCTCGAGATCGAAAAGCAGGGCACGCGCCTGGAAGTCAACGTCGGACGCGTGAAGCTTGCGGATGTAACCACGAAAGCCGAGGTCGAAGTTCCCGCCGGCAAATTCGCGGTCGCCGGAACGGGCAAGCTGGAAGCGCTGCCGCTCGAGGTGAAGCTTGCAAAGCTGCTCGACGATTTCGAAGCAGAGAAGCTTTCGAACTGGACGATCTTTGCGCTGAACAAATCCAAGATTCGCCAGAAGCGCGTGACGCCCGGCAAGGCGAGCGCTGGTGCGCTGCGCGTTGATTATGAAGTGCCGCTCGCTGAGGGCGGAGGCGGGACGTATTACAACCTGCGCGGACGTTCGCAGGACTGGAGCAGCTACAGCGGCGTGAGCTTCTGGTTTTACGGCAATGGCACCGGCAACGACATGGCATTTGAAATCATGGAAAATCAGCTGCCCGGCCGCAACGAGGACACAGCCGAGCGCTTCGTTTATGAGTTCAAAGACAATTTTACAGGCTGGCGCCAGATCACCGCCAGGTGGGGCGCGTTCAAGCGTCGCAACTGGCAGCCGGGCAAAGTTCCCAATGATGGCTTTACGCTCAAGCAGGTCAACGGCTTCGACTTCATCGCCGGCACAGGCAGCGGCTGGTTCATGGCCGACCAGATCGGGCTGATCAAGGATTAATCTACTGCGGCGTGCTTGCTAGCCGCCGGCAATCGCGCCAACGATCAGGTATGGCTCAGCGCCGGAAGCAACCGGTTCGGGCAGCGGCGCATCCATATCTTCGTGCGAGAGATCTTCGCTGCAGGCGTAAAAGCGCAGCAGCGGGCGGCGCTTCTTGGTGTCGTGGTCGCGGATCGTGCCGCGCAGCATCGGAAACTTCGCCTCCAGCGCGTCCAGCACGGTACGCTGCGTGACAGGTCCGCTGACCTCAAGCGTGACCTCGCCGTCGACGCGCGCCAGCGTCCGCAGATGAAACGGGAGTTGCACCCGGATCATTTCAGCGTCTGCGCCTCAACAGAGAGTACCGGCGGCAGATCGTGGACGATCGCCTGCCAGGTATCGCCCGAATCCGGTGAGACGTAGACCTGGCCGCCGCTGGTTCCGAAATAAACGCCGCATTTGTCCAGTGTGTCCACGGACATCGCGTCGCGCAGAATGTTGACGTAGCAGTTTTCCTGCGGCAGGCCCTTCGTGAGCGGCTCCCATTCGTTGCCGCCGGTGCGGCTGCGGTACACGCGCAGCTTGCCTTCGGGCACGAAATGCTCGGAGTCGCTCTTGATCGGAACGACGTAAACCGTCTCGGGCTCATGCGCGTGAACTTCGATCGGGAACCCGAAATCCGTCGGTAAATTTCCGCTGACCTTGCGCCAGTTTTCGCCGGCGTCGTCGGTGCGCATGATGTTCCAGTGCAACTGCATGTATAAGGTGTCAGGCTTCGCGCGGTGCTGCGCGATACGGTGAACGCAGTAACCGACCTCGGCATTCGGATCGGGCATGTAATTCGACTTCAGGCCGCGGTTTGCCGGCTTCCACGTCTTGCCGTTGTCGTCGCTGCGGAACACGCCGGCAGAAGAAATCGCTACGAATATACGGTTGGTTTTCACCGGATCGAGAATGACCGTGTGCACGCCCATGCCGCCGGCGCCCGGCGCCCATTTCGATCCCGTTTTGTGCCCGCGCAGGCCGGGGAGTTCCTTCCAGTTCTTGCCGCCGTCCGTCGAGCGGAACAGGGCGGCGTCTTCGACACCGGCGTAAACGGTATCAGGATCATTCAGCGACGGCTCGATGTGCCAGACGCGTTTGAACTCCCACGGATGCTGCGTGCCGTCGTACCACTGGTGTGTCGTGAGCGGCTTGCCGGACTCTGGCGATGTGTCGTAGGTGAATTTGTTGCTCTCCCCTTTGGGGAATCCTTCTGGCGTCGTCGTCGGTTCGCCCGGAGCCGTGCCGGGCTGGTGCCAGGTTTTGCCGGCATCGTCGGAGCGCTGGATGATCTGCCCGAACCAGCCGCTGGACTGCGAGACGTACAACCTGTTCGGGTCGACAGGCGAACCCTTGAAATGATAGATTTCCCAGCCGGCAAAAAACGGTCCGCTGACGTTCCATTTATCACGCTTGCCGTCCGACGTAAGAATGAAGGCGCCTTTCTTTGTGCCTACCAGAACACGTACGCTGCTCATGGACTGATCTCCGCAAAAGTTTTCGGTTGAGTTACTTTATGAGTGCTCCAAATTCTTTCCAGCAACTTGCGCGTACTCAAGTTTTTGAGCGAACAATCGCGGGCGCTGGCTGTACACCTTTGCATGAAAACGAGGAGAAATCCTGCATGAAGTATTTTGGTTGGATTGGCGCCCTGCTGCTTGCGAGTGGAATTGTCTTTGCCGGCGATGCAGCGGGCCAACAGGCAATCACGCAGAAAGGCGATCAGTACGCGCCGCTCTGGACGCCGCAGATCACGGAAGTCGATCGCGTGCGCGAAGGCAAGTGGGGCGGGGCGATGTGGTGCCCTTTCGTTGGAACCGCGGTGAAGCTGATCGGCAACACCACTCCGGCCAGCGGCATCGCGGATGTTTACATCGACGGAGTTTTTCAAAAGACCGTCGACTGGTACAGCCCAACTGAGACGGCCGATGTGGTGCTCTTCTCTGCAGACGGTTTGGCTGATGGAAAGCACCTGCTGGGCGTTCTTGCCCGCGAGAGAAAACGTGCGGAGTCGTCGGGCACGGCGCTGCACTGGTCGCGCGTGGAGTACACGCCTGGAAAAAATGCCGGCCATTTCGTGCCGCCGAAGCGCACGCGCTTCGATCCAAATGTGCCGCTGTGGCTCGACGATCGCGGCGAGTCGATTCAATGCCACATGGGCGGAATCATGTTCCATGAGGGCCGGTACTACATGGCCGGCCACGTCTGGCCGAACACCGAGCGGCGGCTGCGCGAGCTACCGAACGACTGGTTCCGCAACGCCGGGATCGCTGTGTACTCGTCGCCGGATCTGCTGAACTGGACTTTTCACGGCAGCTACTGCGCGCCCGTCAAAGAAGCCGGACATCCGCTGCAGGATGAAAAAAATATCACCGCGCGGCCGAAGCTGATTCGTGCGCGCGGCACCGGAAAGTTTGTGATGCTCTTTCAGCTCGTCTCGCCGACGTTCGTGAACCCCAACGCGACCGCCGTAGCCGTTTCAAACAAACCAGAAGGTCCGTACGAGTGGCGCGGCTTTCTCCAGTGCGAAGGCAAGCCCGTGCAGGGGTCCGACACGGCCGTTTTCACCGATGAGGATGGCGCGCAGTATTTTCTGTCCGGTCTGAAAAACCCCGACGGCTCGGGCTGGAATGTTTCAGACGTGCTGTATCAGCTCGCTCCGGACTGCCTGAGCGTTGAAAAGTGCAAGCGGCTGGGCACTGGTGGAGAAGCGCCGGCGATCTTCAAGCATGAGGGCGTTTATTATCTGCTGCACTCGCACCTGACCGGGCTGCGCGTGAATGAAAATTTCTATCACACGGCGAAAAACATCTGGGGCCCGTGGGAAGCGAAGGGCAAAATCGCGCACGGCCCGCACAGCGAGAATACGTTTCAGACGCAGACAACCGACGTCATTCCCGTCTCCGGCAAGCGCGGCGCGTTCATCTGGATCGGTGACAGCATCCGCGACAACATGGCGCCGCACGCCCGCACCGTCTGGCTCCCGGTAACGTTGAAAGAAAACAGTGAGATGGAAATCCGCTGGCTGGATTCGTGGGATTTCTCGGTGTTCAACGCGGCAAAGTGAGTAGTCACTTTTTTCGCGCGATCACCTGAATGACGGACGCTTCACCGGAGTGAAAGCGGCCTTCGGTAACAGTTCTCACCAGAGCGGCCTGATGCGCGATCTCAAGGCCGCTCAGCTCCCGAAGGATGACCTCAAGCGGAGCAAGCAGAAGCGGGTCCTTTGGCCCGCCGGTGCCGCGTTGAATCTGGTCGGGGGCATACGCTTCAAGCACGTAGATGCCGCCGGGCTTCAGCCACAGTGCAAGACGCTTGTGGACAGTGGCGCGGAGCGTTTCCGGAAGGTGAACAAAGATCGAACTGACGACATCGAAGGAGTTGGGCGGAGCATCGAAATTCTGCAGATCCACCGCCTGCGTACGCAGTGACAGTCCACGTTCGCTGGCCAGCCGCTGAGCTTTCTGCATGCCGACGGCGCTCTGATCAACCGCGAGCACGTTCAGTCCGCGCGAAGCCAGGAACAGCGCGTTCCGTCCTTCGCCTGCGCCGATATCGAGCGCCTCTCCGGCAGGCGGAAACTGGCCCGCCACGCTCGCTAAAAATTCGTTGGGCGCTGAACCGTATGCAAGGTCGTCGCCTGAGTATCGTTCATTCCAGAATTCGCTCGACATGCGAGCAGTATAGACACCGCTGATGCGTGCTGCCAGCGCTTCGAGCAGCGTCGCTGAAGCGCCTTGGCGTAACGCGGGGTCCGACTACATTATTCAGCATGCAGAAAAATTATCCGTTCGCGGCTGTGCTCTTCGATCTCGATGGCGTCATCGCCGACACGACTGAAATGCATTACCGCCTGTGGGACGCGTTTGCGCGGCGACGCGGCTACACGCCCATGCGCGCGGAATTGCTGGGGACGAACGGCGTGCGCGCCGCGGAGACGATGCGAAAATGGTTCGGGCCGCTGAGCGATGGCGAGATCGAGACGCTCACGGCCGAACAGGCCGCGTACATCAATACGGTGCTGGATTCCGAGCCGCTGGCCGCGATTCCCGGCGCGATCGACTACATCGATTCGCTCTGCCGTGCGTCCATTCCGCGTGCGGTTGCCACGAGTGCGCGGCCCGAAAATGCAGTTCGTTACCTGAAGAACCTGGGCCTCAGTGGAAAATTTGGCGCGCTGATCACGTCCGCTGATGTGACGCAAGGCAAGCCGCACCCCGGGCCGTATCTAAAAGCCGCCGCGCAACTGGGCGTCTCGCCGGGGCAGTGCCTGGTGATTGAGGATTCCGTTTCGGGCATCCAGTCCGCAAAAGCTGCCGGCGCGCGATGCCTGGCTTTAATGACGACATTTCCGCGCGAGATTCTCGCCCCCGAGAAGCCGGATTGGTTGTGCCAGGATTTCAGAGACCTGCCCGAGATGCTGCGTCCTTAATTTTTTCGAAACCGGCGTTGTCCACCAGCGTCTAATGGGAAACTTCGATTGAGGAGTCCCGGTATGTTCGCGAAATGTCAGATGCCAATGTGCGGTCTTTTCTTCCTTGTGCTGATTGCGTCCTGGGCAGGCCCGGCACACTGCCAGGAGGACGCGCCCGCTCCGAGGAAGATTGCCGCGCCAGGCGCAGACTTCTCCTATGTCGGCAAAGTCGTAAAGGTGAACGGCGCCACGATCACGATTCATAGCTTTCGCGGAGTCAGCGGAATTATCAGAGACGAGATCACTGATGAGAAGACACAGTTCGAGCGCAACGGCAAAGCTGCGAAGCTCGAAGACTTTAAAGAAGGCGACTGGATAAAAGTAAGCTGGAACCAGAACCCCAAACGCATCGTCAGAATCGAAAGCACGAAAGCGCTTTGGGATGAAAAACCTGCGGCCGCAGAAAAATTCTGACGCGACTGCGCTATTTCGCCAGCGTCAACTGCCACGCAACCCCAAACTTGTCGCTCACCCAGCCAAAGCGCTCGCTGAAGGGATATTTTCCGAGCTCCATGAACACCTTGACGCCTTCAGAAAGTTTTTTGTAAAGCG
>Ga0196964_10001630_pt1 | contig 11268 bp, 10 predicted proteins | sample S1_10metaG_FD_148615 | JGI IMG/M metagenome (GOLD analysis project Ga0196964, IMG submission 148615) | Soil microbial communities from Anza Borrego desert, Southern California, United States - S1_10 | ecosystem: Environmental > Terrestrial > Soil > Desert | place: USA: California | collected... | reverse complement strand
CGTGGGCGCGCCCGCCCGCGCCGGCATCCCGGCCCGGATGACGGCCAGCGCGCCGAGCACCGGCAGCAGCGCCGCCAGGCCTGGAAACGGCGTGCCGGCATGGAAGGCGACCGCCGCCGCCACGATCGCGGCGAGGCCCAGCCAGGACAGCACGGCGCGGGCGTGCCGGTGCCCGCCCCAGGCCGGCAGCAGCGCCAGCAGGCCGCCCAGACCGAACTCCCACGCGCGCGCCGGTGTCGAGAAGAACGCGGTCGCCGGATCGGCTGCCGTGGCGCCGATGCCGTACGTCAGGCTCGCCACCGTCACGAGGCCGAGGACGGCGGCGAGCGCCGCGCGCCGCCGCGACACCAGCGCGCCGGCCAGGAGCAGCAGCGGCCACGCGACGTAGAACTGCTCCTCGACCGACAGCGTCCAGAAGTGCTGCACGGGCGAGGGCGTGTCCGGCGCGAAGTAGTCGACGGCCTGCGCGGCGAGGTGCCAGTTCTCGACGTACAGGACGCCCGCCAGCATCGCGTCGAAGAACGCCCGCCACTCCGTGAGCGGCACGAGCGCGACGGTCGCCAGCGCGCAGCCGAGCACGGTCAGCAGCGCCGCGGGCAGCAGCCGGCGCGCGCGCCGGGCCCAGAACCCGGTGAGGGAGATCCTGCCGCGCCGCTCGAGCTCGTCCACCAGTAGGCCGGTGATGAGGAAGCCCGAGATGGCGAAGAAGACGTCCACACCGACGTAGCCGCCGGGCAGCGCCCCTGGCCACAGGTGGTGGACGACGACGAGCGCGACCGCCAGCGCGCGCAGCGCCTGGATCTCCTCCCGGACCCGGCGGCGGGGCTGGGGCGAGGACGGAGGGGCGGGCCGGGGCGTCCGTGCCCCCAGCCGATGCTCGATGCCGGGGGCGGTCGAGACGGCCACGTCCGATGCCTACCCAGGGGGGCGCGTCGGACCACGCCGACGCGTCAGACTGCAGCGGCCGGCCTTCCCGCCGACCACGTGTGCTGATGGACCGTCTCCGCCTCCGCCGCGCCCTGGGCGCGGTCCTCGCCCTGACCTGCGCGCTGAGCATCGCGACGCTCGCGCACGGCACCCGCCCGGGTGCCGCGGCGCCTGCTGCGCCCGACCACGTCCTCGTGGTGGGCGACTCGCTGGCCGTCGGCATGCGGCCCTCGCTGGGCGCGCTGCTCGACGGGCGCCCGTCGAGCTGGAGCGTGCGGTCGGGCATCACGACGCCCCAGGGGATGCGGCGGCTGCGCAGCCGGCTGGCCCGCGTGGCGCCGTCCGTCGTCGTCGTCAGCCTCGGCACCAACGACGGCCCCGACCCGGCGCGGTTCCGCAGTCGCGTGCGCCGCGCCCTCGCGGCGATCCCCCGCACCGCGTGCGTCGTCTGGCCCGACATCTTCCGGCCTGCGCGCAAGGGGCGCTACGCCGCGCTCAACGCCGTCCTGCGCCAGGAGGCGCGCCGCGACCGCCGGCTGACCGTGGTCGGGTGGCTGCAGGCCGTGCGGACCGGGCGCGTCGCGCTGCCCGACGGCCTGCACCCCGATGCCGCCGGCTTCCAGACGCGCAGCCGGCTCGTCGCGGCGGCGGTGCGCCGCGGCTGCCACTGAGCACCCGCGGCGCGGCCGGCCGCCGCTACTCGCGGCTGAGCGCGAAGAAGTAGACGAGCTGCCCGAGCGCGGCCACGAAGCCCGCCACGTACGTCAGCGCGGCGGCGTCGAGGACCGCCTTCGCGCCCGGCACCTCGTCGGCGGCGAGCAGGCCGCCGTCCTGCAGCGCGACGAGCGCCCGCTTGGAGGCGTCGAACTCGACGGGCAGCGTGACGAGCTGGAAGAGGACGATGGCCGCGAACAGGACGAGCCCGACGGTCACGAGCCCCGTCAGCCCCAGGACGAGGCCCAGCACGACCGGGAAGAACCACAGCGACTGGCCGATGGTCGCGGCCGGCACGAGCGTCTGGCGGATGCGCATCGGCGTGTAGCGCCGGGCGTCCTGGATCGCGTGGCCCGCCTCGTGGGCCGCCACGCCGAGCGCGGCCAGCGACGACGACTGCCCGACGTCCCGGCTGAGGTTCAGCGTCCGGTTGCGCGGGTCGTAGTGGTCGGTCAGCCGGCCCTCGACGGGGCGGATCTCGAGGTTCGGCAGACCGGAGGAGCGCAGCACGGCCGCGGCGGCCTGCGCGCCCGACATGCCGTTGCGCGGCGCCACCTGCGCGTACGTGGCGAAGGTGCGCTTGACCTTCATCTGCGCCCACATCCCGAAGAGCAGCGGGACGACGGTGCAGACGACGAAGAGGGCCATCATGGACATCTAGGGGAAACCTCCGGCTGGTCGAGATGATCAGTCAGAAGGTTTCTCCGCCCGGATGGGCCTCCGGTCCCGGGCGCTGGTGCGCCGTGCTGACGGGATCCGGCCGACGGGATACTTCCCTTCGCGGCGTAGTGTAGTGCGCCGCCGGCGCTGCGCAATGCGCCTGCGACGGCGCGCCCTGGGGTAGCCCCGCGCCATGGCGTCCGACGCTCCGCCGCTGCCCCGGCACCTGCAGGTCGAGGTCACGGGCGCATGCAACCTCCGGTGCCGGATGTGCCTGGTGCGCTACGCGCCGGCGGTGGGCCGCGCGGAGGGCGCGCTGTCCTACGAGCAGTTCCTGGAGCTCGTCGACGCGCTCCCGGCGCTGCAACGGCTCACGCTGCAGGGCCTGGGGGAGCCGCTGCTGTCCCCGCACCTGCTCGACATGGTCCGCCACGCGGCGGCGCGCGGCGTCCACGTCGGCTTCAACACCAACGGGACGTTGCTCAGCCCGGCGCGTGCCCGGGCTCTCGTGCAGGCGGGCGCCGCGCACGTGCACGTCTCGCTGGACGGCGCGCGCGCCGCGACGTACGAGGACGTGCGCCACGGGGTGGCCGCGACGCCGCGCCCCGGCCAGTTCGCCCGGGTGGTGGCCAACCTGCGCGGGCTCGTGGCGGCGCGCCGCGACGCGGGCTCGGCCACGCCGTACATCGCGCTCGTGTTCGTGGCCATGCGCCGCAACGTCGAGGAGCTGCCCGAGCTCGTCGACCTCGCCGCCGACGTGGGGGTCGACGAGATCTGGGTGCAGAACCTGTCGCACGTCTTCTCCGACACCGACGCCGCCGGGCGCTACGCCGCCATGCGCCGCTATGCGGCCGACGAGGCGCTGTTCGCGGACGAGCGAGCGGCCGGCCGGGCGCTGGAGGTCTTCGCCGCGGCTCGCGCCCGCGCCGGCGAGCTCGGCGTGCACCTGCGCCTGCCGCGCCTGGAGGAGCGCGAGACGGACCGCGGGCCGTGCAGCTGGCCGTGGGAGGGGGCGTACGTCACGCATCGCGGCGAAGTCCAGCCATGCTGCATGGTCATGGGCTCCGACCGCGCCACGCTCGGCCGCCTGCAGGACGACGCGTTCGATGCCATCTGGCACGGCGAGGCCTACCGGCGCTTCCGCCGCGGCCTGCTCGACGGCTCGCCGCCGGAGGTGTGCGCCGGCTGCTCGGTCTACCGCGGCGTCTTCTGAGCCGCCCGCCCGCCGCGGACGCCGTCGAGGACGAGCGCCGCGAGCTCGTCGTAGGCGTCGGCGTCGTGCAGGCCGGTGGCGGCGAGGACCGCCCCGGTCTGGATGCGCCGCATCGTGCTCGCGGCGACGTCGGCCACGAACGCCGCGTGGACGGGGCGGAAGGCGCCGTCGGCCACGCCTCGGTCGATGAGCTCGCCGACGCGGCGGGCCGCGAGGGCGGTGTTGCGCTCGTAGACCTCGGCGGCCGCGGCGTGGGCGGCGAGGTCGGCGATGAACCGGGGGGAGGCCGGGCGCAGCGCGTCGGCCACCGCGCGCAGGTACGCGACGATCCGCTCCGCCGGCCCGCCCGCCTCGGCGGTCCGCGACTCGACCGCGGCGGTGGCCGCGCGGAAGAAGTGCTTGACGACGCGCACGACGATGCGCTCCTTGCTCTGCCCGAGCGCGTAGAGCGTCGACTTCGAGCACCGCATGCGCCGCGCGAGATCCTCGACCGTCAGGTGCCGGAAGCCCTCGGCGAGGAACAGCTCGACCAGTTCGTCGAGGACCTCGTCATGCCGCGGCATCGTCGCCATGGGGACCACCTTACGCGGTAGAAGAACGGACCGTAGTACCAACGCACGGTCTACGGTACTCTGGAGCGTATGCCTGCCACTCGCGCCCTGCCCTCGCCGGAAGCCGAGGCCGTCCTTGATGTCGCGCGGCAGTTCGCCGCCGATGTCCTGGCGCCGCGCGCCGCGGGCGCCGAGGCCGACGCCGCGTTCCCGCGTGACGTCTTCACGCAGCTCGGGGAGCTCGGCTTCCTCGGGATGCCGTACCCCGACGAGCACGGTGGCTCGGCGCAGCCCTACGAGGTCTACCTGCAGGCGCTGGAGGAGCTCAGCGCCGCCTGGGCCAGCGTGGGCGTCGGACTGAGCGTCCACATCATGTCCTGCTATCCCCTGGCCACGTGGGGGACGGCGGAGCAGCAGGAGCGGTGGCTGTCGGACATGCTCGGCGGCGCGCTGCTGGGCGGCTACTCGCTGTCGGAGGCCGACGCCGGCTCCGACCCGGCCGCCATGCGCACCCGTGCGGTGCCCGACGGCGACGTCTACCGCGTCACGGGCAGCAAGGCGTGGGTGACCCACGGCGGCGACGCCGACTTCTACACGCTCTTCGCCCGCACCTCCGACGACCGGTCGCGGGGGATCTCCTGCTTCCTGGCGCCCGGACAGGCCGAGGGCCTGGCGCCGCAGGCACCGGAGCACAAGATGGGCCTCACGGGCTCGACGACGGCGACGCTGGACTTCGAGGACGTCGCGCTGGAGCGCGACCGGCTCATCGGCACGGAGGGTGACGGGCTGCCGATCGCCCTGCAGGCGCTCGACTCCGGCCGGCTGGGCATCGCGGCCGTGGCGACCGGCCTGGCGCAGGGCGCCCTGGACCACGCCGTCGCCTACGCCAAGGAGCGCCGGACGTTCGGCAAGGCCATCATCGACCACCAGGGCCTCGGCTTTCTCCTCGCCGACATGGCGGCGGCCGTGGAATCCGCGCGCGCGGTCACGCTCGAGGCCGCGCGGCGCCGCGACCGCGGGCTGGCGTTCTCGCGGCAGGCGTCGATCGCCAAGCTCGTGGCCACCGACGCGGCGATGAAGGTGACCACCGACGCCGTGCAGGTGCTGGGCGGCTACGGCTACACCATGGAGTTCCCGGTCGAGCGCATGATGCGCGAGGCGAAGGTCATGCAGATCTTCGAGGGCACCAACCAGATCCAGCGCATGGTCATCGCGCGCCACCTCGCCGCCGGGCGCTGAGGTCAGCGGTCCGGACCGCCTCCTGGACCGAGGGTGTACCTTCGGCCCAAATACCTCATTCCCAGGAGGACTTCACCAATGGCGCTGACCATCGGCGACACCGCACCCGACTTCGAGGTCGACACCACCGAGGGCCGCATCCGCTTCCACGAGTGGATCGGCGACAGCTGGGCCGTGCTGTTCTCGCACCCGCGCGACTTCACCCCGGTCTGCACGACGGAGCTGGGCTACATGGCGTCCATCAAGCCCGAGTTCGACCGCCGCGGCGTGAAGATCATCGGCCTGTCGGTCGACCCGGTCGACAACCACCAGCAGTGGGCGCAGGACATCGAGGAGACGCAGGGGACCGCGCCGAACTACCCGATGATCGCCGACACGGACTTCACCGTGTCCAAGCTCTACGGGATGCTGCCGCCCGACGTCTCGGGCGATCCGACGCAGCGCACCGCCGCCCAGAACGCGACGCTGCGCAACGTCTTCGTCGTCGGGCCGGACAAGAAGATCAAGCTCATCCTCGTCTACCCCATGACCACGGGGCGCAACTTCGACGAGGTGCTGCGGGTGATCGACTCGCTGCAGCTCACCGCGCAGCACCAGGTGGCCACGCCGGCGCAGTGGCAGAAGGGCGACGACGTGATCATCGCCGGCTCGGTGTCCGACGAGCAGGCCCGCGAGCGCTACCCCGACGGGTGGGAGTCGCCGCGGCCCTACATCCGCATCGTCCCGTCGCCGTAACCCGATCTCGCGGTCACCCGGCCGGCGGATGGCGCTCAGCGCAGCGGCACCGCCAGCCGGGCGTCGGCGAGCACGCCGCCGACCGCGCCCGGGAACGGCTTGTAGAAGGTCGCGTCGCCGGCGGCCACGCGCAGCACCAGCCGGTGGCCGGCGTGCAGCAGCGCGGCGACGGCGCCGGCGCGCACGCGCACCTGCCGCGCGTGGCCGGGCAGCGCGCCGCGCAGGCCGGCGACGCCCCGGCTCAGCAGGGTGCGCGTCCCGTCGGGCGCCTCGTCGAAGAGCCGGACGACGAGCTGCGAGTCCGGGCCGGCGGGGGTCCAGGTGCCGTGCAGCACCGGGGTGCCGGCCAGTTCGCGCGTGCGCAGGTGCGGGCGGCTGGCGAAGACGGCCTCCCCGCCCGGCGGCGCGAGCGCCGGCATGGCGCCCGTGAGCGTCGTGCCGTTGGGCAGCGCCTGAGCGGCGGTGGTCGCGGCGCTGTCGTGGCGGACGTCGACCGCCGTGCCCGCCAGGGGCGTGGTGGCCGGCGGCCCGCCGGGCTCCAGGGCGGCACCCCGCGCGAGCACGAGGCGCCGCAGCCGCACGCCGGGCGGCGGCCACGACGGCGCGTCCCGGCGCACCCACGCGCCCTCGGGCCACTGGCGGATGCCGTGCGCGGCGCGCACCTGCGTGTCGCGTGCGTAGTACGTCACCGCCGGGCCGGCGGGCGCGCGGCCGGCCAGCACGGCGTCCAGCCAGTCGACCTGCGCGCGTAGCGCGTCGCCGGCGGCCGACGGCGCCGCACCCGGCGCGCCGTGGCCGCCGGTGCCCAGGACGAGGCGGTCGGCGCGGTGCGGGCGCCGGCGCAGCGTCCGCACCGCCATCTCGGCGGGGAAGAGCGCGTCGTCGAACTGCTGCAGCCAGAACGTTGGCAGGCCCAGGCGGTGTGGCCGGCAGGCCATCGAGCGCCAGGCGAGGTCGGCGCGCATCGTCGAGGTGGGCGTGTCGTGACCGGTCATGTCGCACGGCCCGCCCGTGCCGTACAGCGGCGGCTGGTCGGCCGCCGCGGTCGCGATCCACCGGTGCACCTGCGGCGACGGGCGTGCGGACGTCGAGTAGAGGGCGACCAGCGCGGCGCCGAAGGACAGCTTGACCACGCCGTGCTCGACGAGGGCGTCAAAGACCCGATCGGGGGTGCTGCTCGGCAGCACGGCGGCGAAGCGCAGGCGGCGCGGGTTCAACGCGCGGTCCGTCGCCCAGGCCTGGGCGAGGTTCGTGTGCAGCCCGCCCTGGGAGTACCCCCACAGCGCGAGGCGCGCGCGGTCGATCGGGTGGCGGTCGAGCACCCACCCCAGCACGTCGAAGAGGTCGCGCACCTCCTTGGGCCCGATGACCGTCGTCTGGCCGGATGAGCCGCCGTGGCCGCGGGCGGTGTAGAGCACGGTCACGGAGCCGCGCGCGGTGAACGCCTCGGCGGCCCGGGCGTCGAACGCGCTGTCCTTGGTCCCACCCCCGCCGTGGAAGAGCGCGACCAGCGGCCAGCCCCGCTCCGGCGCCGCCCCGTCCGGGACGCGGACGTCGACGTCCAGCGCGACGGGCTGCCCGGCCTCGTCAGGAGCGGTGACCCCGACGCGGTGCGTGCTGCGCTGGCCGGCCGCGGCCGGCGCGGCGGCCGCGAGCAGGGCGGCGAGGACCAGCAGCACGGCGGGACGGCGCATTGGAAGCGCCAACGACGCCCGGGGCCGGAACTGGCGGTCGTCCGGGCGGCGCGCCGCTTGCGCGCGGTCCGGCGGCCCCCATAGCGTCGGGTCATGCAGATCCGCGCCGCGGTGCTGGAGGAGTTCGGCCAGCCGTTGAACGTCACCGAGTTGGAGCTGGCCGAGCCGCAAGGCCGCGAGGTCCTCGTGCGGCTGGTCGCCTGCGGGGTGTGCCACACCGACCTCTACACCGCCTCGGGCGTCGATCCGTCGGGCTACGCGCCGACCGTGCTCGGGCACGAGGGCGCGGGGGTCGTGGAGGCGGTCGGCCCCGACGTGCGCGACCTGGCGGTCGGCGACCACGTCGTCACGCTGTTCTCCCCCCAGTGCCGCGAGTGCGACCACTGCCGTTCCCCCAGGACGAACCTGTGCCTGGCGATCCGCGAGCAGCAGAACCTGGGCTTCCTGCCCGACGGCACGACGCGCCTGTCGCGCGGCGGCGAGCCCATCCGCCACTTCATGGGCACGTCGACGTTCGCCACGCACACGGTGATGCCGGAGATCGCGCTGGCCAGGATCAACCCGGAGGCGCCGCTGGAGGCGGCCTGTCTCTTCGCGTGTGGGCTGTCGACCGGGGTCGGCGCGGCCATGTTCACCGCGAAGGTCGAGGAGGGATCGACGGTGGTGGTCTTCGGGGCCGGCATGGTCGGCCTCGGCGCGGTGGTCGGTGCGCGGCTGCAGCGCGCGCAGCGGATCATCTGCGTCGACCTCTCCGAGGAGCGCCTGGCCATGGCGCGCCACCACGGGGCCACCGACGCGTGGACCGGCGGCGAGGGCGTCGTCGGACAGATCCTCGAGGAGACCGGCGGAATGGGCGCCGACCACACGATCGAGGCGACCGGCCTCGTGTCGGTGATGCGCCAGGCCGTCGAGTCCGCCCGCATGGGCTGGGGGCTGGCGACGATGTGCGGCGTGGCCGGCAAGGGCGAGACCCTCGACGTCGTGCCGCGGCTGCTCATCACCGGCCGCAGGGTGTGCGGGTCGTCGTTCGGCGGCGTCAAGGGGCGCGACCAGGTCCCGCAGCTCGTGGAGCGCTACCTCGCCGGGGACATCGACGCCGACGCGTTCATCTCGCACCGCATCAGCCTCGACGAGATCAACAAGGGCTTCGACCTCATGCACCACCAGGACGGCGTGCGCTCGGTCATCCGCTTCGACTGATCCGCCGGGTGTCCGGGCGGCGGCCGGCCGGCGCCGCGGGCTGGCGCGCCGGCGCTCGCCGACGCTAGGGTCAGGGCGCAGATGCGGGCCTTGCAGCGCAACAACGTGACCGTCGAGGGCCGGCCGGACGGCCGGGCGATGATGTTCGCGCACGGGTTCGGGTGCGACCAGAACATGTGGCGGTACGTCTGGCCGGCGTTCGCCTCCGATCACCGCGTCGTGCTCTTCGATCACGTCGGCGCCGGCGGCTCGGACCTCGGCGCCTTCGACCGCCGGCGGTACGCGTCGCTGGAGGGCTACGCCGAGGACGTGCTCGAGATCCTGCGCGAGCTCGACCTCACCGATGTCGTCTACGTCGGGCACTCGGTCAGCGCCATGATCGGGGTCCTCGCGGCCGCGGAGGAGCCCAGCCGGTTCAGCCGGCTCGTCCTCGTCGGACCGTCGCCGCGCTATCTCGACGACGACGGATACGTGGGCGGGTTCAGCCGGGAGGACCTCGAGGGGCTGCTCGGGTCGCTGGACGCCAACTACCTGGGGTGGTCGGGCGCCATGGCGCCGGTCATCATGGGCAACCCCGACCGGCCCGAGCTCGGCGAGGAGCTCACGAACAGCTTCTGCCGCACCGACCCTGACATCGCGGCCCACTTCGCGCGGGTGACCTTCCTGTCGGACAACCGCGACGACCTCGGGCGCGTGGCGACGCCGACGCTGGTGCTGCAGTGCGCGCACGACGTCATCGCTCCGGAGGCCGTCGGGGACTACGTCCACCGGCACATCGCCGGCAGCCGGCTGGTGCAGCTGGAGGCGACCGGCCACTGCCCGAACCTCAGCGCGCCCGAGGAGACGGTCGCCGCCATCAGGTCGTTCCTGGCGGCGTGAGCTCCGGGGTCCCGCAGCACGAGAGCGCGGAGGACCTCTTCGAGGACGCGCCCTGCGGCCTGCTCACGACGACCCCTGACGGGACGATCGGCCGCGTCAACCGCACCTTCGAGCACTGGGTGGGCACGAGCCGCGACGAGCTTCGCGGCCGGCGCTTCCAGGATCTCCTCGTCATCGGCGGCCGGATCTACTACGAGACGCACATCGCGCCGCTGCTGCTCATGCAGGGCGCGGTGCGGGAGGTGGCGGTGGACCTGCGCGGCCCGGACGGGGCGGCGCTGCCGGCGCTGCTCAACGCGGTCCTGCGCCGCGACGCGGACGGCCGCCCGCAGGGCATCCGGGTCGTGGTCGTCGACGCGACCGACCGCCGGCGCTACGAGCAGGAGCTCGTCCGCGCGCGCCGCCAGGAACACGACATCGCCCAGCAGTTGCAGCAGGGCCTGCTCGCCGGCGAGCTGCCGCATGCCCAAGGGGTCGAGGTCCGCGCGGCGTACCGGCCCGCCGAGTCGGGTCTGGAGGTCGGCGGGGACTGGTACGACGCGTTCTGGCTCGACGACGAGCGCATCGGGCTCGTGGTGGGCGACGTCGTGGGGCGCGGCATCGAGGCGGCCACGACCATGGGCCAGCTGCGCAGCGCCGCCCGCGCGTTCGCGCTGTCGGGCGCGTCACCGGGCCGGCTGCTGGAGTTCGTCGACGCCTACGCGCGCCGGCACGATGTCGGGCGCATGGCCACGGTCGTGTACGCCGCCGTGCACGTGGCATCGGGGCGGATGGAGTTCGCCTGCGCCGGTCACCCGCCGCCCTTGCTGCTGCCCGCGGGCGGGCAGCCGCACTTCTCGTGGGACGGCCGCTCGCTGCCGCTCGACGCGCTGCGGACCGCCGCACCGGTCACCCGGACGGCAGCCACCTGCCACCTGCCGCCCGGCAGCAGCGTGCTGCTGTTCACGGACGGGCTCGTGGAGCGCCGGGGCCGGCCGTTGGACGCCGGGCTGGAGGCCTTGCGCGACGCGGCCGCCCGGCACGGCCCGGGCGCACCGCAGCGGCTCGCCGACACGCTGGTCCGCGAGCTGCACGACCCCGGCCATGTCGACGACGTGTGCGTGCTGGCCGCGCACGTCGGCGGATAGGCGCCGTCAGCCGGCCGCGCCGGCGGCCACGCGCTCGGCCGCGCGCTGCACGAGCTTGAACTTCTGGACCTTGCCCGTGGGCGTCGTCGGCAGCTCGCCCGGCTCGGTGAAGAGGACGTGCTTGGGTACCTTGAAGCGCGCTAGGTGCTCCCGGCAGAGCGCGAGCACCTCGTCGGCGTCGATCGTCGCGCCGGGCTCCCGGACGACCCAGACGCAGCCGGCCTCGCCCCAGCGCTCATCGGGGACACCGACGGCGAACGCCTGGCTGATGCCGGGATGGCGGCTGAGCAGATCCTCGATCTCCTTCGGCATCACCAGCTCGCCGCCGC
>Ga0196964_10001629_pt1 | contig 11273 bp, 9 predicted proteins | sample S1_10metaG_FD_148615 | JGI IMG/M metagenome (GOLD analysis project Ga0196964, IMG submission 148615) | Soil microbial communities from Anza Borrego desert, Southern California, United States - S1_10 | ecosystem: Environmental > Terrestrial > Soil > Desert | place: USA: California | collected... | reverse complement strand
ATCGACAAAGTTCTGCGTCGTGGGCTGTGAATCGCCATACGGCAGAAATGTGTAGGCGAACATGTCCTTCTGCGTCTTGAATGCAGCGCAGACCATCCACAGCAGCGGCGCGAGCATGAATAACGACAGGCCGATCAGCACCACGTAAAGCAGCGCGCGCGCCGGCGTGAGCGCGCCAGCATTGTAGCCGACAGGCTCGCCCGAGATGCGCATGCTGATGGCGTTTGGCCGCTCATTCATTGCCGCGCACCGCTCCCGAAACGCGGCGCTGAACCAGGCTCAGTGCCATGAGGATGAGCGTCAGCGTCCAGCCAATCGTCGACGCGTACCCGAGATTGCCGACTTCAAAACCGCTTTGGTAAAGGTACATGACGAGCGTCAGGCCCGCCTTGTTCGGTCCTCCTGTTCCTTCCAGCAGCGTGAACGGCAGTTCGAAAAGCTGAAACGATCCGATGGTGCTCATGATGACGACGATCAGAATCACCGGCTTGATGGCTGGGACCGTCACGTGCCAGAACTGCTGCCACGGGCTTGCGCCATCGACAGCGGCGGCCTCATGCAATTCGTTGTCTACCGACTGAAGTGCGGCCAGAAAGTAAATCGAATTGTAGCCGACGTACATCCACAGCGAGAGCAGCACGAGTGTCGGCATGATGTAACTTTCGTCGCCGAGCCACTTTATTCCCGGATCAACTCCTGCGACGAAATTCAAAAAACGCGGAAACAGACCGTATCTTGGCGCAAAGATGACTAATCCCAGGAAACCGACGAACACCTGCCCCACCAGGTTCGGCGCGAAAAAGATAAAGCGGAAAACGTTTCGTCCTCGCAGCCACGTGCTATTGAGCAGCATTGCCAGGCCCAGGGCGAGCGGCAGTTGGAGAAAAACCGAGAAGAACGCAAACGTTGCGGTGTTCTTCAACGCCGTGCGGAAATCCGGATCGGAAATCAGGAACAAAAAATTATCCAGGCCCATAAACACGACGGAGCGCGGACCATTCGTGCAGTGAAACGCCAGGTACAGGCTCTTCAGGATTGGATAAATCCCGAAGACAGTGAAGAGAATCACAAACGGCGAGACAAACAGGTATGGCGCCAGACGCTGCTGCTTGCGCCACGCGGCGTATGACTTCTGCGGGGCGATATCGGCGACTGGATTTTCCAGCATTTCAGGCATTTAGCGCAGTCCCGGGGCGCACGCCACTGCAGCGGGCAATGCTGTTTACCCCGTGAACGCCGCGACTGCCAGAGCGAAAGTCGGCTTACTTCTTCGGATGATTCTTGCGTTCGAGTACGTCGTAGGCGGCCTTAACGATATCTTCGGCCAGCAGTCCGTATTCGCGGAAAAGTTCATCCGGCGTGCCGGATTCGCCGAAGCGGTCTTTAACACCTACGCGCTTCATCGGACAGGGATGGTTCTCAACGAGCACTTCCGCGACCGCGCTGCCCAGGCCGCCGAAATACTGATGCTCTTCGGCCGTGACGATCGCGCCGGTCTCGCGCGCGGCGGCGATGACCGCTTCATTATCCAGCGGCTTGATCGTATGCATGTTCATGACACGCGCCTGGATACCTTTTGCGGAGAGCTCTTCAGCGGCGATAAGGGCCTGCCAGAGCATCGCGCCCATCGTGAAGATCGTAACGTCCTTGCCGTCGCGGTAAAGATTGCCGCGGCCGATCACGAATGGATCTTCTTTCTTTGTGACCACCGGCATCGGCGCGCGTCCGAAGCGGATGTAACACGGCCCATAAATCTCAGCGCAGGCTTTGACCGCCTTGACCGTATCGTGGTAGTCGGCCGGCACGATCACCGTCATGCCCGGAAGGCACCGCGTCCAGGCGACTTCTTCGAGCGCCTGATGCGTGGCACCGTCAGCGCCGACGGAAACTCCCGCGTGCGCGCCGCCGAGTTTTACATTCAGGTGCGTGTAGCAGACGGTCACGCGCAGCTGGTCCATCGCGCGGCCGAGCAGAAAGACGCCATAATCTGTTGCGAACGGAATATCGCCGGCGACAGACATACCTGCCGCAACGGTCATCATATTCTGCTCGCAGATGCCCATCTGAAAGAAGCGATCCGGAAATTTCTTCTGAAATTTTTCAGTGGTCGTCGAGCGTGACAGGTCGGCATCGAGAACGACGACTCGATCGTTGGTCGCGCCGATCTCGAGCAAGCCATCGCTGTAGCCAAATCGCGTCGGAATCATCTCGGGCATGGGGAATCAATTCCTAAAATTCTTCTTTGTGTCTTTGAGTCTTAATGTCTTTGTGTTGAGCCGTTCACTTGATCAAACAGTGAGCTTGTCCGTCGCGTGACCCTTGTAGACTTCGACGTTCGCGTGGCTCTTGTCGAAGCCGAGCTCTTCCACCGACGGGCCGAGCTTCTCTTTGCTGATCGGCGTCCCGTGCCATTTCTCGTCGTTTTCCATCCATTTCACGCCCTTGCCCATCACCGTCTTGGCGATGACCATGGTCGGCTTGCCTTTGACCATCTCTGCCGTGTCGAGAGCGTTGACGCAGCTCTGCATGTCATGGCCGTCGATCTCGATCACGTGGAAGTTGAACGCGCGGTACTTATCGGCGAGCGGCTCGATGTTCAGGACATCCTGCGTTTTGCCGTCGATCTGCAGGCCGTTGAGGTCCACCATCGCGACGAGATTGTCGAGCTTGTAGTGTGCCGCGCACATCGCGGCTTCCCAGATGCTGCCTTCCTGCTGCTCACCGTCGCCCATCATGACGAAGACGCGATTGGGCTTTTTCTGGCGCTTCATTGCGATGGCTACTCCGCACGCGACGCCGAAGCCCTGGCCGAGCGAACCCGAGCAAACTTCGATCCCGGGGCAGTGATGCGCCGACGGATGGCCCTGGAACTTGCTGCGGAATTTGCGCAGCGTCGTAAGGTACTCTTCGCGGTTCACGTACCCGGCATGCGCAAGCAGCGCGTAGATCAGCGGATTGATATGGCCGTGAGAGAAGAAGACGTAATCGCGCTTATCCCAGCGCGGGTTCGTCGGGTCGTGGCGCAGCTTGTAGAAGTAGAGCGCCGTCGCGTAATCGCAGGTGCTCATGGAGCCGCCGGGATGTCCCGAGCCCGCCGTCGTGGTCGCGATTAGAACGTCGCGGCGGATTTCAGCGGCCTTTTTCTTCAATGCGTTGATGTCAGGTCGACCCATGGATTCCTCGTGCGGTACGTTGACTGATGTCAGGGCAAGTGCGGGTGATCGTTGCGGTTTGCGGATCGGATTGGCGCATCCACGCGCCAATCCGAAATCCGCAATCCGAAATCCGCAATCGAGTTATTTCCACCGGTCCATGTTCGCACCGCGCAGATCCTTCACGCGGCTGATCGCTTCGAGGGCCGTGAGGCGTTCCTGAACGATCAGGTGGATGGCCTGCGCGATCACCGCCGGGTCATCATCGCCCGGGAAGATGACATTGCGGCCGACCAGCGCGCCGCGCACGTTCGGGCCAGCGCCCATTCCACGGACGAAGTTTTCCAGCGTGCCGGCCGGACGTCCGGTGCTCGGGCCGCCCAGCATGAGTACCGGCAGCGTGCTCGCCTTCACCACGCGGTCGTACTGCGGGCAGTACGGGATCTTCAGCCACGTATACGCGCTGCTGTGAGCCAGTCCTGCAGCGACGCCCATCACCTTGATCAGCGCATCCGGCGTCTCGAGGACGTGGTAGCCTCCTTCGGGCTTCCGCTCGACAGCGAGCGGCTCCATAAACATGGGGATCTGCAGATCGACGCACTCGGCCGTGACCTTTGCGCAGCGCTCCATCGTTTCCACGGCGAAGCGGTCGGTCTTGTCGGCCTTGGCGGGAATTCGCAACAGCATCTTGGCCGCGTCGAGGTTCATCTCCTTGATCTTCTTTGCCGACATGTAAGCCGATTCGCGATCCATCAGCTCGTGCTCGAGTCCCGAGAGGCCCGTGCGGTTGACGCAGGCCATCAGGATCTTGTCGTCGAGGAAGCTCTTGCCCTTGTTGCGCTGCTTGAAGATGTAATTGGCCAGGACGATGTCTTCGATCACGTCGGCGGTCGCCATCAGGCCGTCGATGTCGGTCTCGGCCAGGCAGCGGACGATGCGGCCGGCATAATCGAGACGACTGCCCATCTCCGTCGGGTTGACGATGTAGCGCGCCGGGTGGTCAGCGGCAAGCACGGTGAGGTAGCCGGTCGGCGCAATCGTCTTGCGGCGCTTGCGGCTGGTCAGTTCCTTCTTGATCAGATCGGGTTCTTCAACGCGCAGACGCGCAATTTCTTCGAAGACCTCTTCCGTGAAGTACGCGTGGCTGCGGAAGCAGTAGTTGTTGCGGCGCACAAACGCGACGTCGATCGTGTTGCGGGCGCTGTCGAAGGTGACTTTCGTGTGCGAAAGAACGTCTTCGGGCGTCTCGCTGCCGATGGGCTTCACTTCGAAACCGATCGGGCCGCTATAGCCGACTTCGACCAGCGCCTTGATGAACTCCTCGAGGACTTCCGCTGTGACTTCGCTGTCCGGCACGCCGAATTTCGGATGCGCATCGCCGTAGCGCGGCAGTCCGCCTGGATTGTTGCGATTCAAAACCGTGTTCGCGACGTGGAAGAAGCCAATATAAGGAGCGGCCTGGCGAATCGCGTTGGAGCACTCGCCCATGATGACGTGGTGGCAGAGGTCCAGCATGAGCGCGAAGTTCGCGTTGCCCATGTCGCGGCGGACGTACTCGGCGACCTGGATTGCTTCGGGCGTCGGTCCGATGAGGCAGGTCTTGAACGCCTTCTCGCCGGAAGCGTTGCCGCGGCGGTCGAAAGGCTCGAGCAGCACCTGGATATTTTTCTTCGCGGCAGCCTTGCAGATTTCATCCAGCGACTGGACGAGCTGACGCTTGCCCATTTCGCGGAGCTGCGCCTGGCGCGATTCGGTGTGCGGTCCGCCGATCTGCGCGGGATCTACGCCGGAGTACAGCGCGAAGCGGTTACAGCCCAGTTCGGCGGCTTCCTCGAGCAGTTCGAGGATGCGCGTCAGAGCTTTGCGGCGTTCGTTCTCATCGATGGAGCTGATGTCCGACGCCTCGATGATCTGCTCTTCGTTGATGATCTGCACCGGCTGGCAGCCAAAGGTCGCTTCCTTCTTGGACTTCTTGATCGCCTCGGCGACTTTCTTGCGCAGCTTCGAATTCTTAATGTGTGTGATTTCGATGTTGCCGAAATACGGATCATCGAGAATTTTCTGGATCGATGACAGAAGGTAGGACTCATCCGGCTCGCTGCGCAGGACTGAATCGGTGTTGCCGGGCCCCGTGTACAGCATGAAGTGCACGACGGACTTCACGTTCGCCTGCAGCTCCATGGTCCCCTCTCGCTTCAAAACGGCGCCCGGCTTGACCGCGTTGCCGCTTTCCTGAACAGCACCCTTCGTTGTCATTGTTTTCTCCTATGGTCTGGAAACGACGATCTCGACATTGGCTCTCTGCAACGCTTCGACAGCCGTGCGGCTGAGCGGCGCGTCGGTGATGACACAATCCACTTCTTTGGGACTGCAGAACGGAGCGAACGCGCTCCGGTCGAATTTGCTGTGATCGACGAGCAGGACTGCTTCATGCGCGGAATGAACCATCGCGCGCTTGGTCTCTGCTTCGATTAAATTCTGGCACGAAAATCCGGCTTTCGGATCGAAACCACTGGCGCCCAGGAACGCGCGGTCCACATGCAGCGTCTTGAGCTGCTCGAGCGCCAGCGCGCCCATCAGCGCAAAGGAGCTGCGGCGCAGCGTGCCGCCCAGGACGATGATGCTGATCTGCTCGTCGGCGGCCAGCTCGGTGGCGATCAAAACGGAATTGGTGACAACATTGAGGTTTCGCCCGCGCAACTCGCGCGCAAGAGACAGAGTCGTCGATCCCGTGTCGAGCAGGATGGACTCGCCGTCCTTAATGCGCGCGGCTGCTGCCTTGGCGATGAGATTCTTTTCACTGACCTGCTCGGTCGAGCGGCGGTGCATTGGCACAACCAGCTCGGGCTTTTCCGCGAGCACTGCGCCGCCGTGCGTGCGCAGGAGAACGCCGCGGTTTTCCAGTTCAGTGAGGTCTTTGCGAATCGTGACTTCGCTGACTCCGAAACGCTGCGAAAGGTCTTCCACCAGCACCTTGCGCTCGGTCTGCAGAACGGTCTCGATATCGCGCTGTCGTTCGACGTGGCCCATGGTTTGGATGCTTTCGTTTTGTTTCGATTAAACTTTCGTTTCGAAAGTGAATACCCTGCTGAGCTCGATTCGTCAACACAAATCCGAAAGAATTTGAAAGCGGTCTCTTGCGATTCTCTGCAACCTCATCCGCGAACGGCAGTTGACGGGCTTTCGAATACTAAATGCTGTTCTCCCTTTTTTTTGCCCGAAACGCCGGGCAAAGATTTGAACACGACTTCAACACAGAGACGCAGAGGACACAGAGAGCACAGAGAACAGAGAAAAGAGAACAGATTCTTTATAAGAACAGCTCGCGCTTGCGGCGTCTTTTTATAAGAAGCCGTTCTCTGTGTCCTCCGTGATCTCTGTGCCTCTGTGTTGAAGTCGTGTTCTAACCGTGGTAGACCAGACGCCGTGCACTATCCGCCCGGCAAAGCTCCGCTTGCTATCCTGATCCTCGCGGTGATCAGTTCCGCGCTGCTGCTTCTGTTTCCGCCGGCAAAGAAGCCGGAAAACAAGCTGCAGGTCTGGACGTTTGCCAAGGCCCACTACGACGCCTACTCGAAAGCTATTCCCGAATTTGAACGCACCAATCCTGGCACACAGGTGGACGTCCAGTACGTTCATCTGCGCGCCGTGACCACCCGCATGCGCTCGGCGTTTGCCTCGGATTTGCCCGTTCCGGACCTGCTTGAAACCGAGATCAGCAAAGCCGGCTCGTTTTTCCTGGGTCCGGTGCAGGACATCGGCTTTGTCGATCTCAGCGAAGAACTGCACAAGCCGCAACCGGATGGCCCGCCGTGGATCGATCGCATCGTCCGCTCGCGCTTTGCGCCATACACCTCCCGGCGCGTGATCGACGGTGTCGAAAAAGATTTCATTTTCGGCCTGCCTCATGATGTCCACCCGGTGCTGCTCGCTTACCGGCGCGACATCTTTGAAGCGCACGGCGTCGATGCGGAGAAACTCACGACTTGGGACGCATTTCTGACCGAAGGCAGAAAGATCATGAAGGCCATGAATGGTGACGGGCCGAAGAACCATTTCCTCATCGAACTTAACGACAGCAGTTTCGAGCACTTCGAAGTTCTGCTGTTTCAGAACGGTGGCGGCCTGTTCCATGCCGATGGCACCCTGCGCATTGACGACGAAGAAGCTGTTCAGACGATGCTCTGGTTTGTGCCACTGGTTGCCGGCCCGGACCGCGTGGCCTACTCTCTGGGCTGGAATTTCGAACTCATGAACCGTTCGCAGGAGAACAAACTTCTGCTTTCGGTCCTGATGCCGGACTGGTTCAGCGGCTACTACCAGAAATATGTGCCGGCGGCGAGCGGCAAGATGGCGCTGATGCCACTGCCCGCATTCAAGCCCGGTGGCCGGCGCACCAGCACGCGCGGCGGAACGATGCTCGGATTCCCAAAACGCGCGCCGCACTTCAAAAAAGCCTGGGAACTTGGCTTAAAACTTTACTTTGATACCGAATCCCGCATCGAACAGTTCAAAGAGTTTAACATTCTACCGCCGACCCGCGAGGCTTGGAGGCATCCGGCGCTCAGCGAACCAAGCCCTTACTGGAGTGGTCAGCCGATCGGCAAGCTCTATGCCGAGCAGGCAGACAACACCCCGCCGCAATATACCAGCCCCTATATCATTCTGGCGAAGTCGAAAATCGGGGAAGCGTTGAGCGATTGCGTCAAATATTACAATGCAAAGGGAGCCACAGGCTTTGAGCAGTATGTACGTGAACGACTAAAGCGTTCCGGCGATGAAGTCCGCGCTATGAAGACATTGAATCCCTATCAATGATATGCGCCCTGCGTATCTGGATCTGAACTCTTGAAATAAGTTGAAGCAGCAGGTACATTCATCCTTTATGAGGAGTGCATGCACGTTCGTTCTGGCAGTCTCAGCGCTAGCGGCAAACCTGTTGCTGCCGCAGAAGCTGATCAGCTATGCCGAATGCTGCTATGATTCCAACGGCCATCTCACGGCCTGCTGCCTGAATTACCAGGCTCAAAAGGCTTCCATCCGCAACGTGTGCTGCGAGCCGGTCGAGCGCCAGTTGCGAACCGGCGCCGCTCCCGAGATCATCGAATCGGCAAAAGCACAGCTCGCCGCCGGCGCGATTGTCGTTCTTCCACCCGTGCATACCACGGTGCTTGGGTTGAGTGAAACAAACGTGCACCGGCTTGCTGATTGCACCGGTCCGCCGCAGACAGTCGAACTGATTCATCGCTATTCCCGCCTGAATATTTGAACTTTCGCCTCGCAACTGAAATGGCGCGAAACCACTTGTCTTCGCGTCTGCGAACTGCCATCCCGTCGTGTCGTGACTGCGCGGCCGATCTCGTGATGGAGCAACATTCAAGGCGGAGTTTATGCAAAATCAACGAATCGATCTCAGCGTCCTGGCTCGCGACCACAGTGTCTTGAACAGCAGCGTGCCGGAGCCAAACTCAAAGTGGAAGACCCGCGTGCTGTTGCCGGCAGCAATCATTCTCGCATTTGCCGGCGCTCTGGGCTATGCCGCACGCGAAGCTCTCTGGCCGGCTAAAGCTGTCACGATCGTGCCGGTCGTTGTGAAAAGCACGGCGGGAGTGTCGAGCAGCGGAGTTGCCTTCCAGGCTGCCGGTTGGATTGAGCCGGATCCCTTCCCTTCATACGTCTCGGCGCTGACGGACGGTATCGTCAAAGAGGTGCTTGTTCTCGAAGGCCAGCCGATCAAGGCTGGACAGGTCGTCGCACGACTGATCGACGATGAAGCACGATTAGGCGCCGCGCGCGCACGCGCGGAGCATCTGCAGATGGAAGCCGAGGTGCGCGCCGCTGAGGCGGCATTGAAAGCCGCCGAACGCCAATGGGAAAACCCGTTCGAGCAGATCAAGGACGTCGCCGTGGCCGAAGGCGCGCTGGCCGAGACAAAAGCGATGCAGGCGCAGCTTGAATCTGAAATAGAAGTCGAGTCCGCGCGCTTGCTTGAGCTCGAAGAGCAATTGCGGCGCGAAGACATCGCCAGCAAAGCCAACGCGATTCCTGAATTTCAAAAGATCCAGACGCGCCTGCGCATGAAGACGCAGCAGGCGTTGCTGCAGGTAGCGAGATCCAGGAAACCGGCGCTCGATGCAAAAATCAAACAGCAGGAAGCCGAACTTCTTGCCGCTCAGCAGGATCGCAAGCTGCGCATAAAGGAAACGAAGGAACTTGAGGAAGCGCGCGCGTCACTGGCACGCGCCAAGGCTCAGTTCGAGAAAGCCGTCGCTGACTGTGACATGTCCGAACTGCGCCTGCAGCGCATGGAAGTGCGCGCGCCGGCTGACGGCGTGGTCATGGCGCGACTGACTGAGCCCGGCGCCAAGCTGATGATGAGCGGCCAGGAGATGAACTCGGCGCGCGCGCTGCGCTTTTACGATCCTAAAAAACAGCAGGTGCGCGTGGATGTGCCGCTGGCTGAGGCCGGCCGCGTGACAGTAGGCCAGGATGCGCTGATCGTCGTCGAAGTGCTGCGTGACCAGACGTTCAAAGGCAAAGTCACGCGCATTCTGCACGAAGCCGATCTGCAGAAGAACACGCTGCAGGTGAAAGTCGCGATCGAAAATCCAGCGCCCGAGCTGAAGCCGGAGATGCTCGCGCGCGTGCAGTTTGTTTCCGTTTCAAAAACGGATTCCAAGGAGGCGTCGGCGCCCGTGCTGCGCGTGTTTGCGCCGGAGAATCTGATTCACAAAGACAGCAATGGCGCGCACGCGTGGATCGTCGACAAAGGCCGCCGCGTTGCAACCAAGCGCGGTGTTTTGCTTGGTAGCGCAAAGCAGGACGGCTGGATTGAAATTGCACGGGGTTTGCAAGCCGGCGATGCGTTGATCGTGGCTGAAGATGCGGACCTGCGCGAAGGCATGAAGGTCAAGGCGGCGGAAAGTAGCACCGAAGGGGGCAATAAGCATGGCGCTCATTGAGTGTCGCAGACTGACACGCTCGTTTAAAAAAGGCGAGACGTTGATCACGCCCCTGAAAGATCTGGACCTGGACGTCGCGGCCGGCACGTTTCTGGCACTGATGGGCCCGTCTGGTAGCGGCAAAACCACGCTGCTGAACCTTATTGCCGGAATCGACCGCGCGACCTCGGGAAGCCTGAAGATCGATGGACGTGAACTTAATACGATGAGCCGGTCACAACTGGCAGTCTGGCGATCAGAATACATTGGCTACATTTTTCAGCTCTACAACCTCGTCCCGGTGCTCACGGCATACGAGAACGTGGAACTGCCGCTGCTGCTTCACAATTACTCAAAAAAAGAGCGGCACGCGAAAGTTTCGCTTGCGCTGGAAATGGTAGGGCTTGCGGACAGGTATGACCACTTCCCGCGACAGCTCAGCGGCGGTCAGGAGCAGCGTGTAGCGATCGCGCGTGCGATCGTCGCCGATCCGAAAATTCTAGTCGCCGACGAGCCCACGGGCGACTTGGACGCTGAGGCTGCTGCTGCGACGATGACATTTCTGAAGCGTCTGAATACAGAATTCAACAAAACGATCATCATGGTCACACACGATCCGAAAACAGCGGCGGTGGCACAGCAGACGCTGCATCTGGAAAAAGGCCGGCTGGAAACAGCGGTCACTGCTTAAAGGTGAGGTGGTATGATTGCGCCAAAGTTCTTGCCGTTCGTTCTCAAACAGGTGTACCGCAATCCCACGCGCAGCCTGTTGACCGTGGGCGGCGTCGCGACGGCAATGTTTCTGTTCTGTTCGATTGAGGCCATGCAGAGCGGCATGCGCGAAGCGACTGAAGCGAACGCGGCAGATACGACACTGATCGTCTACCGCGAGAATCGCTTCTGTCCGTTCACCAGCAGATTGCCACAGCGCTACCACGAACGCATCGAGAAGATTCCGGGCGTCAAGAGCGTTGTTCCGATGAAGATCGTGGTAAGCAACTGCCGCACGAGCCTGGATGTGGTCACGTTCCGCGGCGTGCCCGCTGACATTTTTTCGAGCGCGCACGCGCCTGGCCTTCAGGTCATCAGCGGCTCGATCGAAGACTGGAAGCAGCGCTCCGACGCCGCTCTAGTCGGTTTGACGCTGGCTTCGCGGCGCGGCCTGAAAGCCGGAGACCGC
>Ga0196964_10001628_pt1 | contig 11278 bp, 13 predicted proteins | sample S1_10metaG_FD_148615 | JGI IMG/M metagenome (GOLD analysis project Ga0196964, IMG submission 148615) | Soil microbial communities from Anza Borrego desert, Southern California, United States - S1_10 | ecosystem: Environmental > Terrestrial > Soil > Desert | place: USA: California | collected... | reverse complement strand
GCGCCGCCGGTTGAGCCAACACAGCCCTAATATGGGGCGCCGGCGGTCCATATTTAGCTGGCGGCGGCGCGCGCGGCTTCCAGCACGACGTCCGTCGCACGGCCGCGCACTTCGAGGCCGCGTGCGCGTTCGAAGGCGCGGATCGCGGCTCGAGTGCGCGATCCGATTTCGCCGTCGGCGGGACCTGCGCCGTATCCGAGGCGATTGAGCAAACGCTGCAGTTCGCGAATGCCGGCGCGCTGCAGACCGCGCGGTTCGCGGGCGGGTTCTGGCGCAATGCCGGCGCGGACGCGCACGCGATCGAGTAACGCGAGCGTCGGGAAGCCATCCGCCGCCAAGCCTTGATCACCCTGGAAGCTGCGCACCGCTGCGCGCGTGCGTGAACCGAACAAGCCGTCCGGCTCGCCTGCATCGTAGCCGAGGCCGCGCAGCAGCGTCTGCAATTCAAGCGTCTGTTCGCGGTTGAGCGAACCGATCTGCGTCGGCCAGCTGCGCACGAGCGAAGAACTGCGCCCATCGAAGGCGCGTGCTAGCAGCGCCACGACGAGCGCGTAGCGGTCGGAATTGTTGTAGCGGCGGATCACCGCGAAATTCGGGTGGAGCAGCAGGGCCGGTCCGCCCGCGCCAGCTGGCAAGAAGAGCTGCGAGTTCAGCATCTGCTCGCTGTCGCTGAAATTGCCGCCATCGATGCGGCGTACGCCGCGGCCGACCCAATCGGCCACCGGGCGCGCCGTGCCGTCAGCGAGCGCGTAATTGAAACCATCTGGCAGTTGAACTTCGTCGAAGACGGGCTGGCCACGCTGCCATCCTCGATCTTGCAGATAATTGCCGATCGACGCGGCCACATCGCCGCGATTGTTCCAGATGTCGCGATGGCCGTCGCCGTCCCAATCAACGGCGGTGGTGAGATAGACATCCGGCATGAATTGCGGCTGGCCAAGCGCGCCAGCCCATGACGAGCGCAATTCGCCCTCCTCGGCGAGTTGGCGCTCAATCATTTCCGCGAGCGCCAGCAGATAGCCTTCGAACTGCGAGCGGCGGCGACCCTCGAATGCGAGCGTCGCGAGCGCTTCAGCTGGATTGTATGGGAGCTCAGCGCCGCCATAATTGCTCTCAAGGCCCCAAATGCCGAGGATGATGCCGCCCGGCACGCCGTAGCGCTGCTCTACAGCGTCGAGCGTCGGCTGGATCGTCCTCTTGAGCGCGCGGCCATCGTTGATGCGCCGTTCGGTGACGCGGTTGTTTACATAGTCCCAAACGGGCGAGACGAATTCCGGTTGGCGGCGATCGAGCTCGATCACCCTGTCGTCGGGGCGAATGCCGGAGAGGAGCCGGCCCAGTACGGCGGGGTCCCGTCCGCGAGCCACGGCCCGGGCAGCGAAATCGTCGCGCCAGGCGTCGAACTCCGCATTGCCGGAGGAGGCAAAGGTCGGCGGCTGGGGCAACGGCTGGGCGATGCCCGTCGTCGGCCCGCAGGCGATCGCAAGCGACAACGCCGCAGCCAAAACAAAAGCACGAGCCATCCCAAACCGCTCCATCATGGGGTCCCAAACGCCTCTAGGGTGCGTCGGGCGCCGCAGCAACGTTCCCCGCAATTGACATGCCCCGCCCTGCCCCCTAGAGACCCGCCTTCAATTTCGACCCGGAATCCCAGGCCATGAAAGTCAAGTCGTCGCTCAAGTCGCTCAAAGCCCGCCACCGGGCCTGCCGTGTCGTGCGCCGCAAGGGCCGGGTCTACATCATCAACAAGGTGGACCCGCGTTATAAGGCCAAGCAGGGCTGAAATAGGCCGCAATTCGAGCCCACAGGCGCCCGCCGCCCTCGCGGACAGTGTGACTTTCAGGTAAGATCAACGCGATTCAATCGCGATGCGTCGTTTCGTTCTCGCTCTCGCAGCTGCCTTTGCGCTTGCCTCGTGCGGGCCGAACGCGCGCGCCCCGGCGCGCGCCGATCCAGAACTGGACTCCCTGTTCGTGCAGCTCGAACAGGCGCCGGACGCCGAGACAGCGGCGCCGATCGAACAACAGATCTGGCAGCGCTGGGCCGACAGCGGCTCGCCCACGGTTAACGTACTGCTCGAGCGCGCGGCCGCCGCGGAAAATGATGGCGACGCGGAAATGGCCGAGCGCTTCCTCGATCAGGCCAGCGATCTCGCGCCCGAATATGCCGAGCCGTGGAACAGGCGGGCAAACCTGGCCTATCGCGGCGAAGACTTCCCGGGCGCCATCGCGGCGATCCAGGAAACGCTGAAACGCGAGCCGCGCCACTTCGGGGCGCTCACTGGGCTGGGGCTCATCTATGAAGAACTCGGCCAGCACCGCGCCGCGCTTGAAGCCTATCGCGCCGCGCTGGCGATTCACCCGAACTACGACACCGCTGCGCAGGGCGTGCGCCGGCTCGAACCGCGCGTGGACGGCCGCGACGCATGATCTTCGTCGCTATTGCCGCCGCACTTGCGGCGGCGATCGCCGCGTTGACCTGGAATGCGCGGCGCTATGTGCGCTGGGCAGACGCCAAGTGGCCGCCGCAAGGACGCTTTGTCGAAGCAGACGGCGCGACGCTGCATGTGAGAGAAGCTGGGCCACTCGGACCGCCGGCGCCCTCGCCGGCAACTCAGTCTCAGCGCACACCATTGGCTCAAGCCGAAACACCGATTGCCGGCGAGGGCGCCGGAGGTCCGAATCGCATTCTGCTCATTCACGGCGCCAGCTCCAATCTGCTGGAACTATGGGGCCCGCTGGCGGACGAGTTCTCGCCGCTGCATCGCGTCATCGCCTATGATCGGCCCGGCATGGGACATTCCACGCGCGCCAGGCGCGATGCGCACACACTGGCGTCGCAGGCGCGCTGTGCTGCGCGCGTGTTGGAAGCGACGGGCAGCGGCCCTGCCCTCATTGTCGCGCATTCGCTGGGATCGGCGGTCGCGCTGCGGCTCGCGCTCGATCATCCCAAGCTCGTGCGCGGGCTCGTGCTGATTGCGCCGGCGGCTAATCCTTATCCGGGAAAGAATGCGTGGTGGGCGCGGCTTTCGGCAACGCCGGTGCTGGGCGATCTCTTCTGCGGGCTCATCATTCCGTGGCTTGCGCCGATGCTGGCGAGCGCGAGCGTCGCCAACAATTTCTGGCCGGCGGCGACGCCTGTGAACTACGCGAATGATGCCGGACTTGGCCTCATCTTTCGGCCGCGCGCGTTTCAAGCCAGCGCGAAAGACGTGGTGGCCACCAAGAGCGAGTTCGCCGCGCAAGCGCCGCGCTACGGCGACTTGTTCACACCCACGGTCATCGTCATGGCGGACAAGGACAAGATCGTCTGGCCCAAGGTGCACGGCCGCGCGCTCGCCGCGACCATGCCGGCTGCGGAGCTCGTGATCGCCCCGGGCGCGGGGCATATGCCGCACAGGCTGAGGACAGATCTGGTCATCGCAGCGATTCGGCGTGTCAACGAGATGGCGAGCGCCGGGGCCGAAGGTTAGCCTTCCTCAACGATTCGATTCTCGAAACGAGGAAGAAGCCATGGCGGATTTTGGTGGGACGGACACGGTCGTCGCGACACAATCGCTGACTCAAACCGCGCAGGAAAAACTGCGCCAGCTCGTCGCGCGCATCGAGAAGCTCGAAGAAGAAAAGAAGAGCATCGGCGACGACATCAAGGAAAGCTACGCTGAAGCGAAGGCGGTTGGCTTTGACTCAAAGGTGCTCCGCCAAGTCGTGCGCCTGCGCAAGCAAGACCGCCAAGAGCGCGAAGAGCAGGAGCAAGTGCGGGAGCTTTACCTGCACGCGCTAGGAGAGATTTGATCCCTCGTCATTCCGGGGCTCAGCGAAGCTGAGAGCCCGGAAGCCAGGGGCAAACACACAGCTCTGTCATCCCCGGGGGTTCCGGATCGCGCTTCGCGCGTCCGGAATGACGAGGTAGTGTGCTCGCGGGAGGGGCCATGGCCCGCGAGATTGACCGCAAGAAGACGCGCAAGGCGCTGCGGATCATCCGCAAACTGGCTGCGAAGGGTGCGGCGGCCGAGACGATTGATCCCGAAACTGGCGAGATCAAACCCGGCGAAGGCGCGGTCGATTACTCGCAGTGGGAAAACGATTTTCTCACTGAGGTTGACCAGCGCCTCGAGAAATACGGCAGCGCCTTCCACGACCTCAGCAAGGGCCGCAAGGAAGAGGCGCTCTCCAACCTTCAGACCGTAAAGCTCAAAGAGATCGCCGCGAAGGCCCGCGGCAAGGCTCGCAAGGGGCTCACGACAAAAAAGCCGCTGGGCTGGAGAAAGCGCCAACGGCCGGCAGATTAGACCGGAGCGCCGGCGCCCTCGCCCGCATACGGGGTTCAGTTTCCGCCAACGGCGCGCGTGAGAAAATAAAGTTGCCGGCGCGGCGACGGGGCTCCGATGCTAACCGCCCGCCGGCTGGAACCTGATCGGCACCATGATGCGCCGGCCGATGAGCGATGCGCCATCTTCGCCCGTCGGTTCCACGCGCAGCAGCGTTGAGAGCCGGCGTGCGGATTCGCCGAAGCCGCCTGCGCTCTCTCGCGCCGCGCGGCAGCGCAGCGCGCCGGTGTTCGCCACGATGCACTGCAGGTCAGCCGAGCCGGAGGCGCTCGCCCGCCACGCATGCACTGGATAGTAGAAGCGAAGGTCTTCGGCGCTGGGGCGCTGGCTCCAGCGCACGTTAGAGAGCGGCACGGTTTCGCCCGCCCGATCCCACTCCGCGGCGCTCAGCGCCGGCGCCCCCGTCCGCGCCATGCCTCGCGCCAGTGCGCCCCAACGGTTGACGCAGTCGCGCCCAAACGCGCAAGCGACGTTGATCGTCACTTCATAGTTCGACAGCGAGTTGCGATAGGCCTCAGGCAAGTTGATCACAACGAGCTTCGCATCGCCGTCCGGCGCGCGCGCGCTAATGGGCGCGAGGCCCGCGGCGCGCACCTGAACCTGCAGCGATAAGCAGTCGTCTTCGCAGCCGACGACGAGCGCGGTCAGGTTGCCGGAGTTGGGCAGCATGAATTGGCCGCTGCCTTCGGCGACCGCGGAAGCGGGGATCGAATCGTGCGGCGCCATAAGAATGCCTTCGGTGAAGCGATCCATCGCTTCGGCCTGCGGCTGAGCACGAGCCTCGACAGAGAAGACAACAGCCATCGCGGCGATGGCGGCGACACGAGCCGTTCTAAGCATGAGCCGCACCTCCCGCCCGGTAAGGTGCACCAGCCGACCGGCGCTAGGCAAGCTCAGTCCATCGCGCATTCGTGAGAGGAAGACCGAGACGGACGCGGTTACGCTTTGCGTCATGCTCCAGAGCAACGCCAAACCGGCCTTCCTCGCGGCCTGCGCCTGCCACGCCGTCATCGCCCTCATCGGCGGGGTCACGATCGAGAATTACTACGGCGTCACTGACTTGTTTGTTCTGGTAGTGGGCGCGCTGGCGTTCATAGCGGCGGCCGCGTTGGGAATCCGCCTTCTGCTCAATGACGACGAAGGCATTCATCGCCGTTGGATCAAAGCCGCTCTGGTTTTTCTGACGCTCGGGCCGGTCGCGTACTGGTTCCTGCAAGCGCCCGCGATCAGCGGCATGATATGCATCGACACCTGCTACAGCGCCGCATTTGAGGTGCGAGCCCGGGCCGACATCATACAAAGCCAAGTTGCCATGATCGGCGTCGGTTTCGCCGCGCTCTTCTGTGCGACAAAAGCGACGACTGCGCCGTTGGAAGAACTCGCGGTCTAAGCCTCCGCCAGCCAGGCAAAGCGGAAGACGACCGCCGCCGCCAGGATGTTGATCAGCGCGGCAAGCCACAGCAGCGTGCGGAACGGCTGCTTCTTGGTTTTGTGACGGAAGACCTGCTGGCCGATCAGCGTACCGAGCGCGCCGCCGAGCAAGGCAAACGCAAGCAAGGTGCGCTCAGCAATGCGCGAGCCGTCGCGTTCTGCCTGGCGCTTGTCCCACCCGAAAGCGAGGAAGGCGATGACGTTGATACCGATCCAAGCCAGCATCAGCGCCATCGCGCAACTCCTTAGCCCTCAGCGACCGCGCGTTCCTCCAGGCCGTATTCGCGCAGCTTGCGATAAAGCGTGGAGCGGCCGATGCCGAGGCGGCGGGCCACTTCGCTCATGTGGCCGGAATAGTGGTCGATCGCAAGTTCGATCAGATCGCGTTCGATCTGCTCGAGCTGGCGCAGATGGCCTTCGCCGTCGAAGACTTTCACAGGCTGTGGCGCGTCAGAGGCTTGCGCGACCGCCGCGGCAAACGTCACGTGGGCTTGGGCGAACTGGTCATTCGCCGGCGCCGTTTCGAACGGCACGCTGTCGTTCGCCGCCATCAGCGGCTTCAAGCCGGAGATTTGCGGGAAGTCTTCCGGCTGCAGGAGATCGCCTTCGCAGAGAATCACGGCGCGAAACACGCTGTTCTCGAGCTGGCGGACGTTGCCCGGCCAATCGAAGTCCAGCAGCATCTGCATCGTCGCCTGCGACGCGCCGCGCACGTTGCGGCCTTCTTCGGCATTGAAGCGCGCCACGAAGCGGCTCACCAGCGAGGGCACGTCTTCCTTGCGATCGCGCAGCGGCGGCGCTTCAATGGGAAACACGTTGAGGCGATAATAGAGGTCTTCGCGGAAGGCGCCGTCGGCGACCAACTTGGCGAGATCCTTGTTCGTCGCGCTGATGATGCGCACGTCGACCTTCACCGGGCGCTTGGCGCCGACCGGATCGACCTCGCCTTCCTGCAGCACGCGCAGCAGCTTCACCTGCATGTCGAGCGGCAGTTCGCCCACTTCGTCAAGGAACAGGGTGCCGCCGTTAGCTTCCGCGAACTTGCCGGCGTGATTGTCGGTCGCGCCCGTGAACGAGCCCTTGGTGTGGCCGAACAGGATGGACTCAACCAGGTTTTCCGGAATGGCGCCGCAGTTCACCGTCACGAACGGACGGCCCGCACGCTCGGAAGCGCCCTGGATGCAGCGCGCCAGCACTTCCTTGCCGACACCGCTTTCGCCGGTGATCAGCACCGGAATGTTGGAGGCCGCCGCGCGCTTGCCCATGCGCACCACCGGGCCCATGATCGGCGCATTCGCAACCATGTCGTCGAACGAAAGCTGGCCCGACGCGCGCTTCTTCATGCGCACGACTTCGGTCTTCAGGTTCGACATTTCGAGCGCGTTGCGGATCGACACCATGATCCGTTCAGGCGAAGCGGGCTTCACGAAGAAGTCCGTCGCGCCCGCTTGCATGGCCTGGACGACCGTGTCGATGCCGCCAGAGGCGGTCAGCACGATGCACGGCAAGTCGCCGCGGCGCATGCGGATTTCCTTGAGAGCTTCCTGGCCGCTCATGCCCGGCATGACGAGGTCCAGGAGGACGCAATCGATATCCGCGTGCGTATCGACTTGATCGACAGCCTGCTGGCCGTTCTCCGCCGTCCGCGTGCTGAAACCGTTGCGCTCGACAGCCGCCTGCAATAGACGGCGCTGCGCCGGATCGTCATCGACGATCAGGATCGTCTTACCCATGTCACCACCACCAAACCGTCGCGTTTCTCTTATGGAAACGCTGATCGTTGGCCGGACCATAACCAAGGAGGTTTGAGGTCGCGTTAAAATGGCACACTCAAACGCGATTTTCGTAAGCGCTTCTTCGCACTAGATAAACGCGGTGTTCACCACGTCCCTCCCCGCATGACCGACGAGCGCGACCCAGAGCGCAACCGAATTACCGCGCGCATTGGGCGCGTGGCGCAGGTTGGCGCGAACATGTCCGGCGCAGTCGTCGCGCGCGCAACAGGCGGAGATCAAAAGGCGATCGCTGCCGCGCTGCGCAAGTCACTCGGTCAATCCAAAGGGCCACTGATGAAGGTGGCGCAGCTGCTCGCCACTATTCCGGATCTTCTACCTGAAGCTTACGCAGAGGAATTCCGAAAGCTGCAGGCGCACGCGCCGCCGATGGGATGGCCGTTCGTGCAGCGTCGCATGCGCGCTGAGCTTGGTGATAATTGGGAAACCCAATTTGCGTCGTTCGAGCGCACCGCTGCGGCCGCTGCCTCACTAGGCCAAGTGCATCGCGCCACGGCGCATGATGGCCGGGCGCTTGCCTGCAAACTCCAATATCCGGACATGGCCAGCGCCGTAGAAGCCGATCTCGGCCAGCTCCGCACGCTGCTCGGCATCTTCAAGTCGATGGACAAAACCATCGACAGCACAGAGGCCGTGGAAGAAGTCGGCGAACGCCTGCGCGAAGAGCTGGAGTACGACCGCGAGCTGAAGCACATGCGCCTCTTTGCGCTAATGCTGGCGGACGAGCCGCGGATCCGGACGCCCGAGCCCCTTGAAGAACTCTCCACCAAGCGCCTCCTCACCATGACTTGGCTCGAGGGCCGCGGCCTCTTGGCGTGGCTCGATGACCCGCAGGAAACCCGCAACCGCATCGCCGAAATGCTGTTCAAAGCCTGGTGGGGACCCATGACGCATTACGGCGTCATTCACGGTGATCCGCACCTCGGCAACTACGCGCTCACCGAAAATGCCGAGCGCCTGCATCTCCTGGATTTCGGCTGCGTCCGCATTTTCCCGCCGCGTTTCCTGGACGGCGTTGTCGGCCTCTGGCGCGGGCTGAAGGCGAACGACATGGACCAGGTCGTTCACTCCTATGAAATCTGGGGCTTCAAGGATCTCGATGCCGACCTGATCGAGGCTCTGACCATGTGGGCGCGCTTCATCTACGGCCCCCTGCTCGACGATCGCGTCCGCACCATCGCCGACGATGTGCCGCCCTCCATGTACGGCCGGCGCGAAGCGATGGAGGTGCGCAAGCGCCTGAAGACGCTCGGCCCGGTGCTCATCCCGCGCGAATTCGTCTTCATGGACCGCGCCGCCATCGGCCTCGGCGCCGCGTTCCTGCACCTGCGTGCGAAGCTGAACTTTGGGCGCATGTTCGCGCAGAGTGTGGAAGGGTTTTCGACGGAAACGTTGGGCGAGCGGCAGAGCGAGGCGTTGAAGGCGGTGGGCTTAGCTTAGGCCCCCATCGCCAGCATCAGGCCTTGCTGCGCGCTGATCGCGCCGACGAGCAGCGCCTGGAAGGCCAGCCGGTATACGGCGCGTTGCGCCCCCTGCCAACAGGACGCGAACATGATGAGCGCGGAGACGGCGAACACGGGCGCCATCCAGAAGCTCAGCGCCGATAGCGGCGTCAGCAAAGCAGTCATTGGCCAGGCCAACAGCGCCGCGCCGTGCAGCGCGGTCGCGCTCGCGCAGCCATAGGCGCGCGCGCTGATCGCTTCGGTCAGCGTGCGGGATGTGAGGTGCAGCGACAGCAACAGCACCGGCGCCGCCATCAATGTCGTGGTGAGGATGCTGAGCTGGCCGAGGCTCATCGCCAGCGCGAAGCCGCCCATGGCGCCAAGACCCAGGCCGCCGAGCAGCAGCGCGATGCGCTCGGCGCGGTCAAAGCCGGCCGCCGGCTCGCGATCAGGTGTTTCGGGCGGCGAAACATCAGTGACAACGATCCGAGCGGAATCGTAGGCCATTTGGGTCAGCCCCTTGTGCGTTCATCACCCCGGTCTGAAAACGGACATTGGCCGATCTTGTTCCGAACGTGGCAGAGCTTGGCCGACCTTGCGAAGCACCGCTTCGCCGTGGCTAACAGGATCGACGGAGGGCGAAGGCGCGCATGGAGCACAACAATCTGATCACGACCCTGGTGGCCGCGATCGTGCTCGCCTTCATGTTCGGCTTCCTGGCTCAGCGCCTGCGTCTCTCGCCGATCGTGGGATATCTCGTCGCCGGCATCGCCGTCGGGCCCTACACGCCCGGCTTCGAGGCGGACATCGATCTGGCTCTGCAACTCTCCGAGATCGGCATCATTCTGCTGATGTTCGGCGTCGGGCTGAAGATCTCCGTTGAGGACCTTTGGGCGGTCCGCTGGGTATCGATCCCGGGCTCGCTTCTGCAAACCGTCCTGGTCGCCCTGATCGGCGCCGCCGTGGGGATTGTTTTCGGCCAACCGCTGGTCGAAGCGCTGCTGCTTGGCGTCGCGATTTCAGTCGCCAGCACGATCGTCTTCTTCCGCCTCCTCGAGGACCGGAAGCTGATGAAAACCGATGAAGGGCGCCTCGGCGTCTCCTGGCTCCTGGTCGAAGACCTGCTCATCGTCATCGCCATCGTCGTGCTGCCGGCGCTCGTCTGGGCGGCCAGCGGCGAGGGCGCGGCAGGCTCGCCCGTCCGCACCTTGGCTGCGCTCGGCGTGACGCTGGCGAAGATCGCCGGCTTCGTCGCGCTCATGCTGGTGATCGGCGCGCGCTTCTTTCCGTGGCTCATCGTCAAGATCGCGCACACAAAGTCGCGCGAACTGCTCTCGCTCGGCACGTTGGCCTTGGCGCTTGGCGTCGCTTGGATCGCCTACGCCTTCTTTGACGCGAGCTTCGCGCTTGGCGCCTTCCTCGGCGGCCTTGCGCTCAACGGCTCGCGCTTCAGTCACCGTGTCGCCGAAGATTCCTTGCCGCTGCGCGACACGTTCGCCGTGCTTTTCTTTGTCGCGGTGGGGATGCTGTTCGATCCGACCTCGATCGCCGACCAGCCGCTGGCGCTTGCGGCCATCGTCTTTGTCGTTATCGGCGTCAAAGCCGCGCTCGCCTACTGGCCGCTGCGCATGATGAACCAGCCGCACGCGGCGGCGGCGCTCGTTGCGCTCGGCACCGCGCAGATCGGCGAATTCTCGTTCGTGCTCGCCAATATGGGCCGGGAGCTCAACGTGATGAGCATGCAGACCTACAATCTCATCCTGGCGGCTTCGCTCATCTCCATTGCGGTCAATCCATTCCTGGTTCGGCTTGTGCCGCACTCAGAACCGAAGCCGGCGCCGGAGTCTGCGCCGGCCTGAATGGGAAAGGAGGCCGCCTCTTCAGCAGCCTCCTCAAGTTGCCATAGCCTTGCGTGTTTTGAGTTTAGGGCGTGCGCGGCTTTGCCACGAAGTCAACGATCGAGAGGAGCAGGAAAGCCGCGCCAACCGCGCCGAGAATCACGGCCGGCACCGACATCGCGTAGAGCACGTCGCCGTCGTGATCGAGATTGGTGAGCACGAAGCCCGCGCCGACGAAACCGCCGGCGAGCGCGAGCAGGACAATGGCGTTGCCGAGGGTGCGGCGCGCGCGGCCGCCGCCATAGGTGTCGAGCATTTCATCGGTCATGCGCGAGATCGTGCCAGGGTCGAGATCCTGTCCGCGCGCGATCGCTTGTGAAATGAGTGAATGTGCGGACCGCTTGGTCTTCTCCTTGGCCATGGCCGGCAAAACAATGATCGCGG
>Ga0196964_10001627_pt1 | contig 11279 bp, 10 predicted proteins | sample S1_10metaG_FD_148615 | JGI IMG/M metagenome (GOLD analysis project Ga0196964, IMG submission 148615) | Soil microbial communities from Anza Borrego desert, Southern California, United States - S1_10 | ecosystem: Environmental > Terrestrial > Soil > Desert | place: USA: California | collected... | reverse complement strand
TGGCGGTCGCGGCGGCGGCGCTGGCGGCGGGGCTGCTCGCCGCCCTCGCCCATCCGCCCTTCGGCTTCCTGGCCGGCCTGGCCGGCTATGCCCTGCTGCTGTGGCTGACCGACCGGACCGAGGGCGAACGGCCGTTGCGCTCGGCCTTCTGGCGCGGCTGGCTGGCCGGCTTCGCCTACTTCCTGGTCGGCTGCTGGTGGGTGGCGGAGGCCTTCCTGGTCGACGCCCGCCAGGCCTGGATGGCGCCGTTCGCCGCCGCCCTGCTGCCCGCCGGCCTGGGTCTGTTCTGGGGCGCCGCCTGCGCCCTCTACCGCCGGATCCGGCCGCCGCACCTGGGGCGGGTGCTGGTGTTCGCGGCGGTCTTCAGCCTGCTCGAGTGGCTGCGCGGCCACGTGCTGTCCGGGTTCCCGTGGAACCTGCCGGGCGAGACTTGGCGGGCCGGCGGGGCCGTGTCGCAGACCGCCTCGCTGGTCGGCGCCTACGGGCTCACCATCCTGACCGTGTTCGCGGCCGCCGCCTTCGCGCCGCTGTTCCAGCCGGGCGGACGCAAGCGGCGGATCGGCATGGCCGTCTGCGGCCTGCTGGTGGTCGCGGCGATGTGGGTGTTCGGCGCCTCGCGCCTGGCCGGAGCGGTCGAACGGCGGACCGACACCGTGGTGCGCATCGTCCAGCCGGACGTGCCGCAGAAGGACAAGTGGACCGAGGCCGCCTTCCGCTCGATCGTGCTCCGCTACGCCAACCTGACCGCCCGGTCGCCGCGCGGCCTGCGTCCGCCGGATCTGGTGATCTGGCCGGAAGGCGCCCTGCCGGCGGCGGCCGAGGACCTGCTGGCGCCCGGGTCGTGGACCGAACGGGCCATCGCCGGCAGCCTGGAGTCCGGGCAGACCCTGCTGATGGGGACCTACCGCGGCGAGGCCACGTCGCGGTACGACATCCGCTACTTCAACAGCCTGCTGGCGCTGCGGAAGGACGGCGACTCGCTGCGGCCGGTAGGGGTCTACGACAAGCACCGGCTGGTGCCGCTCGGCGAGTTCCTGCCGCTCGAGCCGCTGCTCGACGCGCTCGGCGTGAAGGACTTCACCCACGTCGGCGACGGCTTCTCCTCGGGCCCCCGGCCGCGGCCGATGACCTTGCCCGGCGTGCCGTCGTTCCAGCCGCTGATCTGCTACGAGAGCCTGTTCCCCGGCCTGTCCGATCCCAACGGCCGCCCGGCCTTCATCGTCAATGTCTCCAACGACGCCTGGTTCGGCCGCACCTCCGGACCGCTGCAGCACCTCAACATGGCCTCCTACCGGGCCATCGAGCAGGGGCTGCCGATGCTGCGCGCCACCCCCACGGGGGTCTCGGCCGCCATCGATCCCTACGGCCGGATCGCCGAAGATCGGCGGCTCGACCCGGGAGAGAGTGGCGTTATCGACTTTTTCTTGCCATCCCCCTTGAAAAATACGTATTTCTCCCGAATCGGCGATGGGGGGTTCTGGGTCTTGACGGTGCTGGGTTTGCTCGTAGCGGCGCCGCTGAGCCGGATCGTTGGACTAACTAGAAAGTAGAGTAGTTGGACGGGGACATTCCGGCCGCGGGAGCGTACAATCCCGGCGCGTCCGGCGTAGAGGATTCAACCATGCCCGAGGCCGCCGCGCCCAGTACGCCTAACCCCATCGACCTTCACGTCGGCGCGCGCGTGCGCATGCGGCGGAAGTTCCTGGGCGTCAGCCAGGAGCGCCTGGCCAACGCCCTGGGGCTCACCTTCCAGCAGGTGCAGAAGTACGAACGGGGCACCAACCGGATATCGGCCTCCAAGCTGTTCGAGATCAGCCGCTTCCTGCAGGCCCCGGTGGCCTACTTCTTCCAGGGCCTGCCGGCGGAGGTCGAGGACAAGGAGTTCGCCGAGAGCGAGAACGAGCAGTCGCTGCACGGCTTCCTGATGACTCCCGAGGGCATCGAGCTGGCCTCGCTGTTCCCGCGGCTCACGCCCAAGCAGCGCCGCCGCATCCTCGAACTGGTCCGCACCCTCACCGACGACGACGGCGTCGACTGAGCCCGCGCGGCGAGGCGCGCTTGCGTCATATAAAGACATCTTTATATCGAGCGGGTCCTTCCCCCAGATGCGGAAACCCGTAAGCCCGATGCGGCCCTCCTACATCTTCACGAGCGAAAGCGTTTCCGAGGGCCACCCCGACAAGGTGGCCGACCGCATCTCCGATACGGTGGTCGACGCCTTCCTGACCCAGGAGCCCGAGGCGCGCGTCGCCTGCGAGACCATGGTCACCACCAACCGCATCATCCTCGCCGGCGAGGTGCGCGGACCGCACGCCGCCTTCGAGGGGCTGGAGGACAAGGTCCGCGCGGCGGTGAAGGACATCGGCTACGAGCAGGCGGGGTTCCACTGGAAGAACGCCGCCTACGAGTGCCACCTGCACGAGCAGTCCGCCCACATCGCCCAGGGCGTCGACGCCGCCGAGGGCAAGGACGAGGGCGCCGGCGACCAGGGCATCATGTTCGGCTACGCCACCGACGAGACCGCGGAGCTGATGCCGGCGCCGCTGCAGTACTCGCACAACATCCTCAAGCGCCTGGCCGAGGCCCGCCACTCCGGCCAGGAGAAGCGCCTCGAGCCCGACGCCAAGAGCCAGGTCACCCTGCTCTACCAGAACGGCCGGCCGGCGCGGGTGCTCAAGGTGGTGGTCTCGACCCAGCACGCCGAGGGGCTGTCGTCCAGGGACGTGGAGGAGATCATCCGGCCCTACGCCGAGCCCGTGTTCCCCGAGGGCCTGCTGACGCCGGAGACCGAGTGGATCGTCAATCCGACCGGCGCCTTCGTCATCGGCGGCCCGGACGGCGACGCCGGCCTGACCGGCCGCAAGATCATCGTCGACACCTACGGCGGGGCCGCGCCCCACGGCGGCGGCGCCTTCTCCGGCAAGGACCCGACCAAGGTCGACCGCTCGGCCGCCTACGCCCTGCGCTACCTGGCCAAGAACGTGGTCGCCGCCGGCCTGGCGCGGAAGTGCACCCTGCAGGTCTCCTACGCCATCGGCGTCAGCCGGCCGCTCAGCTTCTACGTCGACACCCACGGCACCGGCGAGGTGGACGAGGCCAGGCTGGAGATGCTGCTGCCCGAGCTGCTCGGCGGCCTCACCCCGCGGGCCATCCGCGAGGGGCTGAAGCTGAACCGTCCGATCTACGCCCGCTCCGCCGCCTACGGCCATTTCGGCCGCGCGCCGGACAACGAGGGCCACTTCTCCTGGGAGCGCACCGACCTGGTCGAGGAGCTCCGGCGCTCGATCTAGGCGCCGGCTCCGGGATCGGGCGGGTCGCCGCTGTCGTCGTTCTTCTTGCGCCGCTCGTCGCGGGCCTCGGCGACGCGCTGCGTCGGCGGGTCGAGCGGCTCGCCGACGCCGAGCAGGACCGCGCCCATCAGCTGCAGGCCGCCGGGCTTGCCGCGGCGTCTGGGCCGCCAGCTGACGGCGGCGAAGGCCGCCCAGGCGACCAGCGCCACCAGCAGCCACGGGACCCAGAGTTCGGGAGGAGGGAAGTTCGCCATTGGGCCAAGCTGGGGCTTCGGCGGCGCGGTTTAAGGCCGCGCGCCCTCCCAAGCGGCGCGCCGTGACGCTATAGCCACGCCCCATGCCCACCGATCCGACCACGCCCGCCCCCACGTGGGGCCCCATGCGCTCCTACGGGCGCATCAGGTCGCGGACCCTGAAGCCGCGGCAGGCTGCCCTGTTCGACACCCTGCTGCCGAGGATTGCGGTTCCGGAGAGCGGGCCGGTCGACCCCGCCGCGCTGACGCCCGGCGCCAGGGCGGCGTGGCTGGAGATCGGCTTCGGCGGCGGCGAGCACCTGGCGACCCAGGCCGAGCGGCGGCCGGACACCCTGATGATCGGCTGCGAGCCGTTCCTGAACGGTGTCGGCTCGGCGCTCCGGCATGTGGACGAACGGGCCCTGGCCAACGTCCGCCTGCACGCCGGCGATGCGCGCGAGGTGCTGGCGCGCATCCCCGATGCGGCGTTGGAGCGGGTGATGGTGCTTTTCCCCGACCCGTGGCCGAAGGCCCGCCACCACAAGCGCCGGCTGGTGCAGGCCGAGACGCTCGAGGAGTTCGCGCGGGCGCTCAAGCCCGGCGGCCTCTTCCGGTTCGCCACCGACTGGAAGGACTACGCCGCCTGGACCCTGGAGCGCGGCCTGCGCGAGCCGGGCCTGCGCTGGACGGCGGAGGCGGCCGACGACTGGCGCGCCCCCTGGGCCGACCACGTCACCACCCGCTACGAGGAGAAGCAGCTCGGCGACACCGCGCCGATCTTCCTCGAGTTCGCGCGGGTCTAGCGAAGGCCGCCCGCTTCGTGCTGACGTGGGGCCCAGCTTGCCTAAGGGGGCGTCCGTGACCGGGTTCATCCTCGACCGTCGTCATCTGCTGCTCGGCGCGGGCGGTCTGTCCGCCGTCGCGGCGCTTCCGGGCCTCGCCTGGGCCCAGGCCGACCCGCTGGCCGACATGGACGCGGTCGCCGCCGCCTTCCTGGCGGAGTTCGGGACGCCGGGGGCGGCGCTGGGCGTGGTGCGCGCCGGTCGGCCCGACTGGCTGAAGGGCTACGGCGTTCGCCGGCTCGGCCATCCGGGGAAGGTCGACGCCGACACCCTGTTCGCGGTGGCCTCCAACACCAAGGCGATGACCGCCGCGCTGTTGGCCATGCTGGTCGACGAGAAGAAGATCGCCTGGGACGACCCGGTGACGAAGCACCTGCCGGAAGCGCAGATGTACGACCCGGCGACCAGCGCGGCGATGACCGTGCGCGACCTGCTCACCCACCGGTCCGGCCTGCCGCTGGGCGCCGGTGACCTGATGATCTGGCCGACCACCACCCACACCCGCGCCGACGTCGTGCGCGGCCTGCGCCACCTGAAGCCCGTCCGCGGCTTCCGCACCGGCTACGACTACGACAACGTCCTCTACGTCGCCGCCGGAGCCCTGATCGAGAAGGTCGAGGGCAGGCCCTGGGAGGCGGTGGTCAGCGAGCGGATACTGAAACCCGCGGGCATGGCGACCGCCGCGCCGGCGCCGTCCATGGCCCCGGCCGCCAACCTCGCCGGCCGCCACGCGCGCCTCGGCGGTCCGATGTACGGGCTCGGCCGGATGACCCTGGTCGAGCGCCAGGAGACCGACTCCTTCGCCCCGGCCGGAGGCGTGCAGGCCAGCGTCCGCGACATGGCCGCCTGGCTGCGGCTGCAGCTGGCGCGGGGCGTGGCGCCGGACGGCCGCCGCCTGTGGAGCGAAGCCCGCGCCGAGGAGATGTGGACGCCGCAGACGATCATCTCCAGCTCGCCGGGGCCGACGGCGGAGGATCCCTCGCGCGCCATGTTCCGCACCTACGCGCTGGGCTGGAACGTCTTCGACTATCGCGGCGAGCGCGTGATCGGCCACTCCGGCGGGATGAACGGCCAGATCACCTACACGGCCATGGTTCCCGCCCGCGGCCTCGGCGTCGTGGTGCTGACCAACGCCGAGGAGCGGGGCGTGCTCAACGGCCTGCGCAACACGCTGCTCGACCGCCTGCTGGGAGCCTCGCCCTTCGACTGGCTGGGCTTCTACCGCAACAGCATCAAGGCCGAGCGGGACAAGGCCGTCGCCGAGCTGGCCGCCGCCGCGCCGACGGCCGCGGCCGGCGGGCCTAGCCTGCCCCTGGAGGCCTACGCCGGCCTCTACCGCGACCCCTGGTACGGCGACCTGCGCGTCACCCACGGCCGCGGCGGCCTGCGCGTGGACTTCCTGAAGACGACGGCCTTCAAGGGGCCGCTGGAGCCCTGGGGCCCGGACCGCTTCCGCACCCGCTTCGGCGACCCGACGGTCGAGGACGCGGTGCTGGCCTTCCGGGTGGAGGGCGGCAGGGTGGTCGAGGTCACCGCGGCCGCGCTCTCGCCCCTGGCCGACTTCAGCTACGACTTCCACCACCTGTCGTTCACGCCCGTGTCATGAGTTTTCCTCGGGACCGCCTCCGGAACAATCTCGTTGGCGCGAGCCGGGCGGACGTGGTCGTCTCGCGGCCATGAGACACGCCCTGACCCTGCTCGCCGCCGTCGCCCTGGCCTCCGCCTGTTCGGCCGAGACGCCCGCGACCGCCACCGTTCCCCCCGCCGCTCCCGACGGACCGCCGGGGCCGCGCCCGAACCCCTCGGCCCTGTTCGCGCACACCAACCGCACGGTGCCGGCGACCCGCGAGATCGGCTGGGCCGTCCTCGACCTCGGCCACGGCGGCGTGGCGGGGCAGAACCCGACCCTGGCCTATCCCCAGCAGAGCGTCTTCAAGCTGTGGCTGGCGGCCATGGTGCTGGATCTGGTCGACCGGGGCCAGGCGCGGCTGGACGAACGCATCGTGGTCACCCGCGACGACCTGGGCTTCCCGCATCAGCCCATCGCCGCCAAGGTCGACGCCGACGGCTACCCGGCGACGCTGGAGGAGCTGATCCGCTACATCGTGATCGAGAGCGACAACCCCTCGGCCGACGTGCTGCTGCGGCGGGTGGGCGGCCCCTCGGCGCTCACCGGCTGGCTGCAGGAGAAGGGGATCGACGGCGTCCGCGTCGACCGCAACGAACGCACCCTGCACGCCGAGGCCGAGGCCATGCGGGTGCTGACCGGGTCGCGCCAGAAACTGGTGATCGACAGCTTCGTCGCCGGCGAGCGCGACGGGGCCACCCCCGGCGGCACGGTGGACGCCCTCGCCAAGCTGCACCGCGGCGAGCTGCTGTCGGCCGCGAGCACGCGGCTCCTGCTGTCGATCATGGCCGAGACCAGGACGGGGCCCAACCGCATCAAGGCGGGACTGGAGCCCGGCTGGCGCTGGGCCCACAAGACCGGCACCGGCGGCGAGGCCGCCGGCCGCCGGCTCGGCGCCAACGACGTCGGCCTGCTGACCGCGCCCGACGGCCGCGTCTACGCGGTGGCGGTCTACATGGCCGGCTCGACCCTGCCGCTCGAACGCCAGGAGGCGATCATGGCCGAGATCGCCCGCGGCGTCGTGGCGCAATGGAAACAGGACAGGGCGAAGGCCGCCGGCTGAGCGCTACTCCGACAGGTCCAGCTCGACCCAGGTGCGGGTGTCCTCGGGGACGCCGCCCGCGGGCCAGACGATCTCGCGCGAGCGGCCGGGCCCGACCGCGTGCAGCCGGAACATCAGCCACCAGGCGGCGCGGCTGATGTCGCGGCTCAGCCGCATCTCGCGGGCGCGAGCGCCGGCGGCGGCGTCGAGGGCCGGACTGGACCAGGCGCGGTCGTCGGCGGGGGACAGGGGGCTCCAGCCGTCGGGGCCCAGCCAGCGCTCGCCGTGCTCCGCGCCGACGTGCAGCTGGCGCGAGGCCTCGCCCGGCACGATCAGGTAGAGGTCGAGGGCCCCCAGGCTTTCCGGCGGCAGGGTCCAGCACAGGTAGACATGGTCCTCGTCGGCCATGGCCAGGAGCTCGACGCCCTCGGCGATGCGCGTGCGCGCCGCGCCGGCCCATTCGGAGGCCTCGCAGGCGTTGTCGAGCCGGATCGGCCGCTCGGCCTCGCCGACGGTGATGGCGGCCGCGGCGGCCAGGGCCGTGAGCATCATCGGCGGCCTCCCCCGGGCGAACCCAGATCCTTCAGGAGCCAGTACCAGTGGTCCAGGTTCTGCTCGAACCCCCTGATCGGGATGCGCTCGTCGCGCCCGTGGGCGCGGTCGTCGACGGGGGTGACCACCCACATGCCGTCCACGCCGTAGGTCGGAATCCCGTGCGCGCGCAGGATGTTGCCGTCCGTCGCCCCGATGGCCATGGTCGGCAGCACCTGCACGTCGGGGTAGTTGCGCCGCAACGCGCGGACGTAGGCGTCCATGACGTCCCGGCGCAGCGGCGAGGGCGGCCCGACCACCACCTCGCCGACCGGCCTGATCTCGACCTCCGGGTCGGCCACCGCGCGCTCGATCACCGCCCGCACCTCCTCGAGGCTTTCGCCGGGGAAGATGCGGCAGTTGACGGTGGCGACGGCGGTCTGCGGCAGGGCGTTCTCGGCGTGGCCGGCCGACAGCATGGTGGCGACGCAGGTGGTGCGGGTCGTGCCGATGTAGCTCTCGTACGCCTCGATGCGGTCGGCCGCCTCGCCGTCGGCCGGGTTCTGGGCGAAGCGGGCCATGACCTGGCCGATCTCGCTGTCGAGGCCCACGTTCCTCGACTCGGCGAGGAAGTAGGCGCGCGTGGCCTCGTTGATGCGCGGGGCGAACCGCGCCTGCGACAGCTTGGTCAGGGCCGCGGCCAGCTGGTAGATGGCGTTGTCGGGCCGCGGGCCGGAGGAGTGGCCGCCGCGGTTGCGGACGGTCAGGGTCCAGGTCGCGTAGACCTTCTCGGAGACCTGCAGCTCGAAGGGCTTCAGCCTGCCGCCCTCGTCATAGGCTCCGCCGCCGGCGTCGGCGTTCAGCGCATACTCGGCGTCGATCAAAGCGCGATGTTCGCGAGCCAGCAGGTCGGTGGTCTCGCCGGTCGTCTCCTCGTCGCCGGAGAACATCAGGATCAGGTCGCGCTTCGGCCGGAAGCCCTCGGCCTTCAGGCGCAGGAAGGCTTGGGCGATGGCGACCAGCCCCGCCTTGTTGTCCCAGGCGCCGCGCCCGTAGAGGTAGCCGTCCTCCTCGCGGAGCACGAACGGGTCCCGGGCCCAGTCCGTCGCCAGGGCGTCGACCACGTCCATGTGGGCGATGGCCAGGATCGGCTTCCTTCCGGAAGAGCCGTCGCCGCGGTAGCGCACGACCAGGGCGGCGGTGTCCTTGTGCGGGACGACGCGGACGTCCTCGGCGGCGAAGCCCGCCGCGCGGAACTGGGCCGCCAGCCGCTCGGCCAGGGGCAGGACCCGGTTGTGGCCGGGCGCGGTGCGGAAGCCCACCGCCTCGGCCAGCATGGCGCGGGCGCGCGCGTTCCACTCCGGCGGCGCGGCCGCGGCCGGCGCGGCCAGCAAGGCGGCGGCGGCGAGCGCGGCGGCGGCCCTGAGCAAGCGCGGCATCGGCGGTTCCCTCCCCAGCGTTCCGAAGCTTAACCGCCTGCGGGCGCGTTGGAAGGGGGCGCTTGACCGGCCGGCCGCCGCGGCGAAGGTTGGGCAGGGAAGGGAGCGCCATGGCCGAGCCGCGCCGCTACAGCCTGAAGGCCCTCGCCGGCGGCCTGGTCGCCTACGGCCTGGCCAAGCTGGTCGCCATCGGCGTCGTGGCCTCCGCGACGCTGACGGCCTTCATCCAGGATCCGGGGCTGATGCTGCCGGTGGCCGCCGCCCAGCTGGGGGCGGAACTGGCCGGGGCGGGAGTGCTGCTGCTGGTCCTGCTGCTCATCTTCCGCATCGCCCCGCGCGGGGTGTTCGTCGGCGTCGCCGCCGTGCAGCTGGCGCTGGCCTGGGTCAGCGGCTTCGGCGTGAAGGACGCCGGCCTAGGCTGGCTGTTCGGGTCCGAGGCGGTGCGGAAGGCCTTCGACTGGGCCGGCCAGCCGGTGCCCTACGTCGAGCCGACGGTCTGGGGCGGGCTGACGGCGGCGGCGATCGGCAGCTGCGTGGCGGCGGGGCTGGTGGGGCAGGCGCTGCACAACGCCGTGGTGCTGGACCGGCGCGAGCCCTGAGGACGCAAGGATTTGCGTCGGTCGTGGCGCTGTCCCCTTCCAAACCCCGCCCCGACGCGCTATATCCCCTGCCACATCGCTATCGATAGCGTCGTAGGGCGCTACCGAGCGGCGGCCTTCGGGCCCGCCGCTTTTTTGTTGGTTTGACGAGCCGTGAGAGCCAAGACCGCCGAAGACCGCCAGCTGCTGGAGCTGCTCGAACCCGTGGTTCAGGCCGAGGGCTTCGAGATCGTGCGCCTGCGCCTGATGGGCGGCGCGGTCAGGCGGCTGCAGGTGATGGCCGAGCGCCCCGCCGACCACGACATCGGCATCGACGAGTGCGCGCGGCTGTCGCGGCGCATCTCCGAGGTGATGGACGCCGCCGACCCGATCTCGGGCGAGTACCACCTGGAGGTTTCCTCCCCCGGCATCGACCGCCCGCTGACCCGGCTCGAGGACTTCGAGACCTTCGAGGGCCTCGAGGCCAAGCTGGAGCTCGACCGCCTGGTCGAGAACCGCAAGCGCTTCAAGGGCGTGCTGGCCGGGGTCGAGGGCGACAAGGTGCTGATCGACCTGGAGGGCGAGGACGAGACCGCGCTCCTTCCCTTCGCCTGGATTTCCGAGGCCAAGCTGGTCCTCAACGACGAACTGATGAAGCGCGGCGCCGAACAGCGCGCCGCCCGGCTGGAACAGGCCGCTCCCCACGACAACGACGACCAAGAAGAGGACGACGCCCGATGACCTTCACGGGAATCAGCGCCAACCGGCTGGAACTGCTGCAGATCGCCGACGCGGTGGCGCGCGAGAAGTCGATCGAGAAGGAGATCGTCATCGAGGCGATCGAGGAGGCGATCCAGAAGGGCGCCCGCGCCCGCTACGGCGCCGAGCACGACATCCGCGCCAAGATCGACCAGAAGACCGGGGAGCTGACGCTCACCCGCGTGGTCACCGTGGTCGACGACGAGGAGGAGCTCGAGAACGACTACGCCATGCAGCATCTGAAGGATGCGCTGAAGGCCGATCCCGAGGCCTACGTCGGCAAGACCTATGTCGAGGTGCTGCCGCCCTTCGAGTTCGGCCGGGTGCAGACCCAGATGGCCCGCCAGGTGGTGACCCACAAGGTCCGCGAGGCCGAGCGCGAGCGCCAGTACGAGGAGTTCAAGGATCGCGTCGGCGAGATCGTCAACGGCGTCGTCAAGCGCGTCGAGTACGGCAACGTGGTCGTCGACCTGGGCCGCGGCGAGGGCGTCATGCGCCGCGACCAGTCGATCCCGCGCGAGCTGTTCAACATCGGCGACCGCATCCGTTCGTACATCTACGACGTGCGCCGCGAGACCAAGGGCCCGCAGATCATGCTGTCGCGCGCCCACCCGGGCTTCATGGCCAAGCTGTTCGCCCAGGAGGTCCCCGAGGTCTACGACGGGGTGATCGAGATCCGCGCCGTGGCGCGCGATTCCGGTTCCCGCGCCAAGATGGCGGTGCTGTCGAACGACGGCTCCATCGACCCGGTCGGCGCCTGCGTCGGCATGCGCGGCTCGCGCGTGCAGGCGGTGGTGGCCGAGCTGCAGGGCGAGAAGATCGACATCATCCAGTGGTCGCCCGACGAGCCGACCTTCATCGTCAACGCCCTGGCCCCGGCCGAGGTGTCGAAGGTGGTGCTCGACGAGGAGGACGGCCGCGTCGAGGTCGTGGTCCCC
>Ga0196964_10001626_pt1 | contig 11283 bp, 25 predicted proteins | sample S1_10metaG_FD_148615 | JGI IMG/M metagenome (GOLD analysis project Ga0196964, IMG submission 148615) | Soil microbial communities from Anza Borrego desert, Southern California, United States - S1_10 | ecosystem: Environmental > Terrestrial > Soil > Desert | place: USA: California | collected... | reverse complement strand
CCGTGATGTCCGGCATTTTCTCCCAGTAACCCGTCGGCTTGCTGGAATCGCTCCATACTGAGGCCCAAACGTCACCGCCCGCTTGTTCGGTATCCCTACTCATTTCTCCTCCGTAGCGCACCGGATCATGGCTCTGCATCGTGCCTCTGGAGGGGCTGTTGCAAACCACTGAAGAAGCGGCATCACGGGGTTCCCGTCAGCGCGCCAGAAGGAGTCGTACCAGGCGTTCTCCATCTCGCCCTCGTACACGTCCCACCCGAACCGTTCTATGCAACGCTTCTCGGCTTCGGCACAGGCGTTGAGGCGGGTGGAGTAATGGGGCGGAGTGTAGAGAGTCCAGTAGTCGTGCTTCGTTCCGTCTGCCTCATACGTAAGCCTACCGAGCAAACGAGCGCGGTTGAACTTGTAGCGGCTGCCAAGAAACGCCTTCAGTGGATGTCGCATCTGCTCCCGGTCTCGATGGTCGTAGACCGTCAGCGGCTCCAGATCGTACAACAGCGCGTGCAGGCGGAAATCCATCTCCCGTAGCTGGTCGGCTGCGCAAACGGCAGAAGTAGCTTCATCACCTGTTTGTCGTTTTTCCAAGTTCACTGCTCCTCTAACTGTTCTTTTGTGGGGAGGGGAGATGCGGTTTGAGACGGATCAGGCGTCGAAGCTCCTGATTTCGCTTGCGCTGCCACGCGAGAACGAGCGCCGAAGAATGCGCCAAGCAGCTTCAGTAGTTCCCGTTGACAGTCGAAGCACAGGTGGTGCTCACTCTCGTGCTCCACTAGCCCGCCCGGACGGTATCCGTTCGACCATTGAAAGACCGCGCTCTGGGCTTCGTCATTAACCGCGAACCGAACGCAACCGGAGAATGGTGTGCTCCCGCCCATCGCATAACCAATCTGGGCGGCGAACCCAATCTCAATGCGTCCGTAGTTGGGCCAACCGTATTCCCACCGCTCGCCACCAATTCCCTGACCACAGCGGCCACACCGACTCACGCCTTGCACCCCTCTGCCGGATCACCATACGAGCGCATCCCGACCCCTAGACGGTACTTGGGCGCTTGCTTATCCAGCGTCTCCTGCAAGGAGCGGAGCGTCGTGAATAGCGAGTCGCGGAAATGCCAGAGTTCGGTTGCGCCGTAGCCCTCGTAAGCGATGTACTGGTGGCACGAGTGCGCGTGCTGCATGGCCGTTGCCGCCTCTTTCACGATACGGAAAGAGCGCTGCCCAACTTGATACTCCCATATCCCCTCGCTGATCTTCATCATCGTGTGCCTCATAAGTCACCTCCCGAATACAAATCTGTTCGTCGTGGATTGTCGGCGTCGCGACCGGAACTAGGATCACTGCCGCCTTGCTTGTCTTTAACCATCTATCCTCTCCTTCGTGGGTTGGGATTCAGACAAGGTAGCGAGGGCAGCCCGTGCTTCCTTCACGCAGAAGCAATCGACCTGTCCGTGGCGGCAGTGCTTGTACTTCTCCAACGCCCGTATCACCGGCTCATACTGCTCTCGTTGTCTTGATAGGGCACGATCTACGAGGGCTTGATGCAGTGCAGCATCGGACGCATCGTATACGGTGTGTGCTCCTGCGTACTTCCCGCCGAGGAACAACTGCGTCACATATCCGCACGTTGTTCTAGAATTCAGCACTGCCCGCGATTGACGGCCCTCGCTGTCCATGAACTCAAGCGGCTCCTTCAACAGGTCTCTAACGTCCATCTTCTTCCTCCCCTGAATCTTTTTGGGAAGCACTTTGGGTATCAGACAAGCTAGTAGCGGTCATTGTGGGTTCCCCTTGCGCGGCTGATTGGAAACGAGCAACGCGGTTCACTCCTGCGACTCCTGAAGCTCGATGATGTTGACCGCTTCGTCGTCGGGAATCTGGATGTGGAGGAATTGCCCCGCATGGGGCTTGCCCCTGACTTCAGATGGCATGTTGCCCCGAATGCTCCGCACCTTCCACGTTTCAGGAACGGAGTTCTCAAGCCAGATGCCCCAGTCACCGTCGTAGACGTAGTGCACGATGACGTGGTTTAGCTTGATGCCATAGTACGACTCCGCGTTCGCGCCGAAGTCGGTTTCACACTCCATGCAGTCGTCCGATACGCCGTAGAGATAGATGTTCTTAGGCATTACAGTGAGCCTCCCGTCTTCTGATCCGATGGCCGTGACTGGCGAGCCGCGCTAGGCAGCTTCGTAGTTTCAGTTCTTGTCTGTCTTAATACCAAATTACTCTCCCTCCCCCCTTTCTAATATAGGGAAGCAGTGGAAACGGGTGCCTTGAGGAATCGTGGGCAAATCTTCATCTAGTTCGATGCAGTCAATTCCGTCGCTATCCATCATGAGCGTCCCCACATAGCAATCAGCTCCTGGTTCTGGCGTAATGTGCGCTGCCGGTTGTTCAGCCGTGGCGGGTTCGTACGTTGCCGCGAAAATGTCAGCCTTGCAGGGGTAGAACTCACCCTTGACGCCCTTGATGATCCAGTCACCAAGATCAGCGCGCATGCGCCCTTCAAGCGTCTCCACGTACACGCAGGAGATGTCTTCTCCTCGGTCGCCGCGCCCGTAGAGATCGCACCACTGACCGCCGCACCATTCGGCCACTCTTGGCCCTGTCTGGCGATCCAGTTGACGAGCCTCGATTACAACGGGCCTCTTGCGCCACAAAGTCAACTCCTCGTTACTGAGGGCCGCGCTAGCGAGGCTGGTAGTGTCACTTCCTGTCTGTCGTTCTTCCAAAATCTACTCCTGTCTTAACTGGGTCTCGAACCAGGCTATTACCTTGTCTGTGTTGGAGCCGAGTTCGTCAATGTAGGGGCCAGCCCAGTAGCTATCCTCAATCATCCAGAGTGCTTCGACTAGCGCCAAGCCTCGCGACCGCGAGAGCCTGACTGCAGGTCACCCGTACTTATAGAAGCGCCGATCTAATTCGTCCAACGGCGTACCGCTGGGAGTTATTGACCATATGCTGGTGCCGGTAACGCCCCTAAAACGCTCCGCCGCCTCCTTCATCTCCTTCAGTTCCTTCTTAGATAGGTTTAGCACGGGTTCTCCTGGGTCTCTGGAATGGTGTGAACGGGTGGTAACTCCAACTTGGAAACGGCCTCTTCGAGCCTGAGCGTGACTTCGCCCGTCGTAACTTCTTCTCCAGCAGCGAGAGGCAGACCTACGATTCGAACCGCTGTCTTGAACCTCTCGTGCCGGTAGCGCCGTTCGACGACGCGGGCGATCTCGTGTACGAACTCCGGGAGCCAGTCGTCGGGGATCTCCCGCTCCAAGGGTTCGGGGTCGACGAGGGTGGTGGTGACGACGATCTTCACGCCGCCTCCCTGTACTGGTCCAGCGTCCCGTGGTAGTTATGCTCGTCGTAGCAGCAGGTGCAGAGACCGAGCGCCTTGTGCGATCGGCGCGTGAACCCGCACGATCTGCAGCACGGCCAGCGCATGGCCCACCTTCCTCGCAGGTAGCTCACGAGAGGGACACCTTGCCCTTCTGCGTCATCTCGAGCATCGCCGCGAAGAATTTGTGCGCAGTGTCCGTGACGACGGTATCCGGCTGGCCCGGAGAATGCGCCACCGCCTCTTTTAGAGCCGTCTGCGCCATGATCGACGCTATCTCCTCCGGGGTGCGCTGGGGCCTGCCGCCTCCACCGCCGCCGCGGGCCGCTCTACCACTTGTGCCGTTCCACGTCTTCAGGAACTTTTCGTCGGGATAGTCCGGGTTCTGGCTCTTGACGGTCTCGAACGTAGCCGCTGCCTTCGCTCCGACCTTGAGTTGGTCCGCGAATGCGGCCGAGCTCCAAAACTTGATGATCCGGTCGGGGTGCTCCTCGAACGTGACCTTCCCGACCTTGGCGCCGGGGGTGACCGACTTTACTGTCAGTTCAGGCAATCCACTTCCTCCTATGCCGCCCTCTGGCGGGTGCGCCACTGCCGGCGCATGATGATGAACACCTTCCTCTGCGCACGTCTCAGGTGCTCGCAGAGACCTTCTGTGTCCCGGTCGATGACGATGGGGCCGTACTCCTCCGAGTTCTTTCTGAAGATCCAGTCCTCGCAGGAGCAGGCGCAGACGCCGGTTCGTTTGTGGATGAGTTGGCAGTGGATCACCTTGGATCCCCTGCTCCGGCTGTACATGTGGAACTGCCAGAACACTTCGTCGAAGTGCCTGTACTCTCCGTCGTACACGATCCGGGCTCTGCGCTTGCGGTACTTCTTCGCAAGAGCGGAGGAAGCCACGTAGAACGCTTCCTGGTTGGCGGTAGCGCTAGAGCGCGTCATGGACATTCCTCGTAGCGGAGGTATCCGAACTTCTCTTCCTGGTAGCAGCCCTGGCAGATGTTCACCAAGCCATCCTCGTTCGGCACGTCGGTGGTACCTTTCGCCATGGGGTAGCCGCACATCGGGCAGGGCGGGCCCTCGAACCATTGCGCGATCCTGCGCCACAGCCACGTCTTGCGGAACCAACGACGTAGCCGCTCCGGCAATGGCGGTGGCGGGTACGCCGGTTCTGTGCACTCACAGGCTCCCTCACCGAAGTCTGCGAAGCAATCTATAGGCTTGCGACACGTGCGACAGGCCGGGATCGCGAACGGATCGTAGCTCCACAGGCTCACTGATCGCCTCCCGCTTCTGAAGGCTGCGCAAATCCAGCGTGGGCCTCGCTAATTGTCTGGAACGGGTCTCTCGCTACTGGTCTCGACAGAACGTACACCGTCCCTACGAGTAGTAAAAGAATGCCCGCCCACCGGCAGCGGGCAAGGAGAGGAGAGGAGCGTCTGATGCGCTCTTGCGTAAGGAAGTCTCTGTAGTTCAGCCAGGGGTTGTTCATGGCTTCACTCCCGCTGCTGTCTCGACGAGTTCTTTAATCCGCTCGCAGATGGGCTGCATGGTGGAGGAGCGAACGTCGAAGCCCCTCATGCTGAAGCACTCGTAGCTGATCTTGTAGATGGTGGGGCCGTGCTTCTGGACCGGCTCCAAGATGTAGCCGACGGCCGCGAAGTTGTAGGCCCGCGCGAGTCTAACAAGCTCGTTCCAGTCCACGTCCAACCACTCCCCGTCGTCTTCGAGCCTTGCCTTGAACGAATCGCGTACGGCTCCCGCGTTCTGCTGCGTGTACAGGTGCGAGGGATCGCCGGACTCCGACAGGTGGTGCACGTAGGAGTCGGGGACTTCGCCGTTCCAGTTGGCGAGAGTGATGATCCGCGCTCGGGTCAGGGTTGCGCTCACGCCGTCCTCCTCATGCCCTCATAGGCTCTTTTGGAAATGCGCTCGCAGTGCTCGAAGACGGCTTCTGCTTCTTCTGTCGTGAGCCTTGAAAGAGCTTCCAGTGCTAAGTGCCTGAAGGCGTTCTTTGCATGGGTCTCCGCTAGGCAATGGGCGTAGAGCAGACTTTTCCCCTCGGTGCTGGAATGGTTGCGGCCGGTCTCTTTGGCCTCTTCCTCCACCTGGTCTAGGCGGGCGTTCAGGGTTTCAGGCATCACGCCCCTCCTTTCCACGCGAGGGACTTAGCTCGTCGACGCTTGCGCTCGTGCCGAGAAGTCCGCTGGCGATGACCGCCCGTGTCCACCGGGCCATCCCACGGCGCTGGCTCCCATTCCGAGGATCGGGAGCGGACGCGGACGCCGGGTCCGCCCGAGAAGCCGCCGGATAGCGCAACCACAGCCATCGCGGCTGCCAGAATTCCAGGTAGTCCGCGCTTCACAGCGACACCTCCCGCATCTGGTCGGCGCCGCAGCACTCGTTAACAGAAGCTAATTGTCTGCTGGGGACCCTCTGGCCCGGAAGCTGGAGCTCGTCTACATCAAACGGTGCTTGCGCCCGTGCGGAAAGAACTCTACGTCTTAACTCGGCTTCTTTAGCTCGGTTGGCTTCGATGCCGGCGTAGGGGTTGCGAGATTTGGCTAGATTGTGCGAACCGTGTGCCATACAGAGAGTATAGCGTGGTTGCTCACAATTTGGTAGCTCTTGTTGTTAGTTTTTGTAAGAAATTGTTTGGGAAGGCGCAAAATCAGGCACGTACCCCCAGCTCGTCGACTTCGCGCAGGTATCGGCCGGGTCCGAAGTGTCGCTCGATGGAGATCACGTACCCCAGAATCTCCCACTGCTCGGACAGCGGCTCTGACGCGTCGGGGTTGATTGGCTGCAGGTGCCATTCGTTTCCTTGGCGCCGCAGTACCTTTATTGTTAGCTCGTTGTCGATGTTGCGGGCGAGGGTCAGGACGCCTTCCTTGGGGGTCTTGCCGAGGTGGACGATCACGTGGTCGCCGTGGTGCAGGCGGGGGTACATGGAGTCACCGGCGACCCGAAGGACGACGCGTCCTTTCTTAGCAAGGCTGTGGTCGACAGCGAGCATTATGCCGTCCTCACCTGGAGCTTGCCAGTCGCCGGCGGGAACTTCGCCCCAGTATGGGATCTCGGTCAAAATCAAAGCGGGAGGTTGGCCTACCACTTCAATGCCACTTTCTACGCTCGATTCGCCCCCTTCAAGTAGCCAGGTTAAGCGAACTTTTAAAACATCCGCAATCTTTTGCAGAACGTGTAACGGGGGGTCGTCCCGACCCGTCTCATAGCGCGCGATCATTTCGCGCGACTTACCGACGCGCTTACCCAACTGGGTCTGCGTCATCTTCTCGGGATACGCTCTCCTTGCCTGCGCGATCCTCTCCCCGCGCGTCCCGTCTGCCATCCATGGGAATCTTGCTGATATTCCCGCTATCAATGCCTACCAAAATGTTAGCACAAGGCCGTATCATTAGGGCATGGCGCTACCAAAACGTGAGAAGATTGCCGGGGAATGGCTCTCTCAGCGTGAAGTCGCAAACAGGCTGAACGCCCACATCAATACCGTGCGCAACTGGCGCAAGCAAGGTCTGCTGAAGGCGATACGCCTTCCGGGCGGGCAGTGGAGGATTCATCGCGAGTCCCTGGATGCGATGGGGGCGCAGGACGAACCCGCACCCGCCATCGACGGTTCGCGCCTCAATTCTAGCACGGGAGACGCAGCGTGATCCGCACCGGCTACCGAGACTCAGACGGACTGGTGCACAGCCAGCTATGCACATTCATGCGTGAGCGGCCGTCCGTTACCCCCTGTGTCTTTTCAGAAGCAGCTTACGGATTCACCACAGAGGGAGTGAGGGTGAAGCTTCCAGACGAGAGGTGTCCGCTGTGCCTCGAGATTGAATCTGGGCAAGTCCCGCGCGTAATTCCTTCTGCCGCTTGCGCGGCCTCTTGGAGACAAGAGGTGGTGGCATGAGCAAGTTCCGTGATCGCATTCTCGCCCTCGCGGCAGAGATGCCGGGCGCCCTGCAATCCGAGATCGCAGAGAAGGCGGGGTGCAGCCAAGGGAGGGTGTCGCAGGTTATGCGGGCCGATGGGCATCCCAAGCGCAAGCGTGGCCCCAAGCGGTCGGACGCGAGCCAGAAGTTAGACGAACGGATCATCAGCCTTCGGGCGCAGGGCTTGAGGGTGCGGGAGATCGCAGAGGCGACCGGGCAGAGCGTGCCAGCAGTGAAGTCCCGACTCATGCGGAGCGCCAGGACTACTACCGACGCGTGGCGAGCCGCAAACCGGTACCGCGCGCAGGTGCATGCGCTGTGGCGGGAAGGGCTTTGCATCTCGGAGATCAAGGCTCGGTTGGGAAGCGCGAACAACACGGTTATCAGCGAGCTCGTGCGCGAGATCGCAACCGAGTTCGAGATCAGATTCCGGGCCAAGCACAAGATGCTCACCAAGAACGAGCGCAATATGTCCTTCGATCTCAGGGCGAAGATCGACGCGCTGTGGGAGTCGGGCTTTTCCCAGCGCGACATCGCAGAAGAACTCGGGATTCCTCGAACCACCATCGCCTCCTACCTGCAGCGCAGCGGGCGCAAGGCTTTCACCGCGAAGCGATTGACGGCCGCAGTCAAGGCTGAAGCGCTGCGACTCTACCGGTCTGGCATGTCGCTCCTTGAGGTCGCGAAGCAACTGGGGGTCAGCGACGGGGCCGTTCGCCATCTGGCAATCAAGGCCGGCGTGATGCGAAGCAGAAGTGAAGCCAGCGTGCTCAGGTACCGGAGGCCCGCATGAGCGAAGAAGTACGGGAGGCTCTTGCCCGGAGTGTCGCTGACCGTTGCTGCGAGGCCGCGCAAGTGGAATGCGAGCACGACACCTGTCTATGTGGGGACCCACCTGTTAACGGTTGCCTCAGACGTACACCATCCCTAACGTATGGCTACGGTCCCCAACCTCCAGTTCCTTGGGTCTTCCAAGACGATGCGGGAGATAGTCAGTGCTAAAGCGGTTCAAGTTTTTGGAGAGCCGGACAAGGCTGAAGCCGCCAAAGACGGGCCTTAAGCTCCGCTCGAAAACCAACTCCCTATCTGCAATGCGCGCTGCCATCAGTAAAGCGGAGGAGCACTGCAGAGCCCGCGGCAGTTGTGAGCGGTGCGGAACGGTTCACGAACTGACCGCCCATCACATCATCGCTAGGAGGCACAGAGCGGTATCCGCATTGGACGACAACTTAGTCTGCCTCTGCTTCCGTTGCCACATCTGCTGGGCGCACGTACAACCAGCGGAGTTCAGGGCATGGCTGGAGGAGCGGTATCCCGGACGTTACGACGCCCTCAAGAGGCTATCGAACGGGGTGGAGGAATGATCCTCGCTATCGACCCCGGCCCGGTGGAGTCGGCCATCCTCTGCCTCTCAGATAACGGAGTGGCGTACGCCGAAAAGCTCCCGAACTCCGAGGTTCGTCTTCGGCTGCTCGATCGCAAGAACCTTGCCGAGTACGAGCTGTGCATAGAGATGATCGCCAGCTACGGCATGCCGGTTGGCAAAGAGGTTTTCGAAACGTGCGTCTGGATCGGCCGCTTCTGGGAAGCGTGGGGAAGGGACTGCTTACTCGTCCCCCGGCTGAATATCAAAACCCACCTGTGCCATTCGGCAAAGGCCAAGGATGCGAACGTGCGCCAAGCCTTGATCGACCGGCTAGGAGTACCGGGCACAAAGAAGAACCCCGGCCCCACCTACGGAATTGCGGGGGATATGTGGGCTGCTTTGGCTTTGGCCGTGTACGCAAAGGATGCGGCAGAGGTGAAGGCGTGATCCTCGTCGGCGACGTTTTGGAAATGCTCGCCACGCTCCCGGACGAGTCGGTGCATTGCTGCGTCAGCTCCCCTCCCTATTACGGACTCAGGGACTACGGCGTAGCGGGGCAGATCGGGCTGGAGCCGACGCTAGAGGAATACGTCGCGAAGATCACCGCGGTCTACCGGGAGGTTCGGCGGGTGCTGCGAAAGGACGGCACGTGCTGGGTCAATCTCGGGGACTCGTACGCGAACATCGGCAAAGGTGGCGGCAGCGGCGGCTGCAAGAACTACACGAGCGTTGCCGGCGGGTATCAGCGCACCGAAAGGCGCGAGGCTCTAGCGTCTCTCCACCTGAAGCAGAAGGACATAATGGGCGTCCCCTGGCGCGTCGCCTTCGCCTTGCAGGCCGACGGCTGGTACCTGCGCCAAGACATCATCTGGTCCAAGCCGAACCCGATGCCGGAGAGCGTAAGGGATCGCTGCACGAAGGCCCACGAGTACATCTTCCTGCTCAGCAAGAGCGAGCGCTACTACTACGACCAGGCGGCTATCGCTGAGCCTGTGGCCGCGTCCACGGTGGAACGGCTGGCGCAGTGCGGTTTGGCTGATCAACAGGGCTCGCCTGTTCCTGGCAAGACCAACGGGAACATGAAGGCGAAGCCGCCAAAGTTCGGCGGCAGCAAGTACGGTGACAGTGACGACGAGCTACACCGCACCAAGAGTGGCAACGCGTACGAGATCAACGGCGGGCGTCGCAACAAGCGAACGGTGTGGGAAGTCGCCACCACGCCCTACCCCGAAGCCCACTTCGCCACCTACCCCGAAGAACTGGTTGAGCCGTGCATCCTCGCCGGATGCCCTGAAGGCGGGACGGTTCTGGATCCCTTCCTCGGTTCCGGCACCACCGTAGCGGTCGCTTTGAGGCTTGGCCGCGAAGGCGTCGGCATTGAGCTGAACCCCGAGTACGCGAGGCTTGCCGAGAAGCGCATTTCCCGGGTGACGCCGGCTTTCCGGTTCGAGGAGGCTGTATGAACCGGGAACTTACGAAAGAAGGAATGGCCGGCACAAAGCCTGTTCGAGATTCCAAAACGACTGAGTTGGAGCTTCTATCGCGTTTATTGACCGCGAGAAGTATTGCCTTCGATTTATACGGCAAGGAGAGCCGTGTCTACATCGCCACTGACGAAGCGTATCAGGCGGCAAAGCAACGGAGGGCGGAGTGCCAAACAGATTAGTCCGAGAAGCCATCCTAACCAGCGAGAGCCTAGACAAGCTCAGCGCTGAAGCCGAAAGGCTGTTCTACCGCCTCCTAGTCGTCTGCGATGACTTCGGCCGGTTCGAAGCAGACGTTCGGGTGATGATTGCCAGATGCTTTCCTTTGAGGGTAGGCGACATCACGCGCGAGCAGATGCACGCATGGGTCCACGAGCTCACGAAAGCTGGCGTGATCCACTGCTACGAGCACGACGCCAAGCGCTACGGATCCTTCCTGAACTGGAAGAAGTTCAACAAGCTCCGCGCGAAGAACTCAAAGTATCCCGCACCTGCTGACACGTGCGAGCATATGTCAGCAGATGAGAGCACGTGCGAACATATGCGCGTATATACGGATTCGGATTCGGATTCGGATTCGGAAACCCCTGTAGTCCCCAAGGGGACCTTCGATGTGGCGCGGGCTTGGTCCGAGTTCTGCGCCATCTATCCCAAGCGGTCCGGCTCGCTCAACAAGCAAGCAGCAGAATCCAAGTTCCGCAAGCTCTGCAAATCGGCAGAGATGGCGGGCGTGATTCTTGAGGGCGTCAAGCGTTACGCCCGCTGGTGCGATGCGACCGGAAAGACGAAAACCGAGCTCGTGGCCCAGATGACCACGTGGCTCAACGGGAGGCGCTGGGACGAGGAATACACCGTCCCCGGTGACGACCCACCGCTCAGGGTCGTTCCAGGCCACGTCGACGAGGCGGAGGAGCTTCGGGAGTACCAGGAGATGGCCCGTTGAACCTGTACTCGCTCGAGGTGGAAGTGGCGCTGCTTGGCACGACCATTCACGGCTCGTACCCTTCGGTGGCACCCCTGGTGAAGGCGGAGGATTTCTGGAGGCCGGCGCACCGGCGCATCTGGAAAGCCATCGGCAAGCTCGGATCGAAGGGGCCCGTCGACTTCACCGAAGTCGCCGCGGAACTCGGGAAAGACCTGGAGCAGTGCGGAGGCTCCGCGT
>Ga0196964_10001625_pt1 | contig 11284 bp, 14 predicted proteins | sample S1_10metaG_FD_148615 | JGI IMG/M metagenome (GOLD analysis project Ga0196964, IMG submission 148615) | Soil microbial communities from Anza Borrego desert, Southern California, United States - S1_10 | ecosystem: Environmental > Terrestrial > Soil > Desert | place: USA: California | collected... | reverse complement strand
TCGAGCCTGGCCGCGGCCACGCTCGATATGGCCAATCACAACCAGAACCTGAACCAGCAGCTGCAGCGATCGACGCGCGAGATCGACACGCTACGGGTAAGTTTGGAATCGGTGCGGCTGGAATCCCTCACCGACAGCCTCACCGGCCTCGCGAACAGGCGCATGTTCGACGAGACGTTGCGAATGCGTATCGAAGAAGCGCGGGCGCAACGCACCGAACTCTGTCTGATCTTGTGCGACATCGACCACTTTAAGCGCTTCAACGATACCTGGGGCCATCACACAGGCGACCAGATACTGCGCTTTCTTGCCAGCGCCATGCAGGCTCACGCGCGGCCGGACTTCCTCGTGGCGCGTCACGGCGGCGAGGAATTCGCGATGCTGTTGCCGCGCGTCGCGCCGCGCGCAGCGGCTCAGCTGGCCGAAACTCTGCGCTCCGCGATCCAGACGAAACGGCTTCGCCGGCGCTCCACCAACGAGGACCTCGGCCAAGTCACCGTGTCTATGGGCATCGCCCGCCTGCAACCCGGCGACACCAGTCAGGGCTTCGTCGAGCGCGCGGATGCGTGCCTTTATGCATCCAAGCGCAACGGCCGCAATCAGGTGACGACCGACGCGACGCCCGTTCTTTACGTCGCGTAGCTGACGCTCCGGCAGCGTATCGCGCCGAACTCGATCTCTGCTAAGTTCGCCCGCGGCAGCGCGGAGAACGCTCATGAGCAAGGTCAAATACGAACAGGACGGCGCGGTTGCGATCGTCACGTTGTCTGATCCGAGCACGCTGAACGCGATCTCCGTCGATCTGACCGCTGAATTGGTGGAGGCGTTCCACCGCGCCGCCAGCGAGGCGCGCTGCGTCGTGCTCACAGGCGAAGGGCGCGGTTTTTCTTCCGGCGCTAATCTCGCCAGCGGGGCGCCGCCGGTGGACGCAGACGGCCAGCCCGATCTCGGCGCACGGCTCGAAATGACCTTCAATCCGTTTGTCAGCATGCTGCGCGATTTGCCCATTCCGTACGTGACGGCGGTGAACGGCGTCGCGGCAGGCATCGGGTGTTCGTTCGCGCTGTTGGGCGATCTCATCGTCGCCGGCGAGAGCGCCTACTTCCTGCAAGCCTTCCGCCGCATCGGCCTCGTGCCCGACGGCAGCGCCACCTATCACCTTCCGCGCATGATCGGACGCGTGCGCGCGATGGAGATGATGCTGCTGGGCGAGCGGCTGCCGGCCAAAACGGCGCTGGAATGGGGCCTCATCAATCGCTGCGTGCCGGACGCCGAGCTGATGCCGACGGCGAAAGCGCTCGCGCTCGATCTCGCGAACGGTCCGACGAAGACGCTGGGCGCCATCCGCCGGCTAGCCTGGGCCTCGCTCGACAATACGTGGACCGAGCAGCTGCAGGCCGAACGCCAAGCGCAGCGCAGCGCTGGCCGCACGGAAGATTTCCGCGAAGGCGTGCAGGCTTTCTTCCAAAAGCGCCCGGCGAACTTCAAAGGGGCTTAACCGCGCTTTGCTAAGCTGACCGCATGGAAGCGCTGGCGGGTTTGGCGGAGATCATCCGCATCTGGCTGGAAGGCGGCACATGGGCCGACATCCAGAAGGCGCCCGGGTTTGCGGCCTTCCTGGGTCTGGCGGCATGGCTCGTCCCGTCCAGCATCATCCTGATCGGCATCGGCGGCTGGACAGAATGGCGCGAAACGCCGCTTGCGGCGTGGCTTGGATTTTCGCGCCGCGATCCGGATGAAAACTGGGCCGAGACCGCGCGCGACATCGACAAGGACGGAATGCCGGACTTTTAGCGTTTCTTTTTCGCGCTGGTCTTTCTGGCCGGTGCTTTCGCCGCCTTCGCCTTGGCTTTCTTCACCGGCTTCGCCGCCGCCTTGGCCTTCGCGATCGCCAGCGCTTTGCGTCCCCATTCCGCGGCCAAGTCCGGGTCGTCAAGCGCAGCATCCGGCAAACGCCAATAGCCAAGATCGATTTTCTCGCCTTTGCGCGGCCCGTTTTGCGGCGCCCACACGAAGGGACCCGAGCCCTCTTCGCGAAGCTCCGCCTTTAACGCGTCATCCGTCTTGATGTGGATCGTGTCGTCCGCGAGCAGCAGGAACATGAGCCCGCCGGAATAGCCGCCGGCGCCGCCGAACATGCGCTTGATCTCAACGCGCCCCATGCCGGCGAACAGCTCCTGCACGTAATCATGGAAGCTGTTCTCGGCCATGCGTCAGCTTTCGAGCTTCGCCGGCTCGATGGTGACGCTTTCGCCGCAGCCGCACGCGTCAGTCTGGTTCGGATTGCGGAAGACGAATTTCGATGAGAGGCGTCCGGTTTCGTAATCAATCTCCGAGCCCAGCAGGAAGAGCACAGCCTCGGCCTTCACCAGAATCTGCACGCCCTTGTCTTCGACCAGTTCATCGAACGCGTCCGGCGCCTCCGCGTAATCCATCGTGTATTCCATGCCGGCGCAGCCGCCATTGTTCACGCCGACTCGCAGATAGGGCTTGGCGCCTTTGGCCATGATTTCGTGCACGCGCGCCGCCGCGGCGTCGGTCAGCGTCACGATCTTGGGTCTCGGGCGTCTCGTCATCACAACATATTCAGTTCGAGTTTGGCTTCATCGCTCATGCGCGCCGGCGTCCACGGCGGATCGAACACCAGGTTCACGCTCACCGAGTTCACGCCTTCGACGCGCCGCGCCGCCGCTTCCACCCAGCCCGGCATTTCGCCGGCCACCGGACACCCCGGCGCCGTCAGCGTCATCTCGACGTCGACGTGACGGTCATCGTTGATGTCGACTTTGTAGATGAGGCCCAGTTCGTAGATATCAACCGGGATTTCCGGATCGAACACGGTCTTGAACTGCGTCACCAGATCATCGGTGATGCGGTCAAGCTCGGCCTTCGGCAGAGCGGATTGCGGAGGAGAGACGGCGCCGTCCATGGATCCTTAGCTCAGAAGCTTGCGGGCCTTGTGCAAGGCCTCGATAAACACATCGACCTCTTCAGGCCGGTTATAGCACGCAAAGCTCGCGCGCGCTGTTGCGGTAACGCCGAGGCGCTGCATCAGCGGCTGGGCGCAGTGGTGCCCCGCGCGCACCGCGACGCCCTGACGATCCAGGATTTGCGCCACATCGTGCGGATGCGCGCCCTCCACGGAGAACGCGACGATGGCGCCCTTGTCCGGCGCCTGGCCATGCAGCTTCACCCAGTTGAGCCCGCGCAGCGCCTCCATGGCGCGGTCGCGCAGCGCTGCTTCGTGCGCCTCAATGGCGGCGCGGTCCTGAGACGTGAACCAATCAATCGCCGCCTTCAGCGCAATCGCTTCCAGGATCGGCGGCGTCCCCGCTTCGAAGCGGTGCGGCGGCTCGTTGTAAGTGATCCGCCCCTGCTCGACGATGTCGATCATCTCGCCGCCACCCTCGAACGGCGCCAACGCCGCGAGCCGCTCGGGCTTGCCGTAAAGCACGCCGATGCCGGTGGGGCCGTATAATTTGTGACCGGTAAACGCGTAATAGTCGACGCCGAGCGCCTGAACATCGACGCTCGCGTGCACGACGCGCTGGCAACCGTCGCACAGCACCGGCACGCCCTTCGCGTGCGCCACCGCAATCGCTTCCGCCGAGGCGCCCACGCCCAGCACGTTGGACATATGCGTCAGCGCGACCATCTTCGTGCGCGGGCCAATCAGCGCGTCCAGCGCCGTCGGATCCATCCTGCCGTCGTCGTCGATATCGAGCCACTTCAGCACCGCGCCCTTGCGTTCGCGCAGGAAGTGCCAAGGCACGATGTTGGAATGGTGCTCCATCACGGAGAGCACGATTTCGTCGCCCGGTTTGATGTCGAGTCCGGCGGCGACGATGTTGATCGCCTGCGTGCCGCTCTTAGTGAAGATGATGTTCTCGGGCGAAGCCGCATTGATGAAGCGCGCGACCGCGCCGCGGGAGGCTTCGAACGCCTCCGTCGTCTCGTTCGCCAGCGCATGTAGCCCGCGGTGCACGTTGGCATAGGAGCCGCGCATCGCGGCAGCCATCGTTTCGATCACCGCCTCCGGCTTCTGCGCGCTCGCAGCGTTGTCGAAATAAATCAGCGGCGCGCCATGCACCTTGCGCGACAGGATGGGAAACTGCGCCCGCACCGCTTCCACATCGAACGGCCGCTTGATCAAGGGCGCGTTCATGGCCGCGCCCCGCGCAACCATGCGCCGATCCGGCCTGTGAGCTCATCGCGGATCGCAGCGTCGAGCCCGTCCGGGATCGCCTCCACCAGAAACGCTTCGATCAGCAGCGCCCGCGCTTCCGCCTCCGGTACGCCGCGCGCGCGCATGTAGAAAAGAGCGCGCTCATCCAGGCCGCCAGCCGTGTTGCCATGCGCGCACTGCACGTCGTCGGCGTGGATCATCAGCTCGGGCTTGGCGTAAATCTCCGCCCCATCCTCCAGCAGCATGCCGTGGTGATACTGGCGCGCATCCGTCTTCTGCGCATGCGGGGCGACAACGATCTTGCCTTGAAACACGCCGCGGCCCCCTTTGGCCGCCACACCTTTGACGAGCTGGCGCGTCGTCCCGCCCGGCGCTTTGTGCTCGACGACGCTGGTGAAGTCCGCGTGGCGGCGTTCGCCGCACATGTAGACGCCGTTTAGCTCTACCTCGGCGCCCTCGCCCTCGATGCTCACACGGGTCTCGATACGAGCAAGCTTGGCGCCCTCCGAAATAATGAATTGCCTGAACTTGGCGCCCTCGGCCAACCGAACGTGGGTGCTCAAGAGGTCGATGTCATCGCCGTTCTGGATAATGACGCGAGTTAGCTCCGCGTTGCGGACGACGTTCAAGACTTCGAGCCGAGCGCCGAAACCATCAACGCGGCCGCCAACAACGGCTTCGTGCTTCCCAACGATATTTTGCCGCTCGGCGCGCCCATGCGCAGCGGCGAGCATTCCGATGACATCACCTTTTTCCCGAGCAAACGCGGCCAGACTTTCCCGCTCAGGCGAGCTTGGCCGCGCCGGGGGAAGCGCGCCGCCCGCCGCAGCGCGCAGATCGCTGTACTTCCACGCCTCGACTCGGCGGTTGGGAAGTTCTGCTAGGTTCACGCCGCCCTCAAATACTTATCGTAGCCCTCGCGCTCGAGTTCGAGCGCGAGCTCCGGGCCCCCGGAGGCGGCGATGCGGCCACGCGCGAGCACATGAACCCGGTCCGGTTTGATGTAGTCCAAGAGCCGCTGATAGTGAGTGATCACGAGCATGCCACGGCTCGGCGCGCGGAGCGCGTTCACATTTTCCGCGACAATCCGCAATGCATCGATGTCGAGCCCGGAATCCGTTTCATCCAGAATCGCGAAACGCGGTTCAAGCACCGCCATCTGCAGCGCCTCAAAGCGCTTCTTCTCGCCGCCGGAGAAGCCGACATTGATCGGGCGTTTCAGCATCTGCTGATCGATCTTCAGCGCTTCGGCCTTGGCGCGCATCAGCTTCAACAACTCCGGCGCCGGCATTGGATCGAGGCCGCGCGTCTTGCGTTGCGCGTTCACTGAGGCCTTTAGAAATGCGATCACGGAGAGTCCGGGGATTTCCACCGGGTATTGGAACGAAAGGAACAGCCCCTTCGCCGCGCGCTCTTCCGGCGCCAGCGAAAGCAAGTCTTCGCCATCCAACGTCGCCGAGCCCTGCGTGACGTCGTAATTATCCCGTCCGCTCAGCGCATACGCCAGCGTCGACTTGCCCGAACCATTCGGCCCCATCAGCGCATGCGTTTCGCCTGCGGGCACATGGAGCGTCAGGCCCTTGATGATCTCGGCACCGCCGACGCTCACGTGGAGATTCTTGACGTCAAACACGGCGCGCGTCCTTGCGATACTCGGCGGCGGTGCGCGTCTTGTCGCCCTTCACGCTCGATAGTCCGATGAAGAGGCTCGCGCCCGCAACGGCGGCGACGGCGAACAGCACGGCGCCCAGAATGAGCTTTCCGCTCGCGCCGAACCACGCGAAAGCGAGGCCGCCCAGCGTGAGCAATGTCACGTACACGGCGACGACCGCATAGCCTTTCCAATGCACGGGCGTCATCGCGTTGCGCGGATTGCCGACGGGGAAGCGGCGGGCGAACCAATATTCCGTCACGGGCACAGTCCTGATGTCCACTGCCCCGCCAGCTCACCGCGCCGGCACTGCGAACGGCGATAGGCATTGGTCGGAAACCAGCCTTCGGGTTCACGGCGAAACTCAACGCGCACATGACCGGCGGAAACAGAGTCATCCGGAATGTTCGTGCGCACAATGTCCGCGGTCGCTGTGTCGCCCACTTCGCGGATCGTGAGGCTGACAGAAGCGCCTTCCTGTTCGATCTCCGGCGAACCAACCAGCGGCGCGATCGCCTCTTCAACCGTCGGCGCCCCGACAACACCGAGCTCCGTCGGTTCGATGGCGACGAAATCCATCGCAGGCGCCGACAACAGAGTTGCGTCCACTTCCGGCAGGGGCGGGAGCTCGGAGGCCTCATCGCCTGCGCCTTCCTCGACTTGCGTCGCTGGGCCGGTCTCATCGCCCTTCTGGTTCTGCTGACCACAGGCGGCGAGCGCCAGCGCGGCGGCCACGACGATCCAATGCGCGCGCATCATCCGACGCTCCCTTCCAAACTGACTTCGAGAAGCTTCTGCGCTTCCACGGCAAATTCCATGGGCAGCTTCTGCAGCACTTCGCGTACGAAGCCATTCACCAGCAGCGCTACCGCTTCTTCTTCGGGTACGCCGCGCGCGCGGAGATAAAAGAGCTGATCGTCCGACAACTTCGTCGTCGTCGCTTCGTGCTCGAATTGCGCGTCGGGTGTGCGCGTTTCTACATACGGCACGGTGTGCGCCGCGCATTGGCCGCCTATGAGCAGGGAGTCGCACTGCGTGTAATTGCGCGCGCCCTTGGCTTTGGCGTGCGCTGAAACGAGACCGCGATAAGCATTCGACGAACGCCCGGCGCTGATGCCCTTCGAGATGATGCGCGAGCGGGTGTTCTTGCCCAGGTGGGTCATCTTCGTGCCGGTATCGGCTTGCTGGCGCCCGTTGGTGACGGCGATGGAGTAGAACTCGCCGACGCTGTCGTCGCCGCGCAGGATGCAGCTGGGATACTTCCAGGTGATCGCCGACCCGGTTTCCACCTGCGTCCAGCTGATCTTCGAACGCGGCCCGCGGCAATCGCCGCGCTTGGTGACGAAGTTGTAGATGCCGCCTTTGCCGTCGGCGTCGCCCGGCCACCAATTCTGCACGGTGGAGTATTTTATCTCGGCGTCATCCAAAGCGACGAGTTCGACCACGGCGGCGTGCAGTTGGTTTTCATCTCGCATCGGCGCTGTGCAGCCTTCGAGATAAGAGACGTAGGCGCCCTTGTCGGCGATGATGAGCGTGCGCTCGAACTGGCCGGTGCCTTCCGCGTTCATGCGGAAATAGGTCGAGAGCTCCATCGGGCAGCGCACGCCCGGCGGCACGTAGACGAAGGAGCCATCCGAAAAGACCGCGCTGTTCAGCGTTGCGAAGAAATTGTCCGTCGTGGGCACGACCGAGCCCAAATACTGGCGAACAAGCGCCGGATGCTCGCGTACCGCTTCGCTCATCGAGCAGAAGATGACGCCAGCCTTGGCCAACTCCTCCTTGAACGTGGTGACGACCGAAACGCTGTCGAACACCGCATCGACGGCCACTTTCGGCGCGCCTTCGACGCCCAGCAACACCTCAGCTTCGCGCAACGGGATGCCGAGCTTCTTGTAGGTGTCCAGGATTTCCGGATCGACTTCGTCGAGGCTCTTGTATTTCGCACCGCTCTTCGGCGCCGCGTAATAGCGCGCAGATTGGTAGTCGATCGGCGGATAGTGGACGAGCGCCCAGGTCGGCTCTTCCAGCGTCAGCCAGCGGCGGAATGCTTCGAGCCGCCACTGCAGCATCCAATCCGGTTCGGCCTTCTTGGCCGAGATGTAGCGAACGATGTCTTCGTTCAGGCCGGCGGGCGCGAGTTCTTGCTCAACATCAGTGATGAAGCCGTGCTTGTACTTCTCCGCCTCCAGCGCACGCGCGGCGGCGACGGTGTTCTTGTCGATGGTTTCCTTCACCGCGCTCATGCCGCCGCTCCCTGCGCGCGACGTGCAGTTACCTTGGCGAGCGCGTGAAGCACTTCATCGACATCGCAGTCCTTGGACTCGTGTCCAAAGCTCACGCGCAGCGCGCCTTTCGCAAGGTCGGGCGCAACGCCCATCGCGGCGAGCACGCGGCTTGAACGCACCTTGCCGGAGGAGCACGCGGCGCCGGAGCTGAGCGCAACGCTTTCCAGGTCCATGGCGATGACGGCGGTTTCGGCCGCGATCCCAGGGAGTGCGAAGTTCGATGTATTCGGCAGGCGCTTCGCGCCCGCGCCGAAGACCGCCGCATCGCGCGGCAAGCCAGCTTCGAAGCGATCGCGCATCGCGGCAAGGCGCGCAGCGTCCGCCTCCAGGTCGCGCAGCGCCCATTCGGCTGCGACGGCAAAGCCAACCACGGCAGGCATGTTTTCCGTGCCGGGACGACGACCGCGCTCCTGCCCGCCGCCGAATCGCGTCGTCGCGAACGGCGCGCCCGGCGCCAGCACGAGCGCGCCGGCGCCAGGCGGGCCGCCGAGCTTGTGGCTGGAGACGACGAGATAGCTTGCGTCGAGATCACCGATATCGACCGGGATGCGGCCAAATGCTTGCGCCGCGTCCACGAGCAGCAACGCGCCATGCTCACGGCACAACGCGGCGACACGCGCGATCGGCTGGATCACACCAGTTTCGTTGTTGGCGAGCTGCACGGCAACCAGTGTAGGCTTTGGCGCCTCCCGAACCATTGCTTCGAGAACTTCGAGATCGATCAAACCGTCAGGTTGAACAGGTGCTCGCAGCATTTCGCGATGGCGGCCATGTTCGAAAACCGCGTCGTGCTCGACCCCCGACGCGATAAGCGAAGGAGCGGGATGCTCGATCGCGTAACCTTCCTCATCGACGAGAGAGAGACCTGCCCGTGCGGCGGATTCAAACGCGTCCAGAACGAGGTGCACGGCTTCGGTCGCGCCTGAAGTGAACACCACATTTTCAGCGCTCGCGCCCAACATGCCCGCGAGCTTTTCGCGCGCATCTTCGATCAGGGCGCGCGCGCGTCGCCCGGTGCTGTGCACGGAAGAAGGATTGCCGCCCGCCGCAAGCGCGCGCGACATCGCCACGGCCGCTTCCGCGCGTATGGGAGCGCCGGCGTTGTAGTCGCAATAGACGGGCGTCTTCTTCATCAGCCTATTCCGCGGCGACGCGTGCGTTGCCGCCAACGCGCTGCTCGACAACATCCGCTAGCGAAACGGAAACGAGGAAGGACTGGATGCGGTCGCCCATCTCCTGCCAGAGCCCGTGCGCGATGCAGCGGCCCTGCTTGCCGATGCAACTCTTTGCCGAACTTGCGTCGCAGCGCGTGGCTTTGATCGGCTCGTTCACCGCATCGATGATGTCGGCGATGGTCACGTTGTCCGCCGCCCGCGCAAGGCGATAGCCGCCACCCGGCCCGCGCACGCCGGAAACCAGCCCCGCGCGCCGCATGCGGGCGAAGAGCTGCTCCAGGTACGAGAGCGATATCTCCTGCCGGCGCGCCACTTCCTGCAGCGGAACCGCCCGTTCGGCGCCTCCGTGCAAGGCAAGATCCGCCATAGCCATGACCGCGTACCGGCCTTTTGACGTCAAACGCATTCCTGTCCCTTCCCGCGCCCTCGCACGCCCCCAAATTCGTGTGCTAGAAGCCGCCCCCTCTGGGGCCGGGCCTACCCGCCTTATCTAAGCCGAGAGCTAAGATACCCAAGTGTTTTGGTCAAGAATTAGCCGTGGAACTTTGAGTGTCCGCGGCCGGGGTCACAACTGAATGCCGGAAGTCATTTTCCCAGGCGCCGCTGGGCGCGTGGAAGGCCGTTACCAAGAACCGTCCAAGGAAGGCGCACCGATCGCGCTCATCCTGCATGGCCACCCCAAGGCGGGCGGTTCGATGCAGGACCGCGTGACGGTCCAGCTCTATAAGCTGTTCACCGACTACGGCTTCGGCGTGCTGCGCTTCAACTTTCGCGGCATCGGCCGCAGCCAGGGCATTTTCGACAACGGCATGGGCGAACTCTCCGACGCCGCCTCCGCGCTCGATTACCTGCAGAGCATGAACCCGAATGCCGAGCAGTGCTGGGTTGGCGGCTATTCGTTCGGCGCGTGGATCGGCTTGCAGCTCTTGATGCGCCGTCCTGAGATCGACGGCTTCATCGCCGTGGCGCCGCCGGCGAACCACTACGACCTCTCGTTCCTTGCGCCATGCCCTGCTTCAGGCGTGATCATCTACGGCACGCGCGACAGCGTCACAACGGCGCAGGATATGGAGCGCGTGATCGGACGCATCCGCACGCAGAAGAACATCAAGGTGGATGGAGCGCCGGTTGAAGGCGCCGACCACTTCTTCCGCGGCCGCGATCCAGGCGAGGATCACCTCGCCGATGTCGAAAAGCACGCGCGCACGTATCTGGAGCGCAGGCTCGCCGCGCCGCCACGTCCGCCGACAACGAAGCGCTAGTTAGTCGCCGCCGCGCAAGAAGGCGGGCTTCGGCCCGTTCGAAAAGCCTTCCGGACCCGCGTTTTCGTCACGCGGTTCGCGCGACGGCCGCCGCTCGCGGCGTTCGCCACGATCTTCGCGTGGTTCGCGGGCTTCGCGCGGTTGACGCTCCCCACGATCCTCGCGTGCTTCGCGCGGCTGACGCCCTTCGCCGCCTTCGCGGTCGCCGTCGTCGCGCGCTTCACGACGCTCGCCCGCTTCACTGCCTTCGCCGTCGTTGGGACGATAGCGGTTGCGCCGGCCACGGCCGCGCCGGCCGCCGCTTTCGCGATCGAATTGCTGGCGCTCGCCTTGCGGGAGCTCGATATCGGGCTGATCGCCGCCGGCTTCGGCGGCAACTTCGCCCTCTTCGCCGCCCTCAGCTTCAGCGCCGCCTTCTTCGTCGCCTTCAGCGCCGTCATCGTAGCGGTCGTTCATCTGTTGCGGCGGCGGCGTCGCCGGCTGGCTGGCGCGCCAGAGGCGGAAATAGTGATCGGCGTGCTGGAGGAAGTTCTCGCTCAGCACCCGGTCGCCAGACGAGGAAGCGTCACGCGCGAGCTGCAAATAGCGCTCGTGGATCATCGCTGCCGGCCCGCGCACCTTGCCGCCCTCCGGCCCGGAGCTTTCCATCGACCGGTTGGGATTTTGATGCTGGTGGCCGCCGTGTTGATGCCCACCACCGCCGCCCGGCCTACGGCCGCGGCCCC
>Ga0196964_10001624_pt1 | contig 11284 bp, 6 predicted proteins | sample S1_10metaG_FD_148615 | JGI IMG/M metagenome (GOLD analysis project Ga0196964, IMG submission 148615) | Soil microbial communities from Anza Borrego desert, Southern California, United States - S1_10 | ecosystem: Environmental > Terrestrial > Soil > Desert | place: USA: California | collected... | reverse complement strand
GAAGGTCTTTCGTGAGCGGCTCACTTCCGGCGCGAGTTCGGGCTTGAAGCTGTGGTAAAGGGGGCGGCTGAGCGTCAGCGTGTTGCCGTCCTTCGCTTCGAGGCGGACAAGCTGGAGGCGCGCGCGCGTGCCGTTCTCGCGGCTGGCCCACGTGCACGCGCCGCCGCAGCCTTTGATCTCGACGAGTTCCGGATCGTTTTTCTCGTCGATCGCGAGCATGTCGCCCACGTTGAACGCGGACGCATCCGCGACAGTGACTTTGTTCGACCCCTTGGTGGCCTTGATGAGATTCGACTTCACTTCCTTTTCATCGAAGGTGCCGATGGCGATGATCTGCTTGCTCGCGGCTTCGTTGATCAGGCGTGTCTTTTCAGGGCCTTCGCCTCGCAGGACGATGCCCTTGGTCATGCGGAGTTCATCGGTGAGGCGGTAGGTTCCCTGTGGGAGCAGAATCGCTTTGCCGGCGGGGCATTCGTCGAGCGCTTTCTGGATCGCGGCGGTGTCGTCCGCGACGCCATCGCCCTTCGCACCGTAAGCCGCGTCCCTCGCGCTGGCGAAGACGGGGTATTGGGGGATGCCGCCCGGAACCCCCGGCTGCCACTCGATGCGGCGATCGTCGGGAAGGGTGAACAGCTTTTCTTCCTGTCCGTAGGCGTTCGCCATGATCGACGCGACCACAACCGTAGCGAACATCTTAAGGATCGGCTGCATGCTGGAAATGGTACACGGCAGAGGAAGTTCGGTTGATATCTTTTCGGCGCGAGTTCGCGCAGGCAAAGAATCGAAAAAAATTCTTTCTCGCAATCGCCTGCTCGGCCCGCAGCGGCGCTTCGCGTGCATGTGCAATCATCCGGAGGGCATGAATGAGGAGTCAGCACATGGCACAGACCAAAGGCCGCAAAGGCTCGGCTCGCGGCAAGAGCAGCTCCGGAATGAATAAGAACGCTCGGAAGCGCTCAGCGAGCGCATCGAAGACGCGAACGCGTGGTGGCCAGAAACGATCCGCATCACATGGCGCACGCGCCGGGAGCGAGATGTCGCAACAGTAGGTGGACATTTGAAACCGGATCGGTAGCCGGCAGCTTCGGCCCGATTCCCGAACACCGATTCCCGATTCCCGGCTACTTCTTCTCTGCAGCCGCGGCGCCCTTGACCGGAATATAGTCCGCGTCGGCGACGAGTTTCTGGCCGTCCTCGCTGAGCAGGAAATCGATGAAGTCTTTCAGCACGCCTGAGGGCGCGCCCTTTGTCGCGACCAGGAGCGGGCGGCGCAGCGGGTAGCTTGCATTGCCGACATTGGCCGCCGTCGCGGCGATGCCGTCGAGCTCCAGGAGCTTGATTGCGGCGCCTTTTTCCGCGCGGCTCTGCGCGAAGCCGATCGGAAGGTAGCCGATCGCGTTCGGATTCGTGACGACGGCTTCGAGCATCTTCTCATTGTTGACGGCGGGTTTCGCCTTCAGCGGCGTGATGGCGTCGCTGCCCTTTTTCTTATGCGTGATCCCGTCTTCGGCGGCTTCGCCAAACTGCGCCTCCAGGCCGAAATGCGAGAGGAACAGGTCGAGCTGCGCGTGGCCTTTGGTGCGCGAGTTCAGTGCGATCGCCGCATCGGGCCCGCCGAGTTCCTTCCAGTTCTTGATCACACCGCTGTAAATGTCGGCGACCTGCTCTTTGGTGATCTTGTCGATGCCGAGCTTCGCGTTCACGACGATGCCGATGCCGTCGAAGCCGATCGTGACGGGGACGAGATCCGGGTACTTTTCTTTCTCCGCGTCCTTGATCGCGCGGCCGACCATGCCGAGCTGGACCGTTCCGGACGCGGCGCCTTCGACGCCTTTATCCGAACCGCCCGCGCCGACCACGAACTCGGCGTTCGGATGCTTCGCTTTGAAGGCCTTGCCCGCGGCGATGACGATAGGCTGAACAGTTGTCGCGCCGGCGGCCTTGATGACGGTCTGTTCGGCGGCGAGAACACCACTGAGCGCCAAGGCAAACAGCAAGACAAACGATGAAACCCGAGTCATGATGGTGCTCCGGAATTTTATGCGTGAAGACACACTTACCCTATTGCATCGGTTGAACTTCGTAAAGGGGCGGACGCGATTGAACTTGTGCGTATTCAAAATGCGTTTGGAAACTCGTTTGCTCGAACGGCTCGTTCGCAGGCATTCAACAGGGGGAAGTCATGCAGAAACTGCCGATTCTCGGCATGGTTTGTCTCGTTTTGCTGGCCGTGTCGCTTTTTGCACTCGTGTCATGTTCGAAGGACAAATCTGATCAGATCAAGAGCGCTGAAGGTGTGAGAGAAGTCAAGGAAGAGAAGGGCTCGAAGCCCGCGGCGTATCCGGTTCAGGCGGCTTTCGTGAAGGAACTTGTGCGTTGCGCTCCGCCGGGCGCGAAATCTGACGACCATCAGGCGCGCGACAAGGCGGCGGCGCTTCTGCGCGATTCACTTGTCTTGAAAGACGCCGCTAAACCGATGGTGCTGTGGGGCGGGCGTCCCGCGAGTGGTTCCTACCATCCTTCGGATTACTCGCTGACGGAGTTCAGTTGGTTCGTCTATTCGAACATGTACCTGTCGCTGTTCACGTTCAACGGCGAACACACAATCACGGAGAAGGACGGCTATACGATTCTTTCTGCGCAGTGCGAATTCCGCGGGGACCTCGAGCCGGGCGCTTATCCGTACCCGTTCTGGCACAAGCCGGCGAAGTGGACGGCGTACGAAGTATCGAAGCACCTGGATTTTGTCTTCCAGAACGACAAGCTGATCGCGATCTATCGCGTCAACGAGCCGGACGCGAAGCCGCGCCGGCAGATGAAGTGGGACGGCAAGTGGAGCTGGACGGACCAGAACGGAAAAGAGCAGCCGTACAATACGCTCTACGATTACATGCTGAGCAAGGAAAACCCGCATCGCGAAGCGCTGGACAAAGCGTACCGCTCATTCGCGCTGGAGGCCCGCAATCACAACTGCATGAGCTGCCATGCGCCGGACAATCCGGACAAAATGGGGAAACTCTCGCTGCTGAACTATCCGAATCAGGCCCTCTCCCACCGCCACGAGATCATGTCGGAACTCGACAACAACACGATGCCGCCGAAGACGAAGGAACATCCGTCCGGCATCCAGGATGGGGAGAAGCGCGCGGCGCTGCTGAAGCTGGCGGAGGCGTTCTCGGAGGCCGGGGACAAGGCGCTGAAGTTCGAAGAAGAGCGGGTGAAGAAGAACTGAACGAAGAGAAAAACGGGTGTCGTCCGATAATGTGACGAGCGACATCAGACATTCGACCTCGGACATTTCGCCGGCCCCGTGAAATATATCGCGGGGCCGTGTTGTGTAGCCGATGAATAAGGCGTGGGGTATAACCGCAGTCGATAAGTCCATAACACACCCGGGGCTCCGTGTGGGCGGAGCGCCGTGCCGCGGACACGTCCAGTGTACCCCAGCGGGAGCTGCGCATGCTGAAGCAAGCAAGTCTGAAGACGCGCCTGGTCACGTCGATTTCGGCGCTGGTCACGGTGCTGACGGTGGTGACGTGCGCGGTGATCCTGGGGATCGGCTGGAACGCGCTGGATGAGATCGCGCTTCAGAGCCGGGAGTTGTCGAACCAGATCAAGCGGCGCGAGCAGGCGGCGCTGGAGGGGATCGCGCAGTCGCAGCGGAAAGCGGACCTCGAGTTCTTCGACCTGAAAGCCGTGAACCTGGCGAAACATGTCGCGCGGCAGGCAGGCACGTCGCTGGCGACCGGCGAGACGGATACGCTGCAAGAGAACATCAAACAACTCTATACCGACAACGATGTCGCACTGTGTCTCGTGTTTCGCGAGACGACCAGCGCGGAGAAGCCGGGCGCGAAACAGGCCGTGATCGTTTCGACATTAGCCAACGAATCCAACGCACTGATTAAAGAACTCCTCAAGAAGGAAATCGGCAAGCGCGAACTCCAGAAGATGGCCGACGAGCTCACGAAGCTGGTGGACCGCGTCAAGGTCGTCGAGGAGAAGATCGCGATGCACGGGGAAGAGTATGGGCGCGCGCAGATTTTTCTCAGCCTCGACAAGCTCAATCAGCGCGAAGCCGAGTTGAAGAGCAGTCTCGAGAAACTCGAAAAGGACAACGAACAGCAGTTTACGCAGTTCAACGACACGATCACGAAGAAGAAGGAGGCGAAGCTATCCTCCGCGATCTTCGAGACGATCGTGCTGGCGATCATCGCCATCCTCGTCACGGTCGCGGTGGTCGTGTTCATCGCGAACTCGATCACCCGCCCAATCGGCGCCGCGGTGAGCGCCGCTGAACGTGTGGCCAACGGCGACCTGACCAGCAAAGTCCGCGTCGAAGGCGAAGATGAGACTGGCCAGTTGCTCGCCGCGATCCAGCAGATGACCGAGAACCTGAACTCGCTCGTGAGCCAGGTGAAGCACTCCAGCATTCAGCTCGTGGCGACAGCGACGACGATCACGAACAACGTCAAGCAGCAGCAGGCGACGGTGAACGACTTCGGCTCGTCGACGGCTCAGATCGCGGCGGCCGCGAAGGAGATCACCGCGACCTCGAAGGAACTGCTGACGACGATGAACGACGTGAGCTCTGTCTCGAGCGAAACGGCCACGCTGGCGGACACCGGGCGCACGAACCTGACGGAGATGGAGAAGACGATCGGGCAGCTCGGCAGCGCCACGCAGTCGATCTCGTCGAAGCTCTCTGTCATTCGCGAGAAAGCTGACGAGATCAACGTCGTCGTCACCACGATCACGAAAGTCGCCGACCAGACGAACCTGCTCTCGCTGAACGCGTCGATCGAAGCGGAGAAGGCGGGCGAGTACGGGCTGGGCTTCGCCGTGGTCGCGCGCGAGATCCGGAGGCTCGCCGACCAGACCGCCGTGGCGACGCTGGACATCGAACAGATGGTGAAGGAGATGCAGGGCGCGGTGAGCGCCGGCGTGATGGAGATGGACCGCTTCTCGCAGGACGTGAAACGCGGCGTGGAAGAAGTGGCGCGCATCGGCGTGCAGCAGGCGCGGATCATCGAGCGCGTGCAGGCGCTGACGCCGCGCTTCAAGAGCGTGAACGAAGGCATGCACGCGCAGTCGCAGGGCGCGGAGCAGATCTCGGACGCGATGGTGCAGCTCAACGACGGCGCGCGGCGCACGGTGACGACGCTGGAAGAGTTCAGCAAAGCGGCGGACAACCTGCACCAGGCGGTCAGCGGGCTGAAGGAAGAGGTGTCGCGGTTTAAGGTGGCATCTTAGGAAGTGCGAAGTACGAAGTTCGAAGTGCGAAGTTGTCGCTGGTTGATGGGCGGCGCTTATGGTGGACTTGAAGCAGCGCACAAAAAAGTTTGCGATCGATGTTATTCGCTTTTGCTCAACGCTGCCTCGGCGGCGTGAATTCGATATCATTGCGGGGCAGTTGACTAGAAGTGCAACGTCTCTTGGAGCCAACTATCGAGCTGCGCTACGGGGTCGTTCAAGCAAGGAGTTCATCGCGAAGCTTGGAATCTGTGAGGAGGAAGCTGACGAGTCTTTGTATTGGCTCGAGCTGCTGGAAGCCTTGGCGACAAAGGAACATTCGGAGTTGACCCGCCTGATGGACGAAGCGAATCAGCTGGTAGCAATCATTGTTGCGTCGAAAAAGCGCGCACGAGTTCCGGATCGGGCTGTCTTGTAAGCAGTAGATGTCCACCTCCAGAAGAGACGAGGCGGAAAAACGAGCGGCAACTTCGCACTTCGTACTTCGTACTTCGCACTTTTCCGCGATCGCGGGGTGCGCGTCTTTTTGGGGGCATTCTTGCAGGCCATCGTCTTCCGCTGCGGTGAACTCTCCTTCGCGCTCGAGGCTCGCGCACTAGCTGAAGTCGTGCCGGCCGTCAGCCTGCGCACACTGCCGCACGCGCCCAACTGGGTGGCGGGGCTGCTGAACCTGCGCGGAAAGACAATACCCGTGATCGATCTTTGCGAAATGATGACCGGGCGCGCGGCGCGGCGCGTGTTGAGCACTCGCATCATGGTCGTGCATTATCCCAGCCCCGAGAAACCGGAGCACCTGCTTGGGATCATGGCCGAAAGCCTGACTGAGATGCAGAACCTGGATGACAAGGTTCGCACGCCGGCTGGGGTCAAGACCCCGGAGGCGCCGTACCTTGGCGACATCATCGCCAGGGGCAAGGAGTCGCTGCAGATTCTGAAGGTCTCGGAGCTGCTGCCGGCCGAGGTGAAAGAGCGTCTCTTCACCGAAGCCTCGGGTGCGGAGGCCGCGCGATGACCGCTGCTTCGCAACTCGGAAAGCTGATCGAGGAACGCACCGGGTTGGATGCGTCGATCATCGGCGCTCTGATCCTGAAGCGCGCGCTGGAGCGACGCGCCGAAGCGACTGCGAGTGCGCCGAACGCGTACCTGGAGCGGCTCGAGCGCGGCAATGACCCTGCCGAATGGGACGAGCTGCTCGATGAGATCATCATTCCCGAAAGCTGGTTCTTTCGCGACACCGAGCCGTTCCGCTGCCTCGCGTCGTTCGCGCAGACGCGCAACGCAAGCCGCGCGCAGCCGCTGCGGATCCTGAGCGCGCCGTGCGCCGCGGGCGAGGAGCCCTACTCGGCGGCGATCACGCTGTTGGAGGCGGGGCTGTCGACCGAGCAGTTCTGCATCGAAGCGATCGATATCAGCGCGCGCATGATCGCGCGGGGTAGAGAAGGGGTGTACGGCGAGAACGCGTTCCGGCGTGAAGGGCGTGAACTGCGGGAAAAGTATTTCGAGACCTTCACCCCTTGCCGCACTGCTGGACAAGCCAGCAGTGGCACACTTCTTCGAATCAAATCAAGGCCGCGCGGATGCGTGGAGTTTGCGCAGGGCAATCTGCTCGACGCGACGACGTTGCTCGGGCGCGAGCCGTACGATGCGATCTTCTGCCGCAACCTGCTGATATATCTCAAGCGGCCTGCGCGAGAGAAACTCATCGCTGCGCTGGCGCGCCTGCTGAAGCCCGGCGGATTGCTCTTCGTCGGGCACGCAGAGATTCTGCACGGGCTGTCCGAAGCGTTCGAACTCGCGCCGCATCCACGCGCGTACGCGTATCGGTTGAAGGCGCCAGCCGAGCGCGACAGGTCACAATTGGGGTCCAACGGCACTGCGGGACAAGCCAGCAGTGGCACACACTTGCGGGCCGCGGATCATGCGCGCCGCTCATCGCACACGACGAAGATTGTCGCGCGCGGCCCTGCGTCCGTGCTGCATAAGGACACGGTGCTGCGCGCGAAGCCTCGCAGCGACGGCGCGGATGTGCTGCTCTCGGCGCAGCGCATGGCCGATGAAGGCCGCCTGGATGAAGCGCGCGAAGCGTTGCAGAACCATCTCGCCGATCACGCGAAGAACCCGGGCGCGTGGTGTCTGCTCGGCATGGTCCACGAGAGCCAGGGCCGTGCGCGCGAGGCCGAAGAGTGCTATCAGAAGGCGCTCTATCTCGAAGCCGATTGCTACGACGCGCTGGTTCATCTCGCGTTTCTGGCTGAACAGCGCAGCGACAACACGCAGGCCGCGCGCTTGCGGCAGCGCGCCCAGCGAGTGCTCGCGGAGGAGGGCGCATGAGCGATACGCCCGGTCCGGGAGGTTTGCAGCGGCGCCCGTCTCGCGCGAGCAAGACGTCGATCATTCCCGCCGTCAAGCGCGACGACTGCTGGAACCGCATCGGCGTGCGCGGCGACGGCTCGTGCGAAGAGCTGAAGCTGCACGTACACTGCCGCAACTGCCCCGTCTTCACCTCGTCCGGCCGCAGCCTGCTCGACCGATTCATGGCCGCAGACTACCGTGCGGAGCTCACCACGCTGCTGGCGCGCGAAAAAGAAACGATCGCGAAAGGCAGCGTGGCGTTGTTCGGATTCCGCATTCACACGGAATGGCTCGCGCTGCCCACGTCGGTGTTCATCGAGATGACCGAACCGAAGACGATCCGCCGCGTTCCGTATCGTTCGAACCCAAACTTCAAAGGCATGGTGAACATCCGCGGCGAGCTGCAGCTTTGCGTGTCGCTGCACAGGCTGCTCGGGCTGGATGAACCGGCGAACACTCCGACACGACGGCTCGCCGTCGTTGAGAAGGACCGCCAGCGCTGGGTCTTCCCCGTCGATGAAGTGCTCGGCCTGATTCGCTGCGAGACGAAAGATCTCGAGAAGCCGCCGGTGACGGTGGCGAAAGCGGCGAGTCCGCATGTGAAATCGGTCTTGAAGTGGCAGGAGCGCGAAGTCGGCGTGCTCGACGATGAACTCGTGTGCTATCAACTCGGCAGGAGCGTGCAGTGAGCGAGCAAGAACCGATCGATCCGGGCATGCTCGAGCTCTTCCGGGGCGAACTGGAAGCGCACGTCCCGCCGCTGGTGCAGGGTCTCGCGGCCGAGAAACATCCCGCCGACCAACTGCAGGGCATGACGCGCGCGGCGCATTCGATCAAAGGCGCGGCCCGAATCGTCGGCATCGAGGCGCTCGCGGATCTCGCACATGAAATGGAAAGCCGCCTGCAGGACGCGGTGAAGAGCGGGGCGATTCCGCCGGGCCAGATGGACGCGCTGCGCGCGGGGGCGGAGTTCTTCGAACAGCTCACGCAGACACCGCTGGATGAAATGTCGCACTGGTTGTCGGTGCGGGCGGATGAAGTCGGCGAGCTGAAAGCAAGGCTGAGCGAAAACAAAGCCGACCCCTCCCCCCAGCCCCCTCCCTCAAGGGGAGGGGGGGATACTGCGGCGACGCCGCAAGCTGCTGTTGTTTCCCCTCCCCTTGAGGGAGGGGGTAGGGGGAGGGGTTCGCTCGCGAGCCAGCCGCCGGTGCTCGCGCAGGAGCCGCTCGATCCGGACATGCTTGACATGTTCCGCATGGAGGTCGAGGGCCACGCAGCGAATCTGAACGACGGATTGCTCGGGCTCGAAGCCAACCCGAAAGACGCCGAAAAGCTGAAGTCGCTGATGCGCGCGGCGCACTCGATCAAGGGCGCTTCGCGCATCGTCGGGATCGAACTGGGCGTGAAACTCGCGCATGCGATGGAGGACTGTTTCGTCGCCGCCGGTGACGGCACGCTCGAACTGCTGCCCGAACACATCGACGTGATGCTGCGCAGCGTCGATATGTTCGTGAAGCTGGCAGATTGCCCGCCAGGCACGGCGGAGCGCTGGCTGACCGATCGATCCGGCGAGATGGTGTCCTTGGCTGCGGCACTCGACGTGCTCGCTAAGACCGGCGAACTGCATGAAGAGCACGTCGAAGCCGCGGAAGCCGCCGCGCGCTCGGGGGCGAAGATGGCGGCGGTGGGCGACGTCGTGGCGGCGTCTCGCCCCCATCCTGCTTCCGGGAGTGCGGGATCAAACCCAACGGCGGATGGGGCCGGGACGGCCCCACGACGAGAGGTGCCCCCCATCGAGCCGCTCGATGAGTCGATGCTCGACCTCTTCCGCATGGAAGTCGAGGGACATACGGCCGCGCTGAATGAAGGGCTGCTGGCGCTCGAGCAGAGCGCCGATGTGAAGCCGGCGCTTCAAGGCCTGATGCGCGCGGCGCACTCGATCAAAGGCGCTTCGCGCATCGTCGGCATCGAGATGGGTGTAAAGCTCGCGCATGCGATGGAAGACTGGTTCGTCGCGGCGCAGAACGACAAGGTGGCGCTCGAGCCCGCGCAGATCGATCTGTTACTAAGAGGGGTGGATCTATTCTCGCAGCTCTCCATTGCCGCGGCCTCTGCACCCCAGGCGACGGAGTGGCTCACGCAGCACTACTTCGACCTCGATGAACTCGCTGTCCAGTTGAATGAACTCGTGGCGAGCGGGGGGAAGAAGCCGCCGGCCGCTGCGCCAGCATCAAGCGCCTCTAACGTGCCCGCTGCCCCTGCGGGCCAAAGCGCCGCATCGTTGCCCGTGACGACGATGGAGGCGAAGACGCCGGCGACCTCAACCTCGATGCCGACAAGCGGCGGCACGAACACGTCTGTCCCGACGAAACCCGGCGCGGCCAAAGTCGTGCGCGTCGCGGCCGAGAACCTCAACCGGCTGCTGGGTCTCGCGGGCGAGTCTCTCGTCGAGACGCGCTGGCACGCGCGCTTCGCCGAGTCGCTCGTCCATCTCAAGCGCCAGCAGATGCGGCTGGCCGCGTCGCTGCGCAACCTGCGACGCACGGTGGATGCGACGGAGAATGCCAGCGCGGTCGAAGGGCCGCTCTCCGACGCCGAGCGGCGCGCGACGGAGTGCTCGCGGCTGATCATCGAACGTTTGACTGAGTTCGAACGCTTCACGCACCGCGCGGACATGCTCTCGCAGCGCCTGTACCGCGAGGCCGTCGGCAGCCGCATGCGGCCATTCGACGACGGCGTGCAGGGTTTCCCGCGGCTGGTGCGCGATCTCGCGCGGCAACTCGGCAAGCGCGTGCAGTTCCTCGTCGAAGGGCGCCAGACGGAAGTCGATCGCGACGTGCTCGAGCGGCTCGAAGCGCCGCTGAACCATCTATTGAGGAACGCACTCGATCACGGACTGGAAGGACCCGACGAGCGCACCAAGACCGGCAAGCCGCCGGTGGGGACGCTGAAGATCGAAGCGCGCCATCGCGCGGGCATGCTTCTGATCAGCGTCAGCGACGACGGCCGGGGCGTGGACCTGGAACGCGTGAAGGCTCGCATTCTGGAGCGGAAACTCGCCGCCCCCGAGATGGTGGCGAAGATGACCGAGGCCGAGATCCTCGAGTTCCTCTTCCTGCCCGGCTTCTCGACGGCGAAGCAGGTCACGGACGTCTCCGGCCGCGGCGTGGGGCTGGACGTCGTTCAGACGATGGTCCAGGAAGCCGCCGGCGTCGTACGCATCACGACGAAGTCGGGGCAGGGGACAAGCTTCCACCTGCAGTTGCCGATCACGCTCTCCGTGCTGCGTGCGCTTCTGGTGGAAGTGCAGGGCGAGCCGTACGCGTTTCCGCTGTCGCGCATTGAACGGCTGCTGGCGTTCGACGCGTCGGAACTCAAGTCGCTCGACAATCGCCAGTTCGTGAGCGTGAACGGCGAGAACATCGGGATCGTCTCGGCGGCGCAGGTGCTCGATCTGGGCGAAGAGCAGCCGCACCGCGGCAGCATGTTCGCCGTCGTGGTCGGCGACCGTACAAATAAGTACGCGCTGGTCGTGGATCGCTTCATTGGCGAGAGCGAACTGGTCGTGCGGCCGCTCGACGCGCGGCTGGGGAAAGTTCCGGCCGTCAGCGCCGCATCGGTGCTCGAAGACGGCACACCCTGCGTGATCCTCGACATCGAAGACGTAGTGCGCCTGACC
>Ga0196964_10001623_pt1 | contig 11293 bp, 11 predicted proteins | sample S1_10metaG_FD_148615 | JGI IMG/M metagenome (GOLD analysis project Ga0196964, IMG submission 148615) | Soil microbial communities from Anza Borrego desert, Southern California, United States - S1_10 | ecosystem: Environmental > Terrestrial > Soil > Desert | place: USA: California | collected... | reverse complement strand
GACCTCCAGGCTCTCCGGACCTGCGGCGAAGCCGCCGACCAGGGTCGCGCGGCGGAACACGTGCACCTGGCCGCGGGGAACGACGTCGAACACCGCCAGCAGGGCGTCGCAGGCGATCTCGGCGCAGGCCTCCTCGCGGGTCTCGCGGACGGCGGCCTCGAGCGTGCTTTCGCCCAGCTCCATGAACCCCGCGGGCATGGTCCAGTAGCCCTTCCTCGGGTGGATGGCCCGGCGGCACAGCAGGATCGACACCTGCTCGATCGGCACGCAACCCTCGCCGTGCGGCGGGCCGTGCTCGCTGAACGCGACCAGGGCGCCGGCGACGATCTTGGGGTTGGCGTAGTCGACGAATCCGCAGTGGTCGCAGATGCGCCGCTCGCGGTCCTCGCCCCGCGGGACGGCGACGGTGAAGGACGGCTCGAGGCCGCGTTTCGAAGGCTCGCTCATGGGCGCGACCCTAGGCGGTTTCAGCGGCCGGAGGCCAGCGGCGGGACGCGCATCCGTGCACGGAGCATCTGTCGCCAAAATGTCGTCTATCGGTGATATTCGGCCGCCACGTCATCGGGGATGAGGTCATGGCAAAGGCAAAGCGTAAGGGCGCCGGCGCGGCGAAAGGGCCGCTGGACGGCTCGCCGTCCCACCTGTTGCACCGGGTGCTGCAGATCGCTCTGGATGTCTATGCCGAGGAAACCGGGCCGGGCGCCGTCACCCAGCGGCAGTTCGCCGTGCTGACCGCGGTGGCCGAGAACGAGGGCCTCACCCAGACGGACCTGGTGCGCGCCACCGGCATCGACCGCTCGACCCTGGCCGACCTGGTCGCCCGCATGCTGAGCAAGGGCCTGCTGGCTCGGGAGCGCTCCGCCACCGATGCACGGGCCAACACGGTGCGCCTGTCCGAGGCCGGCCGCGCCGCCCTCGAGGCCGCCCGGCCCAAGGTGGAGGCCGCAGACCGGCGGATCCTGTCCATGCTGCCGGGGACCAAGCGACAGGGCTTCCTGAAGGTGCTGGCGGAGATGGCCCGCCACGGCGAGGCGGAGGCCGAGGCGCTGGAGGCCAAGGCCGCGCGCAAGGCCGAGAAGGCGGCGCGCAAGGCGGAGAAGCCGTCGAAGCCGGCCAAGGCTCAGAAGGCCGAGAAGAAGCCGAAGAAGGCCAAGGACAAGCCTGCGAAGGCCCCGAAGCCGCCCAAGGCCGAGAAGGTCAAGAAGCCGAAGAAGGTCGCGGCCTGAGGCGACTGGCGGTCGGCCGCCTACCGGCATTGAGCCGGCAGCGCCTCACGTCACACCACCACCCCCGGCCCCTCCTCCATCGAGGAGGAGGGGAGTTAGCCATTGTCTCTTGGTGGCGAGGGTGCGCCCATGGGGAAGGCTGTCAAGGACGGCCGAAGGCCGCCCGAAGGGCCTTGTCCTTGACAGCCTTCCCCATGGGCGCTGCGATCTCGGCAAGAGATGAATGGCTGGGATTGAGCGGGCGCTCACCTGTCCACGTCTTTCCCACCCCTTCCCGTCATTCCGGCCGCAGCCCCGCAGGGGCGGAGCGCCGGAACCCAGCATCCCCGCCCTTGATGAAGGCGGCCAGCGGAGGCCAAGCGGGACCGTTGCGGCTGCTCGGTTCGCGATAGCGCCTGCGGCGCTTCCGGAATGACGGGAGCCGTGGTGTGGGTCAGACCTTGATGTCGAGCAGGCTGCCGGGGCGGGAGATCCGCGGCGCCGGGGACGCTTCCGTCGCCGCGACAGCAGCAGCGACGGGAGCGGGTGCTGCCGGCGCGGCCGGCGCGGGCGCCGGCGCGGCGTCCTGAACGCGCCCGAGCGCCTGGGCGAAGAAGGCGGCCTGGGCAGAGCGCGCGGCTTCGGGCGCAGCGGGGCGCGCCGGGATGGCGGACGGGATGAAGGGGCGGATCGGATCGGCCATGGACCCGGTCTGGCGCCGGATCCGTCGAAATATGGTTAACGGCGCATGGCCCGGACCAGCCGCTCGGCGTCGGCGCGGGTGAGCGGGCCGGAGTGCTTGGCCACGATCACCCCGCGCGCGTCGACGGCGTAGGTCTCCGGCACGCCGGAGATGCCCAGCTCGATCCCGGCCTGGCCCGAGCGGTCGGACGCCGCCGCCACGAAGGGATCCCCGAGCTCGCGCAGGAACTTGCGGCTGTTCTCCGGCTGGTCCTTCCAGGCTACGCCGATCACGCGCACGCCCTGGCCCTTCAGCCGCATCAGCTCCGGGTGCTCGACGCGGCACGGCGCGCACCACGAGGCCCAGATGTTGATGAGCGCGGGGCCGCGGACCATGGTCCGGAGCTGGGTCGGCGGCGAGCCGTCCAGCGGCACGACCGGGGCGGCGGGAACCGGCTTGCCGACGAGCGCCGCCGGCTTGAAATCCGGATCGCGCTTCAGCGACCAGCCGACGAACAGCACGGCGAGGCCCACCAGGGCGATCAGGGGCAGGAAGGCGACCCAGCGCTTCATGGCGCGTCCTCCCCCTCGGCCTCGGCGAGCGCCTTGGAGGCCGCGCGCGCCTTGCCGACCACCCAGGCCGCCAGGGCGCCGAGCACCAGGGCCGAGATGGCCCAGGCCGGCCAGACGAAGGCGGCGTACTTGCCCATGTCGAGGTCGAGGCTCATGCGCGCCCCGCTGCCCGCATGGCCAGGGCCGCAGCGCGGCGGCGACGGATCTCGGTGTGGATGCTGAGCACCCAGAGCGCGCCGAAGAAGGTGGTGTAGGCCAGCGCCATCACCAGCAGCGGCGTGAGGATGTCAGCGGTCATGGTGGGGCCGTCGGGCCTGAGCACCGAGGTCGGCTGGTGCAGGGTGTTCCACCAGTCCACCGAGAACTTCACGATCGGCAGGTTCACCAGCCCCACCAGCGCCAGCACCGAGGCGGCGCGGCCCGCCTTCTGCTCGTCGTCGATGGACGAGCGCAGCGCCATGTAGCCGAGGTAGAACAGGAACAGGACCAGCACCGAGGTCAGGCGCGCGTCCCACTCCCACCAGGTGCCCCACATCGGTCGGCCCCACAGCGACCCGGTGACCAGCGCCAACCCAGTGAAGGCGGCGCCCAGCGGCGCGGCGGCCCGCGCGGCGGCGTCGGCCAGGACGTGACGGAACACCAGGGCGAAGAAGGAGCAGCCGCCCAGCACGGCGTAGACGAACAGGCCCATCCAGGCCGCCGGCACGTGCACGAACATGATCCGCACCGTGTCGCCCTGCTGGTAGTCCTCCGGCGCCGTGAACGACAGCCACAGCCCGGCCGCGAACAGCAGCACGGTCGCCACGCCCAGGATGGCGGGCAGGCGCCGGGTGGCGATCATGAAGCGCTGCGGATTGGCGAGGCCGAAGACCATGGGCGCGCAATAGTCCGAGCGGGGGGCTCGGGCAATACGGGCTCGTACGGAGGCAAGCTTTCCGGGAATTAAGCGGCGCCGCTGGGCAGGGCGCGATACCACCGGCGGATGCTGCACCTGATCGCGCCCCTGCTGTTCGCCCTCGCCGCCGAAACGCCTGCCCCGGCCGCGGGGCCCGGCGCCGATGACCCAGCCTGGGGACGGCTGCTCGAAGCTGACGCCAGAGCCATGCGCGCGGCGATCGAAGACAGCCACCCCGGCCCGGTCGACGACCAGAATCCCGGCTTTCGACGTACGGTCGAGGACGGCTACCGCCTCGTGCTGAAGCGCGCCGCGACCGCGCGCACCCAGGGCGGATGGTGGTGGGCGCTGCGCGAATACGAGGCGGCGTTCGGCGACGGGCACCTGTCGGTGGCCACGACGGAGGAGGCCGTGTCTCTGCCCTCGCGCTGGCCGGGCTTCCTGACCCGTTTCGAGGGCGAGGACCAGGTCGTGGTCGTGCGGCTGGACGAGCCAGGCCTGCCGGCCATGGGCGCGAAGCTGGTGAGCTGCGACGGGCGGCCTGCGGCTGCGCTCGCCGCCGACATCGTGGGACGGTTCCGCGGGCGCTGGACCCTCGCCGCCCAGCGTGCGCGGCACGGCGCGCGGCTGTTCCTCGACGCCTCAAACCCGTGGGTGAAGCTGCCCGAGCGCTGCCTGTTTGACGAGCAGGGCGCGAAAAAGACCTACGCCCTGTCCTGGCGCTCGCTGTCCGACGCCGAGGTGATGAGCCGCCTGGCCGGGGCGAACAGGTCCTACCGTGCCCCCGTCGAGCGGCGCACCCTGGCCGACGGCACCGTGTGGATCTCGGCCGGCGGCTTCAACGGCGATCCGGCCTCTGAGCAGGGCAAGGCCCTGCGCGCGCTGGTGGACGCGCTCAACGCGGACCAGGCGGGGCTGCGCAGCGCGCCGCGCGTTGTGCTGGACCTGCGCGGCAACGGCGGCGGATCCTCCACCTGGGGCGACGAGCTGGCGGCCGCCGTCTGGGGCAAGCCGTGGCTGGCGGCGAAGGCCCTGCCGGCGTCCCAGGTCGACTGGCGCGTTTCGACGGCCAACCTCGAAACGCTGAAGGCCTACGACAGGATGTTCCGCGAGGCGCCGGGGACGGACCCGGAGCTGCTCGCCTGGCTCGAACGCGCCATCGCCGGGATGGGCGCGGCCCTGGCCGAGGGCCGCGCGCTGTGGCGCCAGCCCGACGACCCCGCCGCGGCGCCCGCCGACGCGGCGGCCCAGCCGCTCTACCGCGGCCGCGTGTTCGTGCTCACCGACGCAGCCTGCGCCTCCGCCTGCCTCGATGCGGTGGACGTGTGGAAGGCCGCCGGCGCGGTCCAGGTCGGGCGCGAGACCTCCGCCGACACCCTCTACATGGAGATCCGCGAGCAGCCCCTGCCCAGCGGCCTGGCCATGCTGCGCCTGCCGATGAAGGTCTACCGCGGCCGCATCCGCGGGCTGAACGAGCCCCACCGGCCGCGCTTCGTCTTCGAGGGCGACATGAGCGACACCGCCGCCCTGGAAGCGTGGATCCGAAAGCTGCCGTGAGCGAAAGCGGACCGCCGCGCCCCTCACGCGGCGGCCCGTGCCCCGCCCCTACTTCACGATCGGACCGGTCGGCTCGGCCGAGTCCGTGCCGTTGATGCGCAGGATGTCGCCCTGGCCGACGCAGCTCTCGACCCGGTAGTTGGCCGGGATGCGGCTGAAGGCGGGGCCCAGCTCGGACAACGCGATGTCGATGCCGGGGATGTCGATCACGTGGGTGGTGAAGAACCTCTGCAGCATCTTCTTGCCCTCGAGCATGTCGTAGAGCTTGAGGACCGCCACGCCGACGTCGCCGGTGAAGTTGTCGGAATCGGGCTCGTCGAGCGTCACGATGGCCTTGCTCTCTCCCAGGCCGATGCGCCCCCCGCCGTTGCGCGGGATCAGGATGACGGTCTCGAAGGCCAGGTCGAAGTTCATCACCAGCTCCGGGTCGGCGGCCTCGCCGATGCCGACGCCGCCGACGAGGTCGGGCGTGGTGATCTGCACCTCCAGCAGGTTGCGCGGCAGCACGCCCCGAACCCGTACGGAGTCGCCGCAGACCTGGGCGATCTCGGCCTTGAAGCTGCAGCGCTGCGACAGGCGCAGGTGGGTGTAGTCGGGGTGCAGGCCGAACGGCCTCATGGCCGGGGCGATGTTGGCGAAGATCTCGCCCTTGATCCGCTGTTCGAGCTTCGGTCGGGCGGCGTTGAAGGCGCCGCATAGGACGTTCTCGCTGAGGAAGTTCGGATTGCCGGCCAGGCGCTGGCCGCGCAGCGAGACCTCGACGCCGCGCACCAGGTGGGAGCCGAAGGTGTTGGGCGGGATCAGGATTCCCACCCCCGCGCCCGACTTCACGATCCTCGCGCCCCCGCCGGGCGTCCAGAGGATGTGACCGCGCTCGAAGTTCTGGCGCCTTCCGCCGTTCTCGTCGAACTCGTCGCTGGTCGGGTAGCCGATCTCGCTGCGCTCCCAACCGGCGCGGGCCCAGGCGTCGCGGATGGCGCCGTAGACGGCGAAGGCGCCGTGCTCGGGCGTCCAGTAGATCGAGGACTCCGGTCGGCCGGGCACGTGCATGGCGCGGAAGTGGTTGTAGCGGCCCCGCCCGTCGGGCGTGACGCTCTCGTCGGTGATGGGATAGCCGTACTCGGCGCGGCCGAGCTGCCAGTACTTGGCGGCGATGGCGCCCCAGACGGCGTAGGCGCCGATTTCCGGATGCCAGTAGATGACCCCTTCCTTGAAGAGGTGGTAGCGGCCGCCGTGGGGCGCGTCGGCCTCGTTGCCGATGGCCGGACCCAGCGCCCCGCCGCGGCCGCCGAGCGCGGCGTACTTCTCGCCGATGGCCCCGTAGGGCTCGGCCGCCATGGCGCCGCCGGACGCCATCAGCCCGATCATCAGCAGCGCCAGGAGCGCGGATGCCAGTCGTCTCATGCACGGACCCTCCCCCTGTGGAGGCGGTCAGGATGGAATGGAAGCGAGAGCGCGACGCGGAAGGACGGGCGGAAGGTTCGCCGATGATTTACCGACGCTCGGCGATCGCGCGCCGGGCCATGGCCGGGCAGTCGACGGAGACGCTGCGGTCGCGGCAGAAGTCGGGCCACTCGCCGCTCGCGGTCCAGAACTCCACCAGGGCCAGGCGGTCGAACAGCCGCCACATGCGCGGATCGCGGCGCATCTCCGCGAAGGGCGGGCGGTAGAGCACGGCGGCCTTGGACGCGCCCCAGGGCGGAGCCGAGGCGCCGGGACTGCCCGGCGGCGGCAGGTAGGCGTCGGACAGGAACAGCTCCAGCGCGCGGAAGGCCTCGTCGTGGCGACCTAGCGCCGCCAGGGCGTAGGGGCAAAGGGTGGTCATGTCGCGCCACGGCATGGAGGGGTCGAGGCAGTGGGCGGCGAGCGCAGCCGAAGCGGCCGGCGAACGCTCGGCGATGGCGCGTTCGAGCAGGTCGAGCCGGCGCTTCAGCCGCGGCGCGTGGGCAAGGTGGCCCGCGAGGCCGGCGCGGGCCCGGGTGAGGCTGGCGGCGTCGAGGAAGCGGGTGGCGAGGAACAGCTCCTGCCAGTCCCAGTAGGCGTCGCCCGGCCAGCGGCGGCGCGCCTCGGCCAGCCGTTCGTAGGCGCCGGCCTGACCGTCGAGGTCGGCCTGGGCCAGGATCACGCCCTGGAAGTGGTGGCGCGACAGCGGGTCGGCGGCCGCGGCGCGCAGGCGCCAGCGGGCCGACTCCCGCGCCTGGCCGACGGCGCCGAGCGCGCGGGCGAGGCCGTCATGCGCGAGCGCGCTGTCCGGCGCGCGGCGCACGCCCGCGCGGCTGACCCTCAGGCGAGCGGCGTAGTCGGCGGGCGGCGTGAGCGTCGCGCGGGCGCTCCAGGCCTGGCCGTTCGCGGGATCGAGCCGCACGGCGAGCTCCGCCGCGACCCGGCCGCGCCGCCATAGATCCTCCCGCTGGCTGGCGGGGACGGCGATCAGGGCCTGGGCGGCGCTCTCGGCGAAGAGAGCCAGGGCGACCGGGTCGTCCTTGGCCGAGCGCAGCAGCCGCTCGGCCTCGGTCAGGGCCTCCATGCCGCGCTGCTCGGCCAGGTGGGCGGCGATGCGCAGCTTGGCCGCCAGGTGCCGCGCCTCGGCCTGGTCGAACAGGGGCACCGGGCCTGTGAAGGCCGAGCCCACGGCGCCGCTGACCTGTGGCCGGAGGCGGTCGAGTTCCTCGCCCGAGGCGGCGAAGGTCCCGGTCCAGACGGTATCGCCGGTGCGGCCATGCTCGATGCGCACCACCGCCTGGGTCTTACCGCCGACGGCCGAGACCACGCCCTCGACCACATAGGCCGCGCGCCGGCGTTCGGGGGCGTACTCGGCGGGCACGCCCACGGCGGCGAGGTCGGCCGCCACGGCCTCGGGAAGGGTGCGCGCCAGGGCCGCGTCGCCGGAGGCCACCTCGAACGGCTTCACCGCGACCACGCGCGGCGGTGGGGCGAGGAACAGGAACCAGGCCAGGATCGCCATCCCCACAGCGACCGCCGCGCCGGCCGCGACGAGCAGGCGCCGGTCGGGGCGCCGCGCAGGCTCGGGCGCGGGCACGGTCTCCACCTCAACGGTCGGGGCGGCCGGGGAGGGTTGGGTCAGCAGACGGTAGCCGACCTTGGAGATGGTCTCGATGGTGAAGGGCGCGGGCTCGACCGAAGCGGCGAGGCGGCGCAGGGCTGCGATGCAGCGCTGAACGGAATCGTCGGTCACCACCCGCCCGCCCCAGCAGGACGCGATCAGGGCCTCGCGCGAGACCACCGCGCCGCGCGCGTCCTGCAGCGCCACCAGCACCTTCATGACTCGCGGCTCGAGCCGGACGACCTCGCCGGCGCGCTCGACCGAGAGCAGGGCCGGCTCGACGCGCAGGGCGCCGAGGGTGAAAGGCGCGGCCTCGGCCAGAGACCGGCGCAGCGGGCCAAGCGAGGGGAAGGAGTCGTCCATGGCTATGGCCGCCGCTCATCCGCCGGGACCGGTCGCAACCACGTCAATGTTCGCACCTCCCCGAAGGCGCACATCGCCCGGTTACAGTAGAGCCAGGCCCGGGCACTGCAAAGCCAGAGAGGGTGAGGGCGGCGAACCGCCGCGCTTGCGCCGCCGCTCCGCCACACCGCCGCCGCCAAGGTGTAGCCGAGTTAACTCGACGTCGGCGAACACGGGTCGCTACGATTCAACCAACAACAAGACCGGGAAAACCGAGAGAGTATGACCATGGATCGCTTCAGCTTCATCCTCCCCGTGGGCTTCGTCGCCGCCGCCTGGACCCTGGTTCGGCCGGACGGTCACGCGACCGCTCTTACGGACGTGGCCGTCACCTCCGGCGTGGCGGGGCTGGTGCTGGCCATCCTCATGGGCGCCGAGGCCCTGGCGCGCCGAGGCTCTAACCGAGAGCGTTCCTGACGGCGGCGGCGGCGGCGAACGGGCTGAGCGCGACGGCGGCGAGGCTGTAGCCGGACAGAAGGGCGAGGCCGGGAATCCAGTTGAGGCCCTCGGCGAAGGCGTGCAGCGCCCCGGCGCCGAAGATCACCGGCGGGGCGAACAGCGGCAGCACCACCACGGCGATCAGCACCCCGCCGCGGCGTGCCCCCAGCGCCAGGGCCGCCCCCATCGCCCCCACGAACGAGAACCCCAGCCCGCCAATCAGGGCGGCCAGGAACACCAGCGGCGCAAGCTCGACAGGCGCGCCCAGCATGAGCGCGGCGACGGGGGCCGCCAAGGCCAGCGGCAGGCCGCCGGCGATCCACTGGGCCAGGCCCTTGGCGAAGGCGACCGCCTCCAGGGGGGCGGGGCCCAGCGCCAGCAGGTCGAGCGCCCCGTCCTCGAAGTCCCGCTCCCACAGCCGTTCGAGCGAGAGCAGGGCCGAGAGCGCCAGCGCGATCCAGGCCACGCCGGGACCGACCGCCTGCAGCCGCTGGGGATCCGCGCCGACGGCCAGCGGGACCAGCGCCGCGACGCCGGCGTAGAAGCCGCACGCGAGCAGCGCCCCGCCGCCCTTGCCCCAGGCGAGCGCCAGCTCGCGCCGCAGAAGCACGCCGAAGCCCCTCACAGCGAGACCTCTCGCGCGGCGATCGGCAGGGGATCGTGCACGGCCGCCACGATCAGGCCGCCGCCGTCCAGGTGCGCGCGCATCAGCTCGCCCATGCGCTCGCGCCAGCGGGCGTCGAGCGGAGCCAGCGGTTCGTCGAGCAGCCACAGGGACCGCGGCGACGCCGCCAGCCGTGCGAGCGCGAGGCGCCGGCGCTGGCCGGCCGAAAGCTTGCGCGTCTCCAGCCCGAGCAGCGGCTTCAGCTCGAAGCGCTCCACCGCGTCGGCGATCCCGCCCTCGTCCGCGCCGGTCCAACGCGCCTGGAAGCCCAGCTCCTCCGCGGCCGTGCGCCCGGGCTTCAGCCCCTCCTGATGGCCGAGCAGGTGCAGGTGCGCCGAACGCGCCTCGTCGGCGTCGAACCGGGCGTCGGCGCCCTCGAACGCGACCGTCCCGGCGTCCGGCCGGATCAGTCCCGCGATCGCGCGCAGCAGCGAGGTCTTGCCCGAGCCGTTCGGCCCGGTCAGCGCCGCCGCCTCTCCCGCCGCGAGCGCGAAACTCAGCCCGGAGAACAGCCCGCGCCCGCCGCGCGACACCGCCAGGCCGTCCACGACGAGGCGCGCGATCATGCGCGTCCCGCCGTTTTCCATGGCGCCGGCAGGGATAACCCCGTGACGTGCGGCGAGGCTCGGTCTAAGAAGCGCGCGGCCGCGCCGGGCAAACGCCGCGCCGGCGGGAATCCTGTGCATCCCCGCCTCAAGCGCGCGAACCCGGAACCGATTGTCGGGCGGCCATGCGACAAGAAGGATCTCCCATGCCGTCTATCGACAGCTATTCCGCCCGCCGGGACCTCTCGGTCGGGCGCAAGAAGTACGCTTACTACAGCCTGGCGGCCGCCGAGGAAGCCGGGCTGGCCGGAATTTCGCGCCTGCCGCGCTCGATGAAGGTTCTGCTCGAGAACCTGCTGCGCAACGAGGACGGCGTCTCCGTCAGCCAGGACGACCTGAAGGCCATGGCCGCCTGGCTCGACCAGGGCAACCGCGGCCGCGTCGAGCACGAGATCGCCTTCCGCCCGGCGCGCGTGCTGATGCAGGACTTCACCGGCGTGCCGGCGGTCGTCGACCTGGCCGCCATGCGCGACGCCATGACGGCTCTGGGCGCCGACCCGACCAAGATCAACCCGCTGGCCCCCGTCGACCTGGTCATCGACCACTCGGTGATGGTCGACCACTTCGGCGCCGCCAACTCCTTCAAGGCCAACGTCGAGAAGGAATACGAGCGCAACATCGAGCGCTACCGCTTCCTGCGCTGGGGCTCGACCGCGTTCAACAACTTCCGCGTCGTGCCGCCGGGCACCGGCATCTGCCACCAGGTGAACCTGGAATACCTGGCCCAGACCGTCTGGACCGACACCGAGGGCAAGACCACCGTCGCCTATCCCGACACCGTCGTCGGCACCGACAGCCACACCACCATGATCAACGGCCTGGCCGTGCTGGGCTGGGGCGTGGGCGGCATCGAGGCCGAGGCCGCCATGCTGGGCCAGCCGATCCCGATGCTGCTGCCGGAGGTCGTCGGCTTCCGCCTGACCGGCGAGATGCCCGAAGGCGCCACCGCCACCGACCTGGTGCTGACCGTCACCCAGATGCTGCGCAAGCACGGCGTGGTGGGCAAATTCGTCGAGTTCTTCGGCCCGGGCGTCGAGAACCTGACCATCGAGGACCAGGCGACCATCGCCAACATGGCCCCCGAGTACGGCGCCACCTGCGGCTTCTTCCCCGTGTCGCGCGCCACCATCGACTACCTGACCGCCACCGGCCGCGCGAAGGACCGCGTCGCCCTGGTCGAGGCCTACGCCAAGGCTCAAGGCCTGTGGT
>Ga0196964_10001622_pt1 | contig 11300 bp, 8 predicted proteins | sample S1_10metaG_FD_148615 | JGI IMG/M metagenome (GOLD analysis project Ga0196964, IMG submission 148615) | Soil microbial communities from Anza Borrego desert, Southern California, United States - S1_10 | ecosystem: Environmental > Terrestrial > Soil > Desert | place: USA: California | collected... | reverse complement strand
AGGAATTATTATTATCGCAGCGACTAACAGGCCGGACGTTCTCGATCCAGCCCTTCTCCGCCCCGGACGTTTTGACCGCCAGGTGGTGGTGGATAAGCCAGATATTAAAGGACGCGAGGGAATTCTCCGCGTACATGTACGCAATGTTCCTCTCTCCCCTGATGTTGATGTAAAAGTCCTTGCACGCGGTACACCAGGTCTTTCCGGTGCTGACCTTGCTAATCTTGTAAATGAAGCAGCTCTTGCAGCAGCTCGCCGCAATAGCGAGATTGTTACGATGTACGATTTTGAAAATGCGAAAGACAAGATTTTTATGGGCGTTGAGCGCAAGAGCATGGTCCTCACGGAAAAAGAAAAAGAAACTACGGCATATCATGAAATCGGTCATGCGCTCGTTGCTAAGCTTTTACCTCATAGCGATCCGGTTCATAAGGTAACGATTATTCCGCGCGGACGTGCCTTAGGACTAACGTGGCATTTGCCAAGTGAAGACAGCCATACAATTTCAAAAGATTATGTCGAGACACAGTTGGTGATACTGCTTGGTGGCCGCGCGGCTGAAAAACTGATTTTCAATCAATTGAATACAGGCGCCGGGAATGACCTTCAGCGCGCATCAGGGCTTGCCCGGAAAATGGTATGCGAATGGGGTATGAGTGACGCTCTCGGACCTGTCACTTACGCTAATAAGCACGAAGAAGTGTTTTTAGGACGCGAGATGAGCCAGGGACGCGAGCATAGCGAAGAGACGGCTCGTGTAATTGATAACGAGGTTCGCCGTATTTTGAATGATGCAATGACAAAAGCGGAAAATCTGCTTCGCGATAATATTCATCATTTACATAAGCTTTCGAAAGCTCTGATTGATCGTGAAATCCTGGATGGCGCTGAGCTAGACGTACTTTTAAAAGGTGAAGAATTGCCACCGGTTGCAAAACCGCAGACCACACTTGCAAACGGCAAAACAAACACCGCTGGCGATCCAGTGACAAATAATCTTGGCACTACCGCAAAATCTGCATAACATCCCTTTTAAAAAAGCCTGTTCTTTAAAAGGAACAGGCTTTTTTTATGCAAGGCGTATAATAAAATATGCGTACTCAATCTGAATCACCAGGAAAATTATTGCCGCGATCACAAATCTCCTTTTTAAAAACATCTCACCCCAGTGTCCATTCATTATTTTTTCTACGCCAAATGCAGCAAACACCATCATATAGCCCATCACCGGAAAATGATAACTCGCCGCTGAAAAAGCAATAATATATGGCAGTTGATAGGAGGCTGTGAGCAAAAGCAAAAGCTTAATCTCAAGAGACCAACCACTTTTAAAAAGGAAAAGTAATGAGGAAACTGCAAGAAGCATCACCAGCACGTAGCCACCCGCCTCAAAAAGCACAACAGGCAAGAACTCCGTAAAGCTCAGGCCATAAAATAACTGGATGCCACGGGACATCGCATAATCTGGTCCCCAAAATGCACGTATCCTGTTCAGCGAACGTAGCGCGAAAATATGAGGGTTTTTCAGAATGTATCTCCATGCTTCCTGTGATACTGCACGGCGCTCCTTTAGGGTAAGCTGCGTCTGGTTACCCCTGATGAACTTCCTGAAATATGCTGTCTCCTCCGGCTTTAAGCTGTCTAGGGCGCGCTGCCCGAAGTGACTGGTCTTGTAGTGTGGTGTGTAGGGATTATTACCAAAGAGGAAATTCAATTCATTATTTGTCGAAATGGTCCATCCCGCACCGTAATGAGCATTATGGTTCATTACAGGAACGATAATTGCACCAATAATGGCAGTTGCAACAGGTATTCCCCACATCCATCTTCTATACGGCGAGGTATTCGCACGATTTTTATAAAGGAGAAATAATCCTGTGATAATAAGTACCCCGATTACACTTAGTGTGGATGGACGAATCAGGCAACCGAACCCCAGAAGAATGCTGATAAGTGAAATTTTCCACAAGCGGTAATTTTTGAACGAGGAAAAAAGGAGTATTGCAAGGGCGAGCATTATCAGGAGAGTAGGCTGCATCGTAGTCGCCTGCCCCGCCATAATGATCGAAGATGGATAAAATGCTGCAATCCAGCCACTGATCGTTGCAGTTCTCTCACTGTTAAAAACCTGCCGTGCGAGAATTGCTGTAAGAATGCAGGTAAGGGCACCAAGCAGGATTGTGAGAATGCGAGGAGCTGTATCACTCACGCCAAAGATTTTATAAAACAGGGCGATAAGGAGTGAATTCCCGGGCGGCCAGAAAAAAAAACGCTCAGGTGAAAAGTTTTTTAAAAAGTCGAGCGCGTCGTTGGCATATGACAACGCATCAGCGGTAAGGGGCATTGCGCCGAGAAAACCAAATGCGAATAGCGTTCGTAGTAGCGCCGCAATTATGAATATCTGGAAAAGGGACTTTGTAAAAGACACTATTATTAAATTATTTCTAAACTTTTACAGTTTCAATCCTTTAAAAATCCGCTCAGGCACGGCCTTGATAATTCCCATTATTAATTTCCAGAAGCCCGGCAAATACACGACATCCTTACCGCTTTTCATCGCTGAATAGATTCCCTTTGCAATTTTCTGCGCACTTACAAAAAGTGGATTTTTTGGCAAATGCCCGGTCATTGGTGTATCTACAAATCCGGGCTTGATCGTCAGAACATGCACACCTTTAGGTGCCAGGCGATTGCGCAAACCCTGCAAGAATAGACTTACAGCACCTTTTGCTGAACCGTACACATAATTGCTCTGGCGTCCACGGTCACCCGCAACAGAGGTAATAACTGCGATTGTTCCTTTCCCCTGCTTTTCAAAATAATTGCCCAGAAGCGTAAGCAGTTTTAAAAAACTGGTGCAGTTGACGGTGTACTCTTCCAGCATTTTTTCAGGTGATTCTTCGCACGCTTTCTGATCAGGCAATGTTCCGTGTGCGATAAGAACAGCATCCATTCCGCCAAGAGTATTGATTGACGCTTCTATCATTTCCTCATAGCCCGTAAGCTGCGTGAAATCGAGCTTATGGCTCGCAACCCTGACTGCTCCTCGCACTTTTAAATCAGCCTCGATTGCCTGTAGCTTGTCACCACTGCGCCCGACGAGAAAAAGCTCCGCACCGTCCTTTGCAAAAAGCTTTGCGGTTTCATTTGCAATGGCGGATGTTGCACCGATTACGAGGATTTTTTTCATGTATATTTTTAAAAGTCGTCTTTTTAATTAAGCTGTCACTCTTCGCCAAAAGCTCGACGAAAATTTCGGGTCAATAAACTGTGAAAAATATTCCCACTGCGGAAAATACTTTTTAAAACTTTCCGGCGACATGCGAGCGTCCTTGGCAGGATAGACCGCGCCATTATTTTCCATGATGATTTCGTCGAGTTCTTTTAAAAGCTTAAGCGTTTTATTTCCGCCAAAGCTGAAATCAAGCGCGAGCGTAACGCCCGGACGCGGAAATGACATAATGCCAGGCGACTGAATATCGCCAAACTTTTTTAAAACCGCGAGGAATGACGCTGTTCCGGCTTTGGCGATACGGCCCACGATGTCGCGCGTGACGGCTTTTTCGTTTCCGTTGAAAGGTATCACGTACTGGTATTGCAGGAAGCCGCGCTTGCCGTACATTTTGTTCCAGCCGTCAATCATATCGAGCGGGTAGTAGAACGGGTTGTAATGCACGACGGCGGATTTTTTCTGCGGAATCTGCCGGTGGTAATACAGCGAATTAAATGCCTTCACCGTGAAGTTATTTAAAAGAAACTGCGGCGCATCAATTGGGAAGGGCAGCATCATTTCGCCCGGCGTTTCCTTTGTAATGTGCAGCCCGGCATGATTTCCTCGTGTGAAATGCCCGCGCCCGAGATTTTTGCCCGTCGCAGTGCAGTCAATCCACGACACCACCGATTCAAAACCTTCGTCGCTGATTTCAAAAAAATCGTCCACGTGCGAGAATTTGATATTCTCCATTTCGATGAACGGGTTGTGGATTTTTTTTAAAGAAAATTCCGCCCACGTCACAATTCCCGTTAGCCCCAGCCCGCCAATCGTCGCTTTAAAAAGGTCGGTATTTTCCGTTGGCGAGCAAATATAGCTCTTGCCGTCGGAGCGCACAAGCTCGAACTGCCGCACGTGGCAGCCGAATGTTCCCGCCGAATGGTGGTTTTTGCCGTGAACGTCATTGGCAATCGCGCCGCCGACTGACACGAACTTCGTTCCCGGTGTGACGGGCAGGAACCAGCCGTGCGGCACGATGACTTTTAAAATCTCGTCAAAACGCACACCCGCTTCGCATTTTAAAACGCCCCGCTCCGCATCAAACGCCAGGAAGCGGTTGAGCTGCGACATATCTATGAGCGCGGCGGCCTCGTTCAGGCAGGAATCGCCGTAGCTGCGCCCGTAGCCGTATGGCAGCACCGTTTCAGCAATATTGCTCAAATGGGGAAGCCCGTCGCGCCACAGCACACGCTCCACACGCGAATGCTCCACGCGCGGGTAGCGCCCCCACGATTCATATTTCTTCATATTTTTTTTTAAAAGCGTGTTTCTTTTTTAAACAACAAAAATACGACATTCCTGCTTTTAAAACGCACAAAGGCGAAGTTGTTGTAAAAACTTCGCCTTTTGAAAATTTGTTTTAAAATTATCGGCTGATATAAGTGGAATTGAATTTCCCATCTGTGACAGTTACGGTTTTACTTCCATCTCTATTCTTTGCTGTAAATTGAAATGTTCCGGCAATGCTGCCCCCGCTTATATTTGTAAGTGTCATTGTACCTTGAGCATTTGAGGAAAAGTCTCCACGAGGAGAAGAGAATCCGCTAGTTTTTGATATTGGATATGCTTTATTAATGGTTGTGGCTGAATCACAACCTAAATTTACAAAAGTTGTATCGTATCCAGTTGCAACAATTGAAAGGAAATATGAAGGATTTGACCCGGCATTATAATAGTAAATTGATAAATTTCTTTTTCCTAATACGCTATTATCATCAGGCTTTGCAACAAACAATTTCCCATCAACTTTACAGCTAAAGCGCTCTTCCAAACTTGGCTCGGAGCTATTCTCACAACCGCAGAATGCAAGAATCAACACAAACAATACAGCTATCTTTTTCATTTTTAAAAGCTCCAAGTAGTTTTAAAGCGGAACAAAGATTTACAGAACAGTTGCAATATAAACAAAATATACATTACAACAAAATAATTCTTTTAAAACGCACAAAGGAGAAGTCCTTTTAAAAAACTTTGCCTTTTAAAAACATTTTAAGAACCACTCTACATCGCGATCAGCAAAATCACAAATACAAATGCACCAACCATATAACTTATCTTGTCCCTGAATGTAAAAATGATCGGATCGTCTACCATTTGCCCGCGGTGTGCCAGAATCCATACGCGTGTTATCCAGTAGAGGAAACATAGCCCGGCAAGCCACAGCACCATCGGGCGGTCGTACAATTTTACAACGTCTGCACTATTGATGTAGAGCGCGAGGACGAGCGCTGCCATGTAGCCGCTCGATGGTCCTACACTACCCACGAAATGCAGGTCGTCCACATTGTAGCCACGCGCTTTGTTTCCGGTTTTATTCTGCTCGATGAGAATTTTTAATTCAGCATAGCGTTTGACGAATGCCAAACTTAAAAATGTAAACGTCGAAAATGCCAGCAGCCATGGCGAAACAGGAACATCTACCGCCATCGCACCGGAGAAAATTCGCAATGTGTACAAACCTGCCAGCACCAGCACATCAAGGATCACGATGCGTTTTAAAAAGAATGAATAACACGTTGTAAGCGCGTAGTAAAATCCGAGCAGGAGCAGGAAATTAAGTGGCAGGAACAGCCATGCAATGCTGAAACTCGCTATTAGCAAAAGCGGAGCAGCAGCGATTCCGAGGGGAATTGACAATGTACCGGCAGCGAACGGGCGTTTCCTTTTTCGCGGGTGAACACGGTCAGACTCAATATCAAGCAGGTCGTTCAGCAGGTAAACGCTCGAGGCGCAAAAGCTAAAGGAAAAGAATGCGAGAACTGCATCAACGAAAAGGTCCGGACTAAAAATATGCGCCATAAAAAGAGGCACAAAGAGTAGCAGGTTTTTCACCCACTGATGGACGCGGAGCGCTTGTGTGAGGTTTTTTAAAACAGAATTTTTCTGCCGGAAGACATGCTGTTCGGCAGTAAATTTTTCAGCTTTTCTTACAAGATTTTGGGACGATGTCACAACCATTGCGCGGTTTGCCGCAGCCCAGAGTGGTAGGTCAACCGTTGCATTACCGATATAGTCAAAGCCGATGCCGTTCGTCATGGACTGGATAGCCGTGAGCTTGCGCGAACCCGATAGATTTATAGTGCCATTGCTTGAAAGCACTTTTGAAAAAAGCTGGGTGTGTTCGGCAATTTTCAGTGCGAATTTTTCATCTGTCGCTGTTGCCAGAATAACTTCACGCCCACGCTCTTTTTCATTTTTTAAAAATTCTATAATGTCGGTGTTATACGGCAGCGTTGTAACGTCAAGGGTCACGCGTTCAGCCAGCTCGCGCTTTAAAACTGCTTTGCCTTTTGACAGCCAGAGCGGTATTTTATATGCCTGGACAGGATGCTTTTTTAAAAACGCGAGAAAGGATTCCCATAGAATATCGCTCGTGATGAGTGTTCCATCAAGATCTACAAACAATGGCTTTACAGGATCGGCGGAGTTATTTGTTTGGTGAAGTTCTTTCATTTGTACTTTGGTGACGAAGTCCTCATACATTGTGGGCTACCAGACGGAAAGTGCCGGCTTCAAGTAAAGGAAGCCGGCTGCTTTAAAACAAACTATTTCTTCCACCATTCCAGCTTCAGTTCCGGGAATACGGGATTACGGTCTTCTACTTCTTTTAAAAAAGCTTCATCTTCTTTTGAGAGCCTTTTTTCTGAAAGATACATTTCGGCCATATGGCACAGTGCATTATAGTCAGTACGATGATTGGCAAACCGCATTTCGGCATAGTCACGTGCGCTGCCTGTTTCGATGAGGAACTGCCAGTCGGAGGCCTGCATGAGCATGAGTTCACGCATTGCCTGGAGCATTATCCGGCATAGGGTTTCATCGTTTCTACAATTGATAGTTTTTTCCACAAGCTCATTCATTCGCTGCTCGGCACGATAAATACTTTTCCATGTCCAGAGCGTCTTGTCATTTACCCATACATTGTGGTTTCCATCTCGCCCCCATGAACTTTCCGGCAGAAGTGCCACTTCCGTTGGCTGTATGTAGTCGAGCTGCTCTCCGGCGGTTTTCATGTTCACATACGGTGAATAATGGATATTCCGCAGAACTTCTTTTAAAAAGCCCGGACCCTCAAACCACCAGTGACCGAACAGCTCTGTGTCAAAGGGAGTTGTAAGTGTTCCCTCACGCCATGCTTCATTTCTATACTCTTGCAGCGTCCGCTCAATAGAGTGCACAAATGTCTGTGCATACGCTCCATTGGCACCACTAACCCAATCGGGTACATAGAGCAACTTATCCGCCATGTCAGCCTTTACATCTGTTACACGCCAGTAGCGGTGCATCGAGCCACCCTGCTTCTTGTGAAAATCCAAATATGCGGGATTTCCCGGGAAACCTGACTCCGCGCTCCACACCTGCATGGCAACATCCTGATGGCGTGCAAACGCCACAGCCGTTCCTTTTGAAACATTGTCACCTGAAGCAGCACGGAAAAGGTTCAGTGGTGAGTTATCAAAATTATAATGATAGCTTTTAAAATCCGGTGAATGCACAGAGGTGAAATGCCCGTCTTTTAAAATTCCAATCGGCTGCGCGCGGCGGTTTGTCTGCTCATCCACCACAAAATATTCTATTCCATTTTCGGCGAGGAATTCCTCCACGCCACGACGCCAGTACGGAGTATGATAAGGATCTACTGTCAGGTATGTCTGCCAGGTATAAGCCGGTCTGTATGCGCACTCCGGCAACCAGATACCACGTGGTTTGCGTCCAAAATGTTTTTGATAATTTGCAACTGCAGCTTTTACCTGGAGATTGATGCTTCTATCATCCGCCAGTAGCGGAAAATAGCCATGTGTGGCGCCACATGTCATAATCTCAATGGCACCTTTGTCCTGCAATTCTTTTAAAGCATTAATTACTGACGAATTATAGATGTATTTGTAATCATTAAGGCGCTCTTTAAACCAGTTCTCCCAATATTCCGTAAGCCAAATCTGGTGCTGGGGTTTTCCTTCTTTTGAAAATTCTTCCCTATCAGACTGAGCTGCCTTAATTTTATGCTCACAGTATTTTTCAAAAATCACCTTAAAGTCAGGATGCTCGAGCTGCTCGCAAAGAACTGGCGAAATATCAAGCGTAACTTTTGGAGTAATTCCCTCTTCAAGCAATTCATTAAACACATTAAGCAACGGAATATAGCATTCTGCTACTGCCTCGCACAGCCAGTCAGTACCATGTGGCCAGTCTCCGTGATGGAGCACAAACGGTAAATGCGTATGAAGAATGAGAACGTAATTTCCTGCGTGCATCGTAAATCCCCTATTAATATTCACCAAAATACCACTTTTTTAAAAAAGAAAAAGGGACAATGAAGTAATTGTCCCTTTTGAAAAACAGATTTATGCCGCTTTGCGTTCTGCTAATTTTTTAAAAGTATTCTCTATTAAAAACTTCGCATGAAGGATTGCTTAGTGGATCTGCGAACCCGCGCCATTGAGCATATTTTGCTGGCCATCCACCGATATTTCGCCATACTGCCCTTCAAACTTGCGGACATTATCATGTAAAGCATGCAGGAGAAGTTTTGCGTGCTGAGGCGTCATCACGATACGTGCATGAACACGGGCTTTCGGTACACCAGGAAGGATACGAGTAAAATCTATCACAAATTCCGCAGGGGAATGAGAAATGATTGCAAGATTTGAGTAGATACCTTCTGCTTCTTTTTCACCAAGCTCGATATTGATCTGCTGCTCTTGTGGCATTTGCTGGTCTTTTTTGTTGTCTGCCATTGCTGGGGTTTCTCCTTTTAAATTCGATATTATGAATATAATCGGGAGCACGTTTGAAGACTTGCCCCCTGTTGTGAAATACTACCGTACTTTATCAGCCTTTTCGAACGCACGCTTTGCTTTGTCAGCCTGATTTTGGCGCATGTAGATCTGTCCGAGTGATTCATAATAGGCAGCTTCATTGCTATATTGCGATTCCACGCTCTCCAGGTCAGCGATCATTGCTGTCAGCTTTGCTTTATTATTCGTCACTTCATAGATATTTGCAAGTTGGAGCATTGTGCGGAAGTCATTCCGACGTGCCGGAATTGAGCGGTATCGCTCAAAAAATTCCGCAGACTTATTTAAAAGCGGCACGTATGCAGACTCATTAATCTTATATTTTGGATCTTTTTCTAACTTTGCTTTTTCTTCGTTCTGTAATACTCCGGCTTTGTTTTTATACGATGCTGCAAGGTTAAAAAGTGCCATTTCGTATTGCGGATCAATGCGTAAAGCTTCTTCGTACTCATGCATTGCTTCATCAAACCTGTTAAGTTTTAAAAGAAGCGTTCCATATTGTGCACGTGTAAGCTTGTTATTCGGATTACGCTTGACGACATCGCCCAGTAAACGAACCGCTTCATCAGTTCTATTCTGATCCTGATAGATCTGCACTCGCAGGTTCATTGCATTTTCATTTGCTGGATCCAGAACAAGGAGCCTTTCCAGGTTTTCCAGTGCCAGGTTATAATTTTTTCTATCATAATAGGTGGAAGCAAGAATCGAATATGGGCTCATATCGAGTGTTGCGGCACGGTCTTTTTCCTGCTGTAGCCAGGTAGCAGGTGTATTCATACGGACGCCCTGAAGAGCAAATGGCTTACCGCCTCGGCTCGTCGAAAAGACATATACATCATTTCCATTTACCTTAAAAATATCTGTCAGAGCTGAATCGCCAGGTGTACCGGCATTTCTTCCCTGAGTCTTGGCAGGAGCGCCAAGCGCTTTGATAACTGCATCACGGTCTACACCAAGATAAAGGCTGTTCTCAGAGAGAAAATTGAGCGATGGCTGCTGTAAGCGGGCGTAGGTAGTATACGACTCAAGAGCTTTTGCCGTATCCTGCATTTCTTCATGCAGGCGTCCTGCAAAGGAGTATGATTCCGGGTATTCCGGCTTTACCTGAATTGCACCATTAATATAAATAAGGGCAGAATCCAACAATGCAGGATTTTTCGTTTCAGAATATCGTGAGTATGCATTGATGCCGCCATTATAAGCATCTACCCAACCGAGAAGACGCGCCGTACTGATCTTTTTGCGAAGATCATCTGTTTTAGCATTTGTTTCAGCCTTTTGAAGTGCATTGAGCATACCAGTAATATTTTCACGCTCACGATACACAACACTCAGGTCATACCATGCTTCGGCATTTGTAGGATTTTTTGCAACTTCCTTTTCAAGACTTTCCTGTGCTTTTGCCCAATCCCTTTTATTCATGGCCACTTTTGCGGTCGTGTATTCAGGTGATGCGCAGTCAAAACTCTGCACGGCAAGCGAACCCGCAAGCAGTAGAGTAAGCAGTTTCAAACGTGAATTATTAGACTTCACGGTTTTTTCTCCTCTTTATTTCTGGAATAATATGTATTTTGCTTCTATAAAGCTTTTACATTTTTAAAAGCTTTATAGAAACAAGACTGTAAAATTACGAAGCTCGGCGCTTGTAACAAAATTCTGAAAAATATTGCCCTGTATAATTTACAGACGATAGAATAACGTACACTGTTTTTAAAAATTTGCAACGGGCTTAAAAAACATTTCATTGGATTTTTTAAAGGTTAAAAAAGGTATTGCATTGAGCCGCTGGAAAATTACCGGATTTATCGCCGGGATCCTCGCTTTTTTTCTGATCATTTTTATAGATTCACCGCTCCACCATGTTTCAGGTGCAGATTCACGTCCGGCCTTTGCCGTAGCAGTAGGAGCACTCATGGCTATATGGTGGCTGACGGAAGCTTTGCCGATATACCTTACAGCATGTGTACCGCTCGTACTTTTCCCGCTTTTAAAAGTTTTTAAAGGCGGCCTTGGCAATAATATTCTGGAAGCCTTGCTGCCGTATGTTGATCCGTATATCTGGCTGTTTGCCGGAGGAATGTGCATTGCCGCAGCTATGCAGCAGTGGGATTTGCACCGCCGCATCGCACTTACTGTGATGCAAGTAATCGGTAGCGACCCAAGGCGGTTGCTCTTCGGCTTTCTTGCTTCCACGGCATTTATTTCAATGTGGATTTCAAATACAGCTACCG
>Ga0196964_10001621_pt1 | contig 11302 bp, 29 predicted proteins | sample S1_10metaG_FD_148615 | JGI IMG/M metagenome (GOLD analysis project Ga0196964, IMG submission 148615) | Soil microbial communities from Anza Borrego desert, Southern California, United States - S1_10 | ecosystem: Environmental > Terrestrial > Soil > Desert | place: USA: California | collected... | reverse complement strand
GGCTCCTCGGTCTCGAAGTCCTCGCTGAACTCGGGGTCGGGGCTCATGGCTCCGCCGGTCACCGCTCCACCTTCCGCTTGACCTCGGCGATCAAGAGCTGTAGCCGGTGCAACTCCGCTAGCGCGTCCTCGAGCCGGTACTCGACGGCCTTCGCCGCCGACTCGATACCCTCCATATCGACCTCGCGGTCCAATTCCACCGCGCCCCGGACACCGTCGGCCTCGGCGTAAAATACGCCGCGTTTCACTGGCCCATGCGTCGAATCCATGTGCTTCATTGCCTCTTCTGCCGCACCGAAACCGCCCAGCAACACGAAGTATCGGCTGCCCACGTGTAGACTTTATTACGTCGCGTATCTTTTTGCTACCAAATTCTTGTTTGGCCGGGTATGCTAATAGTGGGTGGCATCTAAGCAGCCTCAGAAACACCTGGTAATACCCGACGTTCAGGACGGCCCCGAGCGTCCAAAAGACCACCTGCGATGGTGCGGAAGGTACATCGCAGACAAGCGGCCCGACGTCGTGGTCCAGATCGGAGACTTCGGGGACTTCGCCAGCCTGTCGACGTACGACAAGGGCAAGAAGGCCATCGAGGGCAAGCGCCTCTCCGACGACTGGGACAGCTTCCGCCGTGCGCTCGACGCGCTTGAGGCGCCGTTCGCCAAGCTCAAGGGCTACCGGCCGCGCAAGATCTACACCGCCGGGAACCACGAGTACCGTGTCCAGCGCTACGCGAACGACAACCCCCAGATCAACACGCTGCCCGACGTATTTGGGTTCATGCGCTCGCGTGGCTGGGAGGCGCATCCGTTCTTGCAGGAGGTGGAGGTGGACGGCGTCCGCTACTGCCACCTCTTCGCGCGCACCAGCTCCGGCCGCGTGACGGACAAGTCGCAGAAGTTCGGAGCACCGAACGCGCTCACGCAGGCCAAGGTCAACATGACCTCATGCACGGCGGGGCACAAGCCGGGCTTCGACTTCGCGGTCCTGCCGAACGCCACACGAACACTGCATAGTTTGATAGCTGGCAGCTTCTACCAGCACGACGAGGACTACATGACCTGCCAGGGCAACCGCTACTGGCGTGGCGTGATCGTCAAGCACGAGGTGCAGGGGGGCGAGTACGGGCTCATGCAGGTGTCGCTGGATTTCCTGCGCCGACGCTACGCCAAGTGAGCGACGCTCTCATCCCGGGCGCCATCTGGGTCCGCAAAGACACCCGCGCCAAGGTCCGCATCACCGGCGTCGACAAGCGCGCGGTGTACTTTGTCCATCTCGACGACGACAAGGAGCGCGAGTACTGGGTACTGCGCGCCCCGTTCCTGGCTACGTTCCGACCTTCGTCGTAGCGTCGTCGAACTCGATGTTCCGGCGCGGATTCGTCGCCAGGAACCCGTAGGCCTGCGCCAGGCGCTCGAGCGCGGCGCTCTGCCCCTCGCTGACGTCGGCCCTCCAGATGTCCGTGAGCTTCTGCGCATCCATGCGCGCGATAGCCGCCCAGAAGTTGGCGAGCGAGGCGGCCTCTTCCATCGCATCCGAGTAGCCCTGGAGCCACGCCGGGTCGGTGGGCTTAGGCATCAGGCATCACCGTAAAGTCCGCGAGCATGTCATCGTCGATGAGCATGTGATTCTCCTTGTCGTCGCGGCACAGGTACATGTCCTGTTCCTCGTCGTAGCTCAGGATCGTGAGCACCACCGTCCGCCGGAGCTGCGTGCCTGGTCGGTAGCGGAGGGTGTCGTCGTCGGACATGTTGTTAGGTTGCCGTCTCTCCGGCTGTCACTGCATTCATGCCTTAAGCAGTCTGGCGAGTCCGCTGGTCGACGGAGCAGTCAGCACACGTTTCGGACAGGTGGCCCGTGCGGATCAACGGGCCCAGGAGAACACTCACGGCGGCGAGGTAACCGAGGATGAATGACAGGATAACCCCAGCAGCAATGATGACCCCCACGAGAATGTCATCCATTGCCATGCATCCCCAATTCCCCGGCGAGGTCGTTGATCGCTTGCTCCAGCCCGCCACGCTCGTCCCACAAGAACGCAAGCACCACACGAGTCCCGGCCGCCTCCAAATCCTCTACGCGACGCTGTAACGCCGCGTATTCCACCATCACCTCTCGCCGGTACTCGGACCCCACAATTCTTGAATACACAATTGCGGGTACGCAATCAACAAGAAAAGTTACGGCCCGTCACTTTTGTTCTTGCCCCGCCTCCGGGACCGCCGCTATCCTAGACAAGGATTCGACAGGAGGTAGCACACATGGCACGACACGGGAGAGACGTGGTCGCACGACGGGCGCGTCAGGGCAGTAAGCCGGCACACGAGAACGCGTGGCCTAGTTATTACGCAGAGTATTTTCTGCTTTACAGGCTACCCCTGATGCCGGTAGCTTACCGCAGCACGGTGGAGCGGCTAGCGGACGAGACGGTGGCGCGGGGCTGGATACCAGCTTTCCACGCGCTCCTCGTCCCTGAGCTTTTTCAAAACATTTCGCACACGTACGCGGAACCGCTCGTCTTTGCTGGCGAAGAGCGCCTCGCAGATGTCGTCGACGGTCAGGCCTTCGGGCCCGGCGTACTGGAGCAAGCGGACTATCAGCTCTGTGATGTGGATGTTGCTGCGGCTGCGCTTCCGCCGCGAAGGACTGCCCATGTCACCCCCTGATAGCGCATCGTACCACGGAAGGCGGGACAGGAACATGGGCCGGTCATCGGGTGCGGTACCGAATTTCAACCTGTTCAAGGCCTGCGAAAGGCGCCTCGCGTCCGCGGGGTACAGCATCCCCTTCGGGTCGCGGTGTCGGCGAGGACGTGACGGCACGTTGGTTGTGTCTGTGCTACGCAATGGGACCCCCGATGGAGAGCGTGAGGTTGGAATCGTCGGCGGCAAGTGGGTGATCAGGAGACCGTGATGGACGCTAAGCAGATTCAAGAGGCGCTCGCGATTCTCCAAAACGCGGCGTTAGGAAACAGCGCCACTTCTACCACATTCGCCGACCTGTGGAACCACTTTGTCAAGCGGCGGGACGTCAATGACCGCACGTTCGAGACGTATAAATCGCTTTGGTTAAACCACGTTGCGGACAAGTTCGGCGACCGCCAGGCAATTGCAATCACGCCCGACGAAATCAAACGCTGGCGTGACGAGTTGAAGGACGCGGGCTATCCGCCGGCAACGAGGAACCGCATCGTCGGTGTCATCCGTTCGCTAATCAAACATGGCGTGGAGTATCGACTCGTTCCGCTGAACCCGCTGCCGAAGAACGACAAAGAGCAGGAGCACAACGCCCGCGAGGTCGTGATCACGGAACTGGACATCGAGCGGATCCTCGAGTTCATCGACTCCGACTACTACGTCCGCAAGGGGGAGCACGCGTACAAGGTCGGCGTCTTCATCCTCTTTTGCGTCGAGGAGGGGATGCGCAGGGAAGAGGCATGTGGCGTCGAGTGGCCGCACATCGACCTCCACTACAAGGCCATCTCAGTCACGAAGAAGACGGCGAAGATGCAGAAGCAGAGGACGGTGCCACTGCGCCCGCGCACCGAGGCCTGGCTGCGCAAGATCCCGCGCACCGGCCGCTGGGTGCTCATGAACGAGGCAACCGGCCTGCCGTTCAAGGCAGACCACTGGGAGAAGCAGTGGCAGTACATACGCGGTCGTCTCGGGTACGACCATGTCACACTTCACGACCTCCGGCGCTCGTTTGTTACGCTCGCCAGGCGGCGCGGAATCCCCGAGACGGTGGTGATGAAGCTAAGCGGCCACGCCTCGCACGAGGTGTTCAAGCGCTACGCAATCGTCGGCCCCGAGGACCTGGACGACGCCCTCGGGAAGCTCGAGCGCGGACGGCTGCGCGAGATCGCGGAGTACAAGGCCGAACAGCGCAAGCGTGGCCCGCGGGCGAAAAGTAACGCCACGTCATAAGTGCGCAAAACTGCTTAGCTTATGTCGCCCTAGAAAAAAATCAATACGCAGTCACCACTTTTTTCTTGCCCGCCGACTAAGGGCTGCACTACAGTAGGACTGCCTTAAATGCGGGCGTTTCGTGTGGGAAGCCGTGGAGCAGGTGGACCGTGCAGGCCCGTCGCTGGCGTTGCCGCGACGATGAGCCCCGGTCGTGCGGCTGAGTTCTCCGCTGACTTGAGGCGACTGTAGGCGCAGTAAGGGGAGGCACATGTTATCGAGAAAGAACGTCTTTCGCAGATTCTTGTCCCCGAACCACGCGGAAGGTTTTCCACCTACATGCGTGGAATCCTTCGGGACATGTCAAAAAAGCGCTGACTTACATTGTAGTCAACGCACCTCTTGCTCGGCGGTGTCTGAATGACCACCGCAGAGTTGCTCCGGCGGGCGAAGTCTCTGCTCGAGGAACGTGGGTGGACACAGGGCGTGTACGCGAGGGTCGGAGATCGGCCATGTCACCCGTGGGCCGATAACCCAACATCCTTTTGCAGCGCCGGGGCCGTCATGGCGGCGTCGCAATGCGTGGCACAGGACGGCTACTCGCACCTCGCCGAGAAGGCGGTCATTGCCCTCCAGGGGGCCATCGGCGGGACCGTGGCCTTCTTCAACGACGCCCCCGGCCGCACGAAGGATGAAGTTCTCGCCGCTTTCGATCGCGCCATCGAGATCGCCGAGCGGGAGGCCTCGAAATGAGGTGGCGCGGGCTGGTGACCGGCGGGGACGTGCGGGGCCCGTGGACGGCCGACAACACCCTCGCGGGTGAAGACGTCGGCTTCTTCGACGAGTACGGCGAACTGTGGGCGTACGCCGTCGACGACGACGGCACCTGCTACACGTACTGCGTGTTCGGGGGCGTCGGCGGCATCCTCGGCATCGACGAGCTGCCATGACCTGCCCGAACTGTCGCTCGACGGACACGTGCGTCGATAGTGAGCTGCACAGCGTCGGCGGGGAGGTTACCCGCGTCTACGCGTGCGGTGAGTGCGGGGTCGACTTCGTCACCGTCGAGCGGGTGAATTTCACCTTCGACGACGACGAGTACGAGGGCGAGGGGGCGGCGTGATGGGCCGGCAGACGGCACTGAATGTTGGCATCTGCTCGCACCTCCTTACCGAGGAGGTGAAGACCAACGGAGGCGAGACGATCGCCATTAGGTGCGCAACGTGTACGGTCGTTCTGGCACCCGTCGGGCACTGCGACCGCTGCGGACAGACGAGGATCCTGAGCGAGTTCCGCCGCAAGCGCGGAATTGTCATAGGCCGCTTCTGTGGCCGCGCATGCCCAGAGGGGGCGGCGTGACCCTTGCGCCGCTCATGTCATCGGAGCGGGGGTGGATCCCATGACCCTAGTCCAGAAAATAGCCGCTCTCGTTGACAGCAACATCGAAACCGAAACGAAGGTGGCAATTATCGTCCAAACCATCGTCCACGACGATGAGACGCGGGACCGCATTTGGCGCTCCGTTGAGGCACAGCGAAAGCGGAAGACATATACCCCCGTCAATTCTCCGGAGAAAAACACGCGATCCGCGGAGAAATCTCCGGAGACTGGGGGGTATATAAATATAGATCTTAGTAATACAGAAACAGAGAATACAGATCCCCCGATTCTCCGGAGAAATCCGAAGTACAACTACGGGGCAGACTTTCTCAGCTTTTGGAACGCCTACCCGAGGCGCGTTGGCAAGGGGGCGGCGTGGCGAGCCTGGCAGCGCGAACGTCCTGACCTGGCGCAGGTGCTTGGTGCGCTGGCGTGGCAGACACGGTCGGCCGAGTGGTGCCGGGAGGGCGGCACGTACGTGCCGCATCCCACGACGTACATCAATCACCGCCGCTGGGAGGACGAGCCCAAGAAGCCGCCGTCCCCGATGCACCTGGCGCAGGCGGTGGTACCGAACGCGCTCAGCCGCGAGGAGCTGGAGCGCATAGCCGCGAGTTGGGACAACGCAAAGGGGGACGAATGAGCAGGGGCCCAGAAATGCGCGAGCGCTATCGGATGCTGCGGGCGGCTGGCCTGTGTACCAGTTGCAAGCAGCCGTCGGAACTGGCGAGGTGCCAACCGTGTCGCGACAGGGTGCGAGAGGCGCAGAAGCGAGCGTGGCGCAACTACCGGGCCCGCCGTCGCGCCCTGGCCATGCTCCAGGGGGTCTGCCAGTACTGCTGCAAGCTCCCGCGCTGGGAAGATCGCATGGGCTGCAAGCCGTGCGTCCAGAAAATTACGGCGCGTACCAACGCGGCATATAGCACGCGGCGTAAGCGCAGAAACCGCTGTCGCCTCTGCCGAAAGGAGGGCCACAACATGCGCAATTGCAAGTCGCCATTGGCCGCCGAGGGGCTGACGGTGGTGGATTTCGTACGTCGAGATCATTCGTGGTTCGAAGAGCGGCTGAAGGGGGACTGACCATGGACACTTTGCCCGAGTTCAAGAAGTTCGAGCGCATTCCGCGTCTGTACCGCGACTGTGTGATTACCGAGAAGCTCGACGGCACCAATGGCCTCGTGTACGTCGGCGAGGACGGACGCGTACTGGCCGGCAGCCGTAATCGCTGGGTCACGCCCGGGGACGACAACTATGGGTTCGCGGGCTGGGTGGCGGCCCACGAGGACGAACTGCGTGGGCTGGGGCCCGGGTACCACTACGGCGAATGGTGGGGTGTCGGCATCGCGCGGGGTTACGGCATCTACGAGCGACGCTTCTCGCTGTTCAACGTCGGGCGTTGGGGCGAAGGCGGCAAGGACGAGGCGGCGCGGCCGAGGTGCTGCGGCGTCGTGCCGGCTCTGTATCGTGGACGATTCCACGAAATGGCTGTGGACGACGCCGTCCGGCGGCTGGGGGAGGACGGCAGCGTCGCCGCCCCTGGCTTCATGAAACCAGAGGGAATCGTGGTCTGGCACGAGGCCGCGCAAAAGGCGTTCAAGTTCACGCTCGACGGAGACGGCCACAAAGGGGAAAGGCGCTGACATGCACGACAAAGAAGCCAAACGCATCGCCGAGGAAATCGCAGACCGCCAGGCGCAGGAGCTTGCCGAAAGCGGCCTGCCCGATCGGGAGCGCGCAATGGTGCTGATTTTCAAGCTCGGCATGGCGGACGCCTGCTTCACGCTCCGAGAGACTTTCGGCACCGACGCCGAGGGGCGCGCGGCCGCTCGCATGGCAGTCAAGCACGTTGCTGAGATCCTTGCCGCCAGCGCTGATTACCATGGCCACGACGGGCAGAATTAAGGGCTGGATTTACGTCGGCCACAACAAGGGCCGGTATTTCTGGGAGCACGCCGTGTGTGGCGTCGAAATACCTGTGTCCGACGGCGCTGGCTTGCGCGAGCCCGAGTACTGCACGGCCTGCGGGATCACAGAGCGCGACCCTGCGCCGACCGCCCCGCCGATGTGGTGGGAGGACAGCGACGATTCGTGACGTAGCGTATTTTTTGTTGACGACAAAGACGCAATAAGCGACAACAGGACAGGAGGCGGTTGAGCATGAGTCGGTTTCAGCGGGCAACAAAGAAGCGGGCGCGGCTGCGGCTGGCGCTGGCTGGGCTCTCGGGCAGCGGCAAGACGTGGACGGCGCTTGAGCTGGGGCGCGAGCTGTCCGAGAACGGCAAGGTCGCCGTCATCGACACCGAGCGGGGCAGCGCGAGCAAGTACAGCGACGTGTTCACGTTCGACGTCCTCGAGCTGGAGTCGTTCGAGCCGCGCAACTACATCGACGCGATCAAGGACGCAGAGCGCGCCGGGTACGACGTCATCGTGATCGACAGCCTCTCACACGCGTGGAGCGGCAAGGGTGGAGCGCTGGACCAGGTGGACAAGGGCGGCGGGCGCTTCGACGCCTGGCGGAACGTGACCCCGCAGCACAACGCCCTGGTGGACGCCATCCTCGGCAGCTCGGCGCACATCATCGTGACGATGCGGTCGAAGACCGAGTACGTCGTCGAGAAGAACGAGAAGGGCAAGAGCGAGCCGCGCAAGGTGGGCCTGGCGCCGGTTCAGCGCGACGGCATCGAGTACGAGTTCGACGTCACCGCCGACCTGGACGACCGCAACGTCGTCAAGATAGGCAAGACCCGTTGCTCTGCGCTCGCGGGCAGGCTGTTCCAGCACCAGAACAAGGAGATCGCGGCGGTCCTGAAGGCGTGGCTCAGCGACGGCGCGGAGCCGATGGCCCCGTCGGCGGTAGCCACCGCCAAGGCAATCGTCGAGAAGGCCGTGGAGGAGGGCGCGCCCGGTACCACGCTCGGCGAGATGGTGCGGGATCACCTGGCCAGGGTGAACCCGGAGAGCGGCAAGCCTGCGATGACCCGGGTCAAGGCGTTCGTCGGCCTCTTCCCGTCGCCGGCCGATGCCATCGCGTACGCGGGTGAGAGGCTCGGGCGCCAGGTCGGCAAGATCAGCTCAGACGTCACGGCCAAGGAGCTGGAGGACCTGTTTTCGGCCAAGGGGGCGTCGTGAGCCACATCCGCGCCTCCATGCTCCCAATCGCCCGCCACTGTGGCTATGCGGTGGAGCTTGCCGCGCGCTACCCAGAGGGCAGCGACGCCGCGGAGCGCGGGACGAAGTGGCACGAGCGGATGGCCGACTTCTTGCGGGGGAGGATCGAGGCCCCCGAGCTGGAGTCAATCCGCGCGTGCATCCCCGCGCACGTGAAGGTCGAGGCCGAGGTGCCGGTGGAGTTGCGCGACCCGGACACCGGCGAGTTGCTGGTCAAGGGGACCGTCGACGCCGTGTTCACGCTGGCGAGCGGTTCGGTTATCGTCGCCGACTGGAAGACCGGGCAGCCGTCGCGCGTCGACCCAGCGTCCGATAACCTCCAGCTCGCCGCCTACGCGCTGGCAGTTGCGCTTGAGCGCGGAGCGCCCAGCTACCAGCCGGTCCTGTACTTCACCGAGTACGGCTTCGACTGGGGCGCGTGGGTTCCGGAGGGTGAGTACGGTGACGTCTTGGGGCGCATCGTCGCTGCCGCCAACAACGACCGCTCGCGTCCGGTCGTCGGGCAGCACTGCGACAAGTGCTTCAGTCGCAAGCACTGTTCCGCGTTCATGCTGCCGGCGCACGAGGGGGAGACGGCGCTGGCCCCGTTCGTCGAGGGCGGCGGACTGACGAAAGACAACGCACCACGGGCGCTGGTGGTTGTGCAGGCGATGAAGCAGGCGGTGGAGCTTGCCGAGGCCCGCCTCAAGGACTTCGCGCGCGAGCACGGCGGGATCTATGTCGAGGGCAAGGTGTGGGGGCCTCGCCAGTCACACGGCCGCCGTTCAATTAGCGTCGAGCGCGTAGAGGAGGCCGGGCTGCTGCCTCAGCTGGAGGCGGCTGGGTGCGTGAGCCCGGGTCGCCCGTACGAGGTCTTTGCCTGGAAGAACGCCAGCGCCGTGAAGACGGCCAAGTCCGACGAGTACGACCCGATTTCGGCCACGGCAGAGGCGCCGAAGAAACGGAGGGCAGCGAAATGAGCGACAAGGAGAAGCGCAACAGCGCCATCGCAGACGCCGCCTGGTACGCCATGCAGATGCGCATGGAGTACGGCATGGACAGCGAGGAATACAAGATCGCGCTCGTGCAGCTAGAGCGCGCGAAGGGTTCGCCGCTACTCAAGAAGTAGCGGTCTGGGGGTCCCGCAAGGGGGAGGGGTCACCCGCGCCACACAGGGTGACTTATGCCCGGCAAACACCCTCGGGGAGGGCCGGTGGGGCGAGAGCCCAGAAATCGCACCGTAGCGCGGTTCAACTCCGCTGTCGGGCACTGGTTCGAGGAAAGGAGAAGGGGACATGCAGACGATCGTGGGAACGGTAATCGAGACGAACGAGGCTACGTACGGCAAGGACAACAAGACGGTGATGACCATCGTCGTCGAGCGCAAAGAGAAGGGCGGCAAGTTCACGAAGCACATTGCCGCCAAGGTGTTCGGCGACAAGGCCATCGACGACGGGCGCAAGCTCAACAAGGGCGACACCGTCGAGCTTGTCGGCGAGCTGAGCAGCCGCAAGAGCGACAAGGGGTACTGGAACACGGACTTCTCGGTCGTGTTCGTCAAGGTCCTCGACGTGGAGCCATTCTGATGGCCCAGCTAGCGATGATGTTCATCCTGTACGCGTCGTGCGCGGTCGTCGCGTTCGTGCTGCTCTGGATCGCGTGGGACATGGTCGATCGCGTCTGGGACCGCATGCGCGGGTACCCGCAGCCCGGGGACATGTACCGGAACGGGCAACTGCACGCCATGATCGAGGGGCGCCTGTGGCCGGGGGCGTGGATGGCGACCGTCCGGTGCGGTGACCAGCGCCCGAGGCGCGAGGTGCTGACCGCGGACCGCCTGCGCGAGTGGGAGCGTGCCGGGAGGCTTGTGCCGTGAAGCGCCGCGGGACCCCCAAAAAGAAGCCCGATTACACCGGCAAGACGTTGATGGAGGTCGTCTGGGAGACGGCTGTCGAGCTGGGAACAGCGGAGATTGTCGTCGAGAGGCCCAAAGACGTTTCATTGCGGCCGAACGAATCCAAGGAGGGGAAGCGATGATCAGCAAACGGACGTTCATGGTGCTCTGGTGGTTGCAGTTCGTGATCAGCCTGGGCGTACTCGTCGGCATCGGGTACGTCGCGATCCACTTCATCAGGAAGTACTGGTGACGGAGCCGATGATGGTCAATGGCCTAACTCTCGTCTGCGTGTTCTTCCTGCTGTGGTTCGTGCCCGTGACGCTGGTGACGGCCGTGCGCGGGCAAGCAATCTCCTGGCAGAACTTCGTCATCGTCGCCGCCTGCGGAACGTTCCTGTTCTGGCGCTTTGTCCTGCGCGGGATGGGCCTATGAGGAGCAAGGGACCATGAGGACGCGCTACGGAATCAGGGGCCGCGGCGTCGACGCGTGGTGGGCAGGAGTTCACTTCGGGTTCGCCGCCTGGGTGCCGCATGCGGGCGGCCTCTGCGGCGAGCGGCCGGTTACCTTCCCGACGAAGCGCTCGGCGGAGGCGGTTCGCAAAACGCTCGGGCTGCGCGATGCCAGCGTGGAGCCCTTCCGGGAGCCCGGCGCGGAGAGGAGCAACGAGACATGAGGCGCGAAGTCGTCGAAGAGCTGCGGCGAAGTGGCTGGACGAACATCACGTGCGGCGATGCCGGTGGTGAGCACGTGGTTCTTGGCATCGGCAACAGCGACTCGGAACGCAAGGTCACGCTCCTGAACGTGGCCGATGCCGACTGGCTGATCGATCGACTGCGATTCTACCGAGCGAAGGCGCGGCGGCGCGCGAGGGAGCGGAAGCGATGAGACCTATCCGGGAGCCCGGCGCGGAGAGGAGCAAGGGACCATGAGAGACCCCGCGCGCATCCCCGTGATCCTAGAACGCCTGCGGCGCG
>Ga0196964_10001620_pt1 | contig 11304 bp, 12 predicted proteins | sample S1_10metaG_FD_148615 | JGI IMG/M metagenome (GOLD analysis project Ga0196964, IMG submission 148615) | Soil microbial communities from Anza Borrego desert, Southern California, United States - S1_10 | ecosystem: Environmental > Terrestrial > Soil > Desert | place: USA: California | collected... | reverse complement strand
TCCAACATGCACATAACCCTGTTGTTTCCCATTTTTAGCGGGACTTTAAAAAGATAATTAAGATTGGAATCCAGGCAATGCAGGCCTTGTCCTGTTCCTAACCAGATATTCCGGTTGCTGTCTTCGAAACTAAAATTCCCATTTTCATTTTCACCCGGAAAATGTATCGATGTCAACCGATAATTTTTGCCATCCAGCAGATAAAATCCATCCCGGGCCGAAACTATATGATCACCATTTTTCAGGGTAAAAATATGATCAATAAAATCTTTTTCAATTTTTTGCCTGACAATCCTGCCGGGTAAGCCGGGAAAATAAACAGGCCGCCTGAAAGTTTTGTTTCGTACATCATACATCCAGATCCCTTTATCCGTAGGCCCGAGGATAACATATTGTCCATCATAAACAATTCCCCTTACGGAGGGGAAATTAAACGTGGTACTGTCATTTATATTCGGTTTAAAATTGGTTATACTGGCATTTCCCAGGTTAAAATAGGCAAACCCGCCCGATGTTGCCATCCACAGATTCCCTTTTTCATCCTCCGCAAAGCCGCGAATGTTATTGGCCAGTATCTTATTATCCTTGTCATCGTTATGAATCAGGCCGATGTGAGTCTGTTCAGGAATAAAATAAAAAAGACCATATTGTGAAATGCCCAAAACCCGTTTGTTCAGGCCAACAAACAGGTCATCAAATAACTTGGCTGTCGTAATAGGTAACCCATCTTTAAACAGCGTAACGGGTTTAAATTGGTCAGTAACGATATTGTATTGATACAGTCCCTGCAATGAAGAAATAATATACTCCTGATTGTTTAACTGGCTCACCGATTCGATCCTGAAAAAATAACTGGAATTCTTCTGTAATTTTTTGCCAATATCGATTTTGGTAACTGAGCCGTCAGCAAAATCAAACCAGTAACTATTATAGTTCCAGTACGAAACCAATATTTTATTTTCATTTAACGGATAGAATTTCCTGACATGTGGCGTGACCGGAGCCATACTTTCGATCGTATTTCTGGATAGGTTAAAGCGATATAGCGTATCATTTACCAGCGCAAATATGGAATTTTTATAGACCGCACATGCTTCCACATCGAATGTTTTATTTATCGAAAGGATCCCGGTCCTGGTTTTCGTGAATTTATTTTCCAGGCTGTCAAAAAAATAAAAGCCGGTTGATGCAAGTAACATGACTGGCTGACCGGTCGCCTGCAAGGGAGAACTGATTATTGAGTTTGCAGGCGCATCCAGTGCTACTTTTACAAAACCTTTTTCATCATTTTCAAATCGGAAAATATTTTTTCGGGAGGTGGTCCATATGCGATTTTTATCATCGCAATACATTGAAAACAACTCCTCATCAATTTTGAAGATGCTCGATTGCTTGCCGTCAAAACGTTGCACCCTGTCTTTTGATAAGATCCAGATGAAATCATTTTGATCACGGAGTACGTTCTGCATGAGAAAGGTGTGTAAACCATGCCTTTCATTAAACACCTGGACATGATAATCGGGAAGCTGGGCTCTTAAAGTTGAAAGGATAAAAATGGAAAAAAACAATATTGAGAAGCTCTTGCTCAAAGCAGCAGTAATTTGATCACTTTAAATTTACAATTTTCCGAATGCTTTGTTAAGGAAAATAATAAGGGGATTTATTTCTTCCTGCTCCAGATGATGAGATCGGTTTGTGGAATTTTTTCAAGTCCTAGTTGACGAAGTATATTCACCAGTTGACCCCGATGATAGGTGCTATGGTTAAAAACATGCATGGCCACCTGGTACACAGGTTGTTTGAAGGCTTCTTTTTTCAAGGTGTAATACTGGAATACATGATCAAGTCCTGCCTCCGAAGCATTGCCGATCCAGTCCAGCCATTGCTGGTCCTGTAAATTAAGTTCCCGTGAAAGGTCCTTTATATCGCCTTTAAATTGACCAGAAGGCAGGCTGGGATATTCCTGAAGTTTCATCCGTTGCCACCAGATGCTTTCCGCGTCCCAGATATGTAATAGGGTCTTATACGCGCTGCTGAAACTACTGGGAACTTCCTCTTGCTGCTTTTCCGCCGGGAGGGCCAGCACCACCTCTGACAATTTCTGGTTGGCCCAGAGGTTATATGCGGCCAATTGTCTTAAAAGTTCTTTCATGCTTTGCACCGCCAGGATGAATAGTTCTGATTGTGAAGGTATTTATGCTCTACATTTGACTCAATTTCCATCCCGATAAATATCGGGAGCAAAATTTTCAATATGGAAAAAAGTTTTCCCCTTTCCGGATGGAGTTCGCTGGCTGTACACGGTGGACATACCTCCGACCCCAATTATGCCCATCAAACTCCTATATATGCCAGCAGCACCTATGTATACGATTCAGCGGAACAGGGAATGCGCCGGTTCAGTGGGGAAGAACAAGGATATATTTATAGCCGCTGGGGAAACCCGACAATAACGGAAGCTGCAGAAAAGATCGCAGCACTGGAAACATTTGGTTTGAACCTGGAGGTGAAAAGTATTTTGCATGCATCGGGCATGGCGGCTATCTCCACGTTGATGCTGGCTACACTGCAACCAGGAGATAAGATCCTGACTCACTATTCTCTTTATGGTGGCACTGATGAACTTGTCAATAAAATTTTACCGGGTTTGGGAATTACTCCTGTTATTGCGGATCTCAGGGATTTGCAGAAGGCGGAAGAAATCCTCAGTTCTGACAAGAACATAAAGCTGATGTACCTGGAAACCCCGGCCAATCCCACGATCCAATGCGTGGATATAGAAGAGCTGAGCGCGCTGGCAAAACAATATGGATTACTGGTAGCATGCGATAATACGTTTGCGACTCCCTATTTGCAACAACCTTTTCGTTACCCGGTAGATTTTGTTGTTCACTCAACAACAAAATTCCTGAACGGACATGGTACCGCTATCGGCGGAGTATTATTAGGAAGGGATATTGAGTTCATGAATACAAAATTGACCAAAGTGCATCGCCTGCTTGGTGGCAATTCAAATCCTTTTGATGCTTTTTTATTGATCCAGGGAATAAAAACGTTAGAGTTAAGAATGGAACGGCATTGCCACAATGCCATGGAAGTGGCTTATTTCCTGGAACAGCAACCTGAAGTAGCAAAAGTGAATTACACCGGGCTGGATTCACATCCCGACCACCATATTGCCATCAAACAAATGCGACATCCGGGTGGTATGCTGAGTTTTGAATTAAAAAAAGGATTGGAAGGCGGTATTGAATTCATGAACAAACTTCAAATGTGTGTGAGGACTGTTTCACTAGGTACTTGCGATACCCTGCTTTCTCACCCGGCTTCCATGTCGCATCATGGCGTACCCAAAAAAGAAAGAGAGAAATATGGTATCAGCGATGGGTTGATCAGGATGAATGTGGGGATAGAGAATATACAGGATATTTTTACTGACTTGGGGCAGGCGTTGAGTAGCTAGTCGATAGTCGTTAGTCGAGCTTGCCCGCCGTAGCGTGCGAAGGCGGGAGTCGTGAGTGAGTCGATAGTCTAAAAGTCGTTAGTCAATTTTGAGTAATGAATCGGGGTTTAATTGATTTCTATGGAAGTTAAGATTCGCCGAGCAGTGAGAGAAGATTGTCCAAGATTACTGGAGCTTGTTAAAGAATTAGCCATTTATGAACGTGCTCCGGATGAAGTGACCGTTACACTTGAACATTTTACGGAGAGCGGATTTGGTGAAAAACCTGTGTGGTGGAGTTTTGTGGCAGAGGAAAATGGGATCATTCTTGGTTTTGCACTTTATTATATTCGATATAGTACCTGGAAAGGACAGCGCATGTATCTGGAGGATATTATAGTCACCGAAAAAGCCAGGGGAAAGGGCATTGGCCGATTATTGATGGACCGGTTGATTGAAGAAGCAAAAGAAAAAAAACTGAATGCGATCGTCTGGCAGGTATTGGAATGGAATGAACCCGCCATAAATTTTTATAAAAAATACAATGCGGAATTTGATCCGGAATGGGTGAATTGTAGGATAGATGTATAAAGTGCAGGGTTTAGAACTCACGTTTCACGTCTCATGGTTCACGTTTCAACTCACCCCTTCCACCTGCATCGTCTTATCAATCTTCAACACCAATCCCTGCAACACTTTCCCCGGTCCCACTTCTGTAAATTTCGAAGCTCCATCACGGACCATGGACTGAACGCTTTGAGTCCAAAGCACAGCGCTGGTCAATTGGTCGATCAGATTTTGTTTGATCTCTTTTTTATCCATCACCGCTTTGGCTACCACGTTTTGATACACAGCACAGGTAGGTGTGTGGAAATTCGTGGTTTCAATTGATTCCCGGAGCTCAGCTTTTGCCGGCTCCATTAATGGGGAATGAAACGCTCCACCAACTGGAAGGACCATCGCTCTTTTTGCACCGGCTGCTTTCATTCGCTCGCAAGCGATATTAATTCCTTTCAACGATCCGCTGATTACTAATTGACCCGGACAATTATAATTAGCCGGCACCACGACCTCCCCGGTTTCTTGCTGCACTTCCCGGCAAATAGCTTCTACTTTTTCATCCGGCAGAGCCAGTATGGCTGCCATAGTAGAAGGAGTCAGCTCGCAGGCAACTTGCATAGCTGCGGCCCGGATCGAAACTAACTTGAGCGCATCTTCAAAACTTAAAGTCCCATTAGCAACAAGCGCAGAAAATTCACCCAGTGAATGCCCGGCGACCATATCAGGTCTTAATCCTTCAATGGTCTTGTAGGCAATGATAGAATGCAAAAAAACGGCGGGTTGAGTGACATTGGTTTCTTTCAGGTCTTCGTCTGTACCATTGAACATGATATCCGAGATACGAAAACCGAGGATCTCATTGGCCTGTTCAAATAGTTTTTTCGCAAAGGCACTGTTATCATAATGTTCTTGTCCCATTCCCGGAAATTGAGAACCCTGGCCGGGAAAAATAAATGCTTGTTTCATATTCGGTTAGGCCGACAAAACTCTCTAAAAAAATCAGAAATAAGAAATAAGAAATGAGAAAAGAGAAAGTGGGAAGCCAGTACACCATTTCTCATGACTCACAAAAAGTTATTTACTTAAGTCAGCGGTGATTAATTTGAGGAACTCCGATCGTGTCGCAGATTTGTGAAACTCTCCATCAAAAGCGGAAGTAGTCGTTACTGAATTTTGTTTCTGCACGCCGCGCATCATCATGCACAGATGCTGGGCTTCGATCACCACGCCTACCCCTAAAGGGTTCAGGGTTTCTTTGATAACGTTCATGATCTGGACCGTTAACCGTTCCTGTACCTGCAATCGCCTGGAATATACGTCCACCACTCTGGCGAGCTTGCTCAACCCGGTGATCCAGCCATTGGGTATATATGCAATGTGCGCCTTGCCAAAAAATGGAAGCATATGGTGCTCACACATACTATAGAGTTCGATATCCTTTACGATGATCATCTCACTGATGTCTTCATGGAATTTTGCGGAATTGATGATTGCTTTCGCGTCCAGGTGATAGCCCTGCGTCATGTATTGCATGGCCTTTGCCAATCTTTCCGGGGTCCTCAGCAGCCCTTCCCGTTCAGCATCTTCACCCAGCAATCCCAGCACTTCCTTATAGCTGCTGGTCAATCCAGAGGTGATCTTATCTTCAAAATGTTCGGTCTTCTTATATGCCATAATTGGTTTTTAAATTCCAAATAACCCAAATCCCAAATTCCAATTCATCATTCGATATTCGATATTCGATATTCAATCAACAGGGTATTCCACAAAATTCCTCGGTGTTTCATATAACCTTATATGAAGATCTTTCTCCTTGTCAATATGTGGCCGCAATAGTTTGTAAATAACGATCGCGATGTTCTCTGCTGTAGGATTCAGCTTTTTAAACTCTTTAGTGTCGAGGTTCAGATTCTTATGATCGAATCGTTCGTGCACTTCGCGTTTGATAAGTTCCGAAAGGGCTTTCAGGTCCATAACATAGCCTGTTTTTTTGTCTGGTTTACCCGTCACTTTCACTTCAAGTTCGTAATTATGCCCATGGTAATTCGGTAGCGCGCATTTTCCAAACACTTTTTCATTGGTGGCATCATCCCATTTCTCATTATAGAGACGATGAGCTGCATTAAAGTGTTCCCTGCGAAATATGGCTATGCGTTTGCTCATGTTTACAAAATTAATCATTCAGCCGTCCAGCCTGCAGCCTGCAGCCGGCTGCCGGTTGCCGGTTGCTGGTTGTAAGGCTGGGCAATCTACTCGCCAAAATACTCCACATAGATCCTCGGCGTTTCATAAAGTTTTATGCAATGAAGCTGAACTTCACCTGGCAAATGAGCTTTTAATTCAGCCCATATGCCACGAGCGAGATTTTCAGTGCTGCACATTTTTCCTTTCATAAAGTCCACATCGATATTTAAGTTTCGGTGGTCCACTTTTTCGATCACATGCAAACGGATCAGCTGGCTTAGTTTTTTTACATCAAACACAAACCCGGTGTCTGCATTTGGTTCTCCTTTTACAGTTACATACAGTTCGTAGTTATGCCCATGCCAGTTCTCATTGGCACATTTTCCAAATATTTCTTCATTCTTCTCATAGCTCCATTCCGGGTTGAACAGGCGATGAGCAGCATTGAAATGTTCTAATCTCGTCAGGTAAACCATTAAACAGATAATTATTATTCTGGCGGACAAAGGTAATCCATCATAAGATAAGAATTGAATGCCGAACTTTGAGAGTGCTTCAATTTGAAGTTGCTTAACCGCTAAGCCGCGAAGTCGCGAAGCTACGCGAAGAAATTCTTAGCGTAACCTTGCGTCCTGGCGCCTTCGCGGTTAAGCTGTAAATTCCTACAATTTATATAACTGAGACACACTGCCGAACTTTGAACGTATGAGTGTATTGATCGTAGCTGCCACAGCCCGGGAGATCGCGCCATTTGTATCGCGATTAACAAGATCTTCATTTAAGATCCCGGTGGAAGTCCTGATCACTGGCGTGGGAACAATTAATGCGACCTATGCATTAATGAAGCAGGTTTCGATTAAAAGGCCTTCTTTATTGATACAGGCAGGACTGGCAGGATGCTTTGATCAACATATTCCACTTGGAAGTGTGGTTGTAGTAGAGCGGGACCGCCTGGGTGACCTCGGTGTAGTCGAGCAGGGCAAGCTCTTGTCAGTTTATGAGCTGGGATTAGGAGAGGGAGATCAATTCCCTTATAAAAAGGGCTGGTTACAAAATACACATACAGTTCTGATCAAACGTATCGGGGTACAAAAAGTAAGAGCTATAACAGTGAACCAGGTCACTACTTCGAATGAACTGCATAAACTATTGTTGAAAAAATATCAGCCTGTAACTGAATCGCTTGAAGGCGCGGCATTTCACTATGTGGCGCTGCGGGAAAAGATACCGTTTCTCCAATTACGCGGCATCTCAAATTATATTGGTGAACGTGACAAAAAGAAATGGAAACTCAAAGAAGCTATTCGGACACTTAATAGAGAACTGGTCAAAATAATTAATAATTATTAATTAATAATTATTTCCGGATGAAATTAACCCTGGGTTTTTCCCCCTGTCCAAACGATACCTATATTTTTGATGCTCTTGTGCATCAGAAAATAGATACGGGAGGATTGGAGTTCGAAGCTATTTTGGAAGATGTGGAAACCCTGAACGAATGGGCATTGGAAGGAAAACTGGATGTAACCAAACTGAGTTTCCCTGCATTTTTCAATTCATTGGATAAATATTTTCTTCTGAATTCTGGGAGTGCGTTGGGGAGGGGGGTAGGCCCTTTGTTAATTAGGAATAAGAAATTAGGAATGAGAAATGAGGAAATTTTTAAATACCCGGTTGCATTGCCTGGGCAAAATACAACAGCGAACTTTCTTTTTTCCTTTGCATTTCCTAATACCAGGAATAAGGTTTTCATGCGCTTTGATAAGATCGGGGATTGGGTGCTGGAAGGAAATGGGTTGGGCGTGATCATTCATGAGGACCGTTTTACTTACCCGGAAAGAGGTTTGCAAAAAATCCTTGACCTGGGAGAATATTGGGAAGAACAAACGGATCTTCCCGTTCCATTGGGTGGAATTGCAGTCAAACGGGATATCTTGCAGCCCGTTGCGAATAAGATCGACTCATTGATCCGGAAAAGCGTGGAATACGCCCGCTCCTGTGAACCGGAACTACCGGATTATGTAAGACTGTATGCGCAAACCATGGATGAAAATGTGATGAGGCAGCATATCGAACTATATGTGAATGACTATTCACTTGACCTGGGAACTGGGGGGAAAAAAGCGATCATAAAATTCCACGAGGTTTTCCTGGCTCAAAACCCTGGAGCAAGCCCGGTTTCATCAAAAGAATTTTTCATTTCATAAAATGCATTTGGATCGGAGCCGTTTCTGTGTCAACTTGCTCTAAACTTACATTAAATCTAAAAACCTGCTGATGAGAATTTTTTTTCGATCCCTGTTTATCGCTAGCTTATTTACATTTCTGAACAAAGGGTATGCACAAGTCACCGATCAGCCTCTTAAAGTTTACATTGATTGTAGCAATACCTGGTGCGATATGGATTTTATCCGGACAGAGATCAACATTGTTGATTTTATGCTGGACCGGAATGCGGCTGACGTACATGTATTGATCACTCAGCAATCCACGGGTGGTGGCGGAGATCAGTATCAACTCATATTTTTCGGGCAACGGACGTTCGCCTATCTATCGGATACGATCCGCTTTAATTCGGCTTCGACCAATACAGATTTTGAAAAGAGGGACCTGTTGGTCAAATTTCTAAAGCTGGGTCTGACACCGTACGTGATCAGGACCAACTCGGTAAAAGAGGTGAACATTGGAATGAAATCAACAAGAACAAATAAAGAGCTGCAGAATAAGGCAGTTCAAAATGGGGATCCATGGAACTATTGGGTATTTCGCCTGGATGCAAACGGGAATATTTCAGCAGAAGAGTCCTATAAAGAATTTAGGCTGGGTGGAGGTGTGAGCGCCACCCGCGTCACTGACGACATTAAGCTCGGCTTTGAATTTTACGGGAGTGAGAATAAGTCAACTTACAAATACACGGACAGTACCGGCGTAAGGAACCAGGTGAATAAACAGGACAACTACAGTTTGAATCATTTCCTGATCAGAAGTATCAATGCTAATTGGTCCTGGGGTTATGAAGCCAGTATTTCCAGGAGCACATTTTCCAATAACAAACGAAGAATGCAACTCCGGTCAGGCATCGAATATAATATCTTTCCATACAGCCAGGTGAATACAAAATACTTCACGCTAGCGTACCTGTTGGATATTCGTCATAACCGGTACTTTGACAGTACCCTGTATGATAAAACCCAGGAAACGCTCTATGGACACGGACTTCAAAGCAAGATCAGCTTTAATCAAAAATGGGGCACCATTGGATTTGGGGCGAGATACCATAATTATTTTCACAACTGGAAATACCTGAACCTGGGTGCGAATTGTGAAGTCAGTATCCGCATTATTGGAGGGCTTTCATTCAGTTTATATACTTATGCTGAACTCCGTCGTGATGAGATTTATCTTCCAAAAGAAGGCGCCACGCCGGAAGAGGTCCTTACGAGACAAAAGCAATTAGCCACGGGCTATTATTATTATTCTTCAGTCGGGATCAATTACCGTTTCGGTTCCAAGCTGAATAATTTTGTCAATCCCCGTTTTGAAGACTAACCGGTTTCAAATTTTCAATGAATTGATCAAAAATCTCCCTCGTTCTCTTATGTTCATAGACCGATCTCTTATATGACCTCACCCATTGAATTCCCCGGATCGCATTGGTCAGGAATACTTCATCTGCCTTAAAAAGATCTTTAATACTGCAAGATCTTTCTTGCAGCTGGTAGCTTGCAGCTTGCAGCTTACTAATCAAATAACGTCTCATCACCCCCGCCACACAACCCTCGTCAAGCGATGGTGTGATGATCATATCATCTCGGATGAGAAATAGATTTGAGATCGTTGAATCCGCAATATTCCCTTCTGTATTTAACAAAAGACAGTCATCCAGGCTATTTTCAATGGCATATAACCCCGCCATTACATAAGGTAGTCGGTTTGCAGATTTAAGATTGGCAAATGCATCACAGGATTTTCTTGCATCTTCAAAAATTCCAATAGACAAGCCGGCCTCATTCCATTGATATGTTTTAGGATCCAAAGAACTGGATTCAATGATATATTCTGGTTTGTCATCACACCTGTTAATTGATAATCGCACCCTGGCAGACTCCATACAATTATTCAGGCTGCATAATTCATGCACCTTATCTTTTAATAAAGTATCGGTAAAGGTTTGATTGATCTTAAGCAAAGCCATTCCAGCGAACAAACGCTCAAAATGATAGGAGGAGAGAAGGATCTTTCCATCGCGGACCCTCATCGTTTCGAATAATCCATCACCAGCGTGATAAGCCGGATTTGAAACAGTCAAAGCCGGATGCCCGTCAGGGAAAAAATCGCCATTATAACAGAAATACCCCACCCGCTAAATGTAAAATAAAAAAGCTATCCCGACGAGTCGGGACAGCCTGGATATTTGAGAGTTTGCCTGAAAAATTAAACTTGTTCTACCAACCCGGCTTTTACGGCGTACATCACCAGCCCGGCCATGGACTTTGTACCTGTCTTAGTCTTTAATTTATCACGGATAGCTTCAACAGTTCGGGGGCTCAGATCAACAATATCGGCGATCTCCTTGGTGCTTTTCTCATCGCACATCAGCTTCAGGATGGTCACTTCCTTCTCGGTCAGGTGCACATCCATTGGAGCATGGCTTTCATTGGTACGCTTGGTACGCAGACCATTCAACAGGGCTTTATTGGTAAGTTCATTAAAGAAGAAATCCTGCTCATACACTGTTTTTATGGCTTCGTAGATCATTTCCGAACCTGATTCTTTTGTCAGGTAAGAATTAGCCCCGATCTCCATCATTTTAGAGATCACCGAGTGATCGTTGTGCATGGAAAGCATGATCACTTTCACATTCGGATATAATTTTTTGATCTCAGGCAGCGTGGCCAGTCCATCCATGATGGGCATTGATATATCTAATAATACCACATCAGGCTGGATATGTCTAAGCAGGTTCATCAACTGCATGCCGTTCTCGGCTTCTGCTACCATTTGGATGTCCTTACGACTCTGGAGAGAGGTTTTTACACCAGTGCGGAAGAGAGTATGGTCATCGGCAATGGCTACCTTGATTACAGCGTTGTCGTTTTTCATTGGATGTTGTTGAG